>Ga0307373_10000774_pt1 | contig 61622 bp, 43 predicted proteins | sample OX2MG_FD_202534 | JGI IMG/M metagenome (GOLD analysis project Ga0307373, IMG submission 202534) | Soil microbial communities from Risofladan, Vaasa, Finland - OX-2 | ecosystem: Environmental > Terrestrial > Soil > Coastal area > Acid sulfate soil | place: Finland: Risofladan, Vaasa | collected... | reverse complement strand
AGTGCCCAACCGGCAAGCGCCTGCCGCGTGCCGAATCTGACCCGGCGCGCCGCCTCGTCGTTTACCGGGCGTCGGCCCACGTGTGCAATCGCTGCCATATCAAATTCGACTGCACAGACTCCGATCGGGGCCGCAAAATCGAGCGGCGTCTCGATTCGTGGCTCGATTCGGAGATACGGCGATTCCATCGCGGCCTTTCGCTGGCGCTGGTCTTTCTCGCCGCGCTCATCCTCGTGGCTGAAGTCTTCTTTCACAAAAGCCCCGTTGACCGCGACCTGCTTTGGACCGTCCTTGCCTTGATGATCCTCTTGGCCTCGCGGCTGGCAAAGCCGCTTTTCTTGCGCAGCGAGGATGTCGCCGAAAGGGAGACCGGAAGAAAGCCTTAACTTAGCGAAGGTCGAAATCTCGGGCAGGTGATCTGCGCTGGGATGCGGCAAGCGAATTTAGCGCCCGCTAACCCGAAGTTCCTCAATCGCGGGTGGCGCGGACATTGCCTTCCATGTCTGCGCCCCGGTTACGGACTTCGACTTTCTCCCAGAACACAGATGTTGGCGGTAAGAAAGAGCCCGGCTTGCTCAGAGGCGCGGGCATGAAAGTCGATGTCGGCGCCACGGGGGGCAGGGTGCCTTACTGCCCCCAGGGCGCTGCCACGCTTACCGCGTCATTCGGCACGCTGGCTAACAGCCATCCTCCCGCTATGCCAACCTGCCACGTGCTCATTCAGCGCAGCCGAAGATACTCCTCGACACTGAACCCGGCGTCTTTCAGAATGCGAACAGCAAGTCCACGGCCAGTGTCACAGCCCGTATGGACAGGGATAGTAACGGACACGTTGCGTTCCATATGCCACAAAGTAAGGTGACTCCCGGACTGGCGGTCCTCGGCAAAGCCTTGAGCTTTCAAGAAACGCACCAGTTCGCGCGCCGTCACCTGTGGCATGCGACTCATTCCGGAACCGCCACGGTCAGTTCTTCGATGTGCACCAGCCGATCGGCCTGCGGAACAGGCTGGGCGTGGGCGAGCATTGAGGTGAGATGCTGCTCGATGGCTTGGCGGATATTGCGCTTGGCGTCTTCAATCGTTTTGCCGTTGCTAAAACAGCCGGGAACGTTCGGCGTGTAGGCAAAGTACCCATCGTCCTCCAGCTCCTTCTCGATCACGATCTGAAACGAATAGAACTTCATCGCGACCCTCCAGGTCCAATTCGGCTCTTCCTGGTGTTGCGTTCGACCAATGTGCTTGCCTGTGGCACAAGCCTCCAGAGCGCGGGTTAATCACTCTTTACTGAGTTTTCTGATGATGGACTTGGCTAAACCCTCGTGAATCTGGTTGTGACGTGGGACAGGCTGTGACTTTTTCGTTTTGGTATTGGACTACCCATCGTGGCTTCCACCGTGCCGACCCAGCACACAGCCGATTTCCTCCGGTCTTCGGATAAGGTCCCGCCGTTTCATTCAGCTATGACCAGCTCCTCCACTTTTCGAACATACGGCACGTCGCCCGACTCGAGATCGGCCCTGATATCCTTGAGATTTCTCACCAATTCCTCTTTTGACCTGGCCTGAGTCTGATAGTCCGGGTAGTCGTTCAGGAAACCAAGGTAGTATTCTCCATCTTGCCAGTAAGTGAATTTGATTGTCTTCATGTTTCGGTCCTCAAACCCGCGACATCGGGACTCGCTGGCGGCCTAAGCGCGGTGGGTCTGCCATTTGAGTGTACCACTCTGCGGCCACGGATTTGAATCCAGCATGTGCTTATCCAGCGGTCATTGCATCTGCGAGTGGCGCAAATGTTGCCATCCATGTCTGCGCCACCCGCGGTTTGCTGTAGCGGCGCTCTATGAGCGCCGAAAACTCTTGACCAATCAGGCTCGGCGCTCATAGAGCGCCGCTACAGCAAACTTGCCCACTACCAGGTGGCGGTGCTTGCTCCTCCAGCCGTGGATTTACTTCTTGGCCACCGGATAGCCTTTCCCCACCCAATTCTTCTGAAAGTTATCGGGCAGATCGAGCACTTTCAGGTCCTTGAATCCCATCGCCGTGAGGGCCTTGAACGCGGGCCGCGCGTTGGGACACTGAGGCAGCGGGCAGCAGCCACAGTACAAGATCACCTCGCGGTTGCGAGGGATGGAAGCAGCCCATTTCTTAAGCGCAGCCATACCCGCCGCCTCGCTGGCCGGACCCGCAAACTGGGCGCCAGGAACGTGCGCTCCCTTGAAAAGGAAGTCAAAGCCGACGCAGACCACCACGGGCTTACCATCGCTCCCTCCCGAAACCATCTTGGCCAATTGGGCAGGCTCAACGACTTGTGAGCTTTTCCACGGATTGGCTTGGGGACGGCTTGCAGGCCAGCCCAAACCGGCATGGACGGCAAACAGTCCCAAGCCAAGTGCTAATGGAATTGCAAACAGCGCGCTCGAAATCGGCTGCCGCCGAGATTCTGGTTTGTTCATTCCGATTTCCTCTCAGTCCTGTCCTTTAAGATTGGTTCAGCCAACTGCAATCTGCAAATCGCTTATCATTCCATCGGCGGCGCTTGCCAGCCGTCCGAAGCCCGCTCCACCACTTCAGCAACAGCCAAGATCATTTCCTCTTCGTAAGGCCGTCCCACGATCTGCACGCCAATGGGCAAGCCTTGCGGTGAGCGCCCGACGGGGACAACCACCGCCGGGTTGCCAAGTATATTGAACCACTGAGTATAGCTCATCGCGTCCAGATACATCACGGTCTGCCCTTCCACCGTCCAGCGGCGCTCACCGTGGTGGAAGGCCGGAACGGCGCACACCGGACACAGGAGCACCGGAAACTCTTCCATCTGCTTCAGCAGCGCGGCGCGCAGAGCGTCCCTCTCCAGAAGGGTCGTCATCAGCTCTTGGACGGTGAGCGGCGGCAACGATTCAACGGTTGCGGTGAACTCGCGCAGGATCGGGCTGAGCTCCTTCTCACGCCCGGCGAGCATGGGGCCGAGAATCAATTGCCCGGCCCGTCCGAAGATGTTCCACCAAAGTTGCCGGGCTTTCTCAAGACCCGCCGGGAGGAACGTCTCAACCGCAAACCCAGCTTCTTCGAGCGCCCCTGCCGCTTGCCGGACGGCTTCCTGCGTCTCCTGGGTCACGGGAGTCCTGCCATCCTCCTCGAAAAAGCCAACCTTCAATTTCCGAGCCTCCGTTTCGCCGACTTTGCGGACCGGAACTGGCGCCGACGAGGGATCGCCCGCATCGTAGCCTGCCATCACCTCGAACAACACCCGGAGGTCCGCCACGGTTCTGGCCATTGGGCCGACCACACCAATCAGCGCAAACGGACCTGCTGATGTTGGGGTGTGCCCCGTTGCCGGGATGCGGCCCGGAGTCGGCTTCAGCCCGCAAATGCCGGTGTAGTGCGCCGGAATGCGGATGGATCCGCCACCGTCACTGCCCACCCCGCCCGCCGAAAGTCCCGCCGCAATCGCGGCGGACTCGCCGCCGCTCGATCCCCCCGGCGTGCGGCTGAGGTCCCAGGGATTGTTCGTCCGGCCATAAAGCAGATTGTCCGTCTCATAGGCCATCAGCATTTCCGGGGCATTGGTGTTGCCCAGAACGATGGCTCCCGCCGCCTTGAGTCTTGCCACCAGCGGCGCATCCGCTGCGGGAACGCGGCCCGCCAAGAGGCGCGACCCCACCTCGCAAGGCCATCCCGCCACGTCGATTGAACTCTTGATGGTAATGGGAACGCCGTGCAGCGGCCCCAGCTTGTTTCCCTCGATTGCAGCCCGCTCAGCGGCGCGCGCCGTGGCCAGCGCCCGGTCCCAATCCACGTAAATCATGGCATTCAGCGCCGGATTCAGTTGCTCGATTCGCTGCAGGTGATTCTCAACCAGCTCGACGGGCGAAAGCTGCTTGCTCCGCACCATCTCCGCCATTTCGCAAGCCGTTAGGCTGAAAAGTTTTTCCATGCCCTGCAAAATCTCCGATGAATTGCGAACGCGTTCAGTCTATCACGCGAAAAGGCGGGTCTCCCGGGATCGCTGGATGGGTTGTGGACCATTTTTGCTGCTGTAGCGGCGGTCTCTGACCGCCGAGAGCCGTTGAAGAATAAAACTCGGTGGTCAGAGACCGATTGTACTGGATGCTGCGCAGTCAGAAGGACTACGCGCACCTGGTTCGCATGTCCGGCAGCCCGAGTAGCGGTGTGGTGGACCGGGGTCCATCGAGAGACTGATTGGGCGCCGGGCCTCCCTGCACGAGGCGGGGAGATTGAAGCCAGAATCATGGTCCGCTGATAGCGAGATCGCATAGATGAGTGGTGGAACCAGTGTTCCATCCCAGGATTCAGAAAGGCGAGCCTTGGTCGGGACGAGCCAAAAAGAATCCTCTAAGGACGAAGCCCTGGAAAAAGCCCCAGGGCTTCGGACAGAACCCAGGATGGGCGAGCCGTTCGCGGCGTCAAGGGTCTGCGATGAACGGTCCGGCAAACGACGCCGGACCGCCCTTGACTCCGCTCCCGGCTCGCACCGGATAACCGGATACGTGTCCCTTGACAAAGCCGACGCCGTTATAGACGCCACTACAGCAGCGAAGACGTACCACTACCTGCTGGCAGGTAGTGGCGTCATTTGGTTTTGGAGTGGAAGGGAACGTGCTAAGGTTCCTTAAACTTGAAGTGCGGGAGACCGCATGGCTCATCAAAAGCATCTCAATCTAGATGGTGTGTCGATTTGGATTTCAAAAAAACCTTGACAGTTACTTAAAGTGTTATATACTTAATGGTAAAAATTGATTTTGTTCTTGACAGGGAGGAAGCCACTGAGACATCATCTCACCCCAGTGTAAGTGCCAAACGGTCGATATGTCACTAGGAATCGCATTTAAGGGTCCAGAGGGTATTGTGCTGGCTGCTGACAGCCGGGTCACGTTGACATTCTTAACGCAACCCACACCTAGCTCTCGTCCAATGATGGTTCCTGCCACATTTGACAATGCTACCAAACTTCTAAAGATTAGGGGACATGAGAATGTTGGAGCCGTGACTTATGGACTTGGAGCGATAGGCCAAAAAGAGCCACGGACAGCTCACAGTTTCATTTCTGAGTTTGAGGCGCAACTCGGCGATGGCGCACTGACCGTCGAGGTTTTTGCACAGAAAATCAGCGACTTCTTCCTGACCCAGTGGAATACGTACATGGCTGGCGTGCCATTGCAACCCGGGCTTGATCTTGTTTTTTTGGTTGGGGGATACGATCAGGGCGCAACTTATGGGAAGGTATTTGAGGTTTTCATTCCTTCCAAACCTAAGCCCATGGAAAGGTTTTCAGGGCCTGGCGAGTTTGGGGCAATTTTCGGAGGTCAACGGGAAATCGTTGATAGGCTGATACGTGGATATGACCAGCGAGTACTCGACATTATTTCCTCCGATTTTGGGCTTAATGCGGCCGCCAAGGAGGCCCTTGGGAACAAGCTGTCGTCAGCCCTAACGATGCCGATACCATTTCAGTTTCTGCCACTCCAGGATTGCGTTGACTTGTCGATATTCTTAGTGAGAACGACAATGAAGCTTCAAACCTGGACAATCGGAGTGAGAGGTGTAGGCGGGGCCGTGGACGTTGCAACCATAACCAAGACCGACGGGTTCGTGCCCGTTCAAATAAAGAAGATTTTCGGAGAACGGCAAGCCTAGACGGCTAAAAGGAAAACACTATGAATACAAATACGAGCGTTGTCAGCAGTAAGGACTGGCTAAGCGGAAGGCAGGACTTTACCATTTCGGCTTACGATCCGGCGATATACGCACAAGCACACGGCGGGTCGATTTATGTGTTGCCAGAATCCGTTGCACCTGCCATTCTTGAACCATCGGCGTCAGTCCCCATTTTATTCGGCACTCACGTCGGAGAAGCTATAGAGATCGTCAGAGACTGGATAAATCACCGGTAAGTGAGCCTAGAGACGGATGCCCTTCTCCGACCGAGATCGGTGGATGTTTGTCGCTCGTGCCGTGGTTTCTGTGGCTCTACTGGCAACTGGTATCTTTGTCCTCCTCAAGGGCGGCTACCCGGATGCTGTGACAAAATGGGCTATCGGAGTATTTGGCTTGGTTATCGGTTACTGGCTGCGGTAGAGCTTAAGCCGCTTCTCTTGAAGGTTTCGCACTTGCCATCAGCAATTCTTCGATCTCCCACACATGATCCGTCAATCCTGCTTCCATTGCAGGCGTAACCCGCAAACTGGCGTGGACGCGACAAAAGTTGTACCAAGTGAAATGCAGAGCAACCGCCGCTTTGAGGTTCGGAAGCTTCTTGCTGAATGCGTTTGTTAGCCGCGTGAAGCGCCTGCTTTGCATTCGGATCGTGAGGTTTTGCCGTTCAATGTAGGAAGTCGAGATATGCTTCCAAGCCGGGTCTCCAGTAATGCGGGTGGGCATCGCTGAGACGATTTGCGCTGGCCCGTACCACGCTGGGCCTCCGCCTTCACGTTCATCCCCGCCGTACATCTTCACGAGCATCCCATAGTCCACATCCGCCCCGAAGTTGTCCTCGACTGCGTTCAGGTAAGGCTTGAAACCGTCTGTGGTTAACTGAACCCGGTTGGCAAGGCGTTGCTTCAGGTCTTGAATCAGGTAAAAGGCGGTTGCGGCGTTGCGCTTGCCAACTAGGTGCGAGATTACCAGTTTGGTTTCGGCATCCATTGCCACAAAAACGTATTGATCCCCCATTGCCGTCTCATCATCTGTGCCGCCCAAGTGCGCTTCCTTCTTGAAAACATAGGTCCAGATTTCATCGACTTGGACCTGCTTCGCCTGGATGCGACGGATACGCTCGTTAAGCAGCCATCCACAAGCATCACCGGCGCGAAGCAGAATGCGGCCTACCGTATTGCGTTCAACGCCGCATAGACGGGCGGTTGCTCTAAGGGAATTCCCCTCAACTAAGGCATGAATGATTTGGGATTGATTTTCTAAGGAAAGAACGTTCATTTTGGCTTGCCATTTCTGCGAGGCCAGCCGATAATGCTCTTGAAGATTCGGCTCGCGGCTAGACCCGCTTGCTGGATTTAGCCCCGTTCTCAGGTTCAAACTGAGGCGGGGCTTTTTCTTGCAGGGATAGAATACAAGAGGCGCTTGTTGTTTGTCAAGCAAAAAATGCGCCCTAGTAAAAATAATTGTAGTCCCTTGGGATAAAGCTATTTCTCTTTGGGAGGGCGGCCACCAGCGCGAGTTTTGCGCAGGGCATTTATTTGGCGGAAATATTCTGGGCCACGCTTTGCGGTGGCTTTCCCGCCGCGCCGACCAAGCGCAACAGCAGCAGGATTCTTTTTCATAATCTAACTGTACAACAAGCGATTGTTGATGTCAAGGTTTTGGTGAGATTTTTGAATGTGGTTTTGGGGGGTTTGCCGCTTCGAGGATTTGCTTCAATACGATGTCCTCAGAGGATTGCATGTCGATCAGAGCCGTGTCTTTTGCGAAAAGCGACATCATCTCGCACTCTCCACTTCTTTTGATTGTTATCAGATCGGTTTCTCCCCCGCAGTGATCTATGTATTTCTTGGCCTTGTCGATGAGGTATACGGCTAAATTGGCTGCATCGTAGATGCTCATTGTTTTAGAATACAGGGCATCTGAAAGAAAGCGGATGAGCGAAGAATCCCCGACCCCGAGACAGTTGAACCCGTCTGCTGCGTACAGAGCCCTGCTCTGGCCGTCGAACCGCAGGAGCTCCAAGCTGGAGACTGTAACAGTGGCAATTAGCAGTTGCAAGTCCAATTCGACATATTGACGGCCCATACCTTCAAGCACAGACTCGGCCACGGCATGAACGGCTTCCGGTGTTACGTCTGGCACGTCCTTCCTGAGTTTTTCTAGTATCTTACCCTTAGCCTCTTTCATAAGGCTTGGAGAACCCGCGTAGGCAAACGTCACAATCCAATCTGGACTTCGATCTTGCACTTCGATCTTGCACTCGTGGTACTTGAACTGACCGGGAACCGATATTTGCTGATCCGCTGCGATCACTATGCCGTCGCTGCACACCATACCTATAACAGCCGTCACGATTTGCCTCCGAACCTCACTCAGTGGCTTCGGAGCATACGGGTGTTTTCGTGAGAAGTCAAACGGCTGTTTTCCACAAAAGCGAAAAATGGGTTTACGAAGCATATTCACTCCTGCATTTTCGTTTTTTTCAAATGACGCCACTACCTGCTGGCAGGCTGGCTTGACAAGCCGCGGCTTTGTCTCTATAACTCTAAACGAGCGTAACTGGAAGGGCTTTCATAAGTGTTTATGCATTTCCTGGTAATACCCGCCGGGATCTAAGGGCAAGGCAGGTCGGCAGGACACGCACTCCATGTACGATCTCCCCACTCGTGTCACCCATTCCCAGGGGCAACTCCGTGCCATCGACGACGGGGGTCACTGCCTGTCGCCGCCCCGGGCCGAGTGGCGGTGGTTTTTGCTGGTGTGATGCACTTCCTTTTGGAAGACCGTCAGGGCACAGTTGAAACCGCGCCATGACTGTACTCGTACCGGCCTTTGTGGATAATCGGGATTGGAAGAGGGCGTTTATGAAATTGGGGTTCTTGCAGCGACGGGGCAGAAGTTTGCTTGTGGCGGCGGGCGCGATTGGCCTGTTTACCTCCGCGGCTTTCTTCGGTCCATCAGCCCGGGCGCAAACTTATCTTTATAATCAGGCCACCTTTGCGGCCGGTAACTCGCCGGCCGCCGTTATCACAGCGGACCTCAACGGCGATGGCCGGTTGGACCTGGCCGTGGTCAACCAAACGGATAATACCGTCTCGATCTTATTGGGAAAGACCGACGGCACTTTCCAACCGCAAGTCACTTACCCCACCGGCGCTTCACCCAATGCCATCTTCGCCGCCGACTTCAATGGCGACGGCCATCTGGACCTGGCCATCACCAATTCTCAGGCGAATACGGTTTCAATCCTTTTGGGGAACGGCGACGGGACTTTCCAGCCCAAAGTTGATTTTGCGGTGGGTAATGATCCGGACGCCGTGGTGGCCGCCGACTTCAACGGAGATAAGAATATTGACCTCGCCGTTGCCAACAATAATGATGGAACGGTTTCCATCCTGCTGGGCAATGGCAACGGGACTTTCCAATCGCAAACCATCGTAACCGTAGGGCAGAGTCCAGAATCCATTGCAACCGCCGATTTCAACGGCGACGGAAAGCTGGACTTGGCCACTGCGAACTATCATGGCGGCTCGGTCTCCGTCCTGCTGGGCAATGGGAATGGAACATTTGGCGTGACCAATGTTTCCGTCACGCCCAATCCCTTTGCGGTGGTCGTGGCGGACTTCAATAATGACGGGAAAATGGACATCCTGACGCCGGATGCGCTCACCCGCCAGCTCGACCTGCTGCTTGGAAATGGAGACGGGACTTTCCAAGCCCCCACCACTGTTTCCCTGAGTCTTATCCCCACGGCCGTTGCCGCCGCAGACTTCAATCACGACGGCAAGATGGACTTGGCTGTGGCGCTGAACGCGGGCAGCTCCAACCAGTTGGTAACGCTTTTGGGAAATGGAAATGGCACGTTTCAACCCGCCATTGACGGCCCGGCGGCCGGGAGTGCCATGACTCTGGGCGATGTGAACGGGGATGGCCAGCCGGACGTCATTTTTTGCAATGCCGCGTCGGCATCTGTCTCCGTCCTGTTGGGCACCAGCAATGGAACGTTCTCGACGCTTGCGAGCATTCCATTGGTCTCGACGGCGGGAATCGGGGTGGGCGCGAGCGGCGATATCAACGGGGACGGAAAAGCGGATATTGTGGTGGCGCAAAGCGGAAGTCCCACGGGCCTGCTTTCCGTCCTATTGGGCAACGGCAATGGCACTTTCCAGAGCGCCGTCTCCACCCCCACGGAAACCGCCGGCGCCCTTGCCGTTCTGCCGGGTGACTTCAACCGTGATGGGAAAACGGATGTTGCCGTGGCCAATTCGAATCCCAGCAGCACCATCAGCGTCTTCCTCAGTAACAGTAATGGTAACGGAACCTTCCAGCCGCCCGTGGACACCCCATACAGCCCAACCTTTGATGGATTTGCGGCGGGATACTTCCAAGGCACGGCCAACCCCCTGGATCTTGCTGTGACCACCACCAATTCGGCCAACAATGCCACCTTCCTGAACATCTTTCTGGGCAACGGCGACGGAAGCTTCGCCGTAGGCCAGCTATATGCCATCGGATCGAACAACACGCCCTTGATCGTTTCCAGCGACTTCAACGGGGACGGCAATGCCGACCTTGCCCTTACCGATGGTCCGAAAATTTTGGTTTACCTCAGCAATGGAGATGGCACGTTTCAGGCGCCCGTTTCTTATCCCGTGTCCAGTTCTGCCAATTCAATCGTTCTGGGAGACTTCAACGGGGACGGAATCATGGACCTTGCCGTGGGTGAGCCCAACGGACTCGCGGTGTTCCTGGGAAATAGAAATGGTACATTCCAGGCCGCCATCAACACTCCGTTCAACCCGGGAATAACTTTAGCCCAATCGGGTGATTTCAACGGTGACGGCAAGATTGACCTTGAAGGCACCAATAGGTCGGGAAATTACGTTTTTACTGGAAATAAGGATGGAACTTTCAACGGCCCCCTATCGCTCACCGTCGCCGTGTCGGACGTCGCCGGGGCGGCCGCCGATTTTAACTCCGACGGAGTTGCAGACATCGTTTTCCCCGACGGCGGTAGCGGTGGCGCCCTACCCTCCGCCCATATCTTCCTCAGCGCCCCGGCAGCCAGCGTTTTTCCCGGCTCTCCCAGTTTTGGCCAAGTGGATGTGGGTACTCCCGGCCAGCCGCCACTGCCGCTGGTGTTGACCAGCATTGGCAACGTGGCCCTGTCCATCCCCAGCATTGCGATGACGGGAGATTTCTCCCAGTTGAATACCTGCAGCACCACACTGGCCAATGAGGCCACTTGCCAGATCAGCGTCACCTTCACGCCGGCGGTGACGGGAACACGGAATGGCACGGCAACGATTACCGATAATTCGATCACCGGCCCGCAGATTGTTTCGCTCAGCGGCGTGGGAATCCAGGCCGCGGCCAGCCTTTCTGCGGGAGGACTCGGTTTCTCCAGCCAGCCTGTGAACACCACGAGCGCGGCAAAAGTAGTAACCCTGACCAATACGGGCAATGAGACGCTTACAATCTCAGCAATTACGATCAGCGCCAATTTTGCGATTTCCTCCGGGTCAACCTGCAACGCTAGTAACCAAGTGCTGCCAGGGGCGAACTGCTCAGTGAGTGTCAGCTTCGCGCCCACCACCAGCGGAACGATTAGCGGCGCATTGACCATTACGGACAACGCTCCGAGCAGTCCTCAGACCGTATCGCTCACTGGCATTGGCACCGCTCCGGCCGCCAGCCTTTCCGCGCCTTCCTTGAACTTTGGGGGCCAGATTCTGGGCATCCAGAGCGGCCCCAAGACGGTCACGCTCACCAACACCGGCAACCAAGCGCTCACCATCAAGAGCATCGGCGTCACCGGCGACTACAAACAGTCCAACACCTGCGGTCCAGGACTGGCCATCAATGCCGTCTGCACCTTCACCGTGTTCTTTAAGCCCACCATCGGCGGCACGCGCTCCGGGGCCATCACCATCACCGACAACTCCGGCGCTGGCGTTCAAACGGTGACCCTCACCGGCCAGGGAGAAGATTTCACGTTGTCCTCGGGAAGTTCCTCGACTTCGGCCACCGTTGCGCCCGGCGGCACGGCTACCTATACATTGACCTTCAGTCCCCTGGGCGGGCTGAACCAGTTAGTCCATCTCGCTTGCACCAAGGCGCCTCCCGCGTCAACCTGCACCGTTTCACCAAACTCCTTCACACCGAGCGGAACGGCCCCGGCCACCGTGACCGTGAAAGTTGCCACTTCCGTCGGCTCGCTGATCGCCCCAGGCATACGCCCGATACGACCCTCACCCATCGGGAAGCACCTGCTGACCCTGTTTGGTATCCTGGCCTTCATCGCCTTCGCGATGCGCCGGGCGCCGAATCCATCAGGATTTGGAAGGCGCAGGATGGCTCCGGTTTTGACGGCGCTCGCCATGCTGGCGCTGCTGGCTTTGAGCATGGCCGCTTGCGGGGGCGGTGGAGGCAGCGGTCCAACCACTCCGGCCGGCACCTATTCAGTGACGGTCATGGGCACGGTGAATCCTGGAACGGCCAACCTCAACCACAGTGTGGCGTTGACCCTGACGGTGCAGTAGTCACCTGTCTCGGGATCGCCGGTCGAGACCACCACAAGCCTGCCGCAGCTCAACCTTTGCCTTCAATCGGGCCCGCCAGTAGTGTCATAATCCGTTGAGGGAGGTTTGACGCATCAAAAATGGATTATTCAGCCACTCTTCGTGTGGCGTTGCGGGCGCTGATCAGAAACAAGCTGCGGTCAACGCTCACCATGCTCGGCATTGTGATTGGCGTGGCAGCGGTGATCTGCGTGGTGGCGATTGGTGAGGGCGGTTCCGCGCAAGTCCAGGAGCAGCTCCACAATCTGGGCGATAATCTGGTGTGGATTGAGGCGGGCACACGCACTCGCTTGGGCACGCGCTCAGGGAATTGGGGAACAAAGTCCCTCACACTCGGCGATGCCGAAGCCATCCGCCAGCAAATCCCGCTCATCAAGCTGGTTTCTCCGCACGTCGATGGCAGCGTCCAGGTGGTTTACAAGGACCAGAACTGGAACACCCATTACCGCGGCGTTTCGCCCGAATACCTGGAAATCCGCAGTTATCCTGTGGCCGAGGGCGTTCCCTTCTCGAATGAGGATGTGGAAAGAGCCGCCGATGTTTGCCTGGTGGGACCCACGGTGGTGGCCAATCTCTTTGGGAATGAGGATCCCCTTGGCAAGACCATTCGAGTGGCCAACCTGCCTTGCGACGTCATTGGAGTCTTGCAGTCCAAAGGACTTTCACCCTTTGGCTATGACCAGGACGATGTGATCCTGATGCCCTATACCACGGTGCAACAGAAAGTAGCGGGCATTCCGTGGCTGAAGGACATCATGTGCTCGGCGGTTTCGGATCAGGTGGTGCACCAAGCCGGCGGGGAGATCACGAAACTCCTTCGCGAGCGCCACAAGCTGCGTCCCGACGAGGAGAATGACTTCAATATCCGCAGCCCGGAAGATATTGTCAAAGCTCGCGAAAGTTCCCGCAGTACGTTTAACGCACTGCTGGCGGTGATCGCTTCCGTTTCTCTGGTGGTGGGCGGCATTGGCATCATGAACATCATGCTGGTGTCAGTCACGGAGCGAACCCGTGAGATCGGAGTGCGCATGGCCGTGGGCGCCACTGAGCAGGACGTGCAATTGCAATTCCTGAGTGAGGCGGTGGTGATGTGCCTGTTTGGCGGCGTCATCGGCGTTTTCGCGGGAATCGCCGCTGCCGCTCTGGTGGGACGGGCCCTTCAATGGCCCACGCTGGTGCCGCTCAGTTCAGTATTGATTGCATTGATGTTTTCGGCAATGGTGGGTATCTTCTTTGGCTTTTACCCGGCGCGAAAGGCGGCTTTGCTCGATCCCATTGAAGCGCTGCGCTTCGAGTAACGCGGACCAGCCATGCCGTGGCAGCTCGTCCCCCTCACTTCGCGGCTCCCTCTCCCCGCAAACGAGGAGAAGACGAACCTGTAGCGCAGGGCTTCAGCCCGGCATGCGGGCTGGGGTTGGGGGGTTCATGGACAACTCTGGGGCTAGCCCGCATTTCTCACAAACAAATTGAAAAATGCTGTCTTTTCTGGCACAAGCATTTTGTATAGAAAAACTTGCTCCAGGGAATGGAGACAGCCTTATGAGTACCGCGTGCGGCGGAGAACCTTTTGAATGTTAGCCCCTCACCCACCGCTGCGCGGTCCTCCCTCTCCCCGCAAGCGGGGAGAGGGCTGGGGTGAGGGGGAAAAGGCGGTGGCGCATTCCCACCCCAACCAAGCGGCACACGCCTTGCCATGCCAGGCAGTGGCCACCTGCCCCCTGTATACAATGTATCGCTTCCATACATAGCACTTTTCCCATCCAAGCACCCTGCCCTTGGCTAAAATGGTATGGACTCCATGACGGCTTGGAACCGGCAGAGGGCTCCCCTGAAGTGATCGGAGTGGCGAGGGCAATCGAAATTTACGGAACGAACCCTAAGAGTGTATGAAAACAAAGGATCGAGGTTTGGAACGAACCCTAAGAACCTATTTCACACCAAGTTCGCTGCCGCAACGGAAGGGCAGGGTCCCGCCCTTCCTGCGTACCGGATAGTCTGGTGAGAAATCTGCGTTAGGCGGCGTCGCTGTCCCGAACTAAATCCGCCGGCTGGGAGCCAGCGCTACGCCGATCAACTGCTTTGATAGATCTCAGGGAAGCCCGGTATCGAGGGTTGCAACAGGGGGGCGGGGAGTATATATTCAAAGTTTCTGGGAGTTATATTGAAAACGTTGGTCTATCCGTTTTTGTGGGTTACGCTTGCTCTGTCCGCTACCTGTGGGTTGGCCGTCGCCGCGGAAGACGGCAAGTCACCAAGCAAGCAGCCTGATCCTCTCACCCGCGCCACCGAGGAATTCAAGGTTCTGACCCGCGATTGGGGCATGCGCCCGGATAGTCCTCCAAGCGAGCGAAAGCAACACGGCCCGAAATTGCTCTGGCACGGCCGAATCTATGAGAACTTTCGCAATAACTTTCTGGACGCCATCCCTCATGAAGTCAAGCAAAACAGCCAGAGCAAATCGCCCCTGCACCGCAATCAGTTCGGTTTCAACGTCGCAGGCCCATTGCTCATCCCTCATTTGATCAAGAATCCCAACAATACTTTCTTCATGCTGTCCTATGAGGGGGTGCGCGAACGGATCAATCGCGCCTCGCTGCACACCGTTCCCACCATGGCTCAACGTTCCGGCGACTTTTCACAAACCGTGGACCAGGCCGGCAACCTGCTGCCAATCTACGATCCGGCTAGCACCGTCCCCAATCCCGCTTACAATCCCAACCTGCCGGTCTCTACCAGTAATCTACAATATCTGCGGTCCAAGTTCCCTGGGAACATCATCCCTGCGAACCGCTTGGCTCCGGATGTGGTGCAGGCGCTGTCTCTATACCCCGCGCCCAACGCCCACGTCGGTCCTTTTTTCCAGAACAACTATTTTGTCAACTCGCCGCAGGCCGACAATGCAGATGGAATTGTCGCCAAGATTAACCACCAATTTGGTGCCCGGAACCAGGTAACCGGCGACGCCACGATTTCCAAGGGATTTCTGAGCACCGCTCCATATTTTCCCAACATTGCAACGCCCACCGCCCCGGATCAGCATTTTCCCTCGTGGCGTTCGGAACTGGATTACGTCTTTACGGCCAACGCCAACACGGTCAACACCGCGAGTTTGATCGTTATGTCGAATTCGATGCGGGCAGGCGATGGTCTGCAAACGCCTTTTCCCATGTATGACCTTGCCGGCACTTACCTTCCGATGGGAGTTGCTTTCCCTAACTCACGCAACGCCCGCAACACAATCGAACTTCGTGATGGCATTGCAATGCACCAGGGCAAGCATTCCGTAAGGTTTACTTTGAGCGCGAATCAATACCAGGTCAATACGTTCAATCCTGCATATCCCTCCGGAGATTTCGAGTTTTCCGCGGGACTCTCCAGTTTGCCGGGCATCATCGACACAGGTGATCCTTTTGCCAGCCTCCTTCTTGGTCTGCCGCAATACGTGGCAAGGAGCATTACCACTGCACCTTCGTATTTCCGGGATTCCTACCAATCGATGGCCGGGCATGACAAGTACCAAGTCACCAAAAATCTTACTCTCGGCTTCGGCTTGAATTTCAGCCACCGCGCGCCGCGCGTCGAGAAATACAATCGCCAGAGTACGGTCGACCCGTACGTCATCGATCCCGCCGCAAGCCACCTGGGGGCTTTGGTCTTCGCGGGGCAAAAGGGGATTCCACGCGGGTTGCGGGACGCCAACATTGATTTGGATCCCAGGATCGGAATGGCCTGGAACCCACGGGGGGATGCCAACACGGTGATCCGCGCCTCTTTCAGCCGCTTCCACAGCATGATTCCGATTTACAACGGCCAGTGGGGAACGCAGGGTTTCAATGCCGTCCAGACCTTCATTTCAGCGAACAATGAACTGAATCCAGCGATCAATCTGGCCAGCGGCATTCCGGCTTTCACCACGCCGTTACCCGATCTCAGCCCGTCAGCAGCGGAAAATACGGTAGCGGACTTTGTCGATCTGAGTGGACATGAGCCCGTCTACCGGACAGCAGCACTTTCTGTGGAGCGCAAACTTCCGCTTTCTATGGTGGCATCAGTCGGGGCGAATTACGGCGACGGCCACGATATTCTGGTGGGCGATGGCGCCGCCAATCCCAACGCCATCAACCCCAGCTTCCTGAGCTACGGCGATGCGCTTTACAACCAGGCATTCCGGGAGACGCTCCAACCCTATCCTCAATATCTGGGATTCGAGCTTTACGGCCTTTACCCGGCGGGGACTTATCAGAGGAACTCCGCATATATCCGGGTGGAGAAGCAGGAATCCTTTGGCCTTTCCTTCGTTGGCTTCTATGAATATTCCAGGCAGTTCGACGACTATTCCAGTCCCTACGGGAACCAGTATCTGCTCAACCTGGCCAATAACTGGGCGCCGACGTCCTATAACACGCCGCAGTTCCTGCAACTCAGCTACATGTATGAACTGCCTTTCGGGCCGGACAAGCCACTGCTCCATTTTTCGGGCCTGGGGGCTCAACTGGTCAGCGGCTGGTCGGTCAACGGCACAGCATATTGGAACGACGGGATACCGCTGGCCATGCATCCTGAGTTTAATAACACCGGCGGGATACTTCCCACCCTCTATGTGAACGCGGTGCCGGGTGTCGACCCGCACGTGGCCAACCCGGGACCTTCTCTGTGGTTCAATCCAGCCGCCTTCAGTCAGCCGCCGGATTTCACTCCGGGGAATGGTTCCAGCACCCAGGCGGACCTTTTGGGCCCAGGCTTCAATTCGCTGGACCTCAGCGTGGACAAGCGCTTTCCCGCCGGCGGTTCCCGCACACTCGAGTTCACCGCTACCGCGTTTAACATACTCAATCATGCGAACTGGAACTATCCCGATACCACCATCGGTCCAGTTAACGCGCCCAATGTCGACGCCGCCAAAATCATCGGGTCCCACGGGGGCCGCGTCATCCAGCTTGGGCTGAATTTGAACTTCTAATGCCACGATCCTGCTCAATACTTCTGGCCGCTCTCTTCGCCGTTTCCACGTTCACTAGCGTCCGCGCGCAAACCTCCGGCATCTCGATTCCCGTATGGATTGAGGCAGATCATTGTGAGACTGGGCCCAAGTTTGCGGTGACACTAAATGGCAAACCGGCGCCCATCACCGCCCAGTGGGGGCCAAACAGCGATCAAATCATCCTGTTGGTTCTGGATCTCACCAGCAGTCTATCGCTGATTGACCCTGCCAAGCAGGCGTTGGTTTCGCAAACTTCCAAGCTGCCCCGCAACACGTGGGTAGGGCTCCTGCGGGCACAGGATGGCTTGCACGTGCTTACCGACCCCGGGGTAAACCGCAAACCGGCCATCTCTGCAATCCAGTCCCTTTCCAATAGCGGTGAGCCCGGCCTGCTTGAGACCGTGACTTCGGCGCTTTCCTTGGCCGACGCCATCCTCCGCAAGACACCGGTCCGCGTTTCGGTGCTATATGTTACCGACGGCAGCATCTACAGCTATCGCGAAGACTACACCAATCCGGTCATCAACCCGAGTGATCCACACGATCTTAGCCGGCGCTTTCCTGAAGCGCTGATTGAGGATAAGATATCCAGGCTGGTCAAAACCGCCAGTTCGCTTCAGGCCCCTTTGTTTGTGGTTCAATTGAATTACCGGCCGGACCCGCTCAACGAGGCCTATCAAAATGGCCTGGAGACCCTCGCCCGTGCAACGGGCGGCGAGAGTGATATTTGCCAGTCATTGGCGCAGATACCGGATGTCATCTCCGAGATGTTTGCCCGCATCTCGGGCACTTGGAGGCTGAACCTGGCTCTTCCGGCGAGGGTTCGACATGACATCCAGATTCATTTGCGGGCCCCCTGCCGCAAAGGCGACCCGCGGATCTCCTGGCGCAAACACTTCCTTTTGAATGAGAGCTAAGATGATGCCGCCAAAACGCCTGCACATCGCTCTGACGCTGATCCTGGGGATTGCTCTTGTTGCCTCCTTGGCAATCATCATCCGTCAGTCCCGGCGGCTCGCCACCTACCAGCGGCAGCAGACCCTGGACCTGCAATCTCTCCACCAGCTTCAAGAGGCCCTCCGCCAGCGCAACATCCAGAAGACTCCTGCCGGGGCCGCAGGCAGGACTTCCGAGGATGATCTTCGAGCAGCACTTGCCAAACGCGATGCAACCATCGACCAGCTCAGTCACGAGCTGAGCGATGCGCATTCCAATATCATGGAACTCCAGGCGCAGCTTGTGGATTCCAACGACGAAAGCAAGAGGGCACTCGCCAGCGTCAACGAACTCCTTCAGAAAGAGCAAGGGGATGCGCAGAGCCAACTCAACGCCCTGAAGCAGGAACTCGACTCCGCGGAAGACGAGACACAAGAATCCCGCCGCCGCATTACCGCCCTGGAAGCGGACAACGCCAAGTTGAGGAGCGCCAGCAGCGAGGGCTCCGTCCGCTCCGCCCGATTCGGGCGCATGGTAGTCGGACTGCAAGACCTGGACCGCCGCCGCGAGACTTATTTAACTTCGATCATGCGCCGGTACCGCGACATCACTAGTCAATTTCAGGCCATGAGCGGCATGCTGGATGCAAGTCGCAACTCCAATTCCAGCGCTTTCAGCGGTGAGGCACTGTCCCGCATACAAAACGCCGTATCCCTTGCCGACGATGACCTCCGCCGGTTGAACAATCTGAACGCCCAGGCGCGGCAACTTGAAAAGAAGCTTACGAAGAAGAAATAAGTGGCCCGCGCAACTCCGGGGCGGTTTGTGTTCTATTGGGGAAGGGCATGGTTCGACCGCGTAACAGAACGTTCCAACAGAGCCAAGGCAAACCGTACCTCTTCAGCAGCCACACGTCGTACCGCTCTTTGAAGGTATTGATCCATGGAATGCGTGGCGAGGGCTGCCCTGAGTCATCGAGTTCGCAAATCAACATCCGCCCGTAGCCCGTCACGATGGGGCAAGCAATATAACCGTCGTATTGGGCGGCTGGCTCCATTCCTCGCAAGACCGAAAGCAGGTTTTGAACAACAACGGGCGCTTGACGCGCAGCCGCTGCTGCCGTCTTCGAATGGGGAGCGGCTGCCGCGTCACCCAGCGCGAAGACGTTGGGGTAAGTTACGTGCTGTAACGTGTGCTTATTCACCTTCACCCAGCCTTCCTGTGGCTTTTGCGGATCGGCCAAAGGACTCTGCCTAATAAAATCCGGAGCGCTCTCAGGCGGAACGGCGTGCAGAATGTCGTACGGGATTGTAACCCGCTGTTTCCCCGGATCGTTCTTGAGCTGGAAGATGGCTTCTTTCGCCTCGGGAAGAATTTCAACCAACTCGTGATTGAACCGTGCATCGACACCATGTCGCTCCAGCACCTGATTCAGCACCACCGCATACTCCTTGGCGCCGTAAATCGAAGGCGTGGCAGAGCTGTAGATAACATTGGTATCGCGCAGAATGCCCTTGCGCCGGAAATGGTCTGCGGCCAAATACATGATCTTTTGCGGCGCGCCAGGGCACTTGATCGGCGTGGGCGGCATATGAAACAGCGCCGGGCTTAATTTCGCAACGTAGCGGAGGCAGAATATGACCAATTGGACTCGGCGTGACTTTTTGAAGACCAGTGTTGCAGCTTCCGCTGCGGCCGGATCGCTCCGTGTGGGAGCCGGGAGCGCTGCCTTCGGCAAGGGCAAGTCTGTCAACTCTCCGGATCAAGGAGTTACTTCCGGCTCTTCGAGGGAGAGATTGCTACTCGATTTTGGATGGCAATTTTACATGGGCGATGCGGACAAACCGCCGCTCGATTTTAACTATGGCCGCTATCGAGAGTATGGAGAGACCGGCGATTTTTTTCTGCAGGAGTCCCGTGGTTACCCGGGCCGTCCCGGACCGTCGTCTCCGGCGTTTGACGGCACCGGCTGGCGCCAGATTGATCTTCCCCACGATTGGGCGGTGGAATTGCCATTCCAGGAGGACCGCTGGCTTACCGAGCACGGATCGAAGCCGCTGGGCCGGACCTATCCCGCAACGAGCATCGGTTGGTACCGCCGAGTGTTCGACATTCCCAGTAGCGACGCTGGAAAAAGACTCAGTATCGAATTTGATGGCGTGTTTCGGGATTCGATGGTGGCCTTGAATGGAAACTTTCTGGGGCGGAACTTGAGCGGCTATGCGCCGTTCCGCTATGACATTACCGACCATGCCAACTATGGAGGCCAAAATATTCTGGTGGTGCGCGTGGACGCCACGGAATACGAAGGCTGGTTTTACGAGGGCGCGGGCATCTACCGGCACGTCTGGCTGGTGAAAACCAATCCGCTTCATGTGCCGCAGTGGGGAACTTTTGTAACTTCCGAAGTCCAAAGCGAAACCGCGACGGTCACCATTACGACCGAGGCCAGCAATGATGGTGACAGCGATGCAGCTTGCCAGATCGTCTCCACGATCCTGGATGCGAATGGAAACCAAGTTGCCGCGAGCCGTTCCTCGACACTGACGATTCCTGCGTGGAGGCATCGCGAACAGAAACAAAAGATCGCCGTCAGCAACCCGGCGCTTTGGTCGATTGAAGATCCCCATCTTTACCGGCTGGTGACAACCCTCGAAGCCGACGGCGCGGCGGTTGACCGTTACGAGACTCCGTTTGGGATTCGCACCATCCGGTTTGATCCCGCCAAAGGGTTTTTCCTGAACGGAAAATCCGTCAAGATCAAAGGGACGTGCAATCACCAGGACCACGCCGGCGTGGGCAGCGCCCTGCCGGACCGGTTGCAGGATTACCGCATCGCCAAGCTCAAAGAGATGGGATCGAACGGTTATCGCACCTCGCACAACCCGCCCACCCCGGAATTGCTCGATGCCTGTGACCGTTTGGGGATGGTGGTGCTCGACGAAACCCGTATGTTCTCATCCGCGACAGAAGGGCTCAGCCAATTGAACCGGCTGGTCCGGCGCGACCGCAATCATCCGAGCGTCGTTTTCTGGTCCACGGGCAACGAGGAACCCGAACAAAGCACGGAGCGTGGAGCGCGGATGTGCGCCACGATGAAAAGACTGGTGCAGCGGCTGGACCCGACTCGACCCATTACCCAGGCCATGAACAACGGCTGGGGCAAGGGCATCTCCGCTGTCCTGGACGTGCAGGGATTCAATTACCACCATGCGCCGCAGATCGATGCCTTCCACCAGAAGTTTCCGAACCAGCCCACCACGGGGACCGAGGTGGGAAGCACGGTTTCGACTCGCGGCATCTACGCGAACGACAAGGAGAAAGGTTACGTCAGCGCCTACGATGTAAACAATCCACCCTGGGCCACCACCGCCGAAGAGTGGTGGCAAACCTACGACGAGAGGGCATACCTTTCCGGCGGCTTTGTCTGGACCGGCTTCGATTATCGCGGCGAGCCCACGCCCTACGGGTGGCCTTGCATCAATTCTCACTTCGGCATCATGGACACCTGCGGCTTCCCGAAAGACAACTATTATTATTACCAGGCTTGGTGGAGCGGCAAGCCGGTGCTTCACCTTTTCCCGCACTGGAACTGGAGCGGCAAGGAGGGCCAGGAAATCGAAGTCTGGTGCCACAGCAACCTGGAAACGATCGAGCTCTATCTGAACGGCCAGAGCCTCGGCTCCCGCAAAATGGATCGCGACTCGCACGTGGCCTGGAAAGTGAAATACGCGCCCGGAACTCTTGAAGCCCGGGGCTATCGCGGCGGCCAACATGTGCTCACGGATTCGCGGCAAACCACGGGTGATTCCGCGCAGATTGTGCTGCAGCCTGATCGCCAGAAAATCGCCGCCGATGGAGAAGACGTCTCGGTCATCGAATTTCACGTGGTCGATGCGCAAGGGAGGCTGGTCCCGGTAGCCGATAACGAAATCTCATTCCGGGTTTCGGGGAATGGCAAAATCATCGGAGTGGGCAACGGCGACCCCAGCAGCCATGAGCCGGATAAGGCCAGCCAACGGCGAGCCTTCAACGGACTCTGCGTGGCCATTGTCCAATCCACCCGGGAGGCCGGAGAGATTCATGTTCAAGCAACTTCACCCGGACTTGAACCTGGCGCCGTTGTGATTCAATGCGAGCAGACCACACCGCGTCCGGCAGTGGCGTGAATTGCGGCTGAAGGTCAGAGCTAGTGTTTAATCCCAATGCTGTTCACTTAAGGTCCGTTCGAGAATAATGTACACGGTTGGACCAGAGCCCCTCACCCCGACCCTCTCCCCGCTTGCGGGGAGAGGGTCGGGGTGAGGGGAAACGCAACGCCTCCGACATCAATATCGTATGGAGGCCAGGCTAGCACGGAGTGGGGGATGACACGTTCATGGCCGGTCTGTCATCACAACTTTTCCCGGCCCATCGAGGGCCAGTGCGATTTGCTCCCACTCCTTCATCATCTTCCCCAGCCGGTTGCGGCCCCCCTCGATCAGTTTGGCTAGGCGGATCGAATCCTGGGCGCTCTTAAAACTGGCGAGGTCCATCTCATAATTGTTGATTTCCGCCTCACAACGGGCGATCTCTTGCTCCAACGCTTCGCGGCGCGCTTGCATTTCCCGTTTCAGAATAGGATTGAGCTTTTTGCCCGGGCCTGCCGCGTCTTCATGCTTTCCAGGTGTGTCTCCGTTCCGGCGGGACTGCGATTCCTCCACCGAAATCGCAGGTCCGTTGGCGTGATGCTCTTTTTGCCACTGATAATCCTCATAATTGCCGGGATAGTCGTGGAGCTCGCCACCCTCGATCTCAAAAATGCGAGTGGCGAGCTTGTCAATAAAGTAGCGGTCGTGAGAGACAAACACCACCGTTCCAGTGAACTCTTCGAGCGCGTCGAGCAGGACATCCTTGGCGCGAAGGTCAAGATGGTTGGTGGGTTCATCGAGCAGCAGGAAATTGGGCGGCTGAAGTAACATGCGGGCCAGCGCGTAGCGGTTGCGCTCACCGCCGGAAAGCACACCGATGCGCTTGAAGACCTCATCATCGGAAAACAGGAAGGAGCCGAGGAGCGAGCGCAGTTGCGTCTGGCCGCTGAGCGCGCCGGGGGCCGCGGTGGCGATGTCATCGATCAGGCGGGCGCCCGGGTCGAGCGCCTTGTACTGGTCCTGCGCGAAATAATCCACTTCCACTTTGTGACCCAGGCGGCATTCGCCCACCGTTACCTTTTCGGCGCCGGCCAGAAGTTTGATCAGCGTGGACTTACCAGCGCCGTTCACACCCACCAAGCCCACGCGATCGCCGCGGTTGATCGCGAAGCTCACACCTTCGAACACGCGCTTCGCGCCGTAATTCTTGGCAACTCCCCGAAACTCGGCCACCATGCGCCCGCTCGCGGGGGGCTGCGGAAATGAGAAGTGAATGGTCTTCTCTTCGGGGGGCAACTCGATTCTTTCGATCTTCTCCAGCTCCTTGATCCGGCTTTGCACCTGCTTGGCCTTGGTGGCCTGGTAGCGGAAACGGTTGATGAAGGTTTCGAGATGCTGGACCCGGTCCTGCTGGTTGCGGTAGGCAGCCTCAAGCTGGGCGCGGCGCTCGGCCTTCTGCTTGAGATAGCCGTCGTAGTTGCTGCTGTAGAAATAGGCGCGTTGGTTCCAGAGTTCCAAAATCTTGTTTACCGTGACGTCCAGAAAATAGCGGTCGTGGGAGACCAGAACGAAGGCAAAAGGATAATCCTTCAAGTATTGCTCCAGCCAATTGCGCGATTCAAGATCGAGGTGGTTTGTGGGTTCATCGAGCAGCAGCAGGTTAGGTTTGATCAGCAGGAGCTTGGCCAGCGCCACGCGCATCTGCCAGCCGCCGGAAAATTCCTCCGTGGGGCGGCTGAGGTCCTGTCGCGAGAACCCCAAGCCGTTGAGCACCGCGTGAGTCTGCGCTTCCAGCGAATAACCGTCGCGTCCGTGGAATTCGGTCTCAATGCGGTGGTAGCGGTCGATGACCCGCTGATATTCATCTCCCTCCGGATCAACTTCCGCCATCTGATGGGTGAGCGCCTCCATTTCCTTCTCAATCGCCAGCAGCTCCTTGAAGACGGAGAGGCATTCTTCAAGGACCGTGCGCCCGGAGAGCGAAAGGCCATCCTGCGGAAGATAGCCGGTGGTGATGCCCTTGGCCGTGGAAAATGATCCTTGGTCCAGGGTTTCAAGGCCCGCCAGCACCTTGAGCAGAGTCGATTTGCCCGTCCCGTTGGCGCCGACAAGTCCCACCCGCTGTCCGGGAGTCACAAGCCAGTCGAGACCCTCGAAGAGGATTTTGGAGCCGAAATGTTTGCCCGCCGAAGAAAGCTGGATCATAGATACTTTTGAAGGCCGCTATGCAGTTGGGACGCTGAACTTGCTGCACGGGCTTCTACTTTTACTATAGAACCAGTACGAACCAAACGGCAATCATTGCCGAGTCATAAAGGTTGACCCAATCCGAAATCCCAAGTGAAATCTTCATGGTCACGGACGCATGTTGCACCTCCGAATCCCGCAGCCGAGCTTCTTGACAAGTTGTTGGCTGGGATTTAAGGCATCGCGTCCGATTCCGGACAATCGTTTCCCACAAGCGAACAGGCATTTGCTTCCCTGCAACGCAGCACTCTCATTAAGTTACTGTAAAATCAAAGAGTTGTATGTTTGATCGATTGGCAAAGAATATGCACCTGGCTAGGGCGGAGCGATGTGTCCGCCAATAAGAAAAGGAAAGAGGACGCCAATGAACGGGTTGATTCAAGACTTTCGGTTCGGCCTGCGCAGGTTGGCCAAGAACCCCGGCTTCACAGCAGGATGCGGGTGCGCCAAGCTGGAAGAGTCACCTGACTTACAGTTTGGCGGGATCAAGAATCGGAAGGCGCTTGAAGTAAGTACGGTAGAAGCCCCGGTCGCGCGCGAGCAGGCGGTCGGCCTGCAGGAGGGCGTGGGCTCCGATCAGAAATTTCGCGGCGATACGCATGCGGGGGCCGCCACGCTCCCGATAAGCCTTCCACACCTGGCCGGCTTCGAAGGCTGTTCCCGGCGTGACGGCGCTGAAGCCGAGGCCCAGACGGCTCATGCCCTTCTCTGCCGCTCCGGAAGAAGGAAACATTCCGGCCACTTCCGCCCACACGACCTCGCAGGCCACCAGGCTGCCTTCGGCAAGCGCTACTCGGAGAGCGTTCGCGGAAGCCGGGCCGAAGACGGGATCCGGGCCCAAGAGGTCCAGCAGGATGCTGGTGTCCACGGCGGTGATCATTCCGGTTTTTCGCCGCCGCGGAGCTCCTCCATGATCTCGTCAGTCGTACGGCCGAGCTTCAGGATTCCGTACAAATCGTCAATGGCGTCGCGGGAGCTTTGTTTCGCGAGCACAAGATTTCCCTTGTCCTCGCTCACTTCCAACACCTGGCCTTTGCGAATGCCCAGCCGGGTGCGCAAGGACTTCGGGATGGTGATCTGTCCTTTCTCGGAAACGGTTGTTTTCATACTTTTATAGTATGAATTCTTACCGAATTTGTCAAGCCGGCACAAGGTTAGGTAGTGACGCGGTTTGCTGTAGCGGCGGTCAGAGACCGCCGGAAGCTGTTGATAATTAATATTCGGCGGTCAGAGACCGCCGCTACAGCAAACCGCCTGGTAAGTTCGGGCACAGCAGCAGGGGGCAAGACGAGGTGAATTATGAGCTCACTATTGCGAGACCTAAAATTCGGGTTGCGCATGTTGGTCAAGAATCCCGCCTTCACCGCAGTTGCCATCATTACGCTGGCGCTCGGTATCGGCGCATCCACGGCGATTTTTTCTGTGGTGGACGCCGTTCTACTGCGCGCGCTTCCTTACCCGAATCCGCAAACAATCGTGCGCGTGTGGGAGGCTCGTGACGGTCGCCGAATGCATTTGGCCGATCCAAACTTCGATGATTTTCGCGCACAGAATCATTCGCTGAGCGCGCTGGCCGAGTACGACGATGCGCCGTTATCCGTTGCGGGCGGAAGCGAGCCTGTACGCGTACCTGTCTCGGAAGTTTCGCAGGATTTCTTCAAAGCCCTCGGAGTGCAGCCATTTCTGGGCCGCGCCTTTGTCCCCGAAGAGCTGCGTTTGGACGGCGCGCGTGCCACGATTGTCAGCTACGGCTACTGGAAGCGATATTTGGGAGGCTCGAAGGATCTTTCGCGACTCCACCTGGCTATGAATGGCGGCGTTTATTCCGTGGTGGGGGTGATGCCGCGCGGTTTCGATTTTCCTCTGGGCGCGGCGCTGTGGATTGCGAGAGAGAGAGACCCGCAACTGCCGAGCCGCACGGCGCACAACTGGGCGTGCCTGGGACGCGTCCGCGATGGCTTCACCGTTGCCCAAGCACGCGCTGATCTCGATTCGATTGCTCGGCGAATTCATGCACAATACGGAAGCAAACCCGCCCTGCTGACGGGCGCCGCAGTTGTCCCCCTGGCCGACGCCATGGTTGGAAATGCGCGCACAGCTCTGCTAGCGCTCTTCGGCGCCGTCATCCTTTTATTTCTTGTCGCGTGCGCTAACGTGGCCGGATTGCTGGTGGCACGCACATCGGCGCGGCGAAAGGAATTGGCCGTGCGCGCGGCGCTGGGCGCGGGACGAGCCCGGCTCGCGCAGCAGTTGTTGGCCGAGTCGCTGGTGCTGGCTTTTGCCGGCGGGGTACTGGGAGTTTTGATTGCAGCGTGGACCACGAGCTTGCTTCCGGCAATCCTTCCCGCGGATTTGCCGTGCCAGCAGGGCATCGCCATCAATGCAACCGTGCTTTTGTTCACGTTCGTCACCACTTTGATTGTTGCCGTGGGTCTTGGTCTTTTCGCCGCGTGGCGCGCTGGCGGAGTGGATTTGAGCGATGCCCTGAGCGCCGGCTCTCGGAGTTACAGCAGCGGCAGCCAGCGGCTTCGTGGCGCGCTGGTGATTGGCGAGATCGCCGCGACGCTGGTGATGCTCGCCGGCGCGGGGCTGTTGGGCCGCAGCTTTCTGAACTTGATTTCCGTCAGCCCCGGCTTCAGCGGACAAAATTTGATGATTCTGAAGTTTTCGACTCCTCAATCAGAGCCATCATTAACATTTGCTGCGCAGAATCAGCAAGAAATCGCGCGGCAGACTCAGTTTCTCGACGATGCGCTGGCGCGCGTGCGCGCAATTCCCGGCGTTCAGTCGGCCGGACTGACAGGAGGGCTGCCCATAGCGGACGCGGACGGATTCCCTGACGGACTATTTTTGATTCTTAATGGCCAGCCGGCGCCCAGAAATTGGCATGATTGGGGCCTCTTCGCGCTCAATCGGAAGCAAACCGGCGAGGCGGATTATGGCGACGCGAGCGCGGGATTTTTCAGCACGCTGGGGATTCCGCTGATCCGCGGACGGCTGTTCAACGCGCAGGATGGCCCAGACGCGCCGAACGTCGCGGTGATTAGCGAAACGCTGGCGCGCGAGAAGTGGCCGCACGAGAATCCCATCGGGCAGGTGATTGACTTCGGCAACATGGATGGCAATTTGAAGCCGCTGACGATCGTTGGCCTGGTTGGCGACATTCGCGCGGAGGGGCTGGATCAGCCGCCGAGCCCGATCATTTACGTGGATTATCGCCAGCGTGGACTGAGCGTCAACACTTCGCCCGCGATTGTTTTACGCACCGCGCTCCCGGCGAGCGCGATTGTTCCTGCGGCGCGCAGCATCTTCCATGACCTCGATCCCAATATTCCCGTACAATTCTCAACGTTTGCAGAAGCACTGGGCGGGTGGATGGCCGAGCGGCGCTTTTTGCTGCTTCTTGCGGGTGTTTTTGCCGGGGCCGCGCTGGCGCTCGCGGCCGTAGGCATTTACGGGCTTGTGGCGCATTCAGTCACACGACGTACGCAGGAAATCGGCATTCGCATAGCGCTCGGCGCGCAACGAGGCGATGTGCTGCGTTTGGTGATAGGCGAAGGCGCGCGGCTGGCGGCGATTGGCGTCGTGATTGGCATTGCGGTGTCGCTTGTGTCGACGCGATTGATATCGAGTCTGCTTTTCGGCGTCAGGCCCACCGATCCTGGAACTTTTGCGGCAGTATCTCTCGTACTCATCAGTGTGGCTCTTTTTGCATGTTACATCCCGGCACGCCGCGCGATGAAAGTGGACCCGATGGTGGCGTTAAGGAACGAATGACGAGAGTCAAGAGGCGAGGGACAAGCATAGAAGCTGCCGGTGATCCGCAGTTGGCCATCAGCACGAGTGATGCGTATATAGGAACGATTGCTGAGAGTTGATCGCTGATGGCTTGCTCTTCACTTGTCACTTGTCACTGGTCGCGTGACGGCACAGAGCCCCGAACGGCGAAAGGACGTCTTATGGGCACACTTCTTCAAGACCTAAAATTCGGCCTGCGCATGTCGGCCAAGAATCCCGGCTTCACGGCCATCGCCGTTATCACCCTGGCGCTCGGCATTGGCGCGAATACGGCAATTTTCAGTGTGGTCAACACCGTTCTCCTCCGCCCGCTGCCGTATCCGCAGGCGGACCGCCTGGAGCAGGTGATGCGCCACTATCCGTTCGGAAGTGAGCCCGCGGTCTCCGCCACCAAGTTCGTTTTCTGGAGGCAACACAGCCGGGCATTCTCCGGTCTTGCAGCGTATGATCTCTTGGCCGGTGGATTTAATCTCGCTGGTGGCGGACTGCCTGAACATATCTCAGGAATCCGGGTCTCCGCAGACTTCTTTCGGGTGCTGGGCATCCCCCCTGCGCGGGGGCGTGACTTTACCGAGGAAGAAGAGCGTCCCAATGGGCCGAGCGTTGTCATCATCAGCGACGCTCTTTGGAGGCAACGGTTCGGCGGGGATCGGTCGATCATTGGCAAGCCGATTTCGTTGAGCGGCAAATCCTATACCGTGGTGGGCGTCATGCCAGCAGGTTTCGACTCCAATCCTTCCGCCGAAGTTTGGCTGCCGCTGCGTCCCGTCCTCAACCCGCAAGAGCGGGCGAATATGTTCCTTGTCCTCGGCCGTTTGAAATCCGGCATCAGCCCCGAACGCGTCCAGACGGATATGGCGCGTGTGGGCGAGGAATTCCGGCAGCAATACGCGAACTTGATGGATAAGACCGAAAGCGTTGCGGCGGTGAATTACCAGCAAAGCCTGACCGGCGACGCTCGCCCCGCTTTACTGGTCCTGGTGGGGGCCGTCGGGCTTGTTCTGCTGATTGCCTGTGCTAACGTCGCAAACCTCTTGTTGGCCCGCGCCATCGGACGCAACAAGGAAATCGCCATCCGCACCGCAGTGGGTGCAGACCGCCTCCGGCTGGTACGACAATTGTTGACAGAAAGCATGATGTTAGCCTTGGTGGGAGGAGGCCTGGGCCTGTTAGTTGCCGAAGTGGGCTTGCGCAACTTGCTGACGCTAGTGCCGGAGAATCTTCCTCAGATTGCACAGGCCGGAATCGACAAACCTGCTCTCATCTTTACATTCCTCGTTGCTCTCGCCACCGGAGTCCTTTTCGGGCTTGCGCCGGCTTTCCAGACATCCCGAATCAACCTCAACGATTCGTTGCGCGAGGGCGGCGGCCGCACCACCGGAGGCGCCCGACACGGCCGCTTGCGCAGCCTCCTGGTGGTTGGAGAAATTGCGCTGTCATTGGTGTTAGTGGCGGGTGCAGCGCTGCTGATTGAGAGTTTCATCAATTTGCGTGACGTCAACCCCGGCTTCGACCCCCAAAACGTACTGACCATGAAACTGTCTTTGACAGATTCGAAATACAGCACCACTGGCGCTGTAACCCGATTCTTCCGGCAAGTTTTGGACCGGATCGAGGCAACCCCTGGCGTCGAGAAAGCTGCCTTTGTGACCAGCTTGCCAATGGAGATTGGACCGGACCTGCCCTTCAAGATCGCGGGCCGCAAGGATAACTCTTCCGGTGATGCGGAATGGCGGACGATTACTCCTCACTATTTCTCGGCCATGAAGATTTCCATACTTCAAGGAAGGCCCTTCGGCGAGGGGGACAGCGCGCATTCTGCCGGCGTGGTCATCATCAACAAGACGCTGGCACATGATTTCTTCCCCGGCCAGAACCCCGTCGGCCAGCAGCTTACCATAGGGGGCGGAATGGGTCCTGAGTTTGCCGATGAATCCCGAGAAATTGTAGGAGTGGCTGCCGATACAAAAGAACAAGGTTTGAATAACCCGGCGAGAGCGACGGTGTTTATTCCGTGGTCACAAGAGCCGGACGCCTTCACCCGTTTCGGCAACCAGCTTTTGCCCGCGTGCCTGGTGATGCGAACCAAGGTTTCCCCGATGAGCCTTAGCGCCGCCATTGCAAAACAGGTTCTGGATGCCGACACCACGCAACCCGTTTTCCAGATTCAGCCTTTGGAAGAGATCGTCGGTAATTCGATCGCGAGGCAGCATTTTGACATGATCCTGCTGGGAATCTTCGCGGCGCTGGCGCTGCTGCTGGCTTCAATTGGAATCTACGGAGTGATTTCCTATTCCGTTACGCAGCGTACCCACGAAATCGGCATTCGCCTGGCGTTGGGCGCCCAAAGAGGAGATGTGCTGGCGCTGATCGTGGGCCAAGGCCTAAAGCTGACGCTGGGGGGAGTGGGCATTGGCATGGTCGCGGCGCTCCTGGCCATGCGGTTGCTCCATAGTTTGCTATTCGGTGTGAAGCCTTCGGATCCGGCGACGCTGGTCATCGTCGCCGCTTTGTTGACCGTTTCTGCGCTGCTTGCGTGCTATTTGCCCGCGCGCCGGGCAACGAAGGTTGACCCGATGGTGGCGTTAAGAAATGAGTGACAAAACAGGTGGTAGGTGTCAGGTTCCAGGTGTCAGGAAAAAAGCCTTCAGCGGTCAGCAAAAGCGGTGCTCGCTCCCGATACTTTCTCTGGCTTCTACTTGCTGAGGGCTGATTGCTGAAAGCATGTTTCCCGACACCTAACACCTGAGTTATGGCGCCTGAAAGCAAGCCTCACTTCGCAACCGAGAGACGGCAGTGGAGATTGCGCGCCGGGAAAATCCACGCCAGGTGTTTCTCATAAAAATTGGCGGAGGCCCAGGCGAAGAAACGTCCCAAGTTGTCGAGAAGCAGGTTCCCGCCAAAAGTTAAGCGGCGTTCAAGAATGCGGAATCCGCCCGCCTGGTAAGTGAAATCCTGGAAGCTGGCGCGCTCGAGATAATCAAAGGTGTGAAAGCCCAAATGGAAAAGATGGGTGGGGTCCGTATAGGAGTCCGGCGAACTGTAATGCGGTGTTTCAATCACCACCTCTGCCCCGGCCTTGGCGATGCGATGAACTTCCGCCATCACTCGCAGAATATCCGGTTGATGTTCGAGGAAATGGCAAAGATAGATTCGGTCCGCGCAACTATCGCGGACAGGCCACGGGAAATGCGCAAGCTCACAGAGCACGTCAGCAGAAGAGCCGGGTTGTCGGTCGAAACCGATCGCGCCCGGCTCCTGCTTCTTCTTTCCGCAACCGAAATCAAGAATCACCATGCGATTGTCATGCCCGGCGGAGGGGCAGGCCTGGTGCCGGCCACTGACTGCGGCCTTGCCTGCTGGCCCGGTTGGACCGCGGCTGAGCTTCCCGCTTGAGCGTGCTCGCTCGATGGATTTCCCTGAGCCGCAGAGGCAGATTGCGGCGCTGCCCGCGTCAACCTTCCGAAGGCGCACGTGATGGCTAGCGCCGCAATGATGACACCCATTCTTGTTTTCATTGCAACCTCTGGAGTTTCAACTTATCTCATCGCCTCCAGCTTACACAAACGGAATCAACGTGGTAAAGCGCGAGTTCCGCACTTTTACTCATACTTTACAAAGTCAAGAGTAACTTTTGGCTAGCCTGATACGTTGGTTGATGTGGGGTGGATAGGCAAGGAATTCGGGTAGTGGACCATTTTCGCTGCTGTAGCGGCGGTCTCTGACCGCCGAACTTTATTCTTCAATAGTTTCCGGCGGTCAGAGACCGCCGCTACAGCAAACTGACCCACTACCGGAATTCGAACGCCAGCGCCCGGCCGGTGGTCCTGAGAGTAGCGAAGTGTCCGGCTTCTTCACCGCTCTGCGAGCCAAAGGCAACAAAGGTTATGAGAAATCCCCTCAACATTTCTAACCCGGCATGGTTCGTGGCGCTCGCCTGGCTGGTGTTGGCCCCATTCCCCGCCAGGCTTCACGCGCAGGCCGCGACGAGTGGAATGGTGGTGGGGCACATTCGCGGTCCGGGTGGAGTTGCGGCGCCAGGCGCAAAAGTGGTGCTGGCGAATCCGCAGACTGGCCAGGAAACAATGACTTGGTCGAATGAGGCGGGTGACTACGTTTTGACCGGCGTTGCGCCCGGCACCTATCGCATGACGATAACGCTGGCGGGCTTCCGCCCGGATGTGCGCCAGCCGGTTCCGGTGGCCGCAGGCCAGCCTGTGCGCGTGAACGTCGCGCTGGTATTTCCGCAACCCGGTGCAATGGCCAACGGTGCGGGTGGGGCATCCGCAGGTGGGCGAGGCGCGGGATTCCCCGGCAATCTTCAGAATCTTCCTGGTGGCGCAAGCGGTGGTGGACAGAGTCTGCGGTTTGAGAATGGAGCGGGCGGTGGCGGCGGAGACAATGGTTTTTCGGGCAGCGACCAGGCGGCAAGCTCGTCCAATTCATTTCTGTTGGCGGGAAACACCGTCAGCGCGCCGGAACCCGGCGACCGCCGCCAGCAGTTCCAACAGCGGCGGCAGCAATTCCAGCAATATATGGCCTCGCAGCGGGCGCCGGGCTTCAGCAATGGCGGTGGATTCGATTTTACATCCGCCATGATGTTCTTTGCCGGTAACGGCCGATTCCGCCCGCGCATCAACCGCATCCGAGGCAATCTCTATACCGAATATTCCAATGCGTCGTTGGACGCTCGTCCCTACCCGCTGAACATCGCGCAGTCGCCGCTGATTCCTTCTCACGTCGAGCAATTCGGACTGTCGCTGGGCGGTCCATTGGTGATCCCCAAGATTTACAACGGCAGCGACAAGACCAGCTTTTTTATTCATTACAACCGCCAGCGCAACCGCCAGCCGTTCGATAGCTTTGCAACGGTCCCGACCGTGGCCGAGCGGGCGGGAGATTTTTCGCAAGCGGCGATTCCCTCCGGGTCATTGGCGGGAACCGTGCCTGTGATTTACAATCCATTTTCGAACCCGCAGGGGCCGCGCACGCCGTTCGCCGGCAACGTCATTCCGTCCAGCCTGATCAATCCTGCCGCGCGGGGCTTGCTCCAATACATGCCTTTGCCGAATCTGCCGGGTTCCGTCCAGAACTATTTTCTGGAAGATTCCCTGCCCTCAAACAACGACCGCTTGATGTCGCGCGTCGGCTACCAAGCCACGCCCAAGGACAACGTCAGCGTGTTTTATTTCCTCAATTCGGCCCGCTCGCAATCCGTCACCAATTTCCCGGAATTGACGCAGAATCAGTCAGTGCGCAGCCAGAACGTCAACTTGAATGAGTCGCACACCTTCAATCCGCACCTGCTCAACATGCTGCTGGTCAACTTCAACCGCCAACGCATCCAGGTGCTGAACCCTTTTGCCTTTACGGATAACATTGCCGGCAGTCTGGGCATTACCGGGATTTCAGTAAGTCCCATGGATTGGGGCGTGCCGCCGGTGAACTTCACCAATTTCAGTCCACTGAATGACGTCATCCCATCGCTCACCCGCAACCAGACTTTCCGCGTATTCGATTTTTTCCTGATTAACCGCGGCAAGCATAACCTGCGCATTGGCGGCGAAGCCCGTCGCGTGCAGGTCACTACCCTGACCAATCCGGATGCGCGCGGCACCTTCACCTTCAGCGGTTACACCACCAGCAACTTCACCACGGCGGGCACGCCCGTGGCCAACACCGGTTTTGACTTTGCAGATTTCCTTCTGGGCCTGCCCCAGAACACTTCCGTGCGCTTTGGAAGCAGCAGCAATTACTTCCGTGATTCAGTTCTGGTGGGGTTTGCACAAGATGACTGGCGGTTCCGTCCCAAGCTGACATTCAATCTGGGCTTGCGTTACGAATACTACACGCCGTTTACCGAAAAATACGGCCATCTCTCCGATCTGGCGATTGGCCCTGGCTATACGAGCGTTTCCGTGGTGACCGGCCAGAATCCCGGCAATCTTCCTTCCTCGCTGATCCGTGGCGATCCGAACGATTGGTCGCCGCGCTTCGGATGGGCTTACAGACCCTCATCGCAACACAGCCTGGTGTTTCGCGGCGGTTACGGAATCTTCTATGACAATTCCATCTATCAGCGGCTGGTTCCAAACCTGGCCGATCAGCCGCCCTTCGCCGAAGCCAGCACCCTGGTAACCTCGCCCGCGCAGGTGCTAACGCTCCAGAATGGCTTCCCGCAGATCAATCCGCAAATCGCCCATAATACCTATGCGGTGGATCCCAACTTCCTGACGCCCTACGCGGAGACGTGGAATTTCAGCCTGGAGCAGCAATTGGTTCAGGACCTGGTCTTGACGGTGGGCTATGTGGGAACCAAGGGCAACCACCTTGACTTGCTGCTGGCGCCCGACAGCGCGCCGGCAGGCTCCGCCACCAGCGGAAACTCCAACCTGCTGCTGAATGCCCTGCCCTTCACCTATGAAACGTCGGGCGCCGCTTCCCTCTACAACGCGCTGCAAGTGGATTTGCGCCGTATGTATCACAACGGTCTTTCCTTTGACGCGACTTACACCTATTCAAAATCCATGGACGATGCGGCCAGCGTCGGAGGCTCCGGCCGGTTTGTCGCGCAGAACGCTTTTAACCTGGCGGCGGAGTATGCTCTTTCTTCCTTCAATCAAACCAACGTCCTCCACATTAACCAAACTTACGAGCTGCCTTTTGGCGAGCGCCGTAAGTACCTAAATCATGGCGGCGCTTTGAGCCGGATGCTGGAAAACTGGCGCTTCAGCGGCAATGCGTCGCTCGCTTCCGGCACGCCCTACACGCCCACCATCCTCGGCAATTTGAGTAACAACGTGAACGGCGCCGCGCCTTTTGCCTCGCTTCGGCCCAATGCCACGGGGCTGCCGGTTACCATTGCCAATCCCACGACGCTGGGATACTTCAACACCGCCGCCTTCTCATTACCGGCCGCGGGCCAGTACGGAAACGCCGGTCGCGACACCATCCCCGGTCCGCCTCAGTATATTTTCAATATGTCGCTCGATAAGCTGGTCGTCTTTTCCCGCGAAAAGGGATTGCAAGGCGACTTCCGCATTTCCGCTGAGAACATTTTCAACACGCCCACTTTTGACGGATTGTCTACGGTTGTGAACTCTTCCACTTTCGGCCGGGTCACGAGCGTTGGGCAAATGCGCGTGGTGGATTTGTCATTAAGGCTGAGGTTCTGATGAGCCGCTCCGCCCTTGCCAGAAGGCCGCGAAGATTCCGTTGGAGCGCGATCGTCATCGTGGCCGTGGCCCTGGTCTGCGAGCTTGGATGGATGAACGCCGGAAGCGGCGGCCAATCCACCACTCCGGCCGCAACACCACAGCGGTCCCAACCGTTTCCGCGAACCGGATTCCAGCATGACGGATTCACGCTGCGCGCCCAGCGCAATGAAGTGCTGGTGGACGTTCGCGTTTATGACAAGAAAGGCCGGCCGGTTACCAACCTAAGGCAACAGGATTTTCATGTCACAGAAGATGGCGCACAACAAAAAATCAATTCTTTCGAAGTTGAGAATGTAGACAAGCTCTTGCAGGCGGAGGGGAAATCCGGCGTACCGCCCGTCATTGATCTAAGCCACGTTCCCGCCGGCACGACGGTGAAAAGCATCATTCAGAACCATCGCATGATCGTGCTTTTCCTTGACCTCACCTCCATGCAGGTGGATGACCTGATGCGGGCCTTGAACGCTGCGGAGAACTTTGTCAAGAAACAGATGACGCCCGCCGACCTGGTGGCGCTGGTCACCTACACCAGCGACTTGCGCGTGGTTCAGAACTTTACGAACAATCGCAATCTCTTGGAAAAGGCGCTGAAGGATATTGAAATGGGCAATTCCAACGATCTGGCTACAGCAGGATCGGTGGGGGCGGCGGGCGGTACGGATGCCTCCGGCAACACCATCGTCACACAAGACACTTCCGAGGCATTTACGCCGGATGAGACTGAATTCAACATCTTCAACACCGATGAAAAGCTGGCGGCCATCCAATCCCTTTCTGAAATGCTAAGCGGCATCCCCGGCCGCAAGAACGTGATCCAGTTTTCAAGCGGTATTGAGCAGACGGGCATTGAAAACCAAGCGCAACTACGAGCCACCATCGATGCGGCCAATCGCGCCAACGTTTCGCTTTACACCGTCGATGCGCGGGGATTGGTTGCTCTTCCACCGGGGGGCGATGCCACCAGTTCAAGCCCCTCCGGCATTGGGATCTATACGAATCAAGCCGTCAGCTCGGAGGTGAACGATCTGCACAATGGCCGGGAGACGCTGGCAACGCTCTCCACGGAGACCGGCGGTCGCACCTTTTACGACATGAATGATTTCAGCCAGGCCTTCAAGGATGTTCAGACCTTGAACACCTCCTACTATCTGCTCGGCTACACCCCCACCAACTCGCGCTCCGATGGGCGATTTCGTCACATTCGCGTCACCGTGGACGTGGCCGGAGTGAAGGTGCAGGCGCGGCCCGGCTACTATGCGCCCAAGAACTTCCGCCAGTTCACCAAGGAAGATAAGGAAGCGCAGTTGGAACAGGCCATGGACCTGGAATCGCCCTTTGTGGAGTTGCCGCTGGCCGTGGAGGCTTCCTATTTCCTGCGGCCCGATAAGAAGTATGACGTGGTCCTGGCCGCCAAGATTCCAGGCTCCGCCATCTCGTTCCTTCAAAAATCCAATCTTCACCGAACCGAATTTGATTTTGCCTGGCGCGCTACGGACTCATCCGGCCACATCGCCGCGGCCTTGCGGGACACGCTTCCCGTAAAGCTCGAAAGCACAACTTATCAACAAGTGGTGAGCGGAAACATCCTTTATGAAGGCGGCTTTGTGCTGCCACCCGGCAAGTACAAACTGAAGGCTGTGGTTCGTGAGAATGAGAGTGGAAAGCTTGGAACGTTCGAAGAGCCACTCGATTTGCCGGCGGTGGGCGGACCCAATCTCGAGATCAGCTCGGTGATCGTGTCCAATCAGTTGCAGAATGCCTCCGCCGCCGGAGCCAAGAAAGCGCGTGGAGGAAAGAAGTCTGCGAACCAGCCTTTGGTTATTGGCAATCAGGCCGTTCTGCCCAGCGTGACTCGCGTCTTTCGAACCGACCAGAATCTTTATGTTTATCTGGAATCTTACTTGGCGCAAACTCAAGCCCAGAAACAGACCAGGAACGCGAACGGTGGCCCATCCAACCAGATTGCGCCGGGTATTCCGCCGCAGTTTGCGCTGGTCTTCTTCCGAGGCAATATTCAGGTCTCCGAAGCCGGTCCTTACCCCGGCAAGTTAAAACAATCGGTCGACCAGACTTCGACCTACTTTACTAAAATACCTCTGGAGAAATTCCCTCCGGGCCGTTATTGGATGCAGGTAAATGTGTTGGACCCCTCCGCCGGCAAAGTGGCATTTGCCCGCGTGCCGCTGGCCATCATGCCGCCACCCAAAGCCGCCGCCTCAGCCAGCCGTTAGAGCGGCGTAGCGCCGGCGTCCTCGCCGGCTGGTGCGCGGGTGGCGCCGACATTGATTTTCATGTCGGTGCCCCTCAGTAAGCCGGGCGCTTCCTTAACGCCAACATCCGCGTTCTGGGAGAAAGGCGAAGCCCGTAACCGCCGGGCGGCGCATACATAAAAACCAATGTATTCGCCACCCGCAGAATATCCGGTAGTGGTGCAGTTTGCTGTAGCGGCGGTCTCTGACCGCCGGAAGCTGTTGAAAAATACAATTCGGCGGTCAGAGACCGCCGCTACAGCAGCGAAAATGCACCACTATCGAATATCCAGGGTTCAATCGTTGTGGGATCGATTGCATCGACACCGGAAAGAAAGCCTGGCGACATGCCTCCGCCGCCGAGTGCGCCTCCCGTCCTTCGGGTACCGGCTCCGTGCCCATCCAACTGTCATCTCTTCACTTTCCACCATCATTGAACGGCGATTCACCCGCTAACCGCGCAAAGTGTAAGAGCTTAATACCTTCATGTAATTCAAGCGCGTGAAACCGCCCGGATTGCCCACCGAAACCCAGGCCATACTGCCTTGCATTTGGCGGATGGACTCATATTCATGTTCTTTCATCCACGCCGCCAAGTCGGAAAGCACCCGCGCAAGGTGCTGGATGCCGTTTTCGAGCAGGGCGGAGGTCATCATTGCCACCCGCGCCCCTGCCATCATTGCTTTGAGCAGGTCTTCGGCCGAGTGTACGCCGCCCGTCACCGCAAGGTCGGTGTGAACCTCTCCATAGAGGAGCGCCACCCAGTGTAAGCGAAGCCGGAGTTCGGAGGACTGACTCAGCGCGAGCCGTGGGACAACATCCAGCGTTTCGAGGTCAAAGTCAGGCTGGTAGAAACGATTGAACAGCACCAAAGCATTGGCGCCTGCCTGTTCCAGGGCCACCGCCATATTGGCCATGGAGGTGAAGTACGGGCTGAGCTTCACTGCCACCGGTAGCTGGACCTTGGATTTGACCTGGCGGACCAGCTCACAGTATTGCTGTTCCAGCACCGTTCCAGGAACCTGCGGATCGGTGGGGAGATAATAGATATTGAGCTCGAGGGCGTCGGCGCCAGCCTCCTGAATGCTCTTGGCATATTCAACCCAGCCCCCCAGGGACGCGCCGTTCAGGCTGGCAATAACGGGAATTTGAACGGCCTGTTTTGTGCGCCGCACGTGCTCCAGATAACCTTCCGGCCCGAGGTTGTAATGCGCCAGTTCGGGAAGGTAAGTGAGCGCCTCGGAAAAACTTTCGGCCCCCGCTCCGAGAACCAGATCGAGGGCATGACTTTCGGCTTGAATCTGCTCTTCGAACAGGGAATGGAGTACCACGGCCGCGGCGCCGCTGTCCTCCATTCGGCGGATGTTGTCAATGTTCTCCATCAAGGGCGAAGAGGAAGCGACCAGCGGATTGGCCAGGCTCAACCCGAGATATTGAGTGGAAAAATCAATCACGGTGAGCCCTCCTCTTTGGGAGCCTTGAAGCCCATCCGCGCCAGAGATTCATAAAGCTGCCACCGGCTCTCGACATCTTGGCGGGCTTGCTCGAGTAATGCCGCCGCTTCGGCGGGGTGGCTCCGGGCCAGCATGGTATAGCGAGTTTCATTGTAGGCGTACTCCTCCAAGGGAATCGACGGCGGCCGGGAGTCCAGTTGCAGCGGATTCTTGCCTTGCTCAGCCAGCCTGGGATCGTAGCGGAAGAGCGGCCAGTACCCGGACAAGACGGCCGCCTTCTGCTGTTCCATGCCGTAAGCCATGTCGTAGCCGTGAGCGATGCAATGGCTGTAAGCAATAATCAAAGACGGGCCCGGAAACGCTTCCGCTTCGTGAAACACCTTCAGGGTGTGAGTGTCATTGCCGCCCATGGCCACGCGGGCCACATACACGTTGCGGTAGGTCATGGCCATCAAGGCAAGATCCTTCTTGGGCCGGTCTTTGCCGCCGGCGGCGAACTTGGCCACCGCGCCGCGCGGCGTGGCCTTGGACATTTGTCCGCCCGTATTGGAATAAACCTCCGTATCGAGCACGAGGATATTAACGTCGGCGCCCGAAGCGATTACGTGATCCAGCCCGCCGTACCCAATGTCATAGGCCCAGCCGTCTCCGCCGACAATCCAGACGCTTTTCGGAACCAGCGCATCGGCGAGTTGCAGCAAACCGGCGGCTTCGGGGGTTTTAAGGCTTCGCAACCTTTCCTTCAGGGTTTGAACGAGCGCGCGGCGCTGGATCATAACCTCGGGAGTAGCGGCCTGCCATTGCAGTAACGGCGCGGCCAGCTCATCGCCGGTGACGCTTGCAAGCTGGCGGAGCAAATGGAGGGCATGGTCGTGCTGCTGGTTGAGCGCCAAGCGGATACCGAGCCCAAACTCGGCGTTATCCTCAAACAATGAGTTGGACCACGCCGGCCCCCGTCCTTCCCGGTCGAAGGTATAAGGCGTCGCCGGCAAATTGCCGCCATAGATCGAGGAACATCCGGTGGCGTTGGCTATCACCGCCCGGTCGCCGAAGAGTTGGGTTAGGAGCTTGATGTAGGGCGTTTCACCGCAACCGGCGCAGGCGCCCGAAAACTCAAACCGCGGCTGCAATAACTGAACGTCCTTGACCTGGCCCTGATGCAGTCCGGCCGGAGCGGCATCGGGCAGGCCCAGGAAGAATTCCCAGTTCTCGCCTTCCGGGATGCGAAGCGGCGGCTGTGGAACCATGTTGATGGCCTTGTGCCGCGTCTCGCTCTTGCTCTTGGCGGGACAGACTTCCACGCACAGCCGGCATCCGGTACAGTCATCGGGCGAGACCTGGAGGGTATAGAGCAGAGTACTGAATTCTTTCCAGCGGGCCGGAGCCGATTGGAAGGTGGAAGGTGCGCTTTCCAGTTCGGACGGTTCGTATACTTTGGCGCGGATCACCGAATGCGGGCAGACCATCACGCACTTGCCGCACTGGATGCACAGCGCGGCATCCCAGGCGGGTATTTCCAAGGCGATATTGCGCTTCTCCCACTTTGCGGTGCCGCTTGGAAACGTTCCATCCGGTGGCAGCGCGCTCACGGGCAGCGCGTCCCCCTCGCCCGCAATTATCCTGCCCGTGACGTCGCGCACGAAATCCGGCGCTTCGGCGGCGACGGGAGCCCGGAGGTCAAGCATCGAAGTGACAACTTCCGGCACGGTGACTTGATGGAGATGGGCGAGTGCCTGATTCACGGCGGCGAAATTCTTCTCGAGGACCGGCGTTCCCCGCTTGCCATAAGTCTTTTCGATGGAACGCTTGATCGACGCAATGGCTTCCTGGCGAGGCAGAACTCCGCTGATGGCGAAGAAGCAAGTCTGCATCACGGTGTTGATGCGGGCGCCCATCCCGGCTTCGCCCGCCACCCGCGCCGCGTCGATCACAAAAAATTGCAGCTTCTTGCCAATGATGTGCTCCTGGGTCACTCTGGGAAGCCGCTCCCACACGTCGTCCGGTCCGTATGGACTGTTGAGCAGGAAGGTCGCGCCTGGCTCTGCCGCCTTGAGCACGTCGAACCGTTCGACAAAATTAAACTGATGACAAGCCACGAAGTTGGCGCGGCTGATGAGATAGGTGGAGTGAATCGGCTCTGCTCCAAAGCGCAAATGCGAAACGGTGATCGAGCCGGCCTTCTTTGAATCGTAGACGAAGTAACCTTGCGCGTAATTAGGCGTCTCCTCGCCAATAATCTTGATGGAATTCTTGTTGGCGCCGACCGTGCCATCCGAGCCCAATCCGTAGAAGATGGCGCGAAGGGTGCCGGGATTTTCGGTGGAGAATGCCTCATCGTAGGACAGGCTCGTATGGGTTACGTCATCGCGGATGCCGATGGTGAAGTGGTTCCTCGGGCTTTCTTTCCGCATTTCGTCGAAGATGGCTTTGATCATCGCCGGGGTGAATTCTTTTGAAGAAAGCCCGTAACGCCCACCCATCACGCGCGGGCGGTCTTTCAAGGCGCACCCTTGACTCGCGGCAAACGATTCGCTGAGGGCGGTGACCACGTCCTGGTAGAGAGGCTCTCCGACGCTTCCCGGCTCTTTGGTCCGGTCCAGCACGGCAAGAGTCCGGACGGAGGCTGGAAGGGCAGCGGCAAAATGCTCAATGGAGAACGGCCGGAACAGACGGACCTTCAACAGCCCCACTTTCTCTCCCCGTTGGGAGAGATGCGCCACGGTCTCTTGGACCGCCTCAGCGCCCGAACCCATCAGCACGATCACCCGCTCTGCGTCGGCCGCGCCCACATAATCAAACAGGTGATAGGAGCGTCCGGTGAGCCGCGCAAACTTCTCCATCACGCCCTGCACAATGGTGGGACAGGCACGGTAATAAGGATTCACCGCCTCACGGGCCTGGAAATAGACGTCAGGATTCTGAGCCGTGCCGCGGATCACCGGGTGGTCCGGCGAAAGCGCCCGACCACGATGTACTCTGACCAGGTCCTCATCGATCATGGCCCGAAGGTTCCCGGTCGTCAGCCGCTCGACCTTGGCGATCTCGTGGGAGGTTCGAAAGCCGTCAAAAAAGTGGAGGAACGGAATGCGGGATTCCAAGGTCGCCGCCTGAGCCAGCACCGCGAAATCCAGGGCTTCCTGCACCGAACAGGATGAGAGCAGGGCGAATCCGGTCGCCCGCGTGGCCATCACATCGCTATGATCGCCGAAGATGGAAAGGGCGTGAGTCGCAACCGTACGGGCCGCCACGTGAATGACCACCGGGGTCAATTCGCCGGCGATCTTGTACATGTTGGGAATCATCAGCAGCAGGCCTTGCGAAGCGGTGAAAGTGGTCGCCAGCACTCCGGCCTGCAAGGCGCCGTGCAGAGCGCCCGCCGCCCCGCCCTCGCTTTGCATTTCCACCACTTTCGGGACGGTACCCCAGAGGTTAGGCCTTTTTTCCGCCGCCCATTGGTCGGCCAGCTCCCCCATCGGAGAAGAGGGCGTAATGGGGTAGATCGCAATCACTTCGTTCGTCTGGTAGGCCACATCCGCCGCGGCTTCGTTGCCGTCCATCATGGCGAAGGATCGAACCATTCTGCCCTCTCCAGAGCCTAGACTTGTAGGAGGCTTGTCGAGACCCAGCAAACAGGTTGAACGGGACGGGCGGGATGCGCTGTGATGGCCGTCACAAGTCGTCAGACCAGGATGGCCGGGGATTTAGCCTCAATGCCCCTCACTTAAAACGCCCGTTCCAGAATAACTGCCCGTCGTTGAATCCGAGCCCTCACCCACCGCTTTGTTGCTTCCCCCCGCCTTCGCGGGGCCGCATTTGCAACTTGCTCACGTGCCTTGCGCCGCCCGGCGGGCTCGCGCTCGCGACGAGGGAGGGATTTGCTTCCGGCCCTGTCATGGCTTCACTAGCGCGTCAACCGGCAGCCGAGCGGCGACGGGTTCGGTCGCAATCCAGCTATCTCTTGTGTTATCATATAGATACATTAAAGGCCGCCCCTGGGTTCTGCTATCTTGCTTACTTTCCATAGCTTACACCATACTCACGGCCCCGGCGGAGGGTCCTTTTCATGAGGCATTATCAATTTCCCTTTGTTTTCATATACTCCTAGGCTTCGTTCCAAAATTTTCCACGGTCGTTCCGGGTGCACCCGGTTGCAGGCAGCGCGGACTTGTCAATTAAGTCCGCGGCCTTTGCCGGCATTCCGGAGTAACCGCCGCGGAGTTACAAAACAACTCCGCGCTACCGTCATTGGAAACCCCCAAAGATTAGAAATGCTGATTCTAAAGGGCATGCGATTCGCTTAGGGTTCGTTCCGTAAATTTGTTTCCTCAACTCAAGGGGGGAGTTTCAACTCCGCCCTTAAACCCCGCTCCTCCGCGAACTATTTTTCTAATCTTTCTGCTAATCTGGCCGCCTCACCGTGACCCCGGCCTTACTCCCAGCATATCAAAGGCAGATGACAAAGTTGAGACAAGCGAGACAGATTAGATGATTTTTTTGCCGTCTCTCCCCTCTCGCCGAGTCGGAAACCTCACAAGGACTGCGCCGGCCAACCAATTCCAATGTTTGACGGCACGTTTGTTGCGGTCAAGGTATTCTGCGGCAAAAGACGGGTGCCACGGTCAGAAAGGCCCTGACCGTGGCTACAGCCGTGAAAACGTACCACTACGATTTCCGGGGCGAACCGGCTCAATATATTTACCATATAGTACACTAACTGCTTGCCCCGGTCAAGCCCATTCATGTTCCTGATTTCCCACTCCAATCCTCGAATACCCTGCTTCATTAACGCCGAGACGGGAAGTCTATCAGAACTCATTGAATGGACCCAGGCCCTCCACACCGTAAAGCCGCTCAACTGCCCAGTTAACTGCAAGCTCCGCAATCGCAAGGCAGTGGTTCGCAGTGTGAACCAGGATTATCTGTGGATCGGGTTGGAGATATTCCGGGGCGACCTCCTGGTTTTCGGTTAATTGCTGACACCTCCTGACTATCGCTACCGTTGGTTCGGCGTTTGCTAATGACAGTTGCTTAGCCTCGATCGCCAGCTTGGCAAGAGCGAGTAGCGCAGACCTCCGTTTTTGAGGTCTGCGGCTTGTCTCGCAATCCAGTCTACGGTGCTGTATTCTAGCGCCATGTCGCGGCTCCGTCGCCCTTTTCTTTTCGGTCGCTTCTTTTTTGTTGCCGTCCGGCTGCTCCAGGAACGGAGCAGGTAGACTCTCTCTTGAATGTCAAGAGAGAATCTAAGCTTTTTGCGAGACTTCGCTCGCAAAAAGTGGGGCGCCGCAGCGCCGCCGTCCCGACGGCAGGACCAAGAGCCAGCGGGACGCTAGCGCTACCAAAACGCCCACATCGACAAAACTTTTTTCATGTTCGGCGGTAAGCGCCTACTTGCTGAACCAAGGCACAACATGTTCCATGATTTACCACAGGCAATATTGGCTCGGATGCGCGAGCTAGAGCAAATTGACACCTGTGACCGCACCGACGGGACACCTCGAATGAAGCGACTTCGCCAGATTCCACCCGAAGTAAGCAAATTCATCGCCATCGTGGCAGCAACGGCACCTGCTGGCCGTTACATTGAGATTGGAACAAGTGCAGGATACTCGACGCTATGGCTTGCTGTGGCTTGCCGAGCTGTCGGCAGGAGAATTACGACATACGAGATATTGGATGAGAAGGCGGAGCTCGCACGGCAGACCTTCGATGCGGCCCGCGTCTATGATGTGGTCGAGTTTGTTCACGGTGATGCTCTGGATCATCTGCCGGGCGGCAAAGACATCGCCTTCTGCTTTCTCGACGCCGAGAAGGAAATCTATGACCGTTGTTATGAGGCCCTGGTGCCGGGCATGGTGCCGGGCGGCATTCTTGTTGCAGACAACGCGATCAATCATCAGGCGACCTTGCAGCCCATGCTCGATCGAGCGTTGCAAGACGCGAGAGTTGACGCTCTGATCGTTCCGATTGGCAAAGGGATGTTGGTTTGCAGGAGAAGGTGAAATGTTTTCTATCCAGATCGCTTCAGCCAACGCCGGGTGGCACCCTTTAACACCGCCGGAACCGTCCACCGCGCCACGAAAACCCCAGTTACCATGGCCAGCGAAATCACAAACGGAGAAAGGCCGGCAGCAAGTAGATTCTCTCTTGAATTTCAAGAGATTTTTTAGTTCAAGCTGCCTCCGTTGAAGTCTGAGCGGTCGGGGCTTGAGCGGGTAGTTGGAAGACCTTGGAGCCGTCGTAGAGCTGATGATGCTTAAACATGCCGAAAATGGCGTGCAGGAGCTTGCGCATGACGGCGACCAGGGCCTGCATTTTGAGTTTGCCTTGGGCCAACAAATGCTCGTAGAAGGCGCGCAGATAGGGATCGTGTCGCACCGCAACCAGGGCCGGCATATACAGAGCGCGGCGCAGATGACGGTTGCCGGTCTTGGAGATGCGCACCTTTTTGTACACCGAACGTCCGGAGGAGTGTTCGCGGGGATCGAGGCCGGCGGAGGCCACCCACTGCCTCACGTCCAGATCGGGCGAGAGCAGGGCCAGTTCCGCCAGGATGGGGGATGGCGCTGGTCTGGGCAACGCCGGGGATGCTGTCCAGTGCTTCGAAGCGCTCCTGCAAGAGCCGATCGGCCGCGATCAGCTTCATCGCCTGGCGGGTGAGCCGCTCGGCGGCCCGTTCGCGGAAAGCGATGCTGCGCTTGAGGTCCTGGCGAATGACCCCGGGCAGAGCCTGAGCGGTGCTGGCGGCGTGCAGCCGGTTCTTCTCCGTCTCCACGCCCAAGACGCGATCCAAGTACGGAATCGCCTCGGCGTAATGGCCTTGCCGGTAGTGGATCCATCCGAGGGCCAGCCAACTGCCGGTTCGCCAATCCGATTCCGGCAGGCTGAGGACGGCCTGGAACTGTTCAGACGCCTCGGCCGTGCGGCCCATCCGGTGCAGCGTGTGAGCCAGCCAGAACCGCTGTTCTGAACTTTCTGGCGCAGCCTTCACCGCAGCCAGGTGACGGGGCAGGCTGTCACCAGCTTCCCGAAAAATGCGGCGCAGCGATTTCTGGTCCTCCAGGATTTCGGCCAGCAGGCTGCTATCCGCGTTCACCGGCAGCAGTTTGAGGGCCCGCTGGTAAAGATCATAAGCGTCCCGATATTCCCGCCAGCAGTTGGACATCCGGGCGTCTTCGAGGACCCGGTAAAAGTCTCTATCGCCGCAGACCGTGACGCCATCCCCCCTGGCCCGCCCGAGCGGCGTCCAGGCCAGCGGCAGGGCACACAAACCCTGCCACAAGAGTTTTCTCCGTTCCATGAAATACCTCCTGGTTGTCAAAGATCGAATGGATGCTTTCCCAACCCTTACTTGCAACTTCATTGCCAAACTGTTGGCAAACTTAGAGCCGGGCCAGGCATCAGGTCCAGGAGGCTAGGTTAGCAGGCGAGTGTGACCGGGGAGGTCATGGGATGATGCAGTGACAGCATGAGGGCCTCGCCCAGAGGCGAGACCCTGGTGGCGGGATTGACAAGGTGGGATCGTCGGCGGAAAGGTCAGAGGAGAGTTGCTCTTCGACGGCGCGGCCGCGCACGTCTGCAACAACTGCCGGATCAAAACGGATTGCACGGACTCCGACGACGGGCGCTCCATCGAGCAGGAACTGGATTCCTGGCTGCAATCACAAATTGGCTGGTTTCATCGAGGCGACTCGCGCACGCTGATGCTCCTGGCAGGGGTGATTTTGATTGCGGAGGCGTTGCGCCGTCACCTTCAAAGTGAAGAGGTGTTACTGTATTCCCTCCTGGGTGGCGTCGGGATTTTCGGTACGGTGCTTCTCTCCGGATTTCTGGCTGGTTAGTATTACTGCGTTAAGCCGGTTAGGGGCACATCAGGGCATGGCTTTCCGTTGCGGTTCCGTCACAGTTTCTCAAGCGGAACAGCCTGATCGCAGGTTCTTGCATCGCATTGTTTGGGTTTGGGAGAGTCGTCAGTTCTTCTCGACTTGATTCTGCCACCGCGAGGGGTCCCGGTATTTGACAGTTTGAAGGTGCTCGCAATAGAGCACCAATTCACCCGCGCTCTTGAAGACTTCGTAGGAGACTTTGACCAGCCCCATGTCCTTGTACTTGGGGCGCTTTTCCAGGTTGGTTCGGATGGTGTAAATCGTGTCGCCGATGAAAACGGGCTTAATAAAACGCAATTTGTCGTATCCGTAGCTGAATGCGTTCACGCAGTTCGTTGCAACCAATCCCAGCCCCATACTGAAAACCAGCGCCCCAGCCACCAAACGTTGTCCGAAGATGCCCTGGGCGCGAGCGAAGACTTCATCCCCCACGTAAGGGTGCATGTCCAGAACGAGGGAGTTGAAGAGCATGCTCTCGCCTTCTGAGATGGTCCGCCGAATGGAGCGGATCCTGTGTCCAATTTCAAAATCCTCGTAGAACCAGTCTTCAGCGTTCCAGACCGGGATCTCGCCGTGCCGGGTCGGATCAGGATTGGGATTCACAGCTTGCAACTCCTCGGGGAAAAGTTTTCCTTCCGGGCCGGTCTTGCAAGCAGCCCGGGCACTGCGCAGGCTCGATCAAAGACCGAATTCCTCAATAATCCGGCGGGTGTGCTCTCCGGTGCGGGGAGCGCCCCGGCTGGACTTGTAGACCTCTCCGTCAATCCGAATGGGACAGCGCGTGGTCAGCAGACTGGCTCCATTGTCCCGATGCACTTCCTGGATCATATCCAGAACCTTGAAGGCTTCTTGCTGGAGCAATTGGGGCCACGTGAAGACGTCCGAACACCAGATGTCAGCGGGTTCCAAGATGCTCAGCCAGTGGGCGGTTGTCCGGGACTTCAGGTGGTCCACGAGGACACTCTTAATTTCATCACGCTTCGTGAACCAACTCTTGGGATCCGAATACATGGCGAGCGGCGGGCAATCCAGGAGTTCTCCTAATTTGGTCACCGAGCCCATGGCCAGCGCCAGGTAGCCGCCGGCCGTGGCATAGATACCGTAAGGCGCTCCGAGGTAGGCATGGGCGTTGTTCACGGCGCTTCGTGCCGGCAGCTTGCCGCCGTCGTTCAAAAAAGTCGTCAGCACTTCGAATTGATAGTCGAGCACTGCTTCAAGCAAGCTGATTTCCACCTGACCGCCTTCGCCGGTTTTGCCTCGCCGCACCAGGCAGGCCAGGATACCTTGCACCAGGAAAGCTCCGGCAAACATGTCGGCGGTGGCCAGCCCGAAAGGCATGGGAGGTTGATCCGCATTCCCATTCAGCCAAGCCAAGCCCGATAAGGATTGGGCCAGCAAATCCTGCCCCGGCTTATCGCGCCAGGGGCCCTGTTGGCCGTAGCCCGTGACCTGAGCGTAAACCAAGCCGGAATTGATCTTGCGCGCGGCTTGGTAATCGAGTCCGAGCTTCTCCATTACGCCAGGCCGGAAATTCTGAATCAACACATCGGCCCGTTGGATTAGCTTGTCGACGCGAGCGCGATCGCCAGGATCTTTCAGATCGGCGGCAAAGCTCTGCTTATTGCGGTTAATGGAATGGAACAGCGTGCTGTCGCCATCCAAATCGAGGTTGGAAATATAGAGTTGGCGGCACAGGTCTCCCGACTCGGGGCGCTCAATCTTGATGACGCGCGCTCCGAGATCGGCCAGGCGAAGCGCAGCCCACGGCCCCGCCAGGAATTGACTGCAGTCGAGAACGAGGATGCCTTCCAGAGGCTTCATGGATATGGTTCGATGGTGAGGCTTTCATCCAGCATGGGGATTCGATGACGATTTTGTGTGCGAAACACAATTCTATTTGTGAAAATACGAGGCTGTCAACAGATTTGTACCCGGGGGCCCGGCCGGGATCAGCTCCAAAAGGATGGGGCCGGTGGAGACAAGCTCATGGTTGGGTAAAACCAGGGTGCTTTTTAACCATGAGCAAGTGCTCACAGGCCATGACCGTTTCCTGGCGCTGATTGATGGCTTCGACAAGTTCCACCACCATACCGTGATCCGGGCGTTTGGGCGCTGCGCGCTTCTCCTTCAAAGTGACCTTGGCGTGAAGCGTGTCACCGATAAAGACCGGCTTGATAAAGCGCAAGCGGTCGTAACCGTAACTGAAGGCTTCAGGGTTGACCTCCGAGGCGGTGAGGCCGATGGCAATGGTGAACACCAGGGTTCCATGCGCGATGCGCTGCTTGAAATCCTGGCTCTTGCACCACTCGGCGTCCATGTGGTGGGGATAAAAATCCCCGCTTTGCCCGGCATGGAGGACAATATCGGTCTCAGTGATGGTCCGGCCCAGGCTTTCACGGATCGTCCCGGCCTCGTATTCCTCAAAGTATCGTGATCGGATCATGGCAGCAGCCCCAGGGCGCAATTGATCCGGGCGGCCGTGGTCTTCAAACCCTCCAGGATTTGCCGGCCGTTATCCTTCTTGCCGCGCATATCCAGGGAGGCAACCGCCAGTGCTGCGGCCAAGTTGATCTCCGGTTTCCCCACCAGCACGGCATAGCTTCGGATGCCAATGATGGGCTCGTTGTGCGCTGTGGAGAAGCCCCTCCTGCGGACCTCATCGAGTTGGGCGGCGAGCTTCTTCCGGGCTGTCCCATTCCATCGCCGGTACTCTTCGGAAGTTTCGCAGAAATGCCGGAATTCCTCCTCAGCACAATGGGCTAGAAGAAGACGTCCGGAGGCGGTGCAAAGGGGCGAGAATGCCGATCCCACCTCCACAGAGAATCGATAGATGGCGGGGCTGTCGGCCTGGGCAAGAACTACCAGCCGATGGCCGTCCAGGATACTGACGTGGCAGGATTCTTTAATTTTTTCGGCGAGCGTTCGCATCAGCATCGTAGCGGGACGCAGCAGTTTCTCCACCGGCGAATGGGTGTGGGCCAGTTGGTAGAGCCGCAAGGTGAGCCGGTACTTTCCAGAAACCGAATCCCGTTCGATATAACGCCGCCGCTCCAAGGCGTTGAGCATTCGAAACAGCTCACTACTGGTGCGGCCCAGGCGCCGGGCCAAGTCAGAGAGGGATTGAGGAACTTGGGCGGCGGCCAAGACCTCAAGAACATCAAGGCCCTTTTCGAGGGCGGGAACATAGTATTTCTGGGGAATCTCGGAGGATTTTTTCATTGACAAGCCATATTTTATCCGTAAAATTACGTTTTCCATAGGAAACGGCCATCGGTTCCGGCCCCTGGTACATCCAAGCAATTTGCGGGACATCATTGCCCCGGCGGGCAACGCAACATTATGCAGCAAGTTGACCTGAATCAGAAGCCCGATTTACCTAAAGTCCCTCGCCCCATCGTCATCATCGGGGCAGGAGGGATCGTCCGTGACGCCCACCTCCCGGCCTATCACAAGGCGGGCTTCCCCGTGGCGGGCGTTTATGACCTGAATCGTGAGCGGGCTCTGGAGTTGGGCCGGAAGTTCAGCATCGAGCGGGTTTACGCGTCGGAAGCGGAGGCGGTGGCCGAAGCTCCTGCGAACGCGGTGTTTGACCTCGCCATCCCGGCTTCGGCCATCCTGGAAGTCCTCCCTTGTCTGCCGGACGATCGCGCCGTGCTGATTCAGAAGCCGTTGGGCGAGAATCTGGACCAGGCGCGCCAGATTGTTGACCTCTGCCATCGCAAGCGATTGCGCGCTGCGGTAAACTTCCAGCTCCGTTTTGCTCCTTACGTGCTGGCGGCGCGCAGCCTGATTGACCGGGGCCTGATCGGCGAACTGCACGATATGGAAGTGCGAGTGACGGTGTACACGCCCTGGCACCTGTGGACTTTTTTGCAGGGGAAGCCCCGGGTGGAGATTCTTTACCACAGCATCCACTATCTTGACTTGCTCCGTTCATTCCTTGGTGAGCCTCGCCGCGTTTATGCCAAGACCTTAAAGCACCCTTCGACCCCTCACCTTGCGGCGACCCGGTCCAGCCTCATTCTGGATTATGGCGATACGTTACGGGCCTCGGTCTCCGCCAATCACGGGCATGCGTTCGGCTTGCGCCATCAGGAGAGCTTCATCAAGTGGGAGGGAACGCAGGGCGCTGTTGTCGCGAAGATGGGTCTGCTCCTGAACTATCCGCAAGGCGAGCCTGACGTATTGGAATTCTGCATCCTCCGCAACGGCTCCTCGCCCCAATGGGAGTCCGTCAAATTAGAGGGAAGTTGGTTTCCCGACGCTTTTATTGGGACCATGGGGAGCCTGATGCGCTGGGCCGAAGACGAGAACAACAAAGCACCCACGGCGGTGGACGACGCATTGAAGACAATGGCTCTGGCGGAAGCGGCGTATCGCTCCAGCGAACGAGGCGGAGAACCCATTACTTACTGAGGTGAAAGCTTCCTGGAGATTAGAATTGCTGATGGCTGCTTCCGAGTCCAAATCCATCCTGCTTCGAGGCATCACCTGGAACCACTCGCGGGGATTCCTGCCGATGGTGGCGACGGCCCAACGCTTTTGCGAAACGCATTCCGGGGTGCAAATTGTTTGGGAAAAGCGCAGCCTGCAGGAATTTGCCGATTCGCCGATCGAGAAGCTGGCGGAAACTTTCGATCTTCTGGTGATTGACCACCCGTTCGCTGGATATGCTGCGCGCCATGAGGTCCTTCTACCGCTGGATGAGTTTTTAAGTGCTGATTTCTTGGATGACCAGAGCCGGAATTCCACCGGCAATTCCCACCGGAGCTATTTCTACGGCGGCCACCAGTGGGCGCTGGCCATTGACGCCGCCGCCCCGGTGAGCGCCTGGCGGCCCGACGTGCTTGAACGGGACCGTCTCTCCGTGCCTGAGACGTGGGGTGAACTCCTGGCTCTTGCAAAGCAGCGGCGGGTCGCATTTCCGGCAATCCCGGTTGATAGCCTCATGAACTTTTACACGTTTTGTTGTGCTTTGGGCGAGACGCCATTTCGCTCTCCGGATTTCGTGGTTGATGCGGAGGCCGGAGCTGAGGCACTCGCCGGGTTGCGCGAATTGGCGTCACTCTGCGCACCTGAAATTTTCGGCTGGAATCCGATTGCCACGTATGAAGCGATGGCCCGCCGGGACGACATTGCTTACTGTCCTTTTGCTTACGGATATTCAAACTACGCGCGCGCGGGGTATGCGCGCCGGCTGCTGCAATTTGGTGATGTTTGCCCCATGCATGGAAGCCGGAGACCTCCGACGACACTCGGAGGGACGGGGCTGGCCATCTCCGCACGTTGCCCCCATCACGAAATTGCCCTGGAATATGCCGGCTATGTAGCGTCCGCCGATTGTCAGAGCACGATCTATGTTCAGAGCGGCGGCCAGCCGGGGCATCGGCCCGCCTGGATGGACGAAGAAGCGAATCACGCCACCCATGATTTCTTCAGGAACACCCTTCCAGCACTGGACCGGGCCTACATGCGGCCCCGCTATTGTGGTTACATTGGATTTCAGGATCAAGCCGGCCCGGTCGTGCACCGCTTCCTACGGCAAGGCGGGAAACCCGGCTCAGTGATCGCCGAGCTGCAAGGGCTCTTTGAACAGTCAAGAGAAGGCAGCTTGAAGACGGCGGAATGAGAGTGGTGAAAGACGCGGTCAATGCAGAATGAGATGCTTACGCCATTGATCTGCGCAGAACGTGTCCGGCAACCCGCCCCGGGCCTGGTGGAGATTACAACGTTACGGAGATGACGGCGGAGGGAAAGGGAAGCGAGCCAAATTTCAAGCATCTATGGCTAGAAATTGTTCCAAAGGGGGCGGCCAGTCTCCGGTCCGTTCCCGCCGGTGTGCGGCGTTGCTATCCGGCAGTCTCCGACTTTCATTAGCAAAAATTGGTTTCTGGCTCAAAAATCGGCTTGCAATCTTTGGCGCGAAAGCATATAAGGCTTATGTCTCGATGGTTCTTAGCTTGCCACTCAAACCCGGGAGGTATACGGCATGAATCGACGCCAATTTTCAATGCTTTCAACATTGGGCCTGGCATCCGCAGCGTTGCCCGGACCGGTGAACCTTGCCCGAACCCGCTTCGCGCCGTTTTCTGCGGCGGCGGACGAAGCCGTTCCCGGAAGAGGCGCGTGGTTCATCCCGGCGCGCTATGGGCGCTTCATCCACTTCGGCCTTTACGCGCTGCTTGGCCGCGGCGAGTGGCAAATGTACCTGGAGCAGATCCCACCGGACCAGTACGCCAAGCTCAAGGACCGCTTCAACCCCTCGGAGTTCAATGCCCGCGAATGGGTGGACTTGGCGCGGAAGGCCGGCCAGCGCTATATCACCATCACTTCCAAGCATCATGAGGGCTTTGCGATGTTCAACACCAAGCTCTCCGACTTTTCCATCATGCACACCCCCTTCGGCCGTGATTTGTGCGGCGAATTGGCGGAGGAATGCCACCGCCAGGGCATGGTCATCAGCTTCTATTTTTCCCTGATGGATTGGCACTCGCCGCTTTACCGCCCCAGCCTGAAGCACGGCACTCCAGTAGCGCAGGCATTTATCGATTTCATGCACGGTCAGGTGCGTGAGTTGTGTACCAACTACGGCAAGCTCGGCGCCCTCTGGTTTGATGGCGGCTGGGATCACACGCCGGAGCAGTGGCAGTCGGAAAAGCTGATCGCCATGATCCGCCAGCTTCAGCCGGACGCCTTGATCAACAACCGGACCGGGCTGCCTGCGGATTTCTCGACTCCCGAGGAGGCCATCGGCGAAATCAACAAGCCCGGCCGCCTGTGGGAAAACTGCAACACCACCAATGACGCCTGGGGTTACGATGCCAGGGACCAACGGTTCAAGACCCCCCGGGAAATCCTCCATTTGCTGGTGAAGGCCGTGGCCGGAGGCGGCAACCTGCTGTTGAATGTGGGGCCGCTACCCACCGGCAAAATCGATCCCGTCTCCACCGCCAACCTCGATGCTGTGGGCGAATGGTTGGAGAAGAACGGGGAATCCGTCTACGGCGCGACTTCATTCCGCCAAATTTATTACGATAATGTTTACACCACGCAAAAGGGTGACAAGGTTTACGTCCACATCTTCGACTGGAAACCCGGAGCCGGTTGTGACCTGTGGCAACTGAATATGAAGAATGCGAAGCGAGCCTACTTTCTTGAAAGCGGCGAGCCGGTAAAGTTGGGCCACAGCCACGGCGTGGGCGTGCGCTTGACCGTCCGCAACGCCAACCCCAAGCCTTCGCCGGATACCGTGGTGGTCTTTGAAGGGATTGAACCCCTCGCCGCGCCTGCGAGTTAGGCGCACAATCCCGCCCGGTGCCCGGAATCCGGAGCATCTGTTGGCACTGTCGGGAGCCAGCGGAATGGCCGGTCCAGGAAGAAAAGATTGAGCGGGCTTCAAAAAATCTGGCCGCTACGATACGGGAGATGAGCCATCATGGGCAAACACTCTTCAAACCATCCGAATCGCCGGGATCTGTTCCGGATCATGGGGGCGGGGACGGCAGCGCTCCTGACGCCGGCATTTTCCCCCGGCGCGCGAGGAGCCAGCGGCGACCCCCCGAAGGCCGAAGAGACCCTTTGCTGGACCGCCGTGAATGAAATGATCCCCGAGCGGACGGAAGCCTGGCAGAAGGCGATGGCTTTCTGGCGGGATGCGAAGTTCGGAATGTTTATCCACTGGGGACCGGTCTCCCAAGCCAGCGTTGAAATTTCCTGGCCCATCATGGTTCCCAATTCCCGTTCGCCCATCAGCGAAAACAAATACGTAAATCTCTACAAGACCTTCAATCCGGTCCAGTACGATCCCGACGAGTGGGTGGAGCTGGCCAAGGATGCCGGTCAGCGTTACATGGTGATGGTCACCAAACATCATGACGGCTTCTGCATGTTCGATTCGTCCTTCACGGATTATAAGATTACGAACACGCCCTATAAGAAGGACATCGTGCGGATGCTGGCGGATTCCTGCCACCGCCAGAACATGGCGCTAGGTTTTTACTACTCTCCGCCGGACATGCACCACCCCGGCTACCGGGACACCACAAAGCCTGTCAGCCAAACGTGGCACGCCCAGCCCACGCGGCCGGAATGGCCGGTGTATTTGGACTACATGGGCTTGCAACTGCGAGAACTGCTATGCCATTACGGGCCGGGGCTGGTGGTGTGGTTTGATGGTCTCGATCACCAGGAGAAATATGATGGCTACTGCTTCGCACGGATGATCCGGGAATTTTCTCCGGGCACGCTGGTCAACAACCGCATTGGCACCCCAGGCGATTTTGACACCCCGGAGCAGTGGGTGCCGAAGCGCATCCCCGTCAAGGGCGGGATGCTTCAGGGGGTCAATCCCGGCCTGGGGAGCAGCCTGCCGGGCGGCATCCCTGCGCCGGGGGAGTTCAAACCTTGGGAAACTTGCATGACCATCAACAACACTTGGGCTTACAACAAGAATGACCTCAACTACAAATCCGCAACCCACCTGATCCGCAGCCTGGTGGATGTGGCCAGCAAGGGCGGAAATTTCCTCTTGAACGTCGGGCCGACTCCGCAAGGGACCATTCAGCCAGAATTCCGGGATCGGCTGAGGGGCATCGGCAAGTGGATGAAGGTGAATGGCGAGTCCATTTACGGGACCACCTACGGACCCTTGCAGGATCTCTCCTTCGGGCGGACCACGGCAAAGGGCAGCACGGTTTATCTGCAAGTGTTTGACTGGCCTACCAGTGGTCGGTTGGAAGTGCCGGGACTCCAAGCACGAATTAGACGGGTGAAGGTGCTGGCGAATGGGCAGCCGTTAAAGTTCAAGCAATCGACCCAGGGTGTAACGATTGAGGGGCCGCAGCAAGCCCCGGATCCAAGCGTCTCCGTGTTGGAATTGACCACCAGCTAAGTTGGCTTTGTTAGGTTGAATCAGTCGCCGTCAGGGCATGGCTGAAGTCATGCCAAATCCCAAGGCAATGAGGCGCGGCTTGTGCCGCTGAGGGCCTCAGGGGCTAAAGAGTCTATGTGACAACTGTAATTGCAGCGGCGATCTCTGATCGCCGGTCTTGAGTTTTCAAGGGTTTCGGCGATCAGAGATCGCCGCTACAAGGAGACGATATCCATGAAAAAAGAGACCGGTACCTCAATCCGCCGCCGCGATTTCCTGGCGGGCATCGGCGCCACCGCTGCGCTTCCTCTGGTTCAGGCTCTCGGCCACGGAGCTTCCACCGCTCCGGATGAGACGGCGCTTGAAGCCTATGTGGTTTCCAACTTTCATCCGGCCAGTTGTGGCTGGCTCACCAACTTCTCCCGCGAGCGCGTTTACTGCGCGAACAGTTACCTTGACCACCTGGACCGCGTTCGTGATGATCCCACCTATAAGTTTGTCCTTTCCGAAGTGGACAACATGATCGCCATCCTGAATTTTCAGCCACAACGCATTGCAGAGATCAAGCAGCGCGCTAAAGAGGGCCGCGTCGAGCTGGTGAATGCCACTTTCCTGGAGATGACCATTAACCTCTCCGGAGGCGAAGCCCTCATCAAGGAAGGCATTGAAGGGCTGCGCTGGCAGGAACAGATGATGGGCGAAAGCCCGCGCATTGCCTGGACCATTGACGTGTGCGGCACTCATGACCAGATGGGGCAGATCTGCTCCGGCTTGGGTCTGGAGGCGATGGTCTATACGCGCATGAATCCCACCGGCAGCTCCATCCACTGGGCAGAATCGCCGGATGGCTCGCGCATCCTGGCGCTCTGTCCCGGCAGTTACGCCGACTTTGGGCCTCTATTCAAGACCGAAAAGCCGTTGACGGACGATCAGCTTCGAAAACTGAATGATTCCGTGAAGGCGAAGCTCAAGATGACGCCAGCGGGGGCGCCGGTGCTGATACTTGGCGGCAGCGGCGATTACAGCCTGGCGCCGCTTTACAAAGAATATCCCCGCCAATTCCTTGAACAATGGAAGCAGGTGAACCCCAAGACGCATCTTCACATCGCCACCGCCAGCGAATATCTGGAAAGAGTCGTAGAGCCCATTGCGATGGGCAGGATACAGATTCCAACCCTGCGCGGCGGCACGGGCTACACTTTCGACGCTTTCTGGATTGAGAATCCGCGCGTCAAGGTTCTCTATCGCTCGAACGAGCAGGCCCTGGAGACGGCGGAGGCGCTCGCCACCGTTGCCAGCCTGCATTCGAGCTTTTCCTATCCCGTGCAGACGCTACACGGCGCGTGGATCTTGATGATGCTCAATATGGATCGCAACACGCTTTGGGGCTCGGCGGGCGGCATGGTGTTTGAAAGCGCCGCGTCCTGGGACGTTCAGGACCGCATGAACTGGGTGGGAGCGGCAAGCCGCAAGGCGCAGAAGGATGCGCTGAGTGCCTTGCTCCCCGCGGGAGATGGCGTGGCGCTCTATAACCCCCTCAACTGGCAGCGAAGTGATCCTGTGTTGCTCGATCTTCCATCCGGAAAGAGTCTGGAGGGAATACCCTGCCAGAGCTTACCTGGCGGCAAGACCCTTTGTGCTGTCAGCCTTCCATCGGTCAGTGTTTCCAGTATCGCCCTCGCCGGCAAAGCGCCGGAGCCTTCTAGAAGAATTGAACCTCCCGAAGCTATCGAGACACGGCACTACGAGGCCCGGATCGATTGGAGCACGGGCGCGCTGGTTGGACTGAAGCTGAAGCCTTCCGGCCGCGAAATGCTGGGCGGCCCGGCCAATGTGATCGTGGCGGAAAAACCCAAATCCCAAGAAGGTGGCCCCGGAGACTCCATGCTGCCTCGCCCCGGGCGCATTCGCCTTGCCTCCTCGAGTGATTTCAAGCCCACACAACTCACGGTTACCACCGGGTCTCTTGTAACCACCGTCGAAATCCAAAGCCCGTTCTTCGGGGGCGGCCCCAGCCGCCGCGTCATGCGCTTTTATCACGAGCACCCGCGCATCGATTTTGAGACGGAGCTTGAAAACGTGCCCAACCTCACCGTGGTGGTGGCGGAATTCCCCTTGGCGGATGAAGTCGCCGAAGTCCGGCGCGGAATCCCCAACGGATTCTCCCACGGGGCCTGGTCCAAGCCGAATCCACATCTCCACGGATGGACCAAGGGTATTGTCCCCGCCGTGCGCTGGATCGATTTCACCGTGGCGGGCGGCGGCGGAGTTTCCCTCTTCGATCTTGGCCTGAGCGGCCGCGAGCTGGATGGCAGGACGCCAATCATTTACTTGCTCAATTGCACGGACAAGTACAACGGCTATCCCAACCCTTGGCTGAGTGGAAGTGGCAAGCATCACCTGTCCTATTCGCTGGTGGCGCGTGAGGACGGCTGGCGGAATGCGCGTGTGCCGCAGATGGCACGGGAATATAATGCCCCGCCGGCTGCCCTTTCCGCCCGGCGCGCGGCCAAGGCGCAGCCCTTCGTGCGCACCTCGGAAAACCTGATCCTCCAGGCCCTCCGTCGCGAGGACCGGCACATTGAAATGCGCCTCATCGAATGTCTGGGCTTTGCCGGAGAAGCTGAAGTGTCGCTCTTCCTACCTCACCACGGCGCCGCCCTCACGAACCTGCGTGGACAGAACCCACAACCACTCACCGGCGGCCCGGCCTACCGCTTCCGGGTGCGCCCGCAGCAGATCATCACGATTCGCTTTGAGGCTGGCTCCGGCGTCGACGCCATCCAGCCGGTCACCGAGTGGGATCCCTTTGTGCCTCGGGCCAAGCGCGCCGCACTGCACCAATACGGCAATTATAAAGGCCATCCCCCAACAGGGGATGAATGAGCGTCCTATAGAGACTTGCACCCGGATTGTGCGTGAAATTGGGGCATGAAGACATCGGTGATTCAATCCGTGCAAGTTGAGGATGTGCGCTATCCGCTGCCGCCCGCGGCCGGAACGGATGCGGTGCACACCGGTTCCGTTTACGCCTGGGCTGTCACCAGGCTTAAGACCCACCAAGGCGCAACCGGCACCGGAATCGTCCTGACTTTGGGAAAGGGAAACGAGCTGGTTTGTGAGGCCATCAAGTTGCTCGCCGGGGAGCTGACCGGAATGGAAATTGAGGAGCTGATGGCGGATTTTGGAAAGATCTGGCGCCGCCTGGCAGATCACCCGCAATTGCGATGGCTGGGGCCGCACAAGGGCGTGATCCACCTTGCCTTGGCGTCGATCACCAATGCCTGTTTTGACCTTTGGGCGAAAGTGCGCGGAGTGCCGCTGTGGAGCCTGCTGCTCAGCCTGACGTCGGACGAGGTCACCCGCCTGCTGGACTTCAGTTACGTCGAGGACGAATTGACGGCGGAAGAAGCGAAAGGAATTTTGGACAGTGAGAGCGGCCGCCGCGCTGGCCGCGAGTCCGTGCTGCGCGAGGGCTATCCGGGTTACGACACTTCCGTGGGGTGGTTTTTGTATGATGACCAGCAGGTGAAGGAAAAGGCCTTGCGGGCCCTGGATGACGGATTTAGAGCTTTCAAGCTGAAGGTTGGTTCGGCGGACGGCGAGCGGGACTTGCGGCGGGCTCGCGTGCTGCGGGATGCCGTGGGTACGCAAGCTCAAATCATGTTTGACGCGAACCAGCAATGGACGCCGCCTCGGGCCTTGGAGATGTGCCGCGCTCTGGCCCCCTTGCAGCCTTATTGGATTGAGGAGCCTACTCACCCCGATGATGTGAATGCCCACCGCGTGCTGGCCCAGGCGATTGCTCCACTGAAGATTGCGCTGGGCGAACACGTGCCAAACCGGGTCATGTTCAAGAACTTCATGCAAGTCGGCGCCGTGCATTTTGTTCAGGTGGATTGCACGCGCGTGGGAGGCGTCAGCGAGTTTCTGGTGGTCAGTCTGCTGGCCAGAAAGCTGGGGCTGCCGGTGATTCCCCACGCCGGAGATATGGGCCAGATTCACCAGCACCTCATCCTGTTCAACCATATCGCGTTGGGCCACGAAAAACTCTTCATGGAGTACATCCCACACCTCAAAGAGCACTTTGTGCATCCCGCCGAGGTCCGGAACGGCGTTTACCGGACACCTGAAGAACCCGGCAACTCTTGCGACCTTCTGCCCTCGCACTGATCCCCCGTCATGATTGCTGTCAATGTGCTTGCCACGCGAAGATCCCCCATTACTGAATCAAGTACTCAGCTAGCTTTCCATCCGACATCGAGAACGTGGTCAGATGCAAAGGCTGGCCAGAAGCGAACCCTATTCGAAAGTTACGGAAAGACATGCCGCCGCGTAATCCATAACCGGTCTGACTGAAACTCTTGGGTTCTCCGAGCGGCCCCAGGCTGGTGTGAGCATCGGCCAAGACTTGTGGCGTGAAATAAAAGTTGGCGTCTGACGTCAACAACGCACGGTCGATCTTCCCTTCCTGGAGTTCTTTGAAAACCTGGCGAGCCTGATCGAGTTCATGCGCGGCTTGCGGGTCTTCCTGTTGGGAAATCAGCATCGGCCCGATTTTACTGGCGATGGCGTAAGCGGCTCTCGAACCATCCAGGTTGGTGAGCGCGGCGACCGCGGCGCCTTGATCGAGCTAAACCGCATTGAAGCTGACAAAACCCGAAACCGCGCCTCCGTGTTCCAGTTTCGGGAACCCTCCGGCGTTGGATACGCCCACGCCCAAGCCGTAGTTGGTGGGCGCGCCGTCTTTCAAAGGGACCGTCCGGATCATCTCCTGCAGTGACGACGGCGTGAGAAGTTTTCCATCCAGCAAGGATTGATCCCACACGCCCAGGTCGCGAGCGGTCATGGCCAGTTCACCCGCAGCGAAGAGCCAACCGCGACCCTCGGGCTGTGCCGGACGGGCGGGACCAAGGCCAAACCGTGTATATCCTGCCGCGTCCGATTGAGTCAAAGTCTGATGGTCCAGATCGATGGGGCTTTTCATGCCAAGGGGATCGAAGATCCGGCTGCGCAAGAAGGCCATCAACGACATCCCGCTGACTTTCTCCAGGATGGTCCCGGCGATGGCGTAGTTGGTGTTGCTGTACTGCCATTCGGCTCCCGGCGCGAAATTCAGCGGCTTTTTGGCAAAGAGGACATCCCGGAAGCTTTGCGGGAACTGAATTTAGCGCTGAAACTCAATCCCGCGGATGCGGAGGTTCGGAATACGGTCCGGAAGCTGAGTGCGGTTCCCGGCAGACCTGGAGCTGCAAACCCACCGGTGGCCCATCCATAAAGCCGGGGGGCTGCGGCCCGATCCTGGTTTGACGGGATGATGCAATGTGGAAGATGTGGGGGATTCCTATCCGTTTCGCCAGGTTCCACCCGGTCCTTCACGGCGGGGCTGGCGTCGATGATCTTAAATTACCGTTCAAATATTACCGTAGGCTGGCCTATCGCCATTTGAGTAAGCTCGCAGATCATTTAAAATTCAGGTTCCTCAGCAAAATTTGTGGGTCCATTCTGGTTCTGGTAACGCCCCAAGGCTATGGTAGAGCGCCACTTCAACCGCTTTGAAGGTTCGAAAGCCATAGGCTTTTCTGAGAGTCAGTTTCAGGCG
>Ga0307373_10000772_pt1 | contig 61669 bp, 56 predicted proteins | sample OX2MG_FD_202534 | JGI IMG/M metagenome (GOLD analysis project Ga0307373, IMG submission 202534) | Soil microbial communities from Risofladan, Vaasa, Finland - OX-2 | ecosystem: Environmental > Terrestrial > Soil > Coastal area > Acid sulfate soil | place: Finland: Risofladan, Vaasa | collected... | reverse complement strand
AGACGGGCAATAAGCTCGCCTTCTTTACCAATGGAGACAACGTTTACATCGCCTCGCCAGGAGAAACGCTGCTCGGCCACTTTCGCCTGCTGACGATCGACAAGGATACCGTCCGGATTGAGGACACCACGACATCTCAAAGCGCCGTAATCCCGATGACGCCCTTGAAGAATCCATGAGAGACGAACAAGAGAGACGCCCGGGGACGAGGGAACCGGAGAAAGCGGCGGGGCGCCGCGCGGGCCGGGGCGAGGCGGGTTACACGCTGCTGCTGGCCCTTTTCATTGCGGCCGTGATGATCATTGCGGCTTCAGCAGCTGTTCCCAATCTGATTCTTCAGGGTCGCCGGCAGAAAGAGAAACTCATGATTTGGCGTGGCGAACAATACGCGCGCGCCATCGGCCTCTACTACGGAAAAACAGGCCATTTCCCGCACGACCTCAGGGAGCTGGAACACGGGGTGAACGGCATTCATTTTCTGCGCCAGGCCTACAAAGACCCGATGAGCGCGGATGGCTCCTGGCGGCTCATTTATCTGGGGGCGGGCGGGCAGATGGTCGGCAGCCTCTGCTGGAGGACGCTAGCCGAATATCAGGCCGCTGAAATGGGCACGCCGCTGCTGAGTTCCTCTCCCAACCCCGCGGCTTCTAGTGGCGGCTTTGGCAAACCAAAGGCCCCGGTCGTGCCGACATGCGCGATGTTCGGGGAGGGGCCTTCAGTCTCCTTTGAACCGCAAGTCATTCATGAGGGAGGGATGATCGGCGGCAATCTCATCGGCGTGGGCGGCGAGGTGGACAAACCCTCAGTCAAAAATTACATGGGCGCCGACAAGTACCGCTATTGGGAGTTTATTTGGAATCCGCAAAAAGGCGTGCAGCTTGCCGCGCCTACCCCGACCAACCCCACCGGGTCAGGGGCGACGAATAACCCGAAGTCCCCGGTTCCACCGGGCACTTCCACTGCACCCTCCCCGTTCGCGCCGCCCTCCTCTCCAACCCCAACTTCTCCCGGCGACGGAATGCAGCAACCATAACCGGTAACCCTGACTGGAGATCCTCTCTGGCAGTTGAAGCCCGGAGTCTGTTACGGAAGCGCGCGATCGGGTATCCGGGCGCCCGATACGGACTGTTCGCGGCAGCGCTGTTCGCGCGGCGCGCAGGTCAATTCCACGGCGCCGGTTTTGGGGTGCGGCGCGGACGGCCGTTTCATGTCGCGGCGAACGCGCGCGATGTAATCCCGCGTTTCGGGGAAAGGAGGGACGCCGCCGTAGGAGCGGATGGCCGCCGGGCCGGCGTTGTAAGCGGCCAGAGCCAAATTCACATTCCCGAATTTCCCGAGCAGCTGCTTCAGGTAATGGGCGCCGCCCTGAACATTCTGCGCCGGATCGAATGGATCGCGAACGGCCAGGGCGCGGGCCGTAGAGGGCATCAGTTGCATGAGGCCGAGGGCATGTTTGGGAGAGACGGCGCGAGGGTGGAAATCGGATTCGACGCGGATGACGCTCGAGAGCAGTCGCGGGCTCAGGCCGTTTTGGAGCGCCGCGCGGTGAACCAGCGCGGAGAATGGGCCTGACGGCTGGGCAGGCTCGACGACCGGGGAAGGGAACAGGGTTTCCGGCTCGAAGCGGAGGACGGCCGAGACCGGAAGCCGCACCTCACCGCCGGCCATTTGCAGAACGTATAGGGAACCTTGGCGCTCGTAGCCGGTGATATGGAGACTTCGGCCGTTGCGCAGGATCGCCCAGTCGGCGCGCGCCGGCAGCGCCAGCGCGGCCGCGAAAAGCGTGGCGAGGGCCGGAAGAAGCATTCGCCCGAGGGAGATTCGTCTCATCGGTTGCCGTCCCTCAGAATATACCGCTCGATGGCGGCGGCGACACCCGCTTCGTCATTCGATCCGGTCACCGGCCAGCCCAGCGTTTTGAGTTCCGGCACGGCGTTGTCCATCACGACGGCCTGTCCGGCGTATTCCAGCATCTCGCGATCGTTCAGGTTGTCACCAATGGCGAGAATCTCGTCGCGGCGAATCCCGAGCCGGCCGGCCCATTCGGCCAGGGCGCTGGCCTTCGAGCAGCCCCTGTGGATCACGTCGACAAGCGTAAAATTCCGCGCCTCGTATTCGGCGACCGCGACCGAGAAATCGGAGGCGAAATCGAGCGCGCCCAGAGCCGCGACGAGGCGCCGCATCTCGTCCACAGGGCCGGTGTACATCAATTGAATCGGGTCTTCGGTGAGCGCGGCTTCCAGCGGGGAAATTTCCGCCAGATAGGGACGGTTGCGCTCAAAATAGCCGCGCCGGAGGGCGTCCTCCCAGGAAATGCGTTCGAAAACGACCTGATTGGCCTGCGGGCGGTCGAAGACCAGAGCGGCGTTTTCGCGGAACTGCGGCGTGGCCTCGATCACGGCGCGGGCGACCGCTTCAGGCAAAAGGCGCCGCAACAGCGTCGAGCCGTCGGAAGCTTTGATCAGGGCGCCGTTATTGACGATCAGGCCGACGGCAGGCGGAAGGCACGCGATGATCGAGCGAGTGAAATCGTAGCGCCGGCCGGTCACCAGAACCACGTGCACGCCGCGTTCGATGGCGCGCCCGATGGTCTGGCGGTTGGCCTCGGGCACCTGCCAGCGGGAATCGAGCAGGGTTCCGTCGAGATCGATGGCCACGAGGCGAATCATCGCCTGGTTCCCCGGTTGGCTGCGGGGATTGGCTGCGGGGGGTGGCGCCGGGGATTTGCGCCGCGGGCGCTGGCTTGGCGAGTCACATATCGAATGTTACATTTTTCTCGCCCGATAGGGGAGATAGGGGAGAAATGTTCCCCATGCAACCCGTACAACCGCTGCCAGAAACAGAAGAATTGGGCCGCGCCTGGGCGTACATTCATGACCGAGCACCTTTACTACACCGATTCCTTTCTGCGGGAATTCGACGCTCAGGTCGTCTCCTGCAATCCACGCGAAGACGGCTGGGAGGTTCGTCTCGACCGGACCGCTTTTTATCCGACCTCAGGCGGGCAGCCGTACGACACCGGGCGCCTGGGTGAATCCCAGGTGAGCGATGTGATCGAGCGTGAGGAAGACAGGGAAATCCTCCACATCATCGATCGCCCGATCCCCATCGGCCCGGTCCACGGATCGATCGATTGGGAACGCCGATTCGATCATATCCAGCAGCATACCGGCCAGCATCTGCTTTCGGCCGCCTTCCTGAAGCTGTTCAGCTTCCCTACGGTTTCCTTTCACCTGGGCCGCGAGTTCTCGACGATCGATCTGGACGCGCCAAATGTGGTGCCGCGCCATCTGCAGGAAGCCGCCGACCTGGTGAGTCGCGCCGTTTTCGACGACCGGTCGATCACCTTCAGTTTTCACGACCGAAAGGAGCTGGCCGGGCTCGGCGTACGAAAAGCGGTGGAGCGGGAAGGAACGCTGCGGATCATCGAAATCGAGGGCTTTGATCTTCAACCGTGCGGGGGCACGCACGCCGCCCGAACCGGCCAGGTTGGCCCGGTGGCGATTCGCAAGGTCGAGCGGCAAAAACAGTATTGGCGCCTGGAATTTGTCTGCGGCGGGCGGGCGCTGCGCGACGCGCAGGCCGATTTCGAGGCGCTTGGCGCCGCGGCGCGCCAGATCGGCTGCGGCATGCCGGAGGTGCCGGTGATGGTGGCCAGACTCATCGAAGAGCGCAAAGCGGCGCATCGCGAACGTGTCCAACTAGCCGGTCGCTTGGCGGAGTTGGAAGCGAATACGCTCGCCGCCGGCGGCAAGCGGCTGGTGGTTCATGCGTTCGAGCAGGCCGACGCAGGCTTTCTCAGGCAGGTGGCCGCCCTTCTGGTGGCCGGTTCAGGGGCCGAACCGGGCGTTCGTGCGGTCCTGGCGAGCCGCGGCACGCGGCAATTCGTCTTCGCACAGGACAAAAAATCGGCGGGCGATATGGGCCGGTTGCTGGCCGAAACGCTCTCCGCCGCGGGCGGCAAGGGCGGGGGATCGAGGGATTTTGCGCAAGGAACGGTTCCCGAATCGGCGAATATCGACGAAATTCTCGCCCGGGCCAGGGAATTACTGAATCGCGAGACAGGCTGACGAATTTCCCTTAGCGTTCTCTTGTCATTGATTGATCTGGGTTGATTCGCCAAAGGGTGGTCTGCCGAATTACTTCAGGATGCGGAACAGGCTGCTGTAGTCGTCCGTCCACAGAACGTCTTTTTTCGATGGGGAAAGAACCCGGCCGTCCGCTTCGATGGCCGGTTGCGCAAGAAATCCCGCGCGGTTGCCCACCAGAATCCAGAAGGATTCGAAGATGCCTTTCGGATGGTCGTCCGGATTCTCGATCTCGATGGCCTCTTTGTGCAGATGCGCTGCCGCCGCCTCGACAACCGGTTCGAGGTTCAGGTAACGGTTCGAGATGTGGACGGCGAGCACGCCTCGCTGTCGGAGCTGGCGGAAATAGAGTTGGAACGCCTGGAGGGTGAGCAAATGGACTGGAATCGAATCGCCCGTGAAGGCGTCAACGGCCAGCACGTCGAATTTTTGCGGCGCCTCGCGTTCGAGCGAAAGCCTCGCGTCGCCCTGAACGATGCGAATCGACGCGCGGCAGTCGCGCAGGAAGGTGAATTGGGTATGCGCGAGGCGGATATCGAGAGGATCGATCTCGTAGAATGTGTACTGGTCGCCCGGCCGCCCGTAAATGGCGATGGTTCCCGTTCCCAGCCCGATGACGCCCACGCGCAAGGGGCGCGTGCCCTCGAGGGCGCGAAGCGTAACGCCGATTCCTGAATCGGGCCCGTAGTAGGTGGTTGGCATATCGCGCCGCTTTGGAGCCAGAAATTGCAAGCCGTGGACAATCGCGCCGTTGACCAGCCGGCGGTAACGGGCGTCGCCCGCCAGGGAGACTGTCTTCGCCCCGGCGCTCGCGGAGGGATTGACGTCGGTGACGCGAAGAACGCCGTAGAAATTGCGCACCGACAAACGATCCTGTTCCTTCTGGCGGCGGACCGTGTAGACCAGGCCCCCGAGAAAGAGCGCGACCAGGGCGGCGAGGGCGGCCAGAGCCAGGGGCGAGCCCCCGCGACGAAACGGTCCCTCGGCATCGTTCCGATGGACCACGTAAACGAGAACCGCGCACGCCCCTAGCGCAATTTCCAGTTCATAAAAACCGGAAAAAATGCGCGGGGCCACCAGCGCCACCAGGGCCGCCCCGATCGCTCCGCCCAGCGACAGCATCAGATAAAAAGATGTCAGGTGCGCCGGGTCGGGCTTGCGCCGTGCCAGCTCCCCATGGCAGAACATGCAGCAGATGAAAAGACCGATGCAAAATAGAGGCACGAGAACGATAAACGGCAACCCGGCGTAGGCGGGTAGTAGAGCGTAGGCCATCCCGCCCAGCGCCATGGCCAGCAGCTTCAGGAACCCGCCGCGCGGGTACCAGCGCGGCCCTTCGAAGCACAGGATGAAGCTCAGCAGGTAAAGGCCGAGCGGAATCACCCAGAGGAAGGGCACCGACGCGACATCCTGCGTGATGTGATTCGTAATCGCCAGAAGCAGCGCCGATCCGCAGGCGGCGAGCGAAATCCAGAGCAGTTTACGCTTTACATCGGGCGGGGAAATATCGCCGCGCCTGGGCGCAAGGGCGGAATCGCTTCGCCGGCCCAGAGCCAGTCCGAGCGCCCCGCAAAGCGCCACCAGTACCGCATACGCCGCCGACCAGCCGATCGCCTGGTGCGAAGTTGAAAAGTTGGGTTCGAAAAGAATGGGAAATAGCATCAGGGCCAGCAGGGAGGCGACGTTCGAAAGGGAGTAGAAACGATAGGGCGATGCGCCCCGCGAGCGGGCATACCAGGCTTGCAGCAGAGGGCTCGTGGAGGAAAGCAGGAAAAAGGGAAGCCCGATGGTCAGCGCCAGCAGCCACAGGATATAGATGGCCGGATCTTCCCGGCCGGAGGGCTGCCACGACGCTTTGGGCAAAATCGGCAGCCAAAGAACGCTGGCGGCCAGCAAGGCCGCGTGGATGCGTCCCTGGACGCGAGGCCGGAAATATCGGACCAGAAGATGGGCGTAGAGATAGCCGAGCAGAAGTACGGTCTGAAAGAAAACGAGGCAGACGGCCCAAACCTCGGCCACGCCGCCGAACCACGGCAGGATCATCTTGGCAATCAGGGGCTGGACGAGGAAGAGAAGGAAAGCGCTCGCGAAGATCACCGACCCATAGATCAGCCTGTCCCGCGCGTGCCCCCGATCTCCCTCTCCGGCTCCGGGCTGCGGGCGTTCGACGGCGGGAAACGAAGATGCGTTTGCAGGCATCCCCGTAATGTACAGGAATTTTTGCAAATCAGGCGGCAAGTAGTCGCGCCATCTGGTTTGGATCGGGACCGTTGGCGCATGGCCGGGCCGTGAGCTCTTTATCTCCGACTTGACCGGCGCTGCCGGTTCGGTGAGCATGAGAGAAAGGGGAAATCGACTTTTGATGAGGAAACTGGAGCCCATGGACCATCGCTCAAAAAACTTCTTGGAATGGCTTGGCGGTTGGAAGATCGTGATGCTCGTAGCGGCCCTGATCGCGGGAACCGGAACGATGGCCTTGGCGGGCACGGCAGGAGCGGCACAAGAGAAGAGCGGCGAGACGGTTGCGGCCAAGGCGGACGCCGAGGACAACGTTCTGCGCGCCACGTTGAAAAACGGGCTGCGCGTCGTGATCGTCCGCGACAGGCTCGCGCCGGTGGTAACCACCATTGTGAATTACAAGGTGGGCTCGAACGAAGCGCCGGCGGGATTCCCCGGCATGGCCCACGCGCAGGAACACATGATGTTTCGCGGCAGCCCGGGCCTGAGCGCCGATCAGCTGGCGGACATCTCCGCCGCGATGGGCGGCGATTTTGACGCCGATACGCAACAGACCGCCACGCAATACTTCTTCACCGTTCCCGCGGAGGATCTCGACGTCGCGCTCCACATCCAGTCGATTCGCATGCGCGGCGTGCTCGACACCGAGAGCGAGTGGAATAAGGAGCGCGGCGCGATCGAGCAGGAAGTCGCCCAGGATCTCTCCGATCCGGAATACGTTTTCTATACCAAGCTGCTGGAGACGATGTTTCGCGGCACCCCGTACGCCCACGACGCGCTCGGCACGCGGCCGTCATTCAACAAAACGACCGGCGCCATGCTGCACGATTTCTACGAGAAATGGTATGCCCCGAATAACGCCATCCTCGTCATCGCCGGTGACGTCAACCCTTCCTCGGTGCTTGCCCAGGTGCGGAATCTCTTCGGCGATATCGCGCCCAAGAAGTTGCCGGAGCGCCCCGCCATTCACCTGAAGCCCGTCAAGGCCACGGAGCTTCATCTTCCGACCGATCTTCCCTACGGTCTGGTGCTCTATTCCTTCCGCATGCCCGGCTACGGGAGTCCGGATTACGCCGCCGCCGAAGTGCTTTCCGACGTGCTCAACAGCCAGCGAGGCAGCCTCTACGCCCTGGTTCCGGAAGGGAAGGCCCTGTTTACCGGTTTCGAGGTCGATGGTTTTCCGGGCGCGGGCCTCGGCTTTGCGGCGGCGGGTTTCCCTTCCGGCGGGGACAGCGCCGCGCTGCTCCAGAACGTGAGGCAGGTGATCGAAAAGGGTCTGAAGGACGGTTTGCCCGCCGATCTGGTCGAAGCGGCCAAGCGCCGCGAGGCCGCCCAGGCTGAGTTCCGGAGGAATTCGATCAGCGGGCTGGCCATGGCGTGGTCACAGGCCCTTGCCGTCGAGGGACGCCACTCGCCGCAGGACGACATCGACGACATCCAGAAGGTGACCGTCAACGATGTGGACCGGGTCGCCCGCAAGTATCTGAAATTCGATCATGCGGTAACCGCCGTTCTCACCCCGCAGCTGTCGGGGAAACCGATCTCAACCCATGGATTCGGCGGACAGGAATCGTTTTCGCCCAGCAGCACCAAGCCGACACCGCTGCCGTTGTGGGCGAAGACCGCTCTCTCGCGGCTGGCCGTGCCCAAATCGACGATTCATCCGGTGGTTTTCAGGCTTCCCAACGGGCTCAAACTGATCGTTCAGCCGGAATCGGTGAGCAACACCGTAAGCGTATACGGCGAAGTCCGGAACAATTCCGATCTGGAGGCGCCGGCCCACCAGGAGGGCGTCAGCGACATTTTGAACGACCTTTTTTCCTATGGCACGCAGTCGCTCGACAGGATCGCCTTCCAGAAGGCGCTCGATAGCATCGCCGCCGACGAATCCGCCGGCACCCGCTTTTCGGTCTCCGTTCTGGCCGGCGATTTCGACCGCGGCGTGCAATTGCTGGCCGATAACGTTCTCCACCCGGCTTTGCCGAAACCGGCGTTCGAAACCGTCCAGCGGCAGACGGCGGCCGCGATTGCCGGCCAGCTCCAGAGTCCGGGCTACCTCGATCACCGGGCCGTGAAGGAGGCGCTGTTTCCCAAAGGCGACCCGTCACTGCGCCAGGCGACGCCCCAAAGCGCCATGTCATTGAATCTGACCGACGTGCAGCACTACTACGACGTCGTGTTCCGTCCCGACCTGACGACGATCGTTGTTATCGGCAAGGTGACACCCGAGGCGGCCAGGGCCGTGATTGAGAAATATTTCGGCGAATGGAAAAACAAAGGTCCCAAACCGCCAACCGATCTGCCGACTGTTCCCTCGAACAAGAGTTCGGCGAGCACGGTTCCCGACAAGAGCCGGGTGCAGGACGACGTCACCCTGGCCCAGACGCTTCCGATGAACCGCTTCTCGCCCGACTACTATGCGCTCGAGCTCGGCGACCACGTGCTGGGCGGAGGGTTTTACGCGACGCGCCTCTATAAGGATTTGCGGGAGAAGAACGGCCTGGTGTATTACGTGGGCGTTTCCCTCAATGCCGGGCGTACGCGGACCGTTTACGTGGTCGATTACGCCTGCGATCCCCCGAACGTTTCGAAAGCCCGAACGATCATTGTTCGGGACCTGCGCCAGATGCAGGCGCAGCCGGTCGATCCGGCGAGCCTGCGCCAGGCCAAGACGTTGCTGCTGCGGGAAATCCCCTTGAGCGAGTCGAGCGTGGACAGTATCGCGGGGGGACTGCTTTCGCGGGCGGTGATCGGGTTGCCGCTCGACGAGCCAACCGTGGCGGCCCGTCGCTATCTCGCTCTGAACGCCGAGGATGTGAAAGCGGCGTTCGCCAAACTGATTCGTCCAAACGACTTTATCCAGGTAGTTCGCGGTCCAAGTCCGAAATGAGGGCTCGACCCGCCGTCGCAATCGACGACGGGCGAGCGATGAGGAGGCGAAAATGGCTCGAAAAGAGAATGCGCGACTCAATTCCGCTGCGGTCAGGATCGGGACGGCAATGGGAAGGGCCAACCGCAGGGCACGGAACGTCGCGGGCAGCGTGCAGACGGCCAGGGAGGAACTCCGGCAGGACCTGCTGGAATTGACGAAAACCGCCGACCGGTTCGCGCGCGATTTAAGGAAAGCAAACAAGCGCATGCGCGAGGCGTTCCGCTAGCGCGCCGGGCAGCGCGTGCCTCTTTGGGAGCGCGCTGCCGGGCGATACGATAGGACGATATTCCCTGATCCTTCAGGCGCATTGCGAAAGGCGCGTCGTCTTGCCTGCCGATGCGTGGGGGGAGTTTCTGGCGGTGTTTTGTGGCTCTGCCGGTTGGGTCCGGGATTATTTTTCGGTTGACGGTTTTGGTCCCCGCCATGCTATATTCACAGCCGTGAAATTCGTTGTGCCGCAGTCAGTTATACCGTATGGCATTATTCAGGATTCAGCGGCGCGTCGGGGCCGTAGCGTCAATCTGCGACTGGCGGATTTAGCCGCTCATGGAGCGGCTCTGCAGCCTATGTCGCTTTTCGTAAGTTCGGCCGTTTTGGCGGGTGAGTCGAGAAGGTGACATAGCAGACCATCGCAGGCAAACTACCTCAATCACGTTCAGCGTGGAAGTCGAGTGGATTGGCCGTATGGGGTGCCGTGGCTGTGCGGAGAGTGCGGTAATCCCGTGATCAGCGAGTGAAACTCGCGTAGCGAGGCCGAGTCGCCGCGCCTGCGGCGCTCGCCACCAAGAATAAAACACGGAGGCAGATTCATGGATTTTGAAGGACGCATGAGATGGAACCCGGTTCGTCGCGATGGCCGATGGCGCGCCCGTTTCACGCGCTGCCTCCTGGCCGTGGCTGCTTTGATCCTGCCGGGCGCAAGCCAGGCGTTTGCGCAGACCGGCCAGCCGGTTGCCGGGGAAGCCAATTTGCGGCTTCCGGATTTGTCTCAGGTCAAATTTATCGGCATCAATGGGCACCACCTGTTGCTATACGGAATCCTGTTCTGCTTTTTGGGCCTTCTGTTCGGGCTCATGATGTACCGCAACCTGAAGAACCTGCCCGCCCACGAATCCATGAAGGAGATGTCTCAGATCATCTGGGAAACGTGCAAAACCTATTTGATTCATCAGGGCCGATTTCTTTTGCTTCTTTGGGCGTTTATTGCGGCGATCATTCTGCTGTATTTCGGGGTTCTGCTGCACTTTAGCGCCGTACGCGTGGCGATGATCCTCGCTTTCAGCGTTCTGGGGATTTGCGGCAGTTACGGTGTCGCCTGGTTCGGTATCCGCGTCAACACCTTCGCGAATTCCCGCACGGCCTACGCAAGCCTCGGCGGCAAGCCGTTTCCGCTGTATGAGATCCCGGTCCGTGCCGGCATGAGCATCGGCATGATGCTGATCAGCGTCGAGCTGTTGATGATGCTCATCATTCTGCTGTTCGTTCCCGGCAGTTACGCCGGCCCGTGCTTTATCGGGTTCGCCATCGGCGAATCGCTGGGCGCGGCGGCGCTGCGAATTGCCGGCGGCATCTTCACGAAGATCGCCGACATCGGCTCCGATCTCATGAAGATCATCTTCAAGATCAAGGAAGACGACGCGCGGAACCCGGGCGTGATTGCCGATTGCACCGGCGACAACGCCGGCGATTCGGTCGGGCCGAGCGCCGACGGCTTCGAAACCTATGGCGTGACGGGCGTCGCTCTGATCGCCTTTATTTTGCTGGGGGTAAAGAACCCGGTCATTCAGGTGCAGCTGCTGGTGTGGCTCTTCGTAATTCGCATCGCCATGCTCATAGCCGCCGCAGCGGCCTACTATATCAATGCTTTTCTGGCCCGGGCCCGTTACGCGAACGTCGACAAAATGAATTTCGAGGCACCGCTTACCAGCCTCGTCTGGATCACCTCGATTGCCTCGATCGGGCTGACCTTCCTGAGTTCGGCCGTCATCGTTCCGGACCTGGGCGGCGATCCGACATTGTGGTGGAAGCTCGCGACGATCGTCTCCTGCGGCACGCTCGCCGGCGCCCTGATCCCGGAACTGGTCAAGGTGTTCACGTCCACTGAATCGCGGCACGTGAAGGAGGTCGTCGCCTCGGCTAGCGAAGGCGGGGCTTCCCTGGACATCCTGTCGGGATTCGTGGCGGGCAATTACTCCGCCTATTATCTCGGACTCACCATGATGGTGCTGATGGCCATCGGTTCGTGGGTGAGCTTGCACGGCCTCGAAAACATCATGCTGGCCGCGCCGGTGTTTGCCTTTGGCCTGGTGGCGTTCGGCTTCCTCGGCATGGGTCCGGTGACGATTGCGGTCGATTCCTACGGACCGGTCACCGACAACGCGCAATCCATCTACGAGCTTTCCCTCATCGAAAGCGTCCCGGGCGTGCGGGAGGAGTTGAAGGCGGCGTTTGGGGTGGATGTGAATTTTGAACGCGCCAAGGAGATGCTGGAGGCCAACGACGGGGCCGGCAATACGTTCAAGGCGACCGCCAAGCCCGTTCTGATCGGCACGGCCGTGGTTGGCGCCACGACGATGATCTTCGCCACCATCATGGCGTTGACCGACGGATTGACGACCAACGTGGCCAAGCTGTCCCTGCTGCATGCGCCCTTTGTCCTGGGGCTGGTAACGGGCGGCGCCATCATCTACTGGTTCACCGGAGCCTCGACGCAGGCGGTCACGACAGGGGCGTACCGCGCGGTCGAATTCATCAAGGCGAATATCCACCTGGAAGGGGTGGAAAAGGCGTCGGTCAGCGACAGCAAGAAGGTGGTGGCGATCTGCACCGAGTACGCGCAAAAAGGCATGCTCATGATCTTCATTGCCGTATTTTTCGCGACGCTCGCCTTCTCTTTCGCGGACCCCTTCTTCTTCATCGGCTATCTGATCTCCATCGCCATTTTCGGCCTCTACCAGGCGATCTTCATGGCCAACGCGGGTGGCGCGTGGGACAACGCGAAGAAAATCGTCGAAGTGGAACTCAAACAGAAGGGAACCCCGCTGCACGATGCGACCGTGGTGGGAGATACGGTCGGCGATCCGTTCAAGGATACTTCCTCTGTCGCGCTGAACCCGATCATCAAATTCACCACGCTCTTCGGATTGCTCGCGGTGGAACTCGCCGTGAGGCTTACGTCGCAGACCGGCGGCTTCTTGACCCACCTTCTGGCCGCTTTCTTCTTCGCCATTTCCTTCTTCTTCGTCTACCGGTCGTTCTACGGGATGCGCATTGGCGCCGATAGCACCAAGAGCGCGGCGTCTTCCGGGGCGGAGAGTGACAAAACCGCGGTGGTTGTAAAGTAGACGCCATCGCGAGCGTGCCCCTTCCATGGAAGCGCCGAGCGATTTCTCGTTAGAAATCCCGGCGCTTCCCGCGGACTTCCCCTACATACAGGCATAGGCCGCATTTCCGTTTGCGAGCGTTTGCGGACACTTGCGGGTGTTCGTGGCGCCCGGTTGCGGCAGGCTGGCGCCCGGAGTGGCCACAACCGGAGTTGACCTCGGTCTGAATCCCCGAGTTGTACCCGATTCTCAATCTGCTCAGGGGATAGGGGTTATGTCAGAGCGGAGACGAAGGGGCAAGGGGCAAAGCAATCGCCTCGGCCTCGCCGCCCGCCCATGTGACACGGCTGCCCGGGGCTTGAAATTCGCGGCGCAGGTACGCGAGTCCCAGGACACGGCCGGCGGCTGGCGAGAAAGCAGCGCTGGTCACCTGGCCTACCGTCGCGCCTCCGGCGGACAACGGCTCGCCCGGGCCTGGAATGGCCGCGCCGGTGAACGCGAGCCCGATGAGGCGCCTGTTCACATGGCCGCGCGAGCGGACCCGCTCGACGATTTCCTGTCCGGTATAGCAGCCTTTCGTGTAGCTGATGTGCGTTTGCTCGAGGCCGGCTTCGTGAGGGATGGAGTGCTCGTCGAAATCGGCGCCGAACCATGGCAGGCCCGCTTCGAGACGCAGGGCTTCGATGGCGCGATAGCCCGCGCGCCCGCCGCCATGCCGGGCCGCGGACCGGGCGAGCAGTTCCCAAAGCTCACACAGCTGCTCTCGACCGACAATCCATTCGACACCCGGCAACCCGAGCGAGCAGGCTCGCAGGACACGGCAGGCAATCGCCCCGACGCGCGCTTCGGCGTGTCCTCCTTCGCCAATGGCATCCAGGTCCAGATTCGTCAGCTCCCTGGCCAGGGCCAAAGCGCCGGGACCCACCAGGGCCAGCGAGCCGAATTCGCCGGAACGGTCGGTGAGCGTCACATCGTCCATGATGATGAACCGATCGAGCGTGGCGAGTGTGCGTTCGCGGGCCATGGCGTGCGAGAGGACGGTCAGGCGATCCGGCAAGGCCAGAGTGCGCAGCTCGGCGAGGATATGGGCATGGGAATCGAGAAGGAGCCCGATCGCGCTCCGGCCCGGCTCCAGATCCAGGATGCTGGCTGTGGTGATCGCATTGAGATAACGGACACGATCGGGACCGGTCAGCTCCGCCAGCAACTGGAAGTTGGTATCGACCACGGCAACGGCATCCCGGGCGCTTCGGTATTCCGAATCGAAATCGCCGTAGCCGGCCGGCAGCGCGGCTCCGAACCAAACCCCCATGGCGGCGCCGGCCTGCTCGTGCTTCTCGCGTAAAGGGGATTCGATCGTCATGATGGCTGGGGCTCCTGACCGCGCGGTTTGAGGGGCGCAGCGCCGGTTCGTATGGACCGGGTTCCCAATCGCGCAGGCCCTTCTGCTCCGTATGGTAACAAAACGACCGCCCGATACGCGGTGTTATACTCCGGGAAATGCCGGGAAAACTGATTCATGAAGTCCTGCCCGTTGGAATCCTACAGTGCAACTGTTCGATCGTCGGCGATTCCGAAACGCGTGAAGCCCTCGTCATCGATCCCGGCGACGAAGTCGAGCGGATTCTTCGTGTATTGAAAAAACATGACCTGAAGGTCCGCGCCATCGTTTCGACGCACGCTCACATCGATCACGTCGGTGGTCTTGCCAAGCTGCACCGCGCCACCGGCGCGCCCGTGCTCATGCACCGCGACGATCTGGAGCTGTATCTGGCGCTGCCTCAGCAGGCGGCGTGGCTGGGCGTCGGGACGCCGGAAACGACCGAGATCGAAGGATTCCTGAACGACGGGGACGATCTGGTTTGGGGAGGGTTCCGGGCGCGGGTGATCCACACGCCGGGGCATTCGCGCGGCAGCCTGAGTGTATATCTTCCCGCAAGCGGCGAAAATTCAGAGCAAGAACCATTGATCGAAATCCCGCGACTCTTTGCGGGAGACACTCTATTTGCGGGAAGTATCGGACGAACCGATCTCTGGGGCGGCTCGCTCGGCGACATTTTGCGTTCGATCCATCAGAAGCTTCTGCTCCTTCCCGAACGCACTCTGGTATATCCCGGCCACGGCCCGGCCACGACGATCGGGCAGGAGAAGGAATCGAATCCATTTCTGCGACATTCATGAAGTGAGCCGGTCTCGAATATTTTCAGTCTCTCTCCCATCGTGCCCGATAGAAATAGCCAGGGTGACGCCGGAGTACCAGTGGACCGCCATATTTACTTCCTAGCTATTACTGGAAACAAGTCCCGCCATTTAGCCCACATGTTCCGCCTGTCACGATTCGGTGCATAATCCCACGCTGTTGGTAGCCGATTGGCAAGAGTCCAGTCCGGCTTCCTGGCCCTCGACGGATAGGTGAGAGTATTTTGCGGGAAGGTCTGCCAGTAGAAATTGGCGAGGATTATTTCGTTTCCTGACCCACTTGAGGAGCGGGGCAGAGAAGGGACGCCAATAGCTGGTGACCGGGCGGCATGCCGCACCGCAAGAGGGTGGTTTGTATGCCCGCCCTGCGCCTATACGTAGCACCGACCAATGCCGGGATCTCGCCTGGAAGACCTGCCATAAACATTGAAAACGGGGTGAAACTCGTGTCCGTAACCGCCACTACACCGCGTGAGGCCCTTATGCGTCGGTCGGATTTGCTGGCCTATGCCCGCCACACTGCCCAGGCCAGAGAGATGGCTAAAGTCCCTCGCACCTCTCAAATCATCTTTGGCGAACGGCAGTATCTTCTCCGCGTCCTCGATTCGATTGAAAGGACCGAGACTCCCATCAAACAGCGTCAGTATGAGCAGCAGCCCCTGGAACGGCTGATCTATGCCCGAACGCAGGAGCTGAACCGGATCAATCCGGACTGGGATAGCCGGATTAGCACCGTTTTGCGGCCCGACGTCGCGCCGGAGGAATTGGATCGTCTGGCGCGGGAGGCGCCGGAAGAGGATTACTTCCTGCTGCGGCTGATCAGCGAGCATCCGCGAACCGGCGCGGAAACGTTGACGCTGCTGGCGGCGCATCCCTACGCGGCAATCCGCGAGAACGTTGCGCGGCACCCGAACGCCAGCGCAAAAACCCTGACCGAGTTGAGCCGGGACCGCTCGCAGCCGCTCTGGTATCTGGTTGCTTTCAATCCGAGCACGCCGAAAGCGTTGCGGCGACAACTCGAACGGCAAATCAAGCAGGCGGGGCGGAAGCGCAAGTAACGTCGAAAGTCCCGCTGCACTGTTTCCCCCGCGACCAGGGTGTGCTCGTCCGGCCAGGAATACGATCGAGGCCATCGAGTGCCCTGGACCGATGGGCGGCCAGCCTGCGTAGTCGAAAGCTTTCCTGTGGTTGCAGCTGATTCTCTTCACCTGGGCTATTCGCCGGGCCGGGACCGGTTCACCTGTCCCTATTGCCTTTGCGCGCCTCCCGCCTGCCGTCCCCGGTGCTTGGCCGGGCACAGCGCCCGGGCCGAGACGCTGGTATGATGGACTTTACGGGCCAATGTCCGTATATGTTTCCTAGGGGAGGATCGAGGAATGACCGAGCAGTTGAATTTTTCCTCTGACCCGCAGTGGCGGGTCAAGGTGGGTCTGGCGGAGATGTTGAAGGGTGGCGTCATCATGGACGTCACGAGCGTCGACCAGGCCAAGATTGCCGAACAGTCCGGGGCGTGTTCGGTGATGGCTCTCGAACGGGTTCCGGCGGACATCCGCAAGGAAGGCGGCGTCGCGCGGATGGCCTCGCCCAAAATTATTCGCGACATCATGAAAACCGTGACCATCCCCGTGATGGCCAAAGTGCGCATCGGGCATTTTGCCGAGGCCCAGGTGCTCGAAGCCCTGGAAGTCGATTTTATCGACGAGAGCGAAGTCCTTACCCCTGCGGACGAGGAAAATCACGTCTTGAAGTCGTCGTTTCGCGTGCCGTTTGTCTGCGGGGCGCGGAACCTTGGCGAAGCGCTTCGCCGGATTGCCGAAGGCGCGGCGATGATTCGGACCAAGGGCGAGGCCGGCTCGGGAAACATCGTCGAGGCGGTGCGCCACATGCGCGCCATCGTCGGCGAGATGCGCCGGCTCACCATGCTCGGCGACGAGGAACTGGTGGCGGCCTCCAAGCAACTCGGGGCCCCGCTTGAACTCGTGCGCTGGGTGAAGCAACACGGCAAACTCCCCGTACCCAACTTTTCCGCCGGCGGCATTGCCACGCCGGCCGACGCGGCCCTGGTGATGCAATTAGGGGCTGAAGCGGTGTTCGTCGGCTCGGGCATTTTCAAGTCGAGCGACCCGGAACGCCGGGCGCGGGCCATCGTCAAGGCCACCACGCACGCGAAGGACCCGAAGATCGTTTTGGAAGCCTGCGAAGAGGTGGGAGAAGCGATGAAGGGGCTCGATATCCGGGCGCTGGACGAAAAAGAGTTACTGCAGACGCGGGGCTGGTAGAGGCGCCGTGGCCCAAGGCAATAAGGACTTAATCCGGCGCTATTACGAGGAGATGTGGAATACCTGGCAGTTCGATCTGGCCGATGAGCTGATCGATCCGGAGGTGCGCTTCCGCGGTTCCCTGGGGCGCATGGTGGCCGGGCGCGGGGGCTTGGTCAGCTACATGAAACACATTCAGGGAATCTTCCCCGATTATTACAATTCGATCGAGACGCTTGTCGCCGAGGACGACCGCATCGCCGCCCAGCTTACCTACAGCGGCACCCACCGCGGGGAAATCTTCGGCATCGCCGCCACCGGGCGGAGAATCCGCTATTCCGGCGTTGGAATTTTTCAGATTACATCGGGCAAGATTGTCGAGGGCTGGGTCCTTGGCGACCTGGCCAATCTTCTGCTCCAATTGCGGCCGCAAGAACATCGATGAAGATCGGGGTCCTGGCAATCCAGGGGGATTTTGAAGCGCATCGGCGGAAGCTCGATCAGATGGGTGTCGACGCGGTCCTGGTGAAAACGGCCGGGGAAATGGCCGGCCTCGACGGGTTAATTCTGCCCGGGGGTGAGAGCACCACGCACCTGAAGCTGCTGACCGAGGAGGGGATTCTCGGCGCCGTGGCCGAGCGCGCCCGCCAGGGCATGGCTATTTTCGGAACCTGCGCCGGAGCGATTCTGCTGGCGAAGGAAGTGAAGAATCCGCCGCAGCCCTCGCTGGGACTGGTGGACATGACGGTGGTCCGAAACGCCTACGGACGCCAGCTCGACAGCTGCGTTCTGGAGGCGCCCACCACGCTTTCCGAGAATCCGCTGGAAATGGTTTTCATTCGCGCCCCGGTCATCGAACGTGTCGGTCCGGGAGTGGAAATTCTGGCACGGCGCGAAGGCAAGCCCGTGCTGGTGCGCCAAGGACGCGTCCTGGCCGCCACGTTCCATCCTGAATTGAGCGGCGATTCGACCATCCACTCCTATTTTCTGAAGATGGTGGGCAATGGAAAATGAAGTGACAACGGGTCGCGCGCGGCGCCGGGTTCTGTTCATCTGCGTTGCCAATGCCTGTCGTAGCCAACTCGCCGAAGCCTTCTCGCGCCATTTGGCCGCCGATGTGATAGATCCTTCAAGCGCGGGCTTCTATCCGCTGGGACGGATCTCGGAGGCCACGCGCACCGTCGGCGAGGAGATGGGATTGTCGTTCGACGGCCAGTCGTCGAAGGGGTTCGGTCCCGCCGATCTCGACCGGGCCGATCTGGTTGTCAACCTGAGCGGAATCCCAAGCGCCATCGTCTTGGAAACCGAAAAAACCGTGATCGATTGGGATGTCGAGGATCCGTATGGCGAGGAACTGGACGTCCAGCGGAGAATCGCCGCGGAAATCGAAGCCAGGGTGGTCCATCTCGCGGCGGAGTTTCGCTCCGAACGCGCCCGTGCCTCGACCGGCTGAGCACTCCTATGCCAAGGGATAAAAGTTCAGCTTCGCGCGAAGACTATCTGAAGGCCATCTGGGAGAGCGTACAGGAGGGCCAGACCCCGATCAGCGCGCGTCTGGCGAAGGATCTGGAGGTCACGCCTCCCGCCGTCACCGCCGCTCTCAAGCGAATGGCGCGCGACGGGTACCTGCGCGTGGCCAGGGACGGCCAGATCGGTCTGACGGCGAAGGGCCGCCAGGCGGCCGAACACCTTGTCCTACGGCACCGGCTCGCGGAAAAGCTACTGACCGAGGTGTTGGGGCTCAACTGGACGGCCGCGCACGAGGAAGCCGAGCGTCTCGAACACGCTATTTCTCCCCAGGTCGAAACCCTTCTGCTCGATCGTTTCGGACGCGATAGCGTCTGCCCGCACGGCGTTCCGCTGTTTGGCGGCCTGCGGGTGCTTCGGCGGCAGGGCGCGGTGACCCTGGCCGAAGCCGAAGTGGGCGACGAGCTGGAAATCATGCACGTTTGGGAAAAGGACAAGAAGTTCCTCGAATTTGTCGACAGCCTCCGCTTGCGGCCCGGGGCGCATCTGACGGTGCGCGCCCGCGAGTACGACCAGACGATGTCCCTGGTCGCCGCCGACCGTCCCCATCGCCTCATTCATCTCGGCTTGCCCGCCACGAGCCGCATCTGGGTCCGCCGTATTTCCCGCTAAATCGCGGCAATCATTTATGGCGGTGCGCCGCCTTCTCAATGCGGCGGATTGGCGATTACGATTTTTCCCCGATGCCCCGCCGTAGCAGGCAGAATAGGGGGGCTGCCCCGGAGGCCAATTCGCTCGCATGACACCGCACTACGCCGATCCCGTTGCACCGATTCTGATCGCCTTGATGCTCATCGGCATCAGCGCCGAACTGGGCGGCTGGCTGGTGCAAAAGGTGGGACAGCCGGCCGTGCTCGGCGAGTTGCTCGTCGGGATTCTGATCGGGAATCTGGCTTACTGGCTGCGCGAACCGATCATCACGGTACTGCGTGAGGGCGACCTCGTTCGGCAGATTGCCAATCAGGCTTTCTCTCATGGGGTCAGCCTGGTGGGCGCGGCGCAGGCGATGCTTCCGCCCGGCCCGGCGACGGCGCGATTGCTGGCGGCGCTGGGGGAAACGTCCGGCCCGCGAGCCGTCTCGATCTATTTGTTCGTCGACGACCTTTCGCGCCTGGCGATCATTTTTCTGCTTTTCCTGGTCGGCCTGGAAACCAGCGTCGCGGAAATGCGGCGCGTGGGAAAGCGCGCCTTCTCCGTAGCGGTCGTGGGCGTGGCCTGCCCTCTGCTGCTCGGATTGGGCGCGATGGAGTTGCTGATGCCCGCGGCCACCATCGTGCACGACCTTTTCATCGGCGGCATCCTGACGGCAACCAGCGTGGGCATCACGGCGCGCATCTTTCACGATCTCGGACAGACGAAGAGTCCGGAGGCGCGCATCATTCTCGGGGCGGCTGTGATCGACGATATTCTCGGGCTGCTCGTGCTGGCCGTCGTTACCGGCCTCGTGGTGCGCGGCACCGTGAGCGTTCTGGGAATATCGGTGATCACTCTCAAGGCCATCGCATTTCTGGTCGGCTCGATCGGGGCCGGTCTGTGGCTCACGCCGCGGCTGGTGCCGCGAATCCGGCGTATGGGATTCCGCAACGTACGCCTGCTGGTCGGGCTGGGGCTGGCGTTCGTGCTGTCGTGGGTGGCCACGAAGATCGGCCTCGCGACGATCGTCGGCGCCTTCGCGGCCGGGCTCATCCTGGAGCGCTTCTTCACCCAGGAGATGGAAGACGAACACTCCCTGCGCGATCTGCTCTCGCCTTTGGAATCGCTGGTCGTACCCGTATTTTTCGTTCTGATGGGTCTTCAGGTGAAGCTGGAAACGTTCCTGAACTGGCCGACGATCGAACTGGCGGCGGTGCTGACGGCCGTGGCGATCGTGGGCAAGGTGGTTTCGGGGGTGGCCGCGGGGCGCGGGGTGAGCTGGATTTCGGTCGGCATCGGCATGATGCCGCGTGGCGAGGTGGGCCTGATTTTCGCCAGCATCGGGCGGGCGCTCGGGGTGGTGGACGACGCCGTTTTCTCCGCCGTGATCCTCATGGTGCTGGTGACGACGCTGCTGACGCCGCCGCTGCTCGGCATCGCCATGGGCCGGGGTCACGCCTAATCCGGCCGGAGCGTCCCCGGCCGAATGGACGGAGCGCCGGGTCGTGCATTGCTCGCTTTCGCGCGATCCAGGCCGGGCGCGATGTCCGCGCGCCAGTAGAGTGAAAATGTCAGCGTTCGACGCAAGGATGGGCGCATAGCCCAAGGATCATCGCGATGGCCGAGCCAAAACCCGAAGGATGGCGCGTTCGCTTAAGCCCATTCGCCCGTCTTCGCCGCCTGGGCCAGCGCGCCCAAAAAGGTGTTCGGGCAAAGTATTGGTTTCCGCACATTCCCCTCTCGCTGGCGGTTGCCCTGGCCGGGTTGTTTCTTCTCGCGGCCAAGTTCGGGGCGGACTGGATGGCTCTGCTCGCCCAATTCCCCCACGGCCGGCTTAGTTTCCCGCCCTCCAGCCTGCCCTTCCTGCTGATCGGGCTGGCCTTGTTGCTGATGCCGATCGGGCTGCTGTTTCGCTCGCGATTTGCGTGGACGGTTGCGGTGGTGCTGACCGTGGCGACGATTTTGATTCTGCTACTTTTTCCCCGCGGCGTTCATCCCCTGCTGGTCTACTACGTCGGCATTCTGCTGCTGCTGCTCTTCTTGTCGCACCGGGCTTTCAGCCGCAGCAGCTTAGCGGCCGGGACGCTGTTTGCCATCACCAGCAGCCTGATGCTCCTGATCTACGCGGTGTTTGGGAGTCTTTACCTGGGCCAGGAGTTCTCACCGCCGATCAAGGACATGGTCACCGCCTTCTATTATTCGATTGTGACCATGTCGACCGTAGGATACGGGGACATCGTTCCCAAGAGCATGCACGCAAGATTCTTTACCGTCTCGATCATCCTGCTGGGAATTGGCGTCTTTGCCACTTCGATCAGCGCGATCATCGGGCCGGTCGTCACCCGAAGTATCGACGAGATCGTGAGCGGGAGGAAGAAGAGAATGAAGCGCGCCAATCATTTCATCATCGTCGGAGCCACGCCGCTGGCTTTCAATACCTATCGGGAGCTCAAGAAAAGGAGCCAGCCGGTCACGCTCATTCTGGCCCAGCCGCCCGCCGAGAGCGGGTTCGAGGACGCCGACATCGTTATCGGCGATGCCAACGATCTGGAGATCCTTGAAAAGGCGGGGGCGCCGCAGGCGCAAGCCGTGCTCGCCATGCGCGCCGACGACTCGGAAAACGCGTTCATCGCACTCGCGGTGAAGGAGCTCAGAGGAAAGGCCAAAACCATCGTCGCCGTGAACGACAGTAAGCATTTCGAGCGCGTGCGGCTGGCGCAGCCGGATTTCATCATCGCCCCGCAAGTCCTGGGCGGAGAGATGCTCGCGATGGTCTTGAGCGGGGAATCCATCACCAGCGAATTCGTCACCGAACGCTTCCTGCATGCGAATCCGCAGACTTCCTCGAAACCGTCTTCCCTCTGAGCGCCGCCGGCGCCGGAATCGCCCCGGCGCGCTTACGCCTGTTTGTCGTCGGCGTTTTTGACGACCACGCCAATATCGGGTTCGGATTTCTCGACGAAGAAATGCACGTCCCGCTGGGGGAAGGGAATCTGGATGCCTTCGCGGCGGAAGCGAAGCAGGATCCGCTTGCGGAGCGCGTGCTGCACCAGATACTGATCGACGTAGGTGCTGATGCGGCAGATCAGCGTGAAATTCAGCGACGAATCGCCAAAGCCCGGCATGAAGCGCACCATCGGGCCGGATCGAGCAGCAGCCCCTTGATTTCGGCGGCCGTTTCCCGGGTTTCCTCGAGAAGGATCCGCTCCACCTGGTCGGGATCGGAAGAATAGCCCACGCCGATCGGAATCCGCAGCGACATGCCCGGCTCGGGCATGGAATAGTTCGTGATGACGGCCGAAGCGAGTTTCGAGTTCGGCACGATGACCGTCTTATTCCAGAGCGTGCGGGTGCGCGTCGAGCGCCAGCTCATCTTATGAACGAACCCTTCCTGGCCGCGCCGCTGTCGAGCTGGATGTAATCGTCGATGCGGATGGGCCGGTCGAGCTGCAGGTAGAAGCCGGCGAAGAAATTCGCCAGCGTTTCTTGCAGAGCCAGGGCCACGGCTACGCTGCCGACGCCGAGCGTGGTCCACACGGCGGTCAATCGAATCCCCAGGTTTTCCATAACGATAATCAATGCCAAGGCCCCGAACACTGCCTTGGCGATGAAACGGATGGGCTCGCGCAACGAATGGTGGGCGTCCGAACGCGCCAGCCACCGCTCCAGCGCCAACTGCAAGAGCTGCACCAGGTAGTAGAGCCCGACGGCGAGGGCCGCCAGATAGAAAATCCGATTGGCCACATGGAGGAATCGGCCCGGGAAGGGAAGCACATTCAGGCCGCCGGCGGCCACGGCCACGACTAAAAGAGGCTGAAGCGCCCGGTCGAGCAGGTCCACGACGACGTCGTCGAAGGTGGTCGAGGTGCGCGCGGTGAGTTTGCGGAGCCACCGGATGACGTAGCGGTGCAGGAACCAGCCGCTAGCGCCAGAAGCACGATCTCGGCCGGATGCTTCCACTAATGTCCGGATAGGAAGTGCTGCTCCCATTGCCTGAGCATGGCTCTTCTCCTGAGGGTTGAAATGTGCGCGCAGGGCGGGCGGCCCCGCGCCCAGGAATGTCTCTGACACCCTACCACAGTTTTTTTGGCCAAACGCCGGCCCGCCGCACTGGACCGCCGAGCCCCCAAAAGCGCAACGGCTTGAAATTCGAGCCCGGGGGAGTTAACGTGATTCGCCTGCCAGAGCTCCGGAAGCGTCAGCATTTGCATCAGGGAGGAGCGATGAGTGTCTCGATTCAACTTCGAGTAAACGGCAAGACCTATCAAAGCGCAGTCGAGCCTCGCCTGTTGCTCATTCACTATCTGCGCGAGGTGCTCGGTTTGACGGGAAGCCACATCGGCTGCGAAACCTCCTTGTGCGGTACCTGCACGGTGCTGGTCAACGGAACGGCGGTGAAATCCTGTACCATGCTGGCCGTCCAGGCCGATGGAGCGGAAATCACCACGATCGAGGGACTCTCGGCGGCGCCCGAGGCCGGCGGCCTGCATCCGGTGCAGCAGGCTTTCCGGGAGAAGCACGGGCTGCAATGCGGCTTCTGCACCCCGGGCATGATCCTGAGCGCGGTACAACTGCTCGGCGATAACCCGAACCCCGGCGAAGCCGAAATCCGCCGGGCACTCGCCGGCAATCTGTGCCGTTGCACCGGCTATCAGCACATCATTGAATCGGTCCGTTACGCCGCCCGGAAGCTCCGCTCACAAAAACGGTAACGAATCTCCGGGGGCTTGGGGAGGGTCCATCATGGCCACCACCACGAAATACGTCGGGAAGCCTGTAAAGCGCAAGGAAGATGCGCGCTTGATACAAGGCATCGCCCACTATGTGGACGACCGGGTGCTGCCCGGGATGCTTCACCTCGGCGTTGTCCGCAGTCCCTATGCGCATGCCCGCATCCGCGCCATCGATACCGAAAAGGCGAGAACCGCCGCCGGCGTGGTGGCCGTGCTGACGGCAGCCGACCTGAGCCAGGCGATCGGGCCGGTTCCCTGCGCGGCCCAGCTCCCCGACCTGAAACCGGCGCCGCGGCCGGTACTCGCCCTGGACGAGGTTCTGTTCGTCGGGGAAGGCGTGGCCGTGGTGGTTGCGACCGATCCCTACACGCTGCGGGACGCTCTGGATCTGGTCGATGTGGACTATGAGGCGCTCACCGCCGTGGTGGACCCGGAAAAGGCGGCGCGGAAGGATTCGCCTCGCGTGCACGATTCGCTGGCCGACAACATTGCCTATCGATGGGAGATCGAGGGCGGCGATTTGCGCAAGGCGTTCCGGCAGGCCGATCGCGTCCTGAAACTTCGGATGACGAACCAGCGGGTGATCCCCGTGGCGATGGAATGCCGCGCCGCTCTGGCCGAATACGACCGGGGAGACGATCGCCTGACGCTCTGGTCCTCGTCGCAGATTCCCCATCTCTTGCGCACGCAGATTGCCTCCATGCTGAAGATTCACGAATCCAGCGTGACGGTCATCGTGCCGGAGGTCGGCGGGGGATTCGGGAGCAAACTGAACGTCTATCCGGAAGAGGCTCTGGTTTCCTACCTGGCCATGCACCTGGGACGGCCGGTGAAGTGGATTGAATCGCGCCGCGAAAATTTCCTGGCGACGATCCACGGGCGGGACCAGATCTGCGAAATGGAATTCGCCGTACAGCGTGACGGCACGCTCTTGGGCCTTCGCGCCCACATCATCGCCGATCTGGGCGCCTACTATCAGCTTCTGACCCCGCTGATTCCCACGCTGTCCGGCTTGATGCTTTGCGGATGCTACCGTCTGCCGAACGTGCGGGTCGAGATTACGGGCGTTCTCACCAATAAAATGTCCACCGACGCCTATCGCGGGGCGGGCCGTCCCGAGGCGACCTATTTCATCGAGCGCGGGATCGATTTCGTCGCGGCGGAATTGAAAAAGGACCCCGCGGAATTGCGCCGCAAGAATTTCCCGAAGTCCAAGGATTTTCCCTACGTCACCGCCACGGGCCTGATTTACGACACGGCCAATTATCAGGCGGCCATGGATCTGGCCTTGCAAAAGGCCGGCTATAAGAAGCTGCGGCGCGAGCAGGAAGCGGCGCGGAAAAAAGGGCGATACATCGGCATCGGCCTTTCCAGCTACGTGGAGATTTGCGGCATGGGACCTTCGAGCGCCATGCCGGCCGGCGGCTGGGAGAGCGCCACGGTCCGGATCGAACCGACCGGCAGCGTCCGCGTCCTCACCGGCTCCTCGCCGCACGGCCAGGGAGAGGAAACCACCTTTGCGCAGATCGCCGCCGATTTCCTGGGCGTGGGGATCGAGGACGTGGCTGTCATTCACGGCAATACGTCCATTGTTCCCTATGGCATCGGGACATTCGGCAGCCGGAGCACCGCCGTCGGCGGCGCGGCGCTCTATCGGTGCCTCGAAAAGCTGCGCGATAAATTGCTCAAGATCGCCGGCCACCTGATGCAGGAGGACCCGGCCAAGCTCGTGCTGCGCGGCAAGCAGGTCGTCTCGCGCCGCGACGCGCACAAATCGATGCCGCTTTTGGATGTCATCTCGGCCGCCTACATGGCGAAAACGCTTCCCGAGGGCGTCGAGCCGGGCCTGGACGAGACCGACTTCTTCGAGCCGTCGAATTTCACCTATCCCTTCGGAACCCACGTGGCCGTGGTTGAGGTCGATCCGGAGACCGGAACCGTAAAATTGCTGAAATACGTGGCCGTCGACGATTGCGGAAACGTCATCAACCCGCTGCTGGTCGAAGGCCAGGTGCAGGGGGGAATCGTGCAGTCGATCGGACAGGCGCTTCTCGAAGAGGCGATATACGACGAACAGGGGCAGCTTCTGACGGGCGAATTGACGGATTACGCCGTGCCGCGCGCCGCCGACATTCCTTGGCTCGAAACCTACCGCACGGTCACGCCCACGCCGGTGAATCCGCTCGGCGTCAAGGGCGTGGGCGAGGCCGGAACGATCGGCGCGACGCCCGCCCTGGTCAACGCCGTGGTCGACGCTTTGTCGCGGCTCGGCGTGCGCCATCTCGATATGCCCATGAAACGGGAACGGGTCTGGAAAGCCATTCGCGATGCCTCGTCAGCCCCGTCCGGCCGGGCGCGCAAGGCAAAGTGATCGGAGACGAGCGATGATCCCAACAGCGTTCGAATATTTTGCCCCCAAGAGCCTGGATGAAGCCTTGCGTCTGGTCGAGCGGCACGGCGACGAAGCCAAGCTGCTCGCCGGGGGACACAGCCTGCTCCCGTTGATGAAGCTGCGCCTGTCGGTCCCGCGGTATGTGATCGATATCGGACGCATCAAGTCCCTGCGCTCGATACGGGAGGACGCGGGCGCGCTGGTGATCGGCGCCTTGACGACGCACCACGACATGGAAACCTCGGAGCTGGTCGGAAGCCGCTGTCCGCTGCTGGCCGAGACGGCCGCCGAAATCGGCGACGTGCAGGTGCGCAATCGCGGCACGGTTGGCGGCAGCCTGGCGCATGGCGACCCGGCAGCCGATTATCCGGCGGCCATGGTGGCCCTGGATGCGGAAATCGTCGTGGCGGCCAGTTCCGGAACGCGGAGGATTCGCGCGGAGGATTTCTTTGTCGATCTGTTGACCACCCAACTGCGGCCCGGCGAAATCGTCACCGAAGTGCGCGTCCCCGCGTCGCCGGAAATGTCGGGATCGGCCTACTGCAAGCTGCACCAGCCGGCCTCCGGTTTTGCGCTGGTGGGGGCGGCGGCCCAGATTGCGCTCGATTCGAACGGAAAACTCGCGTCCGTGGCGATTGGCATGACCGGCGTGGCCGTGCGCGCCTATCGCGCCCGGGCGGCCGAAGCGGTTCTGGCCGGCAACAAACCGAGCGGGAAGCTGCTGGCCGAAGCGGCGGAAAAAGTGGCCGACGGAATCGAGCCGCTGGCCGATCTGCACGCTTCGGCGGCATACCGCCGCGCCGTGGCGTCCGTGTATGCGCGGCGCGCCCTGGAAACGGCGATCTCTCGAGCCAATGAAAGGAAAGCATGAAAATCGAAGGCCAATATATTCTCCCCGGCCCTCCGGAAGCCGTCTGGGAACGGCTAAACGATCCGGCCATCCTCGTCAAGAGCCTGCCCGGCGTCGAGACGCTGGAACCGGACGGCCCGGATCGCTACCGGGCCAAAATCCAGTACAAGATGGGCGCGGTGTCCGGCACATTTGCCGGCGAGGTGGAACTTTCCGATAAAAACCCGCCCCATGCGATGAAATTGAAAACCAGCGCCCGCGGAGGGCCCGGTTTCGTCACCGCCGTTGGCCAGCTCGACCTGGTGGCCAAGGGAAAAGAGACCGAAGTGCACTATTCGGGCGACCTGCAACTGGGCGGTCTGCTCGCCGCGGTGGGTTCGCGAATGATGGAAGGCGCGGCGAAAAAGTCGATCGACGAATTCTTTCAGGCAATTGCCACCTCGCTCGGCAACAGTTCTCAATAGGACATTTCCACCAAACCCCCGTTACCTGGCGTCTTCGAATCCCGCATGGAGAGGCGAAAAGAAATGAAGCTCTGGGAAAGGGTCGAGTACAGCGCCATGATCGACCGCAGGCCGTTGCGCCTGCCCGACAACAAAACGGTCGCGGTGTGGCCCCTGGTGACCGTGGAAGTCTGGGACCCGGACGCGGCCATGCCGCGCACCATACTCCCGCCGCCACAGGGGGCATCGTTCATTCCCGATGTGCCCAACTGGACCTGGGCGGAATACGGATTGCGAATCGGGTTCTGGCGAATGAAAGAGGCCTTGGACCGCCGCGGCCTGAAAGCGGTGTTCTGCATTAACGGATCGGTGATCGAGCGGTATCCGCGTGTGTGCGAGGCGGCGCTCGAGGCGGGCTGGGAATTCATGGGCCACAACATCATTCAGAAGCCCATGCACGCCATGCCCGATGAAGAAGAGGCCATTCAGAAGACCGTGGCGATGATCGAGAAGTTCACCGGCAGCAAGCCGCGCGGATGGATGGGGCCGGGACTCACCGAGACGCATCGCACTCCGGAGCTGCTCGTGGCGGCCGGCGTCGAATACACGACGGACTGGGTGCTGGACGATCAGCCGGTCGTGCTCAAAACCGAAAAGGGACCGCTGTATAGCGTCCCCTACTCGCTCGAAGTCAATGACGTGGTTTTGATGGCAACCGAGAAGCGCGCTTCCGGGGAACTTCTTGATCGTGCCGTGGCAACCTGCGACCGCTATCTGCTCGAAGGGCCGGAACAGGCCCGCGTCCTGGCGCTTGGCTGCCATCCCTATCTGCACGGGGTGCCGCACCGTATCGGGTATTTTGAGAAAACGCTGGACGACCTCGCGGCCAAAGAGGGGGTCGTGTTTATGACCGGCGGGCAGATCCTGGATTGGTACAAAACCGAGCGGCCATTGTGAGCGCAGTTCCTGGTGAGCGGCTGTCTCGGCCGGGCGGCCGAAGCAGTTCTGATCCGCGGGAAACGGGGCCGGAACCTCATGTCCCAAACGGCGAAAAACCGGGCGCGAATGAATCGATCGACGAATTCCTCCCGGCAATCGTCCCGACTGGCAACTCCCGGTGACACTTACGAGGCTGGCCCGGCATCTTCGCGCAGGGTTTTGCTGTGTATGGGGTTAATCAAAAGGGTGCCATTCGAGAAACAGGACATCCCGTAGTAACGAAATGGCGTCGAATGGGTTATGTCTGTGGAGGTGAGAATATGCAAAAAGCGGACGTGGCTGGTCAGCAAACGCATGACGGTAGTGAGGCGCCGGGACGGTATGGCATGGAAGACCACGGAGCCTGGCGGCCCAGCGTCAAGATAACGGTAGCAACCATTTTCTCCATCCTCCTCGCCATGGCGATTGTCTCTCTGCCGCGGCCTGCGCTGGCTGCCGGCGCGGCCCGAGGACAGGTCTCGATTGGAATATCGGTGGGCTTCGGCCCCCCTCCCTTGCCGGTCTACGCGCAGCCCTATTGTCCGGGGCCGGGGTATATCTGGACGCCCGGTTATTGGGCCTGGGACGCGAATACCGGCTACTACTGGGTTCCCGGCACCTGGGTGCTGGCTCCTTTTGAGGGCGCGCTCTGGACGCCCGGTTATTGGGGATGGGACCCGGCGGTGGCTTTATTTATGTGGCATCGCGGGTATTGGGGGACGCGCGTCGGGTTTTACGGCGGGATCAATTACGGGTTCGGGTATACCGGCTATGGCTATGACGGCGGCTACTGGCGCGACCGTCATTTTTACTACAACCGCGCCGTCAATCGCATCGATGTCCGCAGGATTCGGCGCGTCTACGATCGGAGGATCGACGTCCGCGATGAATCGGGCATCAGCTACAACGGCGGCCGCGGCGGAATCGACGCCCGGCCCAGACGGGAAGATCTCGCCGCGAGACGCTACCGCCGCATGGGACCGATTTCCTCGCAAATGCGTCAGGAAAGAATGGCGCGACAGACGCCCGGAATGCGCTGGTCGCAGAATCGTGGCCGGCCGGACATCGCCGCCACACCCAGACCGGAAATGTTCCGGGACCGCGGTGTTTCCAGGGCCACTCGATCCGGAGGGGAATACAGGCAACAGCAGCCAGGCTTCCGGCCGTTCGGCAGGCAACCAGCCCCACAACGGCAGTATCGCGCCCCGCAGCAGCGCTATCCGCAACGGCAATACCAGAATCAGCGGCCCATGAACAGGAATCAGGGCCAGCCGCAATACCACGGCCCACAGCGGCAGCCGCAATATCGCGGCCAGCAGGGCCGCCCCCAGCAAACACAAGCCCCGCGTAGTCGCGGAAACCAGAATCGGCAACAGCAACAAAGGTCCAATAGAGGAAATAGAGGGAAAGGTAATCAGGGCCGGCAGGGACATCCGCGCAATTAGCCGTCTCTAGCGCGTGTGCGCCGGCGGCGATATTGCTCGCCGGCTCAGCGAGGGTATTGGCAAGCGGTTTTTCGCCAATACCCTCGCACCTGTTTGAGAAGGGTTTGGCAAGGGTCCATCTGGTGTTTATCTAGTGTTTTGCTCTGGATTGCGCGGCGCGGCGCTGCTCGGCCCATAAGAGGAAGCGGCGCATCCTGCTTCGCTCGCGCCAGAGCATGGCGAAAAATTGCCGCCCGTTCAGGTTCTCCGCCCCCGGGCCGAAAAACGTCTCCAGACGCCAGCGAATATAGGGGCTGTCCCAGGGATGGAACCGATAGCCCTTTGAAATCTGCCAGAAGTAGCGGAGCGTGGCGAACACAGCCGGGTTTCCCTTTTTGCCGCGGGCAAAAGATACCCGATCGGCCCATTCACTTCCAGTGGTAATAGCCGGGGCCGACCCGCAGATTGTGAATCCATACCGCCGGAAACGCCCAGGCAAGCATCGAGCCGACAATCGCCTGGCCCAAAGCCAGCGTCAGGATGTTACGGTTGCGGCGGAAAATCCACGCCATCGCCACTCCGCCGAGAAGCGTGATGGGAACCAGCACCGGGTTCGGCCAGTGGGCCGAAGCGAAAACCATGCCCGCCAGCAGAGAAGAAAGCCACGCCCGGGAGGTCAGGGAAATCAGGCGGTTATCGATAAACGAATTGAGCGCCACCTGTTGCAACAGGCAGAAGGCGAAATAGGTCCACAAATGCTCGGCCAGCGCCTGCCAGACCAGGTGTTTGGGCATTCCACGGGCAAAAGCGATAGAGAGAAGGATCGCGATCGCCACGGCGAAAAATATTCCGGCTTCCAGGCCCGCCCGCTTCAGGTTGTCCACGCGCCAGCCCAGCGTCTTCGGCGTGTCCCGGTGGATCAGGATGCTGGCCACGATCCAGACGGGAAATACGATCCATATGTCCGGGCGGGTGAACTGCCAGCGCCAGATGAACAGGATCGTGACGGCCGGAATGCCGATGATGTCGGCGATCGAGAGCCAGCGCAATCGTCTCGAAGCGGTCACCGGCAGAGATCCTCGGCCGGCGTCATCGGGATCGCTCCTCGAACGCGTCGAGCCGGCCGGCCAGTTCCGCCCGCGCCGAGGGAAGCGGCTCGAATAACGCGTCCAGATCGAAGTCCGGAAACCCGGCGCGAGTCATTTGCGCGGCAAGCAGGTTGGGGCGGATCGGGGCGTTGAACCGGGTGAGCCGGGCGCAGGCTTCGAAAATGACGCGGTGCTCGCCATCCGCCCATGGGTATCTTTGCAAAATGTCGCAAGCCCGCCGGCAAATCTCAGCGTCATCCGCCTGACAGAGTGCTCGCAAGAGCACGAGGTCGTCGTTTCCGGTCTGCATGGTTTTCGCGGCGCGGGGGCAATGGAAAACTCTCCGCGCCGGCCAAAGTCCATCTTACCGGAGTCGCGCGGGGCGGGCGGCATCGCGGCCGGCCGAATCCGTATTGCGCGAGACGAGCGGTGTGGTAGAGTGCTGGCAGCTACCGGTTCCCGTGTTCTGGCAATCCTGGGTGCGCATGGACGAGGGGATATGCCAATCGTAAAACAACTGGTCGTGACCCTGGACAACAATTCCGGCGCTTTGGCGACGCTATGCAGCGAACTGGCCAAAGCGGCCGTGAACATCGAGGCCGTTCAGGCCGTCGAAACCGGCCCGATCAGCCCGATTCGTTTGATCGTCAATCCCATGGAGGCCGCGCAAAAAGTGTGCGCCCGGCTCGGCCTGAAATCGGCCGTCGAACCGGTGCTGGCCGTCGGGGTGGGTTATCGGCCCGGGTCGCTCGGGCGCGTGATGCGGAAGATGGCCGCCAAGGGCGTCAACGTCGAGTACGTCTACGGCACGATTGAAAAGGGGACCAAACGCGCCCTGGTCATCATGGGCGTCTCCGATCTCGCCGCCGCCTCAAAAGTCGCCCACTGAGCGGGGTTCCGCTTGCAGCCGGCGCCGTTTCTTTCCATGCTATAGGTAGAATGTCGGCAGAAGGGCTGGCTGGTTTCTCGTGGACTTTTCCCTGAGCGAAGAGCAGCGGCAGTTGCGCAAAACCGTCCGGGACTTCGCCGAGGCCGAAATAGCGCCTCACGTGATGGAGTGGGACGAGGCTTCCCGTTTTCCTTCCGAAGTGGTGGCAAATCTGGGCGAGCTCGGTCTGCTCGGCGTGATTTTCCCCGAAGAATATGACGGGGCGGGCCTCGGTTATACCGAATACGCGATTGCCATCGAGGAGCTGGCCCGCGTTGACGGGTCGGTGGCCTTGATTGTGGCCGCTCACACCTCGCTCTGCGCCAATCACATCTACAAATTCGGCAGCCCGGCGCAGCGGGAAAAATATCTGCCGCGTCTGGCGAGTGGCGAATCTCTGGGCTGCTGGTCGCTGACCGAGCCGGAAGCCGGCTCGGACGCCGGCGGAACGAAAACCGTGGCGGAAAAATGCGACGGCGGCTGGCGGATCAACGGCGCGAAGACATTCACCACCAATGGCCACTATGCGGGCCTTTGCGTGGCCATGGCCGTCACCGATCGCGCCGCCGGCCATCACGGCATTTCCGCCTTCATCGTGGAGAGGGGCACGCCGGGGTTCGCGCCCGGCAGGAAGGAAAACAAGCTGGGGCTCAGGGCCAGCGACACGAGCGAGCTGATTTTCACCGACTGCCGGGTTCCCGCCGATCATCTGCTCGGAAAAGAAGGCCACGGTTTCATCGATAGCCTCGGGGTGCTCGACGGCGGCCGGATTTCCATTGCCGCCTTTGCGCTCGGCATGGCGCAGGGCGCCTTCGAGGTTGCCATCCGCTACGCGAAACAGCGCCGCCAATTCGAAAAATCGATCGCCGAATTTCAGGCCATCCAGTTCAAGCTGGCCGATATGGCGACCCGGATCGAAGCCGCCCGCATGCTCACCTACCGGGCCGCCTGGCTGGCCGACCAGGCTCGCGCCGCGGGAGATCCCCCGCAGCATCACACCACGGAATCCGCCATGGCCAAGCTGTTTGCCTCGGAAACGGCGGTGCATGTGGCCGGCGAAGCGGTGCAGGTGCTGGGCGGCTACGGCTTCATCAAGGATTACCCGGCCGAAAAATTCTATCGGGACGTCAAGCTGGCCACCATCGGCGAAGGCACGAGCGAAATCCAGCGTCTGGTGATCGCCCGGCAATTGATCGCCCGGCAATTGCCCGGCGGCATCTGAGCCGTCCCATGGCCGGCCCGGCCGCGCGGGGCAGCTTACGAACCCGGCTTCGCATTCCCGGCGAGGCCATGCACCCCGCCTTCAATAAACGGATTTATGTTTATTGGCCCCTGGGATTGGTGCAAGATGTGCCTATATATCCCGCCTGAGTACGAAGGGCTGAAAGGGGACCTCCTATGGCCATCCGGTTCACGGTGAACGGCAAGCCGCAGACTGTAGACGTGGATCCGAATATGCCGCTGCTCTGGGTGATTCGCGATACGCTGAACATGACAGGCACGAAATTCGGTTGCGGCCTCGCGCTGTGCGGCGCCTGCACCGTCCATATCGACGGCGAAGCAACGCGCTCCTGCATCACGCCGGTTTCGAGCGTCGAAGGCAAGAAAATCACCACGATCGAAGGGCTCTCGCCCGATAACAGCCATCCCGTGCAGCGAGCCTGGATCGAGATTGACGTTCCGCAGTGCGGTTACTGCCAGTCGGGGCAGATCATGTCCGCGGCCGCCCTGCTCGCCGGCAATCCACACCCCACCGACGCCCAAATTGAGCAAGCGATGGCGGGCAATATCTGCCGCTGCGGCACCTATCAACGGATTAAAGAGGCCATCCACCGCGCCGCCGCAATGCATCGCGAGGCCGCCCCGGCCACCGGCGCCGAGTTCGATCGGATCGAGCAAGGGGTTGTCGCGGGAGGTGCGAAATGAGCGTCATGACCACCCGAATCGATCGCCGCAAGTTCCTGAAGACGGGGCTGGCCGGTGCCACGGGCCTGATCATCGGCTTCTACCTTCCCGGCCGCCACGAGGTCCTCATGGCCGATGCCGCCCCCGCCGATCTCAACGCCTTTATCCACATCAGCCCGGAAAATACGGTCACCATCCTGGTGGCCCGCTCGGAAATGGGCCAGGGGGTGGCCACTTCGCTCCCGATGCTGGTTGCTGAAGAACTGGAGTGCGATTGGCGGGAGATCCGGTTCGAGTTTGCCCCGGCCGCCCGGGTTTATTTCAATCCTCACATGCACTCGCAAGGGACCGGCGGCAGCACGAGCATAAATAGCAGTTGGGAGCCCCTGCGCATGGCCGGGGCGACAGCCCGCGAGATGCTCATCGCCGCGGCAGCCCAAAAATGGGGGGTTGACGCCTCCGGGTGCCGCGCGCAAGCCGGCGAGGTGGTCCACGCCGCCACGAAGCGGAGGGCCACCTACGGTAGCCTGGCCGAAGCCGCAGCCAAGCTTCCCGTCCCGGACGAGGTCAAGCTGAAGGACTACGCCGAATTCCAGGTCATCGGCAAGCCGTTCAAGCGGCTCGACGTGCACGAAAAGGTCGATGGTCGCGCTCGATTCGGCATTGACTCCCGCCGTCCCGGCATGTACCACGCCGTCGTCCTGCGGTGTCCCGTGTTTGGCGGCAAGGCCGCCAAGGTGAATGCCTCCAAGGCCAAATCCGTTCGCGGGGTGAAGGATGTCTTCCCGATCTCGAGCGGCATCGCCGTCGTTGCCGACAATACCTGGAACGCCATGGAGGGCCGCCGGGCTCTCGACGTGGAATGGGACGAGGGGCCGAACGCGGCCGTCACAACGGCCGCCATTTTCGAGCGTTTCTCCCAGGCGCTCGAAAAGCCCGGGGTACCCGCTAAAACGGTGGGAGACGCGGCCTCGTCTTTCTCCCGCGCCGTGAAGAAGGTGGAAGCCGAATACCGCGCTCCGTACGAAGCCCACGCCACCATGGAGCCGATGAACTGCACGGCGGACGTTCGCGAGGACGGTGCCGAGCTTTGGGTACCCACGCAGTTCCAGACTTCGTCGCAGGCCGTTGCCGCCCGAATCGCCGGCGTCCGGCCCGAGCAGGTGAAAGTCCACACCACCTTCCTCGGCGGCGGGTTCGGCCGCCGCGGCGAGACCGATTTCGTGATGGAAGCCTGCGAGGTGTCGAAAGCAATGAAGGCTCCCGCGCAGGTGACCTGGTCACGGGATGACGATACGCAGCACGATTTCTATCGCCCGGCCGCCCTGATTCGCCTCTCGGCCGGCCTCGATGCCTCCGGCAAACCCGTTTCCTTCGCCGCCCATATCGCCTGCGATTCCGTCTTCCGCTGGGCTCTCCCGAGCGCGGTTCAAAACGGGATGGACAGAACCAGCGTGGATGGATTTTCGGACATCCCTTACGATATTCCCAACATCCTCGTCGACTATCAGCTCGTTCCCGGTCCGGTTCCGCTAGGATTCTGGCGATCGGTGGGATGCTCGCAGAACGGTTTCTTTCGGGAGTGCTTCATCGACGAACTCGCCGTCGCGGCCGGCAAGGACCCCTACGAATTCCGCCGCGATCTGCTCCGTCATTCGCCGCGCGATCTCGGCGTGCTCGATATGGCCGCGGACAAGGCGGGATGGGGCAAGCCCCTGCCGCACGGCCGCTACCGCGGCATCGCCGTCGTCAAGGGGTTTGATACCTACGTTGCCGAAGTCGCGGAACTATCGCTCGACGCGGACAGGAACGTAAAAGTTCACCGCGTCGTGGCCGCCGTCGACCTCGGCCAGCCCGTCAATCCCGCAATTATCGAGCAACAGGTCCACAGCGGCATCGTGTACGGCCTGTCGCAGACGCTCAAGGGAGAAATCACCATCGACAAGGGGCGCGTCGAGCAGGCCAACTTCGACACGTTCGAGGTCCTGCGCATGACCGAAATGCCCCATGTGGACGTCTACATCACGACTAGCCACCGGACTCCGCCGACAGGTATGGGCGAGCCGGCCGTTCCTCCCATCGCGCCGGCGGTATTCAACGCCATCTACGCGGCCACCGGAAAGCGCCTCCGCAGGATTCCGTACCGGCCAGGCGATCTCGCCTGATCCGGCCCGGCGTGCGGGGCGCATTCCGCCGGGCCGGCAAAAATCGGTTATTGGTTCGCCCTTCTTCGGGGCCGGGGGAAGGGATATTCGCTCCATTTTTTGAGTTTTCCATGGCGCTCTTAGTATCATGCTCGCCATCGTGACCTCCTGGGCTGAACAGATTCGTGCCGGCGACATACGCGCCATTTCCCGGGCCATTAGCGCCATCGAAGACGAGCGTCCCGAGGCGGAGAGCCTGCTCCGCGAGATTTTCCCTCACACCGGCCGCGCCGTCGTGATTGGCGTTACGGGCGCTCCCGGAACGGGCAAGAGCACGCTGGTCGACCGGCTGGCGGCTCTCTTCCGCCGCGCCGGAGAGACCGTGGGCATCATCGCCATCGACCCGACCAGCCCCTTCTCCGGCGGGGCCATCCTGGGCGACCGCATCCGGATGCAAGGCCACGCCTCCGACCCGGGAATTTTCATTCGTTCGATGGCCACGCGAGGATGGCTGGGCGGCCTGTCCGAGGCCACGGCCGAAGCGGCGATGGTTCTGGACGGTGCCGGGAAAGATGTGATTTTGATCGAGACGGTGGGCGTCGGACAGGATGAGATCGACATCGTGCGTCTGGCCGATTGCACGCTGGTGGTGCTCGTGCCGGGGATGGGCGACGATGTGCAGAACCTGAAGGCGGGCGTCATGGAAATTGCCGACCTGTTTGTGCTCAACAAAGCCGATCACGGCGAAGCCGACCGTTTCGAGCGGCAATTGCTCGCCGTGCTCGAAATCGTTTCGCCACGCGACGGCTGGCGCCCACCCGTGGTGCGCACGGTCGCCACCGAGGACAAGGGCACGAGCGATCTCGCGGGGATGATCGAGCGTTTCGGCGCAACCGTCCAAACAGGCGAGCGGCGTTCCCGGCGCCGTATCGAGCACTGGCAATATCGCCTGCTCGGCCTTCTCCGCAAGCGCCTGATGTCGCGCGTTGGCGGGTGCCTGGACCGGGAGCAGCTCGAGGCGATGGCGTCGGCCGTCGCGGCCCGCGAAACGGACCCATTCACCGCCATCGATGAACTGTTACGGAAAGCGGGGCTCGCATGAAACTGGGAGACTGGGAAATCGATCTGTTGACGGACGGTCTGTTTGCCCTGGACGGCGGCGCGATGTTCGGGGTGGTTCCGCGGCCGTTATGGGAAAAGAAAGCGCCTCCCGACGACCGGAATCGGATTCGATTGGCGATGAACTGCTGTCTGCTGCGCGGTCTGGGCCGCACGATCCTCATCGAAACCGGCGCGGGGGATAAATGGGATTCGAAACATGCCGGTATATACAAATTCGAGAAGGAGAACCGCCTGCTCGACCGCCTGGCCGCGCTCGGCGTGCGCCCGGAGGAGATCGACACGGTCGTCAATACCCACCTCCATTTCGATCATTGCGGCTGGAATACCCGCCGCCAGGGGGACCAGGTCGTTCCCACTTTTCCCGGCGCCGCCTATGTTGTGCAGCGCGGGGAACTCGAACACGCCCGCCAGCCGAACGAACGCGACCATGCCAGCTACCTGAGGGAGAATTTCGAGCCCATCGACAGGGCGGGGCAGTGGCGGCCCGTCGAAGGCGACGCGCAACTGGCCCCGGGCGTCGAGCTGATCGTCGCGGCCGGCCACACGCGGGACATGCAGTGCGTCAAGATCTCCGGCGGCGGGCAGACGGCCGTCTTTCTGGCCGACCTGGTCCCCACGCGCGCGCACCTGCCCTACGCCTGGATCATGGGCTACGACCTGTTCCCGATGACCACGCTCGAAAACAAGAAGCAATGGCTGCCGCGCCTGGCGCGCGAGGGCTGGCTCTGCCTGTTCGCCCACGACGCCGACGTTCCGGCCGCCTATCTGCGCGAGCGGGACGGAAAATTCGAGACCGAGCCGGCACCCCTCGGGTGATTCCGCCGCGAACCGAGGCTGACGGCCGGCGCGCTTCCTGCTATCTTTACTTTTCTATCTCCACCACACCACCTGCGAGGGAACATGGCGAAGAAAACTCAATCGAAGCGTCCGGCGCGCAAGTCGGCGCGCAAGCCGTCGGCCCGGCTGGGCATTATCGGCGGCAGCGGCCTCTACGGGATGCCCGGTCTCGAAAAGGCCCGGGAAGTGAAACTGCGGACGCCGTTTGGCGATCCATCCGACGCCCTGGTCGTCGGAACGCTGGCCGGCCGGCAAGTGGCGTTTCTGGCCCGGCATGGCCGCGGGCACCGCTTCCTGCCGAGCGAGGTCAACTACCGCGCCAACATCTACGCGATGAAGATGCTCGGCGTCGAGCGAATCATTTCCGTGAGCGCCGTCGGGTCGCTGCGCGAGGAACTGGTTCCGCTCGAATTCGTCATTCCCGATCAGTTCTTCGACCGCACGCGCGGCCGCATTTCCACGTTCTTCGGCCAGGGCCTGGTGGCTCACGGTCCCTTCGATAAACCGACCTGCGCCGATCTGGGCGCCACGCTCGCCGATGCCTGCGAGAAGGTCGGTGTGACCGTGCATCGCGGCGGCACCTACGTTTGCATGGAAGGGCCGCTCTATTCGACGCTGGCGGAATCGCTCTTCTATCGGAGCCTGAATTTCGACATCATCGGCATGACCAATCTGACCGAGGCAAAGCTGGCGCGGGAAGCCGAGATCTGCTACGCCAGCGTCTCCATGGTTACCGACTACGATTGCTGGCACCCCGGGCACGAAAGCGTCACCTCCGATCAGGTCGTCGCCAACGTAAATCGCAACGCGGAAAACGTTCAGAAGGTCGTGCGCGCGGCCGTGGCGCTCGTTTCCGAGGAACGTACCTGCCGGTGCGGCTCGTCCCTGGCCACAGCCTTCGTGACGGAGCGTTCGAAGATCCCCGCGGCCACCAAGCGCCGCCTGGCGGCCATTATCGGCAAATACAAAATCTGACATGGTCCGCGAGGCTCGACTTCCGATGCCACACGAAAGCTTCCGGCGGGCCGGCCATGACTGACATCTCATTCACCAAAGCGCATGCCTTGGGCAACGATTTCCTGTTGGTCGAGGAAGCGGCCCTGGGCGGCCGTTCGCCCGGGGAACTGGCGATCCGGATCTGTGACCGGCACACCGGGGCCGGCGCCGACGGCCTGGTGCCTCTGGCGCCCGCCGGCCCCGGCCGCTGGAAATTCCGCATCTTCAACGCCGATGGCGGGGAAGCCGGCCTTTCCGGCAACGCGATGCGCTGCGCCTCCGCCTGGCTGGCGTCCCGCACGGCATCGGCCGAGCCGGGATTGCAATTGACGCTTGAAACGCAGGTAGGGGCCAAACGCCAGACGTTACTCGGCCGCCGGGGGAATGCGTGGCTTTTCCAGGGCGAAATCGCCCGGCCCGAATTCGCTCCGGAAATGATTCCGTTTCATCCGCCCAAGGTGCCGGGTGTTCCCGCCGTGGATTTTCCCCTGCCGGTTGGCGATGAAACGATTCACGTGACCCCGCTGTGGATGGGCAATCCGCAGTGCATCGTCTTCGTCGACAGCTTCGACACAATCGACTGGCGCGGATTGGGGCCGGAAATCGAGCACCATCCGTTTTTCCCCGAGCGGGCCAATGCCGGCTTCGTGCATGTCATCTCTGCCCAGGTGATCGAGGCGCGCTTCTGGGAACGCGGCGTAGGCCATACGCTTGCTTCCGGCACAGGTACGTGCGCCTGCGCCGTGGCCGCGGCCTTGCACGGCAAGACCGACCGGAATATCACCGTGTTCACGGAAATCGGACAGGCAGAAGTTCACTGGCGTGAAGACGACGACGTGGTCGAACTCACCGGTCCCGCGGAACTGGTGTTCGACGGCATTTATCATCTTCCGGACTGAAACGGGATGGGAATGGAGAAGATGGTCAAGCCCCCGGCGCTTGATCCCGGCTCTGCGCTGCGCATTGTCGCAACCGCTGGCCCGGTCGATGAAGGACGCCTGCGGCGCGGCGCCGCCGAACTCGAGCGGCTTGGCTACCGGCCCGCGTGGAACCAGCCGGTGCTCGCCCGCGACGGCTATTTCGCAGGCCCTTCGGCAACGCGCACCGAGGGGCTGCTGGCCGCGTTCGCCGATTCTGAGGCGGCCGGTATCGTTGCCGCCCGCGGCGGCTACGGCACGGGCTACCTTCTCGAAGCCCTCGACTCCCTCAAAACCCCCAGCCCCAAAGCCATCGTGGGATTTAGCGATTTGACGTTGCTTCTCAACTTCGCCTGGCACAGGTGGCATTGGGTAACGTTTTGCGGTCCGATGGTTGCGGCGGGGTTCGACAAAGGAGCCGGGGAGGGTTACGACGAGCGATCCTTTCGCCTCGCCCTCACCCAAAGCGACGCCGGCTGGGATTTGCCGCTGCAGGGTGAAACGCTGCGCGAGGGCGAAGCCGAAGGGTGTCTTCTAGGCGGCTGCCTGACGCTGCTTCGTTCGCTCATCGGCACCCCGTGGGAACCGGACACCACGGGCGCGATTCTCCTGATCGAGGATTTGAACATGAGGCCCTATCATGTCGATCGCGCCTTGATGCATCTGAAACTGGCGGGGAAGCTCGACGGGGTGCGCGGATTTATTCTTGGCGATTTCCCCGGCTGCGAGCCTCCGGCCGAGGACGGGCCAACGGTTCGCGAGGTCGCCCGGCGGCTCCTTGTTCCGCTGGGTTTGCCGATCGTATGGGGCGCGCCGGTCGGCCATACGAATCGCCCGATGCTGACGCTGCCGCTTGGCGTGCGCGCTCGCCTGACGGCCCGCGGTGAGGGCCGGATCGACTTTCTGGAACCGGCCGTGGCTTCCCGATGAGCCGGGCCGAACACGTTCATCTTTCGGGAATCGGCGGCATCGCCATGGCCTCGCTGGCCGGGATGCTGGCCGAGAGCGGCTACCGGGTCACCGGCTCGGATACCAATGTCTATCCGCCCGCCTCGGATTTGCTTCGCGCCGCGAAGATCGACTGGAAAGCGGGATTCCGGGAGGAAAATCTCGATCCCCGGCCCGATTGGGTTGTGATCGGCAACGCGCTTTCGCGCGGGAATCCGGAAGTCGAATGCATTCTGGATCGAAAGATCCCCTACCGGTCCCTGCCGCAGGTCATCGAAGATCGATTTCTTCCCGGCCACCATGTGATCGTCATCTCCGGCACGCACGGCAAAACGACGACCACTTCGCTGCTCGCCTGGATTCTTCACAGCGCCGGCCGCCGGCCGGATTTCCTGGTGGGGGGTGTGGTCCAGGATTTTGGCTCGAGTTACGGTTTGGGCGGGGGCGAGGAGTTCGTGATCGAAGGCGACGAATACGACTCCGCTTTCTTCGATAAGGCCCCGAAATTCCTTCATTACCACCCCGACGATCTGATTATCACCTCGCTCGAATTCGATCACGCCGATATCTATGCCAATCTCGGGGCGATCGAGTTGCAGTTCGAGCGGCTGCTCGGTCTGATGCCCCGCCACGGACGCGTTGTGATGTGGGGAGAAAGCGAGACGGTGCGCAAGGCGGCGGCCAAAGCGTTCTGCCCGGTCGAATCCTATGGCCTGGCCGACGGTTGCGACTGGAGGGCGACAGATCTGGAATTTACCGGCGAGCGGACCTGTTTCCGGGTCTCCTGCAAGGGCAGGGAAGTCGGCTCGTTCGAAATGCGGCTGGCGGGACGCCACAATGTCGCCAATGCGTTGGCCGCGATTGCTATCGCGACCGGACGAGGCGTTTCCGCCACACAGATTGGCGACGGCCTCCACGAATTTCGCGGCGTGCGGCGGCGTCTTGAGCCTCGCGGCGAGGCGCGCGGCGTTCTCGTCGTGGACGATTTTGCGCATCATCCCACCGCTATCCGCGAAACCATCTCCGCCGCCCGCCTGCGCTGGCCCGGCCGGCGCATCTGGGCCGCCTTCGAGCCGCGCTCGAATACCATGCGGCGCAAGCTGCTCGAAAACGAGCTGGCCGACGCCCTCGCCACAGCCGATGCAGCCATCATCGGCCCGGTGAACCGCCCTCAACTGCTGGGCGATGACGAGCGGCTCGGTCCGGCCCGCGTCGTCGCGCGCATCGAGCGCGCCGGCCAGCAGGCCTGGGCTTTTGATTCCGCCGCTCGCATCGCCGAATTCATCGCCGCCGAAGCCCGACCGGGCGACCTCGCCCTCATTCTGTCGAACGGCAGCTTTGACGGGCTCTGCGAGAAGCTCCTCGCCACCCTTGCCGCCGGGCCGCAATGAGGCGTGGCTAGCGAATCATGCTGCGCACGATTCTTGCCCTTGTTGTTTCGGGACTTTTCGAGCTGGTTATCGGCCTGCCCCTTCTCCTGGTCGCATGGATCAGGGGCACGGCGGGCCCGCTGTACCCTGTCGTCGTGACCGGGCTCCGGCTGGCTTTTGCTGTGGCCGGCCTGCGCATCCGCCTCGAAGGGGCGGAGAATATTCCGCCGGGCTCCTGTCTTTTTATGTCAAACCACACGAGCACGCTCGATCCGATGGCCGTTTTCATTTCGGCTCCGCGGCGAATCGCCTTCATGGCCAAGAAGGAGCTTTTCGAGATCCCGTTTCTGGGGCTGTCGATGCGGAGCGCACAATTCATCTCCGTGGACCGGTCCAATCGCGAGGCGGCCGCGGCCAGCGCCAATCGAGCCGTCAGCCAGCTGTGCCAGGGCGTTTCCCTGGTGATCTATCCGGAAGGAACGCGCAGCCCGGATGGACGATTGCTTCCCTTCAAGCGCGGCGCCTTTCTCATCGCCATTCGCGCCGGCAGGCCCGTTGTGCCGATGACGATCACGGGGGCCGAGCGGGCGCTATCGAAGGGAGAACGATGGATTCGGCCGGGCGAGATTGTCATTCGATTTCATCCGGCCATGGATGTTTCGGGTTACGCGGAAGACGATCGGGAACTGCTGCGGGAACGGGTGCGCGCCGCCATTGCCGCCGGCCTGCCGCCGGCGCTTCGTTGAGCGGCGAATTTTCCAGGCGTAACGGTCAGATCATCCCGAACAATATCGCGTGCGCCACGGCATGAGTCAGCGCCGCGCCCTCGATTCCATACCGGCTGTAGATCCAGCCCGTCATTACGCCGAACAGGTAATCGAAAGCCCAAACAAAAGCGGGCACCGGACCCGCCACTATCTGACCCCCGTGAAATAGCAGGACGAAGACGACGCCGCTTAGCAATATCGAAATCCATGTTCGTTTCAGCGCCAGCACCAGTCCGCTCATGACGAACAGGTGGGCGACAATTTCCGGAACCAGCGCCGCAAAGGGAAACGTCGAGACGCGCACGGCGAACGTGCCGGGATGAGGGGGCAGGCCGGCCAGATGATACGCAATCGTGCCCGCCAGACCGAATATGCCGCCCGTGGCCACGGAGACTCGAATCAGCCAGCCCCGCTCGGCGCGGTCGCCCCGCTGCCCAAGCTCCCACGGCCGGAGATACGGCATCGCCAGACCGGCCCGATCGGCAAACTTCAGTCCAGCCCAGGCGCAAAGGCCCGACACGACAAGCGATCCGAGCGGCAGTCCCAGCCAGACGTAAGCCGGGTGGATATCGGGCCTGGCAATCAGCACGTAAGGAATGAGAAATAGTCCGCCGATTCCCCCCGCCAGAGTGAGGACCGCGAGCCTTTTGCGAATCGGCATGGGTTTCTCCGGTAGCGGCGAGGCGCCCTGCTGGACAGTCTCGGTCATCGTTTTGTCCTCGTTTTTTTGACCTTGTGTGATTTGCCGCGGCGGGGTCGCGACGCCGCGCGGGAAACCTGGCTGCGCAATTCGCCGATTTCGCTCTGCAGCTGGCGCACGGCGTGTTGCAAATCGGGCAATCGGCGATAGACGGCCACCGATTTCAACCATTGCTTGTTTTCAAAAGCGGGAGAACCGGAATGGACGGCGCCGGGCGCAACATCCCGGGGAATGCCGCTCTGGGCCGTGAGGACGGCCCCGTCGCCGACCTTGAGGTGACCGGAGGATCCGACTTGTCCGGCCAGAATGACGCGATTGCCGAGCGTGGTCGAGCCAGCCAGGCCAACCTGCGCGCAAAGCAGCGTATCCTCGCCGATGTGGCACGCATGGCCGATCTGGACCAGGTTGTCGATCTTTGCGCCGCGCCCAATGTGCGTCCGGCCGATCGTGGCGCGATCGACGCAGGTATTGGCCTGAATTTCCACGTCGTCTTCCACAACGGTGATACCGGCCTGGCGCATCTTGTGCCAGCGGCCTTCGGGTGTGCGCGCGAAACCGAAACCGTCCGATCCGACGACCACGCCGTTTTGCAATACAACGCGGTTGCCGACGCGGCAGCCTTCGCGCACAACGGTATGGGAATGCGCCAGGAAATCGTCCCCGATCGTCGCGCCGCGGTAGACCGCAACGAAGCTGTGCAGCACGGCATTCTTCCCGATGCGAACGTCCTCGTCGATGAAGCAGTAGGGGCCGATGTGCGCCCCTCTGCCGATGACGGCCGAAGCCGCCACGGCCGAGGACGGGTGAATCGCGGGCTTGAATGATTCAGGAGGGTGGAAAAGATCGATGGCCCGGGCGAACGCGAAATAGGGGTCCGGGCTGCGCAGGGCCGCTAAAGGCACTTTGCCCGCATCCTCCCTGACGACAATGGCGGCGGCCCGCGTGGCGTTCACGGCCGGCCGATAGCGCGGATTGGCCAGAAATGTGAGATCCCCGGGACCCGCTTCCATCAGGCCGGCCACCCCGGTTATTTTCTTTTCCGGGTCGCCCTCGAGCCTGCAGCCCAAGCGCTCGGCCAGTTCCGCCAATCTCATTCCGAACCCCCTGCCTTGCCCGCGAGCCCCCAGCGGTCCCTTGTTATATCAAAACGTTAGGCCAATTTCAGTCCCGCAGAGTCAGGTAGTCAATCGGATCCGCCCTGAAAGAGGTTGCCTTGCGGGCTTGAGGCCACGGCGGTTGCCCTCGCGTGCCGCGCGGTGCCGACCACCCCCAGAACGCGAAACTCGACCAGGGCCGAGCGGGGAATGAAAAGGCGAAGGCTATTGCCGCGGCTATCCGGAGGAGTGATGTGAATCCCGCGTTCGAGCAGCCCGAGCAAGTCATTTGGCACCAAGCCGTCCATCCGGTCCCCGTCATGGAACAAGAGACGCACCCACAACCCCTCCTGCCGGGGCCGGCTCAAAAAGAACTTTCTGGCGGGTTCGAATGGCTCGCCGAAGTCCCGAACGAAATAGACGCCTTTTACCTCACCAAGGGGTACGGACCGGCGTTCGCCTTCGAGAGTGAGCAGGTCGATGAATTCACTCCGCCCGAGCTGAGCCGGATCTACGTAACCGGCGTCCGACTGGCGGTTCAGACGGAGGACGACGACTTTTTTGAAGGTCGAATTGGGTATGTAATGCTTCTCTGGCAAAGAGATGGTTGCCCTTGGGGCCGGGAGTATGCTATGTTAACGCGCTTTCGGTGTCAACTGCTTGCAGTCGAGTGGGTTAGGGTCGATCTCCCGCTGCTGCGGCCCGCCCTAAAGTTGTCGGTCCCTCGGCCTGGTCCTCGGTCCGGCGCCCAGCAGCAAGTCGGGTGCCAGGGTTGGGACAACAGGCTTATTCATCCGTGGTGGAAGCCTTGCGCGGCGCGACTCCAGATGAAGTTAAGTCTTTACAAGGAATTGGGTTACAAGGACCCATACGCTCTTTCCTTAACTACTCAAAAGTGGAAAAGGGATTGGCGGAAAACAGCCTGCTGGCTTACGGTAAGGACTTGGCCAAGTTCTCGGCTTTTGCCGCTCAGCGAGGCAAGGTCCTTGGGCAAATCGACCGGACCGACATTGTCGATTTCCTCGCGGACCTGTACCGGCGGCGGCTGGATAGCCGTAGCGTGGCACGGCACATGGTAACTCTTCGGAACTTCTTCCGGTTCGCCCAGCGCGAACTCCTGGTTCCGGAAGACCCTACCGAACATCTGCAGTCTCCAAAGTTTCGGTCACGCCTGCCCAGCTTTTTGAGTGTCGACCAGGTGCAGCAACTGCTCGCTCAACCCGATACCAGCCGGCCGCAGGGCGTGCGCGACAAGGCCATGCTCGAACTGCTCTACGGCACGGGCATGCGAGTCTCCGAATTGCTCGATCTCAAGCCCGACGATGTACGGTTCGAGATGGGCTATCTGCGTTGTGTCGGTAAAGGGAACCGGGAGCGTCTGGTTCCGGTCGGACGGGCGGCGCTGGAGGCCGTCCGGCAATACCTGCGGGAGGGGCGGCCGAAGATGGCGAAAAGCCGGCCGAGTCCCTATCTGTTCGTCAATCGTTTGGGCGGGCGGCTGGGGCGTGTGGGATTCTGGAAGATTCTGGCCGCCTACGGGCGGAAGGCCGGTTTGCGCATTCGCCTTTCTCCGCACAAACTGCGGCATAGTTTCGCGACGCATCTGCTCGAGCGAGGTGCCGACCTGCGGTCGGTGCAGATGATGCTCGGGCACGCCGATATCGCCACGACGCAAATCTACACCCACGTCGTGCAGGAGAGACTCAGGCAGGTCTATAAGACTCATCACCCGCGCGCCTGAACTTGAAGCGCCTGGCAAGGATAACGCATGCCCGACTATATGTTTCTGCTCCAAAGCCGGCTTTCTTCCGAACAACACGGCGCGCTCACGCGCCTGCGGGAGGCGGCGCAAAGCCAGACGGTGAACTTGTATCTGACCGGAGGCGCGGTGCGGGACCTGATCTCCGGCGCGCCCATACGGGACCTGGATTTCACCGTGGAAGGCAATCCGACGGGAATGATTCGGGAAATGGAGAAGGCCGGCGCACGGCTGGTCTCGGAAAATTCCAAGTTGCGGGAAGCGGAACTGCTTTTCCCGGGTGACGTCTCCGCCTCTCTTTCCGCCGCGCGGGAGGAACTGTACGAATTGCCGGGCGCGCGGCCCGAAGTGCGATGGGCGACCATCATGGACGACCTGCGCCGCCGCGATTTCTCGATCAACGCCGTGGCGATATCGCTGAATGCGGCCTCGCGCGGCTTGTTGCTCGACCCCACAAACGGGCTGGCGGACATCGAGCGGAAGGAAGTGCGCGCCCTGTCGATCCACTGCTTCACGAACCAGCCTGTTCGACTGCTCCGGGTCCTGCGCTTTTCGGCGCGCCTCGGCTTTGCCATCGAGAGCCGCACGAAGGACTGGTTCGATCGGGCGATCGAACGAGGGCTCGACAAGCAGATACCAACGGCCGATGTCGGCGCGGAACTGCGGCAACTCGGCAACGAGGCTCATCCGGCCGCGATCGCCAAGAGCTGGGAATCGCACGGCTTTTTGACGGTGATTCACAAGCAATTGGCCAAACACCGGCCCGACTACGACGGACTCACGCGCCTGGGCCGGGCATTCGAGCAGATCTCGGCGGCGGGACTCAAGGTTCACATGTTTGCGCCGATGACCTGGTACCTCCTGCGAGCCCTGAAAGCCCGCGAACGCGTCCTGCTTTTGCACAAATTGGGACTGCGCGCGGAGGAGGTGGCATCCGTCTCGAAACTGGAGGCCGCGGCCCACGACGCCACGAAGGCCCTCAAGAGCCGGCAAACCGAGTCCGCTATCGACGCCTACCGTTTCCTCGACGCCTTGTCGCGGGACATTATGGCGTTCGTCATGGCCGAACATCCCGACGTGCGCGTCGGCAACAAAATTCGGAATTACCTGCAGAGATGGCGCCCGCTGCGGCTTTCCCTGCCGGCCGCCGAGCTCGAAGCTCTCGGCGTTAGCCGGGGACCGCAGTTCGACCGGATTCTCGAGCAGTTGTTCGAACGGCAACTCAAGGGACGGGGAAAGGCAGCGATCGACCGCACGCGGTTGCTGCGCCAGTTGGCGGGCATCAAGCCCGAGTCGAAGAAGCCCGTGGAGAAGAAGCCGGCCAAACGCAAAGCGAAAGCCGGGGCCGAAAAGACGCCCGGCGGCGCCACTGCCGCCAAGCCGGGAAAAGACGCACCCCAGGAGCAGGCTTCCCGTCGCGCGCCCGCGAAAGCTGAAAAACGGGAACACTCGGCGCGCGGCCGGAAGGACCATACCCGCGCCGCCGCCGCGCACTGACCTCATACGACGGCCGGTGTTAGACCCTTCAACCCAAATTTTCCGTGACCGGCCCGGTCGTCTAGCCGACTGCGGCCGATTCCAAGCTGGGGGCGAGGATGGGAAATAACGTATTTCCAATTACCACGGTGAATCACCTATCGCTCGGCGGCGTGGCCGATTATGCGAAGAGCCGCGACTGGTATGTCGACCTGTTCGGAATGCGCGTGGTGTGGGACGACGGGAGCAGCAAGTGCGCCCTCGAAATGGGGCCACTGCAATCCCCGAACGGCATCTATGTGGTCCAGGGGAACCCCGGCGCCCGAGCGGCCGTTGGACACATCGGGTTCGGCGTTGCCGGATGGTGGGAGAAGAAAGAGGCCATGAAGGCTGAAATGGATCGCTTGCGGCTGAAGAATATCCGGCCCGATGGCGAGGCGGCCTGGATCGTCGACATGCCGTCCGGTTACATGATTCAGCCGGTTCCCGAAAAAGATGCGGCGATGTACCCCGGAGCCGCCATTCTCTGCATAAAAGCCGATTCGTACGTATGCCGGCAGGGATGGGAATCTGGCCTCCCTCCCGAAGCCGGGCGGGAATGGGTTTCAATGCGTGGCCTTCTACCCCATCGTCATTCACACCCCCGATTTGGCCGCGGACAGAAATGTGTACCGGGATCTCTGGGGAATGAAAGTGATCTCGAACAGGGAAGAGGGGGAACAGGCGGAGTGCTTGCTGAAGTTTGGAGAAAACACTCTATGCCTTCGCCAGACCATCCATCCGGGGAAAAAACCGTATTGCCATGAATACTCGTTCCTGGCGCTGGATTTCGACAAGGCAAAAGCCGAAGCGGAGCTGAAGCGCCGCGGCCTGAACCTGGAAGAGGACCCCGAGTTGGGCTGGGTGGTTTCGGACCCGGATGGCCTCCGGGTCGGCGTCCGGGGAATCTAGACCGGCACACTACGATGGCGCGTCCGCGTCGATGGCATCCGCTTCGGTTTTCTCTATTGCGCGGCCAGTTGCCAGCTCGGGTCGGGATTGTATTCGGTCATTTCCGAGGCGATTTTCGCGGTGTCCGGCCCGAGGTTCTTCTGATAGACGCGTCCCTGCTGATTGATGATGAAAGTCATCACGCCTGAATCGCCCCATTTCGCGGGATAGGCCACCAGGGCGTAGCCGGCAATCATGTTCCCGTTGATGATGTAGCTGAACTTTCCGCCCGGCGCGCTGGGCCCCTGCGCGGTGAGAATCTTGAAGTGGTAGCCGTGAAAGGGACGAGGACGGCGAGGCTGAACGCGCGGCCGTGCGCCGGCATGTCGCGGGCCATACCCCTCGGCGCGCGCCTCGGCAACCAGAGCGCCGAGCGGGCTGGGCTTCTCGTCCTCGGCAGTTTCCCAGTAAAGGCCGTTATGGCGTCCGGGCGAACTGACGAATTTCTGCGCGTAGACGGCGAGGCCCTGCGTATCGCCGCCCGATTCGGTGTAGTACTCCCACTGCGCCACGGCATAAGCGCGGCAAGTGGACATGGCTGCGAGCTCATCCTCGCCGATGCGGCGATCCAGGATCTCCTGCAGACCGGCTTTCGTATCGAACAGCCAGCGGCCGTCCCGGCTGACAAGCGGAATGGGAAACGGCCAGTGAGTTTCGCCGACGAGGATCGTGTAGCCGGCGCCATCTTTCTGCAACTGGGCCGAGGCTTCGAGGTTCTCGGCGAAGCGTTGCAGCTGTTCCCGGTCCTGCACGCGGTCACCTGAAAGCAGATGTTTCCCGTCCGGCCCGAAAAGCTTGGACACCGCTCGCGGATCGTCCGTCTTCGCCACGGTGACGAGCGCTTGCAGCCCCTCTTCGGGCGTGGCGAAAGTGGGTTGGGCGGACGCTGCCGCTTGAGCGCCCGAGCCGCTTTGCTGCGGGAGCGGGGCCGCGCGAAGCGCGCCGGTCCCGGCGGCGAGAAGAAGCAGCAGGAGCGGGGTGGAAAGCAAGGGCAAAACCCACCGCTGAATGAGCTGACCGCGAATGTTTGACTGGGTCATGACTACCTCCCACCCGGACGCGCGGGGCGCGGCTGGTTTTTCGGCGCCGGACGCGGTTGCCTTTGCGGAGTTGGCCTGGCGGCCGGCCTTTGATTCATTTCCTGCCGACTCTGGCGGCCGCGCTGGCTGGCGGCTCCAGGATCAAAAGAACCATTGCCCCTGCCAAAGGCGCCTGGTGACGGAGCGGCTGGCGGCGCGGGCCGCGCGGCGGGGGCGCGCTGGGCAGGCGCCTGCATCGGCTGGCGCACCGGCGGAGAAGTACGCGGCGGCTGAGCCTGACGTTGTCCGGGGACCCTCTGCGACGGCTGAGCCGTGGAACGGGCCGGCGGCGCGGGCGTAGGCCGCTGGCGTCCGCGGAACGGTTCGAGCGACTGGCTGGGATTGATATTGCGATCGATGATCTTGTTCGGAACGCGGCCCGTTGGTTGCCGGCCTGGCATCTGGGCGCCGCGGGCGCGGTTCTCGAAATTGACGTCGCGATGAACGCTCCGGTAGCGCGACAGGTCGCGGAAGTTCACCTGGCGCTGGATAACGGCGCGGTTGACGGCGATATTCGAAAAACGGGAATTGACGTAGATCGAATTCATGCGGATGTGCGGGCGCGAACGGGCGATCCAGCCCGACCCCTGCCAGCCGGTGTAGTAGACGCTCCGCCGACCCCAGTTGAAGTCGAGGTTCAGCCAGACACCGATGCTCAGGGCAGGCCCAAAGGAGAAGGCGGTGAAGATGCCGCCGAAATAGACCGGGCGGAAAAACACGATCGACGGGTCGTAGACCGGGACGTAAAGGTATTCCGGGCTGGCCGGCCAGATGTAGATATATCCGCCTTGATCGACCACCTGCTGCTGCGGCGTAGTCACGAGATTGCCTTGCTGCTCGGCCATCGCGCGCAAGCGTTGCACCGAAGTCATTACGTCGGTCGATTGATAGACGTAGGCTTGGCCGACGGCGGTGGTCCAGTCGAGATTGTCGTCCATCATGCCGAGGACCGTCGGGTAGTGGGCGACGGCGCGCACACTGACGTCCCAGGGCTGGTCATCGACGCCGTTCTGGCCGTAGCCGCGAACCCAGCGTGTCGCTTCGTCAATCTGATCGGGAAAAGTGGCGGCAACGAGGACCTGCGCGAGCAGGGGATCGGGGTAGAGGGCGACGGGAGCGAGCAAATTATCGAGCTGCTCGTCGGTGTACGGCTCGTAGGACGGTTGGTCCTGGGCCGCGGCGGCAAGCGCGGCTGTGGCCGGAGCCGGCCGGGCGCCTGCCAGCGAAACGAAAGCAAGGCTGAGGCCGAGCACTAGGGCCAGGGCTTTCTGCATTACACACCTCCGGTCAGCGCCCACAGTTTGACGACCCTCCTGGCAGCACTTCGGGTCTCGACAACCTGCCTCAGGCCGAAAATCGACCAGGAATGGGCGTTATGCGCCGGGATTCCCTTTGCATCTTGGCGTTTGCATCTAGGCGCTTGCCCGTTGCGGTTGCATCTGGGATGCCAAATCGATCTATCGAATGTCTTCTGAATGCGAGGCTTAGTTGAATAGGGTCCCGGTCCCTTGCGCGATCCTGCGCCACGGGTTGCGTCGTTCCGCGCCGCCCTGCGCCCAGTTGCCCAGCGGCGGGCGGGCGGCCTGAAGTCGAAGCGCCGGAGGGGCCAATCTCCGTCTCAGGGGCAAAGAGGTCTGATACAATACTGCACGGGATGAGTTCTCCCGAGTTCGTTCACCTTCACCTGCATACCGATTTTTCTCTGCTCGACGGCGCTTGCGAGATCAAGCGGCTCGTTCGGCAAGCAGCCGAGCAGGAGATGCCGGCTGTCGCCGTCACCGACCACGGCAACCTCTTTGCCGGGGAGCATTTCTACCGCGAAGCCACCTCTCACGGGATCAACCCGATCATCGGTTGCGAAGTCTATACGACGCAGGGCAGCCGGATGGACCGGGAGGGTAACGGCGAGAGGCCCAATCACCTGATCCTGCTCGCGGAAAACGACGAGGGATACCGGAACCTGTGCGGGCTGGTCACGTCCGGCTATCTGGAGGGGTTTTACTATAAACCGAGGATCGACCACGAGCTCCTCAGCCGCCACAGCCGAGGCCTGATCGCCCTGTCCGCATGCCTGCGCGGAGAAGTCGCCGAGGCCCTGACCGGGGAAAAATACGACCGGGCCCGCGCATCGGCCGGGCGTCTGCGGGAGATTTTCGGGCCCGACAACTTCTTTCTGGAGATGCAGGACCAGGGACTGGAAATCCAGAAACCGCTGAATCAACAGCTGCTCCGGCTCTCGAAAGAGACGGAAATTCCCGTTGTGGCGACCAACGACTGCCATTACCTGACCCGCGCCGATTCGCGAGCGCAGGACGTGCTGGTCTGCATCCAGACCAACAAGACGATCACCGATCCGAACCGGATGCATTTCTCGACCGACCAGTTCTACTTCAAGACGGCGCAGGAGATGGCGCGCGTCTTCCGCGAAACGCCGGAGGCCCTGGCGCGAACGGTGGCCATCGCCGAACGCTGCCGGGTGAAGATCGAGCCGGTGGCGAATCCGTTCCCCGAGTTCCAGGTGCCGGAGGGGGACACGGTCGACAGCTATTTCGAGAAGGTCGCGCGGGAGGGATTCGAGGCGCGGCGGCCGCGCCTGGAATCCCTGGCGCGCGAGGGCCGGTTGCGCAATCCCATCGAGGCCTACCGGGCGCGGCTCGACGCGGAGATCGAGACGATCCAGAACATGCGCTTCGCCGGCTATTTCCTGATCGTGTGGGATTTCATCCGGCACGCGCGGGGCGAGGACATCCCGGTCGGGCCGGGACGCGGCTCGGCGGCGGGCAGCCTGGTCAGCTACGCGCTCGGAATCACTAACGTCGATCCGCTGGAATACGGGCTTCTGTTCGAGCGCTTCCTGAACCCCGAGCGAATCTCGATGCCGGATATCGATATCGATTTCTGTATGCGCCGGCGCGGGGAAGTGATCGAATACGTCCGCCGCAAGTACGGCGAGGAAAACGTCGCGCAGATCATCACCTTCGGCACGCTCGGGGCGCGGCAGGTCCTGCGCGACGCGGCGCGAGCGCTGGAATTTCCCTACGGGGAAGCGGACCGGCTGGCAAAACTGGTCCCGAACGAGCTGAACGTAACGCTCGAAGACGCGTTGAAGACGGCGCCGCTGCTCAAGGCGCAGGTGGAGCGGGAACCGAGGGTGAAGGAACTGATGGAAGTGGCCGGGCGTCTGGAGGGTCTGGCGCGTCATGCCTCGACGCATGCGGCCGGCGTGGTCATCAGCCCCGAGCCGCTGCGGCGGATCCTGCCCCTCTACCGCATGGGCGAAGATCAGGTGACGACGCAGTACGACATGAAGGCCCTCGAACGGCTCGGCCTGCTCAAGATGGATTTTCTGGGCCTGGCGACGCTCACGGTTGTCTTCGATACCCTCGACCTGATCGAGCGCAACCGAGCGAGCCGGCTCGTCCTCGACGAGCTTTCTCTCGATGACGAGGCCGTCTACCAGATGTTCTCCCGCGGGGAAACAACCGGCATATTTCAGTTCGAATCGCACGGCATGCGGGATATCCTGCGCCGCTACCAGCCGACCCGGCTGGAAGACCTGACGGCGCTGAACGCCCTCTACCGTCCCGGCCCGATCCAGGGCGGAATGATCGACGATTTCATCGACCGCAAACACGGCCGCAAGCGCGTCAGCTACGAGCTGCCCGAGCTGCACGACATCCTGGAGGAAACCTGGGGCGTCATTTTGTATCAGGAACAGGTAATGCAGATCGCCAACCGCCTGGCCGGCTTTTCGCTCGGCGAGGCCGATCTGCTGCGCCGCGCCATGGGCAAAAAGAAACGCGACGAGATGGCCGCGCAGCGCGAGAAATTCCTCGCCGGCTCGCGCGCCCGCAACGTGCCGGCGAAAAAAGCGGAAAAGATATTCGATTTGATGGCCGAGTTCGCCGGGTACGGCTTCAATAAATCGCATTCCTGCGCCTACGCCCTGCTGGCCTACCAGACCGCCTATTTGAAAGTGCATTTCCCGGTCGAGTTCATGGCGGCGCTGCTGACCTCGGAAATCGGCAAAACGGACGCGCTGGTCCGCTACATTCACGAGGCGCGCGGAATGGGAATCCGCGTTCTGCCGCCCGACGTGCAGGAAAGCGGTCTCTATTTCACGCCCGTCGGCGAAGCGATCCGGTTTGGGCTGGCGGCCGTGAAGAACGTGGGGGAGGGAACCGCGCAGGGGGTCCTGGCGGCGCGGGAGGGCAAGAAAAGGTTCCGCAATGTATTCGATTTCTGCGAGTCCATCGAGCCGCGCCTGGTGAACCGGAGGGTGCTCGAAAGCCTGATCAAGTCGGGAGCGATGGACTGTTTCGGAGCCGGGCGTTCGCGTCTGCTGGCGGCCATCGATACGGCGCTGGCCTGGGGCCAGCGGATGAACCATCAGCGGCTCACCGGCCAGCACGGCCTTTTCGCCGGGCCGTTGGCCGATGAAGCCCCCGAGCCGGAACTGCCGGCCGTCGAGGAGTGGAGCGAGGAAGATCAGCTGGCAGCCGAGCATGCGACGCTGGGCCTCTACATTTCAGGCCATCCGCTAGCAAAATACGAAGCGCGCCTGCGGGACATGCGCGTCGTCGAGCTGGGAACGATCGAAAATTGCGAGAACGGGGAAGAGGTGTTGGTGGCGGGGGTGGTGGTTCATGCCCGCCCGATGCGCTCGCGCAAGGGCGACCGCTGGGCGATTATGACCCTTCACGACCGGACCGGCATGGTCGAGCTGCTGGCCTTCCCGGAAGCATTCGGCCGCCTGGAGAACGCTTTCAAGAGCGGCTTCCCGCTCGTCGTGCGCGGACGGGTAAACGTGGAAGAGGTCGGAACCCGCGTGGTCGTCATGGATGCGCGGCCCATCCAGGAAACGGCCGCGGCCAAGCCGGCTTCGCTGCGGCTGCGGATGCGCCTCGAGTCGATCGACGAAGGGGTGCTGGCCAGACTCGACAAGTTGTTTGGCGAACGGCCGGGTTCGTGCCCGGTGATATTCGATCTGATCGACGGCAATGGCGCGGTCGCCACTCTGGAGGCGGAACGGTCCGTGCGCGCCGACCAGGCATTGATGGCGGAAATCCGGGAGATCTGCGGTGAAGAAACGGTCCAGACCACGGGCTAAGGCCCCGGAAGACAATCAACGCAAGCACGACCGCGTCGAGCAGCTTGAGAAGATACTGAAGGATCTGCGGGGGGTGACCTCTCCCGATGCGGCCACCGGGGAGAAAATCGAGCAGGTCCGGCGCGAGATCGGTGAACTGCGCGAGGATATGCTTGGTGAAACGGCGGCCTGGCAGCGCACCCGGTTGGCCAGGCATCCGCAACGCCCCTACACGCTCGACTACATTCGCTATTTATTCGAAGGCTTCCATGAGATCCACGGCGATCGCGGATACGCCGACGACGCGGCCATCGTGTGCGGCATGGCGCGGTTTCACGGCCGCGCGGTCATGGTCATCGGACACCAGAAGGGCCGCGACACGCGGGAGAATCTCAGGCGGAATTGGGGCATGCCGAAGCCGGAAGGCTACCGGAAGGCGCTGCGGGCGATGCAGCTGGCGGCAAAATTTTCCCGGCCTGTCGTTACGTTCGTGGACACGGTGGGCGCCTATCCGGGGATCGACGCCGAAGAGCGCGGACAGGCCGAGGCGATTGCGCGCAACTTGCGGGAGATGGCCCGGCTGCCGGTGCCGATCATCGTCAACATCACGGGCGAAGGCGGCTCGGGAGGGGCGTTGGCGATTGCGGTGGGCGACCGGATCCATATGCTCGAAAATTCGATCTATTCGGTGATCTCGCCCGAGGGATGCGCTTCGATTTTGTGGCGGGACGCTTCGCAGGCCGGCCGGGCGGCCGAAGCGATGAAGATCACGGCCCCGGATCTGCGGCAACTCGGGGTGATTGACGAAATCGTTCCCGAACCCGCCGGCGGAGCGCACTCGAATCCGGAAGAGGCCGCCCGTCTGCTCGAACCCGTTCTCGAGCGAGCCATCGAGGAAACAGCGAGCCTGCCCGCCGGGGAACTCGTCGAGCGCCGCTACCAGAAGTTCCGCCAGATGGGCAGATTTTTCGCCTCATAAAGGGAAGGTTCTCTTCGCCGGCAGAAAGCCGGGAAGGCTTGGCTCCGCGCGGGCTGCATCATCCAGCGCAGGTCGAAAGCGTTATGTACTGCAGTCACTGTGGAAGTCCCAGCCCGGATGACGCCCGCTTCTGCAGCCGGTGCGGCAGGCGAGTCGCCGGCACCGCGGCGGCTACGGACGTAGTGGCGCGCCAGCGCCTGTCGAGGCACCTGCCGATTCTGGCGCTATTGTGGGCCGTCTACTCGCTGCTCCGCCTATTGGCGGGCGGCGCCGCTCTCTTCGCCGGGTCGATGTTCATGCTTCGCATTCTGGTTCACGGCTACCGGCCCTTCGGGTTCCACTTTTTCCGCTGGCCGTTTTCGCATTCCATGCTGTCCGACATGATCACCGGCATAGGCGTCAGCGAGCTGCTCCTGGGTGTTCTCGGCCTGGCCGCCGGATGGGGATTGTCGCAACGCAAGATCTGGGGCCGGCTCCTGGCGATCGTTCTTGGGATTCTGGCGCTGTTCCGCCTCCCGCTGGGGACCGCGCTCGGGATATACACCCTTTGGGTGCTGATCCCTCGCGATGCGGCCACCGAATACAGGCGCCCGGCCGCCTGGGGTTTAAAATGAGCCAGATGACGGCGGAGATTGCGGTTCCGCGGCCGATGTACTGCGATGGATGCACGCGCGAGGCAACGCCCGAGCATCTGCGCCGCCGCGTCGAGAGACTCGAATGGGCCAGCCGCTTCCGGCCGGTTCGAATTGGCACCCTGTTTCTCACCCCGGCACCTCCGGCTGAGATGGAAGATTATTTTTATTTCCCGGAGGAACAGCCAGCTGGTTTGGACGCGCGGGCCTTGCAGGAGGATCTGCTCGAATCTTGCGGAATCGCTCCAGGCGATGCTCGTGATCGCAAAGTCCTGCTGCGAAAATTTCAGGAAGAGGGGTATTTCCTGACCGATTGCGTTGAATGCCCCATCGACTTTTCCGAGGCTGGGGAATTTGACGCTCTTCTTGACCGAATTATGCCGACGCTCGTACGGCGACTCCGCTTTTCCTACCGTCCAAAGTCCATACTGCTGATTTCGAAGCAATTGACGGGGGTTGCCAAGGCGCTAGGGGCTATGGGACTTGAAGCACGGCTGCTCATGCCAAAGGATGGGCCGGTTTCCCTGGCAAAAGCCACGGACGCCCCGGGCCGGACGCGATTCCGCGCGAAAGTGGCTGACCTTTTGAGGGAGGCAGGGAACCGTTCGGAGTGAACCCCGATTTGCGCTACGACGCAGGGGCTAAATCTCCATCGTGCCGAGCGTTGGACCAGGCCGGGAATGTTCGCGCGACGGGGCACGGACCGGAACGGCTGGCACGCAACGTGCTTTTACGAGGGGCGGACCGAGACTTGTAGCATGGGGACTGTGTTAAAATCTTGAACGCTTGAGAGAGGGGGACTGCTTGAAAGCTCAGGCGAAGTTCTACATTGGAGCTGCAATCATATTGGTGACGCTGGGCTGGCTCGGCTGGGTTGGCGCCACTGAGAGCAAGGCTTACTACCACACGGTATCCGAGTTATCCTCCCTGAAGGGGTCAGCGCTTCATCAGCGAATGCGAGTTTCTGGATTCGTCGAGAAGGGGTCGATCCACCAGCTCGACGGTGACGTCAGCTTCACCATCCAGGAAAACGGCAAGACGTTGCCGGTAAGCTACGTCGGCACCGATCCGCTGCCGGATACATTTAAAGGCGGAGCGCAGGCGATGGTGCAAGGCAGATTGATGCCCGACGGGCATTTCGTGGCGCAGCAGGTGCAGGCCAAGTGCGCCTCGAAATACGCCGCTTCAACCACCCCGCTAAAGCAAACGGGTTCGATGTCGTTCCCGCAGGCGCCCGTAGCGGAAACAGCACACTGAGCAAGGGCGCGGACTGAGGCAAAGACTCTGTGGACATTTTTGGTTCGTTTGCACTAATCCTGGCCCTGATCACGGCCGGCTATGCCTTTATCGCCGGTATCGTCGGCATCAAGACCCGCAATCCCCTGGCCATCAAAAGCGCTCGCCGCGCCAGTCTGGTGATGCTTCCCCTTCTGACGCTCACCGCCGGCTGCCTGATCTACGGATTTTTCACCAACAACTTTTCGATGGCCTACGTGGCCGAGCACAGCAGCGTCCATCTGCCGCTGCTCTACAAGTTCGCGGCGCTCTGGTCGGGGCAGGAAGGGTCGCTGCTGTTCTGGTCATGGCTGCTGTCGATGTGGACATTTGCGGTCCTGTTCACGAACCGGCGCAAGCATCCCGAGCTGATGCCGTATGTGGGCGTCGTGATGGCCGGGGTGGAGTTCTTCTTCCTGCTGCTGAACAATTTCGCGGCCAATCCCTTTTCCATTCTCGGCGTCACCTCCGCCACCGGCGCGGTCACCATCGTTTCGCAATCGAACGGGCACGGGCTCAATCCGCTGCTCCAATATCCCGAGATGGTGATCCATCCGCCGATGCTCTATCTGGGCTACACGGGGATGACGGTGCCCTTCGCCTTCGCCATGGGCGCACTGCTGGCCCACTATCCCGGCGAAAAATGGATTCACCTGACGCGGCGCTGGATGATGGCGGCTTGGCTCTTTCTGACGTGTGGAATCCTGCTCGGCATGCACTGGGCCTACGCGGTACTCGGCTGGGGCGGTTATTGGGCCTGGGACCCGGTGGAAAACGCTAGCCTGATGCCCTGGCTGACCGGAACCGCGTTTCTGCACTCGGTGATGATGCAGGAGAAGCGCGGAATGATGCGGGTGTGGAACATCTGGCTGGTGTTTGCCGGCTTCCTGCTGTCGATCCTCGGAACGTTCCTGACTCGCAGCGGCGTCGTCAGCTCGGTGCACGCCTTCGCCCAATCGTCGATCGGCGGGTGGTTCCTGGGATTTCTGGCCATCCTGATCACGTTCTGCATCTGGGCCTACTGGCAAAATCGCGATTACCTCAAGAGCGACAACCAGCTCGATTCGGTGGTTTCGCGCGAATCCAGTTTTCTGTTCAATAACCTGGTGCTGCTGGCGGCAGCCTTCGCGGTGCTCTGGGGGACGCTGTTCCCGGTGCTTTCCGAGGCGGTGCAGGGCAGCAAGATTTCGGTGGGTCCGCCGTTCTTCAACCGCGTGAACGTTCCCATCGCGCTATTCCTGCTCTTTCTGACGGGAGTAGGACCCCTGCTGGCATGGCGGAAGACCTCGATGGAAAGCCTGCGGCGGAATTTCGCCTGGCCCATGATGGGGGGGCTCGTGGCGGGCGGGGTGGCCTTCGCCTACGGCTTCCGGGAGTTCTATGCCCTGGTCTGCCTGATCCTTGCCGTATTCGTCGCGCTGACGGTGGGCAGCGAGTTCTTCCGCGGCGCGCGGGTGATCCAGACGCATTCCGGGCTGAATTTCTTCCAGTCGGTCGGGCGGCTGACGATGCGGAACACGCGCCGCTACGGGGGCTACATCGTTCATCTCGGCATCGTGCTGATTTTTGTCGGGATCGCCGGCCAGGCGTTCAACGTAAAACGCAGGGTCGATCTGGCTCCCGGATCGCAGATGACGATTGGCCCGTATACGCTCTATTGCCAGAATTTCGATCAGCAGAACGGGCCGAACTATACGGCCGAGGAAGCCACGCTCGAGGTGTTTCAGAACGGCCGGCCGACCATGATGCTGTTCCCCGAGCGGCGTTATTTCCCCGCGAGCGGCGTGATCGAGACGATGGTTTCCATTCACTCCTCCCTGGCGCGGGATTTGTACGTCGTTTATTCCGGCCCCGACCCGCAGAACAACAAGCCGGTGATTCACGCCTACCTGAATCCCCTGGTGAAATGGATCTGGCTGGGCGGAATTGTCGTGCTGCTCGGAACGCTGCTGGCGCTGCTGCCATCGAGTTCGGGACCGTCGCCGGGGAAACCGCAGCCGGCCGGAGCCGGATCGGCGGCCGAGGCGGTTCCGGACGAGGACATTCTGGAGAGGACGCGCTGACGTGAAGTGGCGTGCCGCAAGCGTCGTGCTTTTAATGCTGGCGGCCGGTTTGTGGCTGGCAGCGCACACGCAGGCGCAGAATTCCGCTCCCGCCGGCAATATGAGCAGTATTCCCGATTCCGGTCCCGGCGCCGAGGGCGCGGCGGCTCAATCGGCCGTGCCCGAGTCGAATCCGAGGGTCCAGAGGATCAGCCATCAGTTGCTGTGCATGTGCGGTTGCGACCAAATATTACCCGAGTGCACGCACCAGGGCTCGGACCGCTGCCTGACTCACGACAAGATGATGGCAGAAGTCGAGCATCGCCTGGCCAGCGGCGAATCCGACAACCTGATTTTGCAATCCTTTGTGCAGGAGTATGGACCGCAGGTGCTGGTTGTGCCCCCGGCGCGCGGCTTCAACTTGACGGCTTGGCTGATGCCGATTTTCGTGAGCCTGGCGGGGCTGACCCTCGCGATTGTGGTCGTCCAGCGATGGCGCGCCCGCGGCCTGAAGCCGGCCACGGCGAGCGCCGCCGGCGACCCGGAAAAGGTCAGCCCGGAACTCCTCAAACGGGCCCGCGAGGAAACGCGGGACGAGGACTATTCCTAAATGGTTGCGGGAATTGTGATCGCCTGCGCGGCGCTGCTGCTGGCCATACTGGCCTTTCTTTTCGTGATTCGAATCGATCCGGCAGACCTCGCGCCCCACCGCTCGCGCCTCGATCAGTTGTTCGAGCGGCGTGACACGATTTACGAAAATCTACGCGACCTGAAGTTTGAACACCGCGCCGGAAAGTTTTCCGAATCCGACTTCGAGCAGACGCGCCAGTTGCTCGAGAGGGAAGCGGCGCGGGTCCTGGCCGAAATAGAAATTCTAACCGGAAGCGCCCCTTCGGTGACGACGCGAAGGACGCGCGCAAGCGAGATGAAATGAACCATCCGGCACGGCGATTTTCCTGGTTGTTGACGGCGGCCGCGGCGCTTGTCGCGCTGCCGGCCATGGCGGGCACGGTCACGGGGGTGGTGCGCAACGGCACCACGAATCAGGTCGCCCCGGGAACTCCCATCACCTTGATTCAGCTTCAGGGCGGCATGCAGCCCGTCGCCCAAACCCACGCCGACGCGCAGGGACGCTACTCCTTCTCGAACCCCGGGATCGGGCAGCAGCCGATGCTCGTCCGCGCCTCCTACCGCGGCGTGGATTATCTCGATCCGGTCGCCCCGGGTCAGAGCAACCCGAGTGTCAATATCGACGTCTACGATCCGACGACCGACACATCGGCCTTTCACGTCCTGCACCAGATCGTCGCGATTGAGCCGCAAGGCAATTCACTGGTCATCGGCGAGGAATTCGACGTTCAGAACCAGACCAAGCCCCCCCAGTCGTTCTTTCGGCCCCGCGGCTCCTTTGAATTCGATCTGCCGCAGGGCGCCGATCTGAATCAGGCCGAAGCGTGGGGACCCTCCGGGATGCCCGTTGTGCAGGCTACCGTCAACAAGGGCCCCAACCGCTA
>Ga0307373_10000770_pt1 | contig 61689 bp, 45 predicted proteins | sample OX2MG_FD_202534 | JGI IMG/M metagenome (GOLD analysis project Ga0307373, IMG submission 202534) | Soil microbial communities from Risofladan, Vaasa, Finland - OX-2 | ecosystem: Environmental > Terrestrial > Soil > Coastal area > Acid sulfate soil | place: Finland: Risofladan, Vaasa | collected... | reverse complement strand
AACTATGCGGTCGTAACAACCAAGTATGCCGCTGATTTTTTCGCAATATCTTTGAGTAAGTGATTCCATAATATTGGAAAGTTAAATGTTTTCCTGTTTAGTTCCGGCTTGTCCGGCTTAGGTTATGCGCATCTTAAAAAATATCACATTAATATTGGCAATCCTATAAATTTTATTAAGCAAATAGGATTTTGCGCTTGCTCAATCAATAAAATCTTATATTCCTGACGATGAAAATGATGATTACATAGTATCGCTCGCACTCCAAACTAATTCGGGATTTATTACAAGTGGAGATAAACATATCTTATCCCAAAAGTCCTTCCTGGAAACGAAATATAAAAAATTTAAAATCCTTACTAAGGCGGAATTTGAAAAGATGTTTAAATAAGATTAGTCCAGGACAAGTGAGTATTCTCAAAAGAAAACTTTTCATTTGTTTAAAACCAAACCTCGTCATTGGAACTATTGGTTAGGGTCTAATTCAATTGAGGATCAGTAGGATAATTTACCAGCATTTTATAATCGCCGCCGAGATAATTTAAAGATTCTTTCCAGATATCTTCAGGAGATGTTTCAAATATTAATTTTCGGGTAGCCTCTACCGTTAGCCAGCTTCCTTCTTTCATTTCAAGGTCCAATTGCCCTTCGGTCCAGCCGCTATACCCTATAAAAAAACGAATTTTATCCCTTTCGATATCATTATTTTTGAGATGGATTAATAAACTTTCAAAATTGCCTCCCCAATACACCCCTTTGAAGACTTCTTCACCACCACTGATGAGATCAGGATATTGGTGCAAAAAATGAAGCGAATCTCCCTGCACGGGCCCTCCCGTAAATACAGGCAGATTGAGCCCGTTTAGATCAGGAAAGAGGTCATTAATATTTTTAGGAAACTGTTTATTTACTACAAAACCAAATGTCCCTACAGTCACATTTTCGCAAATAAATATCACTGTCCGGCTGAAATTCGGATCTTTTAAAAAAGGATTAGCTATCAATAAAGTACCTTTTGCTGGTGAAATCATAAATGTAATTTATATTTATTTACTGAATTTCTGAAAATGGTTCTCAATATTCATAAAATAAAATATAAGAGATAGTTAAAAAATGATTCAAAACCAGCAACGGTAAATATTTCGTCACTACTAAGATTAAATTTGCCTGCATGAAAAGAATTTTCTCCCTTATTATTGTTCTTGTTTTTATTTCCCTGTTAGGGATTATTTTTTTTCAGTACGTTTGGATAAAGCAGGCTTTGCAGAATAAGGAAAATCAGTTTGATGAAACTGTTCAAACGGTTACCGTTAATGCTGCTACAGACCTGGTTAATGAAAGGGCAAAATTATCTCCATTTGGTAACACAAAAAACGCAGACCTTTTATTGCCTTTAAATATATTTCCCAGTACCATTGCTCATGATTTTTCGGGGAATGAGATCAGGAGTATTATTAATAAAGAGTTTAAAAAAAATAATATAAAGAATATTAATTTCGAATTTGCAATTACTACTACTTCTATGATTGGTGATGATTTGCAATCCAGAAATTTTTACAACGCTTACAACGATTCTGCCAATAATCATTCTTTTATTACTCCCCTCGATCCTCCCGGAGGAAGCTTTGCTGAAGGTATTGTACCCCAGGAGCTTTTGGTGATAGTGGTTCCTCATGTGAGAAATGTAGTCTGGAAACAAATGTTTTGGATGTTGATTGGCGCGGTAATTTTCACCTGTATTATTTTCGCGGCATTTTTTATTACCATCAGGGCTTTATTGAATCAGAAGAAATTAAGCGAAATAAAATCTGATTTTATCAATAATATGACTCATGAATTTAAAACTCCATTGGCAACCATTTCACTGGCTGTGGATGCTTTAAAAAATGAAAAAGTGATCAATGATAAAACGAAGATGAATTATTTTTCGGGCATCATCAAAGAGGAAAATAAAAGAATGAATAAACAGGTAGAATCTATATTGCAGGCGGCTTTGCTTGATAAACACGATATTTTATTAAATCTTACACCATTACATGCCAATGATTTAATAAATGCTGCCGTTAATAATATACTGCTTCCTTTAAAAGAGAAAAATGGAAGGCTCGAAAAGAATTTTAATGCTTCTAATGATTTAATAATGGCAGATGATGTTCATTTTACCAATATTATTAATAACCTTTTGGATAATGCAGTTAAATATTCAAAAGAAAATTTGAAAATTAAAATATCCACTTCTGATTTTAATAATCATTTGCGTATCAAAATTGAAGACAATGGAATTGGAATGAGCAAAGAAACTTTGAATAGAGTTTTCGAAAAATTTTATCGTGCTCACACCGGCAACATCCATAATGTAAAGGGTTTTGGGCTTGGTCTTAGTTATGTAAAATCTATAGTTGATGCACATAACGGAAAAATAAAAGCAGAAAGTACGCCTGGAAAAGGAAGTTGTTTTACATTGGATTTTTCTTTGGCAAAAATCAATAAACCTCAGTCCGTCGGACTTGATAATAAAGTTGATGATGAATTCGGATTTGAGTTATCAAAAAAAGCCTGAACTAAAATTTTCGATTTTCTTTCATGATTTTTACGATAAAAATTATCTCTCTTTCTCAGGATATTTTCAATACTAAAGACTCTATTTTAATTTAAAAAAATAATTTATCACTAATTGAATGATAAATTTATGTAACTTTTTATAGGCCTTTGAAACGCAACTCAGGATTTTTTTATCTCCCCGTTTTTCTACATTAATTATAATACAGTTTTCTTTTTAGGTGCATACTTATAGCATCATTTTCTATTGAATATTTTATCTTATTCACAAAAATGCACATTTAATTAACATTATTCCCTGGATTATAATGGCCATTTTCTTACTTAAATCAATCCTATAAAGGACTTAGGGCATGTGGATAAAAAAGTTTTTCTCAAAAGTGTTGGAGGAGTGGGAAAAAGTGTTATTTTGTGGGAATTATTAAAATGTAAGTATTAATTAACTCATAATGAAAGGGTTTATAGGTGAATACGAGGCTACTTTAGATGCGAAGGGACGCTTTCTTTTTCCGGCAGGTTTAAAAAAACAACTACCGGAAAATGGGGTAGAAGTATTTGTTATAAACAGAGGTTTTGAAAAATGCCTGAGTTTATACACATCTGATAGTTGGGAACCTATATTTTCCAAATTAAGCAAATTGAATGATTTTGATCCAAAAGTAAGGCAATTCAAAAGATACTTTTTGAACGGAGCTACCCAGGTTAGCCAGGATAGTGCCGGAAGGATTTTAATGCCAAAAAACCTGATGGAATATGCAGCGCTTGAAAAAGATATTGTGTTGGTTTCGGCAATTGATAAAATAGAAATTTGGGATAAAACTAAATATCAACAGTTCTTTGAAACTTTTTCACCGCAATCTTTCAGCGATCTGGCAAAAGAAGTAATGACGGATGATAAATCATCAAACCAACAATAGTGCCTGGGAAATACCATAAGCCGGTATTATTGAGTGAAGTAATTGAAGGTTTGCAAATTAATCCTTCAGGAATATATGTGGATTGCACATTTGGCGGGGGTGGTCACAGTAGAAAAATTCTTGAGAAATTAAATGCGTCAGGAAAATTATTTGTTTTTGACCAGGATGAAGATGCCAAAATAAATGTTCCTGATGATGAGCGTATCATTTTTGTTCCACAAAATTTCCGCCATCTCGCGCGCTTTCTTCGTCTCTACAAAATAACAAGTATAAATGGGATACTGGCAGATCTGGGGGTATCAAGCCATCAGATAGATCAAGCCGAAAGAGGATTTTCTACACGATTCGATGCAGCCATGGATATGAGAATGAATCAAAAAGATTCCAGGACCGCAGGCCATATAATTAAAACCTACTCAGAAGAAAATCTTCACAAAATTTTTGAACAATATGGGGAGGTTACGAATTCAAAAACATTGGCAAAAATGATTGTTGAAATAAGAAAGACTCAATCGCTGAAAAACACTAACGAATTTAAAAATGCGCTGTACTCTGTGGTGAAAGGAAATCCTGAAAAATATTTTGCACAGGTTTTTCAGGCATTAAGAATAGAAGTAAATGATGAACTGAATGTGTTGAAAGAAATGTTGCTACAATCCTTAGAGGTATTGGCGACCGGCGGGAGAATAGCCATAATCACATTTCATTCTTTGGAAGATAGAATTGTAAAAAACTTTTTCAGATATGGAAATTTTGAGGAACAGCAAAAGGATGTTTTTGGAAATGCCAGGGAAAGTGAATTGAAGGTGGTTACAAAAAAACCAATTCTTCCTTCAAAAGAAGAATTAAAAGATAATGCAAGATCAAGAAGTGCAAAATTGCGTATTGCAGAAAAAATATAAGTTTCAAAGGAATAAATTTTCTTAAACATAAAAATGATAACCTGATTATGATGTCAGGAGAAAAAATATGAGAAGAAAAAATATAAAAGAGGGGCCTAAAAAAGAACGTAGAATGTTGAAGTATAATAAATGGATCGTAAAAAACATTCCATTTTATTTTTTTATATCTGCTATTGCAATTGTATATATCGCAAACGGGCATTATGCAGATAAGACTATGAGGGAAATTAATACAACTGAAAAGAATCTTAAAGAAATGGAATATGAATTTAAAACTGTAAAACAGGATGTGATTTTTAGGAGTAAAGAAAGTGAACTGGCTAAGGCGGTAGCGCCTTTGGGTTTAAAACCTCTATTGGCTCCGCCTTTGAGGCTTGTTGATACTTTGGAGGGTAAATAAAAAGTGATAGACAAAAATTATTAATAATAGGTTGTTATTGAAAAATCATAACGCATAATTTAAAAGTGGATATAAAAAAAGACATAATGTGGCGGGTTCATCTTTGCTTTCTGATCATGATCATAATGGGATCAGTTGTGCTGGGACGTGCCATCTATATCCAGAGAGTTCAGGGAAGTTATTGGAAGAGTATGAGTAATAAGCAACATTTAAAATATATAGATATCGATGCGGAACGAGGTAGCATATTTAGCGAAGATGGGAATATGTTAAGCACTTCTCTTCCTGTGTTTGATATCTATGTTGATTTTGGCGCTGATGGCCTTCGTGAAAAATCGGGGAGAAGATTTTATAAAAATCTTGATTCACTCAGTATTTCCCTTTCTTCATTATTCAAAGATGCCAGTGCAGCTTCCTATAAAAAATTATTGTTAAGGGAATACAGAAAAAGAATCAGGTATTTCCCATTAAAAAAGAGAATCACTTTTGAACAATATAAAAAATTAAGAGATTTTCCATTAGTTAGGGAAGGACGCAACAAGAGTGGTTTTATAGTGGATGTAAAAGATAACCGTATCAATCCCTATGTATTGCTGGCGAATCGAACTATAGGGCTTTCACGCGGAGATACCAACAGAAACGTCGGCCTTGAAAGAACATTTGACAGTGTGCTCAAAGGCCAGACAGGCCAAAGATTGATGCGTTACGTTTCCGGCGCTTATATACCGGTTGACGGGGCTGAGGTAGACCCTAAAAACGGAAAAGATATTGTAACTACTATAGATACTTATATACAGGATGTGGCTGAAAATGCCCTGTTGAAAATGATGGAACAAAATGCGTCTATTCATGGGAGTTGTATTGTGATGGAAGTAAAGACAGGAAAAATTAAAGCTATTGCCAATCTCGGTAAAATGCCTGACGGAAGTTATTGGGAAAATTATAATTATGCGCTGGGGACAAGAACAGAGCCGGGGTCTGTTTTTAAAATTGCAACGTTGATATCACTTTTGGAAGATCATTATGTGGACACCGGAAGTATTGTGGATTGCGAGGGCGGGCAAAAAATGTTCTATGGCCTTAAGATTACAGACGCGGAACTGGGAACTGGAAAAATTACAGTAAAACAGGCATTTGCCATATCTTCTAATGTCGCTTTTGCAAAAATGGCTGATGAATATTACCACAATCAGCCTGAAAAGTTCTATGAACATTTACATGCATTAAGGCTGGATACTACCTCAGGTATTGATATTGTTGGTGCTGCAAAGCCTTTTATTAAAAAACCAACAAGCAAGTATTGGGATAAAACAACGATTCCTTTTATGGCACATGGCTATGAAGAACTGGAAACACCTTTGAATTTATTAATGGTTTACAATGCCATTGCCAATAACGGAACTATGATGAAACCCTATCTCGTGAATTCCATTGATGAAATGGGAGAACCAATAAAAACTTTTAAACCCCAGGTTCTTGTTAAAAAAATCTGTTCTGAAGCAATCCTTGGAAAATTAAAATCCTGTTTACTGGGAGTAGTACAAAACCCGCATGGAACAGCCCATGGAATTGAAGATAGCCAATTTCAATTTGCCGGAAAAACAGGAACTGCTGTAACGGCTATGAATAACCGTGGATATAATAAGGACTCAAAAATCTATCAATCTGCCTTCATAGGATATTTTCCGGCTAATGATCCTGAATACAGTATTGCAGTAGTAATTCAAAATAGCAAAGCTTCTAAGCATGTTTATGGCGCTACTGTTGCAGGCCCTGTATTTAAAGAAATTGCTGAAAGGCTCTATGCAACAAGGGTAGCAGACAAAACTATAAATCAATTCCAATATGTGCCGGACAAAGGCATATACCAGTTTTATGGTATGAAAAAGGATTTGAATACCATTTTTAATGTATTAAAATATAAAGAAACAGATCCTTCAACTCCCGGGCAGTGGAGAACTACCATACTTCATGATGGAAATGCAAAATTATTAGCTGATAATATTTCTGCTACATCAATGAAGGTGCCGGATGTAACCGGAATGGGATTAAAAGATGCTTTGTATTTATTGGAAAATTTGGGATTAAAAGTTTCCGTGTCAGGGGAAGGAAAAGTAATTTATCAATCATTGGCGCAAAACACAGATTTTAAAAAAGGAGATCAAATAAAATTACAATTGAATTAATGGCATCATTACAACAAATATTATATGGAGTAAACATTCATTCTGTAGTAGGAAATACCGGTATAGAAATAAATGATTTACAGATTGACTCCCGCAAAGTTAAGCCGGGTGGATGCTTCATTGCTGTGATCGGAACTGTTACAGATGGACACGATTATATAGATACAGCCATTTTGAATGGGGCAGTTGCTATTGTGTGTGAAAAAATACCTGAGATAATTAATGAAAATGTACATTATATAATTGCAGATAACACGGCCAAAGCTTCTGGAATTATGGCACATAATTTTTTTGGAAGAGTAACTGAAAAATTAACTTTGGTAGGCGTAACCGGCACTAACGGAAAAACAACGATTGCCACCTTGTTGTTTAAATTGTTTTCGTCGCTTGGGTATAAATGTGGATTGATCAGCACTGTTCAGAATCAGATCGGGAATACGATTATTGCTGCAACTCATACAACTCCTGATGCTATCAGCCTCAATAGGCTTCTGGCAAATATGTCTGAGGAAGCATGCTCGCATGTCTTTATGGAAGTGAGCTCGCATGCCATACATCAGCACAGGGTTGAAGGTTTGCAATTTGCCGGAGGTATATTCAGCAATATTACACACGACCATCTTGATTATCATAAAACCTTTGATGAATATATAAGGGTAAAAAAATCATTTTTCGATTCTTTGCCCGCTACTTCTTTTGCCTTGAGCAATGCGGATGATAAAAGAGGTAGCATAATGCTCCAAAATACAAAAGCAAAAAAATATTTGTATAGCCTCAAAGTATTAGCAGATTTTAAAGGAAAAATAATTGAGGATTCACTTTTAGGACTTGAGTTAGTTATCAACGATGTAGAAGTGCATTTCAGATTGATTGGAACATTCAACGCTTATAATTTATTAGCTGTTTATGGAGCAGCTATTTGTATGGGTGAGCATAAAGAAAAGGTTTTACAAATATTAAGTAATACCGAAGGAGCGGAAGGAAGATTTGATTATATGGTTTCAGCAAAAGAAAAAATTACAGGTATTGTTGACTATGCACATACGCCTGATGCACTGTTGAATGTGTTGGCTACTATAAAAAAATTGCGTCATGGAGAAGAAAAAATTATTACGGTAGTTGGTTGTGGCGGCAATCGTGATAAAACAAAACGACCCGAAATGGCTGAAGTGGCCTGCGAATACAGTGATAAAATAATCCTTACATCAGATAACCCTCGTAATGAAGATCCTGCTCAGATTATAAAAGAAATGGAAGCAGGCGTACCTATTACAGCGAGAAAAAAATGTATATCTATTACCGATAGGAAAGAAGCCATTAAAACGGCAATTAGGCTTGCACAAAAAGAAGATATCATTTTGGTGGCAGGCAAAGGGCATGAGAAATACCAGGAAATAAATGGAGTGAAGAATCATTTTGATGATAAAGAGGTTTTGAATGAAATGTTTCATCTAATGGATAAATAACAAAATCAGTTGATTAAATAATAAAAAATGCTGTATCAACTATTTGAATGGTTTGCTAAAAATGGAATTAAATTTCCCGGAAGCGGGCTGGTCCATTTTATAACTTTTCGTGTGTTGCTGGCAGTATTGTTATCTCTGATCATTACTATGGTTTATGGGAAAAAGCTGATTAAGATTCTAAAGAAAAAACAAATCGGTGAATCTGTAAGAGAGCTTGGCCTGGAAGGTGAAAAAATGAAAAGCGGTACACCAACTATGGGGGGAATTATTATTCTGCTTGCTATTTTGATTCCTACATTATTACTGGCTAACCTTGGTAAAGTCTATGTAATTCTAATGTTGTTATGCACTGTATGGCTGGGAGTTATTGGATTTGTTGATGATTATTTAAAAATAAGAGCCCGAAAAATTTCAAAAGAAAAAGGAATCCCATACAGGAAGACAAATGCAGATGGCCTTGCCGGAAAATTTAAAATATTCGGACAGGTTATTCTCGGAATTATCATTGGTGCCACACTTTATTTTAACCCAAATGTGGTTGTTGAGCGGGAGATTATGGGAAGTAAGCCGATGAGCACTTTTATACCACAAAGAGGAGAGCACAAAGTAGGCGAGGACACAGTGATCTCTAATGGGGAGATGCATCGTTTTGTAACCGTGAAGACTCCAATTACAACAATTCCTTTTGTGAAGACTCATGAGTTTAATTATGCCAGATTATTGCCGGCAAGTTGGGCAGATTATACATATATTTTGTATATCCTTATTGTAATTTTTATCGTAACGGCAGTTTCTAACGGTGCTAATATTACTGATGGTTTAGATGGTTTGGCCACGGGTGTGAGCGCTATAATCGGTTTGGGTCTGGGAGTATTTGTTTTTGTAAGCGGTGATTTGAACATTGCCGAATATCTCAATATCATGTATATCCCAAATCTTAGTGAACTCTCCATTTTTATTGCCTCTTTTGTAGGGGCTTGTGTGGGATTTCTTTGGTACAATGCCTATCCAGCCCAGGTTTTCATGGGTGATACCGGAAGCCTGGCGCTGGGAGGTATTATAGCATCACTGGCAATTATTGTAAGGAAAGAATTATTGATACCTATTTTTTGTTTTGTGTTTTTGATAGAAAATCTAAGTGTGATGATACAGGTTACTTATTTCAAATACACTAAGCGCAAATACGGTGAAGGAAGAAGGGTGTTTTTAATGAGTCCGTTGCATCATCATTATCAAAAATTAGGATATCACGAAAGTAAAATTGCAGTTCGTTTTTGGGTAGTAACTATTCTTACAATGATACTGGCAGTGGTTACTTTAAAACTGAGATAATAGGGGGCAGGGGGCTTGGTGAATCTCGATGCTGATGGTTAAAGTGAATGATTTGAAAATAGAATTTGTCTTTATGAAAATGATTTTTTTTGATTAGAAAAGTTTTGAGCAATCCTAATTCCTGCGATTAGTTTTTTACAGGATTAGGTTAATTGAAAACCGGAATGAAAAAAGAAAGAATAGTAATACTTGGTGCCGGTGAAAGCGGAATAGGTGCTGCTTTGCTTGCAAAGGAAAAGGAGCTTGAAGCTTTTGTGAGCGATAGTAGTATCATTAATGCCGGTTTTAAAAATGAGTTGGTTTTGAATAAGATTGATTTTGAAGAAGGGGGACATTCAAAAGAAAAAATATTGAATTCTTCTTTAATTATAAAAAGCCCCGGAATACCTGAGAAGAATGAAATGGTGAAACAAATCAGGAAAAACGGAATTGACATAATCAGTGAAATAGAATTTGCTTATCGTTATAAAGGTGAAAGCAAAATAATTGGAATTACAGGTAGCAATGGAAAAACAACCACAACGGCTTTGATGTATCACATCTGTAAAAGTGCTGAATTGGATTGTGCGATGGTTGGGAATATAGGGTTTTCGTTTGCGCGACAGGTTGCAACAGATCCCAAAAAGATGTATGTAGTTGAAATAAGTTCTTTTCAGTTGGACGACATAAAAAATTTCAGACCGGATGTGGCCATATTAACCAATATCACAGAAGACCATTTAGACAGATATGAATACAAATTTGAAAATTATATAAAAAGCAAATTCAGGATTATAGAAAATCAAACGGAGGATGATGTTTTTATTTATAACAATGACGATGAAATAACAAAAAAATATTTGGGCAAATTTTTAAACAAGACTAAACCATTACCAATAAGTATGAACAGCGAACTACCAGAAGGAGCTTATATCATAAGCGCCGATATGCATTTGAGATGGAAAAATGAAGAAATGGAAATGAGTGTGGCTGACTTTTCCATCAAAGGTAAACACAACCAGTACAATACAATGGCAGCAGCTATTTGTGGGATTGTGCTGGGAATTAGGAAAGAAAGAATTCGTGATGCAGTACAAACATTTAAAGGCCTTGAACATCGGATGTCAACTGTGTTAACCATAAAAGGAGTGGAATTTATAAACGACAGTAAAGCTACCAATGTAAACAGCACCTGGTATGCGCTCGAATCAATGACAAAGCCTGTAATTCTTATTTTGGGAGGAGTGGACAAGGGTAATGATTATTCATTTATAAAAGATTTGGTAAAAGAAAAAGTGAAAGCGATTGTGTGCCTGGGTATTGATAACACCAAAATACATGAAGCATTCGGAAAGGAAGTACAACTAATGATAAATACTCAAAGTGCTAAAGAAGCGGTACAGGCTGCTTTTCATTTTGCTGATAAAGGTGATGTGGTTTTGCTATCGCCCGCATGTGCCAGTTTCGATTTGTTTAAAAATTATGAAGACCGTGGTATGCAATTCATTGAAGCTGTAAAAGATTTGTAAAGAATAATTTAGAATTCTGATAAAAAAATTAAAACCAACAAATAGTAAAATGTAAATGAGTGACGCGAAACAAATAGTATCCAATACTCTATCTTCTGCACAAACAGTTACCAGCAATCTTTGGAACCGTACTAAAGGAGATAAAGTAATTTGGGCAATCGTGATCATGCTTACCTTGGTGAGTATTCTTGCTGTATATAGTAGTGTGGGATCGCTTGCTTATAGGATGAATAAGTCCGCGGAAAGTTATTTGTTCAGGCAGATAGGTTACATCTGTCTGGGATTAATAATTATTTATTTTGCACACAGGGTCAATTACACTATTTATTCCCGTGTGGCTTCCATTTTATTTATTATTTCAATTCCATTATTGCTTTATACTTTGAAATATGGAAGTGATATTAATGAAGCAAGCCGTTGGATAAGGTTGCCGATTATCAATCTTACTTTTCAAACATCCGACCTGGCAAAGCTCGCATTGTTCATGTATATGAGTCGTATCCTCAGCCGCAGACAAAATGAAATTAAAGATTTTAAAAAAGGATTTCTTCCTTTGATAATACCTGTAGCAGTTATTTGTATGCTAATAGCTCCGGCCAATCTTTCTACTGCGTTGTTAATAGGAGGTATCGCTTTGATGCTTATGTTTATTGGGAGAGTGAGGCTCAGACATATTATGCTGGTGATTGGAGCTGCATTGATTCCATTAATTATTTTAATTTCTATTGCCTCTCATTATTATAATCACAAAGATCACGTTTCGGAAGATTTGCCGGCTATTTTATCCTTTGGAAGAATGCCTACCTGGGTAAAACGGGTGCAGGATTTTATGTATGCCGATAAAGCGGACGCTTCTTACCAGGTGCAACAGGCTAAAATTGCTATAGCCACCGGGGGTATATTTGGCAAAGGCCCCGGTAAAAGTGAAGAAAGAAATTTTCTGCCACATCCTTACAGCGATTTTATTTATGCTATAATTATAGAAGAATATGGGCTTGTGGGGGGTACTGTTATTTTATTGATTTATTTATTGTTTCTCTTTCGGAGTATAAGGCTTTTTCAGCGATGTCCTTATGCGTTTGGGGCCTTCCTGGCAGTGGCTTTGAGTTTTACATTGGTGATTCAGGCAATGGTAAATATGGGAGTAAATGTAAACCTGTTTCCAACTACCGGAGTTACATTGCCTCTGGTTAGTATGGGTGGTAGTAGCCTTTTGTTTACCTGTTTTTCTATTGGGATTATTTTAAGTGTTGCCAGAAATGTAGAACAAGTTGAAGGCAAGAATGCTGAATTGGCATTACAGCAAACAGAAGAAAGCAATGATCCGGAAGAGGAAGTTGAAAGCTGAATTTGAAAAATAAGTGAACATGAAAATTATTATTGCAGGAGGTGGTACAGGCGGTCATATTTTTCCTGCTTTAGCGATTGCCAATGCATTGAAAAATAAAATGCCGGAAATGAAAATTTTATTTGTGGGAGCAAAAGGAAAAATGGAAATGGAAAAAATTCCCGCAGCAGGTTATAAAATTGCAGGTCTTGATATAGCAGGATATAACAGAAGTTCTTTGATAAAAAATATTGGTTTGCCTTTCAAATTGATGAAAAGTTTTTTTCAGGTACGAAAAATTTTTAAAGCCTTCGAACCTGATGCAGTTGTAGGAGTTGGCGGGTATTCAACTTTTCCGGTATTGCGATATGCGCAAAGCAAAAAGATTCCTTCATTTATACATGAAAGTAATTCTTTGCCTGGCAAAAGTAATATTATGTTGGGGAAAAGGGCTACTGAAATTTTTGTGCCTTCTGAAGGAATGGAAAAATATTTTCTGGCAGAGAAAATAAAAGTAACTGGTAACCCGGTACGGGAAATTTTTTCAAAAAAGGTTCCTAAAGAAGAAGCACTTAAATTCTTTGGATTGAAGCCCGGAATAAAAACTGTTTTTGTAATGGGCGGAAGCCTTGGAGCAAAAAGTATCAATGATACCATTGAAGAGAATATGGATGCTTTTAAAAAAAATACTCTTCAATTGATTTGGCAAACCGGTAAGAATTATCAGATAAATGTTCCTAAAGAAGAAAAAATGAACATCTGGACAAATGCATTTATTGATAAGATGGAAAACGCATATTCCGCTGCTGATGTGGTTGTGGCAAGGTCCGGGGCAATGACTGTAGCTGAAATTTGTGTGGTTGGCAAACCGGCCATTTTTGTTCCGTATCCATTTGCGGCAGAAGATCATCAGACAGTAAATGCAATGGTTTTGATAAATAAAAAAGCGGCTTTAATAGTACCTGATAAAAAAGTAAAAAATGAATTATTCCCTTGTCTGATGAATTTGATAAATGATGAATCATTGATGCAAGAGTTAGGAAATAATGCATCTGAAATGAGTATTAAAAATGCAGATGAAGTAATTGCTGCGGAAATTATAAAACAAATAAAATAATCCTGATGGATATCAGGTAAAAAACAAAATGGGATTGGAAAAAATAAAATGAAAGACATTTCAACCATATCACGTGTTTACTTTATTGGTATTGGCGGCATTGGCATGAGCGCACTGGCAAGATATTTTTTGAGCAAAAAAGTCTCTGTTAGCGGGTACGATAAAACATCTACTGTACTTACACAAAAAATGGAAAACGAAGGAATGTTGATTCATTATGAAGATAATGTGGATTTGATTGATAAAAAGGCTGACCTGGTTATTTATACTCCTGCGATACCAAAGGATCATAAAGAGTTCAATTATTATAGAGATCATAATTATGAAATGGCAAAACGAAGTGATGTGCTTCAGCAAATTACCAAATCGTCCTTTAATATTTGTGTGGCAGGTACACATGGTAAAACAACTATCAGTACCCTGTTAGCTCATATTCTGCGCCATTCTGGTTTTGGCTGTAATGCTTTCCTGGGAGGCATTTCAGTAAATTATAATACTAATTTCTGGAGCAGTGATAATAATGTTACTGTAGTAGAAGCGGATGAATACGACAGGAGTTTTTTAAAGCTGGTACCTGATATAGCGGTCATAACAGCTATGGACGCCGATCATTTGGATATATATGAAACTAAAGAAAAAATGGAAGATGCATTCGTTGAATTTGCTAATCAGTTAAAACCGGATGGGCTTTTACTAACAAAATTCGGATTGCCTGAAAAGGAATTCATTGCGAATAATCATCTACGTTATAGTCTTCAGAATGATATGGCCAATGTTTATGCGTCAAACATCACAATGCGTGATGGGGGCTATGAATTTGATGTAACAGCTAAAGATTGGGAACTCAATAAAGTGAAGTTACACATGGGGGGGATGCATAATGTAGAAAATGCAGTAGCCGCAATATATATAGCCGCATATCTGAAAATTACTCCTATAAAAATATTAAATGCCGTAGGGACATTTAAAGGGGTTAAAAGAAGATTTGAATATATTATTAGTCCTTTGGAAGCTGCGAATAATAAGAATCATGTTGTTTTTATTGATGACTATGCGCATCATCCTGCAGAATTAAGCGCTTTGATACGCGGTGCTAAAAGTTTATTCAGTTTTAAAAAGTGCACTATTATTTTTCAACCTCATCTTTTTTCGAGGACTCGCGATTTAGCAAAAGAATTTGCCAAAAGCCTGGATTTGGCAGATCGTGTTTTACTTCTTCCCATTTATCCCGCAAGAGAATTGCCAATAGATGGAGTAACAAGCGAAATGATTTTAAAAGAAATGGAAAATAAGAATGCGACGGTTATTTCTAAAGAAGAATTATTAAAATACATCGGAAACGATTATTTGAAATTGGTTCATGAAAGCAGTTTTGGAGAAGTACTAATTACTGCCGGTGCCGGAGATATTGATAAACTGGTACAACCCATTAAAGAAATATTATTGAACACTATTTAAAAATATGACGGCAATTAACAAAAATAACTTCAGAAAAATCTTTGTCATCTCAATAGGGATATTATTGGGTGCAGGTGCTGTTGTGCTTTTGGTTGCCGCCATTACCAGGAAAAATAATGAACAAATTTCCGGGGTTGAAATACATATTTCAGATGTGCAGGATCATTCTTTTATCTCCAAAAAGTATGTACTTGCCATTCTTGAAAATGAGAACGGGAAAAAACTGAACCCATCAACAACATTGAATTCCCTTGATCTTACAAAGATGGAAAACGTTTTGGGGAAAGAGCCGTGGATCCAAAAAGCAGAAATATTTTTTGATAACAATAATGTATTACAGGTAAAGATTACTGAAAGAGAACCGGTGGCAAGAATATTTACATCTTCGGGAATATCATTTTATATGGATAGTTCATTGACAAAATTACCATTAAGTAATCAATTTTCTGAAAGGCTACCTGTATTTACCGGCTTCCCTACTGTAACTGTAACTAAGAAACTGAAAAAAGAGGATAGTACTCTTCTTGCCGGAATCAAAATCATAAGCGAATATATAGACTCTCATCCTTTTTGGATGGCACAAATTGATCAGATAAATATTACACCGGCTGGTACTTTTGAGCTAATTCCTAAATTAGGAAATCAGTTGATCCGTTTTGGAAGTGCAGAAAATTGTGCAGAAAAGTTCAATAAACTTCTCGCATTTTATGAACAGATTCAAACCAAAATAGGTTGGACTAAATATTCTGTAATTGATATTCGATTCAAAAACCAGGTTATCGGTGTAAATCGTAATGAAACAGAAATAAAGTCTGATTCTTTGCGCGTCATACAGATCATGAAAAATAATATCGAAGAAGCTCAAAAGAATTCGAATGATTTATCGAGAATTCAGTTACCTCAGCCTCCTGATAATAATAATGAAAAAGTAAATAATTCGGCCGTTTTAGAAAAAGTACCAGATGGAACTACGGCTGAAAACAAAATCCGGAAAGAGAAATCCAATGAAACAAAAGTGAGTGCTGTAACCCCTGTCCATGATCATGAAAAACCTTTTATTAAAAAACAAATCTCGGATGAGAGCACATCAGTAATCAGGCATCCATCATCAAATGAAAAACCGAATCCTGCCCCAATCCAAAATCCGGCAGCGAAAAAAGTGGATTTAAAAAAGACTGAATTAAAAAAGGAAGTGAAAAAGCCGCCGGCTGGAATTGGAAAACCGCCCGTAGAAGTGAAGAGAATTCCTAAAGCGGTAATGCCACCAAAAAGCGATTATTAAAAAATAAAAAATAAATAATAAGAAAGTAAATAACTCAGGACATCATTCGCAAAAAACAAAAAACATGAACAACGAACAACCCATTATCGTAGGCCTCGACATTGGAACTACCAAGATCGCCGCCATTGCCGGAAGAAAAAATGAATTCGGTAAACTCGAAATTCTTGGCTTTGGTCGTGCCAATAGCAACGGTGTACAGCATGGCATGGTACTCAACATTGACCAAACCATTCAAGCCATTCAAACAGCACTTGAAAATTGCTATGCCAGTAATCCTAATTTGCCTATCACCGAAGTATATGTGGGCATTGCCGGACATCACATAAAAAGTCTGCAAACACGTGGTGATATTGTAAGGCAGAATACTGAAGAAGAAATCAAGCAATCTGAAATTGATCAGTTGGTAAATGATCAATACAAAACTTACATACCCGCCGGCGACCAGATCATAGACGTAATTCCACAGGAATTTACGGTAGATAATTTCCAGAATATTCCCGATCCCATTGGATATAGCGGTGTAAAAGTGGGGGCTAATTTTCATATCATTACAGGCGATAAAAATGCAATCAGAAATATCAACCGGAGCGTAGAAAAAGCCGGGTTAAAAATTAAAGATCTCGTGCTTCAACCTCTTGCCTCTGCAGCCGCAGTAATGTGTGAGCATGACCTGGAAGCCGGCGTGGCCATCGTGGATATTGGTGGTGGCACTACTGATCTTGCTGTGTTTTACGAAGGTATTTTGAAACATACCGCGGTAATTCCTTTTGGTGGCGAAAATATTACCATTGATATTAAGACAGGTTTGGGAGTTTTAAAAACTCAGGCCGAGCAAATGAAAGTACAGTTCGGAAGTGCCCTTGCGGATGAAGCGAAATCCAATACATACATCACTATTCCGGGTTTGCGTGGAATGGCTGCCAAAGAGATCAGTGTAAAGAACCTTGCAGGAATTATCCAGGCCCGCATGAGCGAGATAATGGATTTTGTAGCTTATCATTTAAAACAGGTGGGCCTTGATAACAGAATGCTTAATGGAGGTGTAGTACTTACCGGTGGCGGTTCGCAGCTCAAACATCTGATCCAATTGACGGAATACGTTACGGGATTAAATGCGCGTATCGGTTATCCGAATGAGCATCTTGCCTCAGGACATATTGAAGAGCTGACGAAGCCCATGTACGCTACTTGCCTGGGTTTGATTTTGAAAGGATATAATGATTTTGAAAATAAAAGGAAACAATTTGAACAGCAATTTGCAAAATTGAATATCCCGCAATCACTACAACGGTCAGGTATAGACGAGACTGAAGTAGTAGTTGCCGATGAAAGAATGAATGTGGTGAAACCAAGAAAGACACTGAAAAGTTTTTTGGATTCCTGCAAAAACGGATTGATAGAAATGTTTAAAGATGAAGAAGATTCGGAATTGTAGGTGCAACCTTCGGTTGCCCAATAGGGTACCCGTGAAGGGTACCGCTACGGAATAAAATTTTTAATTACTAACCCAAAAACAAAATAACCCTTCGGGGAAATGGAGGAACCAAATTATGATTCAATTTGATTTGCCAAAAGAACAATCATCTATCCTGAAAGTAATAGGAATAGGAGGAGGTGGCAGCAATGCTGTTAACCACATGTTCAATCAAAATATTGATGGCGTAGACTTTATTATTTGTAACACAGATGCCCAGGCAATCACTCACAGTAGAGTACCCAACAAGGTTCAACTTGGGCCACACTTAACTCAAGGGCTCGGGGCGGGAGCCAATCCTGAGATTGGTCGTGAGGCTACCGAAGAAAGTCTTGAGGAAATAAAAAAGATACTTGAAGTAAATACCAAAATGGCGTTTATTACAGCCGGTATGGGCGGTGGTACGGGTACAGGGGGAGCCCCGATCATTGCAAAAATTTGTAAAGATCTTGGTATTCTTACTGTTGGTATTGTAACCACTCCATTTGCTTATGAAGGTAAAAAGAGAATTGCCCAGGCAGAAGAAGGTATCAATAAATTAAAAAATCATGTGGACACGCTTTTGGTTATTAGTAATGATAAATTGCGTCATCAATTTGGAAACCTTACCATGAAGGCTGCATTTGCAAAAGCGGATAATGTATTGGCAACCGCTGCAAAATGTATTACTGATGTAATCAATAGTACCGGTCAAATAAATGTTGATTTTGCTGATGTATGTACGGTAATGCGTAGTGGCGGAGTGGCTATTCTTGGAAGTGCAGAATGCGAGGGTGAAAACCGTGCCCAGAAGGCAATTGAACAGGCGTTGAATTCTCCGTTGCTTAATGATAATGATATTCGCGGGGCTAAATGGATCCTTATCAATATCAATTCTGCAGAAGGAGAAACAGAATTTACAATGGATGAAGTGGAAACCATTCAAAATCATTTATTAAGCCAGGCGGGCGAAGACTCTGATGTGATACTTGGATTGGGATACGATAATTCTCTTGAAAATAAAATCGGTATTACCCTCATTGCAACCGGGTTTGATCATAAACAGCCTTTTGATAAAAAAACGGATCCGGAAGAAAAAGTGAAAAAAGAAGATGAAAAAATAGTAATGGTTCTTCAGCAGGAAGAAAAGAAAAAGCCGGGACAACCACTTTTTCTATTTAATGAAAAAAATGAAGCTCTTGTTAATAAGAATGGATCTGTTAATCCCGTAGATGAGATTACTGAAGATGAAAATATCGTTGAACAAAAAGGATTCAAAACTTTGAAAGATGAAGATGTATATGCAGCGTTGCAAAAAGAAGATGAGGAAGCAAATAAGATGAGCCCTAAAATAGTTGAGGCTTTTAAGGATGGATTCGTAAATTTACGAAAGGATGATGGTAAAAATACGGTTGATAATTCACCTGAAACTATAATTCATTTCGAATTATCTTCGGAATATAATTCAAATCCTCGGAAATCTGACTGCGTTCAGCAAGAAAATGCTGAAAATTTACATCAAAAGAAACAAAATGAAATTAATAAAGGAGCTAGCACCGCCGCAACGTCAGGCGGTTATTTGGTGAAACCGAAGCAAATTTATGCTGAAGAGAAACCAGAACTTGAATCCGAAACTCTGGATAAACGAACCCCGTTGCCAATTTCCAAACAGGAAGACGAGCCTGCGGAAGAAATGCAATTGGTGGTGAAAAATTCCAAGGATGCGGTGGAGGGAAACCAGGAAAAGAAAGTACACCAAACGATGCCTATCATGATGTCATCTGTTGAGGAACCGCCGATGGTGGACGAAACAGATGAACCAAAGCGCAGGGCTATGGACCGTATTGCGAAGTTGAGGAATCTTTCCTTTAACGTGAACGCTGCAGATCCTAACAATGAGTTTGAGTCGGTTCCGGCATATCTCCGCCGCAATATGGAATTGCAAAATTCGATTGCAGATGTGGAAACTTTTTATAGTAATTACACTGTAAAATCAGATGAAAATAACAAGGCTGAAATCAGTACTATTAATACTTTTTTAGATGGTGAAAAACCGGATTAAATCAATCTGATGATCGCAGCCTGATTGATTTTAAAGTAACGATTTCGCTCTAGTGAATTAATTTTGATTTCATGCTTACCAGATTTTTAAAATTCGTGTTCCTTTTTGTTGTCGTTGCTTCCCCCAGTTGCAATCAAACAACAAAAAAATATTCAAATCCCACTGTTGCTATAGAAACTTATTATGGCGATATTATTGTGGAATTATATCCGGGTAAAGCACCTAAAACTGTGGCTGCATTTCTTTCCTATGTGGATTCGGGCTATTATAAGAATACTTCTTTTTACCGGGTTTTAAAAGCAGAAGACCAGGCTATGAATGTAGCTAAAACCCAATTGATACAAGGAGGCCTTTGGCAGACTAAATTTAAACTGCAACAAACCATTCCGGGAATTCCGTTGGAAACTACACAACAAACAGGCATACTTCATAAAGAAGGAGTGATTTCACTGGCGCGCAATGAGGATCCCAATTCAGGTAATACAGAATTTTTTATTTGTATGGATGATGAACCCGATTATGATTATGGGGGCGATGCAAGCCCTGATAAAAAAGGGTATGTTACATTTGGAAGAGTAATTGACGGAATGAAATACGTAAGGCAAATTCACGATCAACCGGATACCAATACTACCTTTGTGAAGTTTATAAAAATACTGAATATTAAAAGACTAAAGTGATTGGTGGTTTACAAGTGATAGATACCAAAAATTAGATCGTAGTGATTATCCTTTCGAAAATTAATTCTGTTGGGACTTTTATTTTTTTTCTGTCATCAATATTTGTTTCAAAAAAAATAATAAAGCGTTGCTTTTTTCATTTTCCTATTTTCACATTGATTCTTAATCAAACAATCGCGCAAAATGATTTCCCAAATGATGGCGCATGGCGTTTCTGAATAATTCCGGAGTTCCTTTTTCTAAAATGTCCACCAATTCTTTATGTGAAATGAATTTTCTGAGTTGAATTTCTTTTCCAAGTAATCCGCTGTGGTGTACATAATCAAAAACCGGCAATAACATTTTCTGAAATTTTTTCATGGTTTCATTTCCTGTAATCTCATACAACCTACCATGAAAAGCAATTTCATGGCTAATGTTAAACAAATGCTTGTCAGCAACTTTAGGCTCATTTTTTACAATCTCTCTAAGCTCTTCTATATCTTCTTTTGTTTTTCTTTTAAAAAGAAAATCTGCCATTCCTATTTCCAACACTAATCTTATTTCAAATATTTCTTTTAATGTTTCCTGGTCCAATATATGTGGATTCATACTTTTACTCAGGATTGCAAAAATATCAGGGCTGGTAATTACGGCTCCTTTTTTCTTTTTTGATTCTAATAATCCCATCATTCGTAATCTTAATAAGGCTTCCCTGATTACTGTGCGGCTCACCCCAAGCGTTTCCGCCAATTCTATTTCTTTGGGGATAGAGTCTCCTATTTTTAATTTCTTTTGTTGTAATATTTCTACCAGTTTTTTTTCTACTTTATCTACGAGGGAAGAAGTATCAATTGTTTTCAGATTTTTTTTAAAAATGGCTGAGTTCATAATTTGTATGGTTTATCCTTTTGAATATCAAGTCGGAATGTTTGTATGTAAAAGTATGATTCCTTACCAAAAAAAGTAATATTTTAAAGAAAATATAAAATTTATTTGGCGGTGTAAAGTTAACAATTTATTTTTGTTATGTCATACATAATAATATAAACTTTAAACTACTTAAAAAATGAAATTTTCTTATTTGAAAATTGGGATTTTTTTCACCTGTTTTCTTCTCTCTGCCACTGCCTGGGCACAGACAAAAACGATTACAGGCAAAGTAACCTCCAGCGAGGGTAGCCCACTACCCGGGGTTTCTGTTATTTTGAAAGGGAACAGTGTTGGTACACAAACCAATGCAGAAGGAGTCTATACTATAGATGCTGCGAGAGGTGATGTAATAAATTTCTCATCGGTCGGTTATGCAACACAAAGTGTAAAAGTGGAAAATTCTGCGATTATTAATGTTACATTAAATGTTTCTGCCGATAAGTTGGGAGAAGTTGTGGTCGTTGGTTATGGAACTCAAAACAGGCGGGATGTTACAAGTTCAATAGGAAAAGTGGATAACCAGGTTTTAACTACGGCTCCCCGTGCAAATGTAGGAACCGCTTTACAGGGATCTGTTGCGGGGGTACAGGTTATAAATTCATCGGGAACACCAGGTTCTTCACCATATATATTATTACGCGGAGGCGCCAGCATAAATAATCCGGGCGCTCCCTTGGTAGTTGTGGATGGTATTATTCGATCATTTAATGATATAGCACCGGAGGATATTGCCTCTATTGATCTTTTGAGAGATGCTGCCGCCACTGCCATTTACGGTGCCAGGGCAAATAATGGTGTAATTCTTATCACAACGAAAAAAGGTAAAGCCGGGAAGGCGGAAATTTCTTATAAATTTACGGATGGGCATAATCAACAAAGAGCCGGCTTCAATTACCTGGATGCCAAAGATTATATTTATTACAATCGTCTCGGTAATCTTAATTCGGGAAGGACTTTAGCACAGGTAAATGGTACAAGAGGTTATGGATTACTTACAGATCCTGCTGATTTAGCCTCTTTTGATATCAGGGCGTACTCCGGAAATGAGAATTTATTATCGCAAGGTTGGGATACTTTATCTGATCCTTATGGTGCAAGCGTAACAAATCCATCAGGTGCTATTATTTTTAAGGATCATGGAGGCGAAATAAAGGATCTATTATTTAGAAATACCCAGACACAGGATCATTATATTAATCTTGTTGCGGGAAATGACAAGAGTAAAGTTTTCGGAAGTTTTGATTATTATAATGAAGGCGGCGTAATAGTGGGTTCTAATTACAATCGTTATACCGGAGATGTTAATTATTCTTATAAAGTAAGGCCCGATTTAGAAGTAACTACCGGGGGTACTTTTTCTACATCAAATCAGTTAGGTACACCCAATTCAGAAATAAATACCATTTACCGGACACAAGCATTATGGCCAACGATGAATCCCTGGTTAGATTCTGCTAAAACTTTGCCTAATCCCGGGAACGGAGGATCAGACGGTAACCCTTTATACTTATTGTCAAAAATACAAAGATCCAATGTAACAAACAGGATCACAGCCAATACATCAGTAAAATATGATATTACGCCTGACTTGTATGTTAGAGGAACCGCTTCAATTTATTATTATGAGAACTTGCAACAATATCACCAGGATGCAACACAAACTTATGCTCAATATTTTTCGAATCCACAAACATTTTCAACTTCGAGGCCGGCTTATGATTATTTCAATAATCTTTTTCAGCAACAATATGATGCTACCATAAATTATTCAAAGACTTTTCTATCAAAGAACCATTTGAATGCAATGCTTGGAACAGAATTTTTTGGTCAGAAAAATTTTATCATGCAGGTTTATGGAACTAATTCTCCTACCGATTTAATCACAACTGTAAATGCCTCTACTACTTTTGCTGCAGGCAGCAACTATAGTACAAAAACCCAGAACTCAATTGTTTCAGGTTTTGGAAGAATAAATTACGATTATGATAACCGGTATCTGGTAACATTAGTTGGAAGACAAGACGGCGTTTCAAATCTTGCAACTCAACAACGTTGGGGCTTTTTCCCTGGAATGTCTGCGGGGTGGAATATGCAAAACGAAAAGTTTTATAAAAATAGCTCATTACATGAAGTTTTGTCCACCTTTAAACCAAGGATCAGCTATGGTCAGAATGGAAATATTGCAGGTGTAGGTCCTTATGATGTACAAGGTGTTTTTGGAAGCCGGGGAAATTATAATAATATTGGAGGTTATCTGAATACGTCTCCCGTTAACTCTGGTTTACAATGGGAAAAAAGTACTACTACAGATGTAGGCGCTGATTTTGGTTTTTTTAGGAATAGAATTACTTTATTGTTTGATTATTATGATAGAAAAACAAGTAACCTCTTAACCTCATTGGCACTACCAAGCTATGTAGGTTATTCATCAGTAACTACCAACTCAGGGACTTTTCAGAACAAAGGATATGAATTTACATTGAACGCAAATATTTTAAGATTACCAAGTGGATTTACCTGGAATGTTAGTGCGAATATTTCTTATGATAGAAATAAAGTTTTGAAATTACCCTTTAATGGTAATGCAAATAACAGGCAGGGAGGTTTGCAAATTTGGAATCCCAAAACAAACCAATTGGAATGGGTAGGTGGCATCCAGGAAGGCCAGCCTTTAGGTAATATATATGCTTATAAACAAGTATCAATATTTAAAGACGAAGCAGATGTAGAGGCAATTGCAGGAAACAGGGTTGATAAAATTGCCAACATTACCGGGCCTAATCTTCCGGCCGGTCCGGGTTCTGATGGCGGCCATATTTCTCCAGGTGACGTAAATTGGTTAGATGTAGATAAAAATGACACTATTGATGCAAGAGACCAGGTTTATATTGGAAATATTTATCCAAAATATACAGGTGGCTTTTCTACAGATTTATCTTATCACAATTTCTCAATCTTTGCCCGATTTGATTATTCTCTTGGTTATACTATTTACGATGATCAGCTTGCACGGACTTTGGGAAATTACCAGGGAACATTTAATTATACCACCTTGCAGAAAGACTCATGGTCTCCTACGAATGAAATTACCAATATTCCTAAAGTTTATTATGCAGACCAGGTTCAGGGGGCAGGTAAACAGAATTATACCCGGGGCAATAATGCAAGCGCTGTGCTAAACGGCAATAATTCGTCAATGTATGAAAAAGGAAATTATGTTGCTTGCAGAGAGATATCCTTATCGTATGATTTTACAAAAGCCATGTTATCAAAGACAAGGTTTCTGACTCATGCAAGAGTATTTGTCAGCGCTAACAATTTATTCTATGTTACTAAATTCAGAGGGCTTTCTCCTGAGCCGCCTTTAAACTCTAATGGAGTGATTTACGGAATATATCAAGGTACCTACCCGACTCCCAAAACATTTGTATTTGGTGCCCAGGTTTCATTTTAAATTTTCTAAAAAACATTATATGAAAAAAATAATAACAGCAATTTTAAGTGTAGGATTTATAAGTTTTTTTAGTTCCTGCACAAAACAATTAGATCTGGCACCGGTTAGTACCATAAGCAATAGCAACTATTGGAATTCTGCCAGTTCATTCGATGCTTTTGTTACCGGGATTCATACTCAGTTCAGAGCAGATAATGGAAACTTTCTGGCTTTGGGCGAATTGCGTGCCGATATCTTTGGCACTGATCCTGGCAACTCCGGCGCTTTTACAGGTGAGGCCACACAAGGCGTAGAACGAACATGGCTCAATACTTTGAATTTGGATAACGTATGGACGCTTGGCAATTTTGGAGGCTTCTATTATAATATTGTACAAATTAACTTGTTAATAAGCCAGTTGCATAATACAAATCTTTTGACGCCGGCCACTAAAAGTTATTATCTCGGTATTGCCTTTGGAATGCGTGCCTATTATTATTTTCAACTATACAGGTCCTGGGGAGGAGTAATTTTACAAACAGATCCAGTAACTTCTTTCAATATCGCCACTTTGGCCAAACCCTCTAATACGGCAGAGGAAACAATTGCATTAATTAAATCGGATATTGATAGTTCCAATAATAACTTTGGCAACAATTATGCTTTTAACGCAACGAATGGAAAATACTTCTGGTCAAAAAGTGCAACTCAAATGCTGAAGGCCAATGTCTATCTTTGGACAAGCTATAGAGGGGGAGGAGCTGCGGACGCTACCACTGCTTTAAATGCATTAAATGATATTCAAACAAATGTGCCGGGCCTTGCCTTAGTAACAACTGCCGGCTCTGCACAATCTGCCTTTGCCAATGTTTTTGCAACAACCAACAGGCAGAACTCAGAAATTATTTTTGCATCACATTATGGCTACAACGAAGCCACGATGGGGTTTGCTACAAGTACATTTTTGCCGCAGACAGGCCTTATTTCTAATTTTTATGATTCTGTGAATAATATGCAATTTAATCCAAACAGTACCGGAAACTGGGGTGGCCTGTTGCGTGCGCCTGTAAAAATAGCCACATTCAGACAATTTAATCCAAAGGATACCAGGGCATTGGCATCTATACAACCGGCTTATAATTTAGTTAACGGTCAATACATAATAGCAGGCTGCTTTGTAGATAAATACCAGGGTGAATTTCAGGCTGGCAACCGGGTAATCACAAATGATTTACCAATTTACCGTTACGCAGGTTTATTGCTTTTGAAAGCTGAGGCAGAAGTAATATTAGGCATGAATCCTGCCAATGAAATTGACCAGGTTAGAGCAAGGGCTTATGGTTCCAATTATTCCGATGCGGTTTATGGATATCCCAATCAACCAATTGATGTTGATCCGAAAGAGGCAATTTTGCAGGAACGTTTTTATGAATTTATTTTTGAAGGAAAAAGATGGTATGATTTATTGAGAATGGACCCCGCGGGTTCTTATGTTTATGAACATGTATTGCCCGCTTCAGCTTTTCCTAATACAGATCCGGTGGGCCGGCTGCTTTGGCCGATAGACCGGACTTCTTTAACCAACAATAGAGATTTGGTGCAGACAGCAGGGTATTCAAGTTTTTAATCGGAAATAACGATTTTCTTAATTTGTAACAAATTTTTTCTCATAATCAACAAGCAGTTAACAGCGGGGGATGTTCTCATCCCCTGATTTTTAAAATTCTCTAAATAACTTTATCACAATAAATATTTGATATAATGACTGAACATTTACAGGGATTAATCGCAGCCCCTTTTACTCCAATGGATAAAAACGGGGAACTTAATCTCACATTGATTCCGCAATACTACCAATTTTTAAAACATAATAAAGTTACCGGCGCTTTCATCTGTGGCTCCACCGGTGAAGGGGTTTCACTGACTCTCGATGAAAGGAAAGCCGTAACCAAAGCATGGGGCGATTGTACCAAAAATGATAAAGATTTTAAAGTGATGGTTCTTACGGGAGGGACCTGTATTACCGATTGTATTGAACTGGCTAAGTTTGCACAGCAGTCAGGCCTATACGCAGTTTCTTTTACAGCACCGTTTTATTTCAAACCCACAAATGCGGCGGCGTTGGCAGATTGTTGTAAAATAATAGCCACTTCAGTTCCTGACATGCCTTTTTATTATTATCATATTCCTGTTTTAAACGGATGTAATGTAGCCATGATAGATCTGTTGAATGAGGTACATGGAAAGATTCCTAATTTTGCCGGTATCAAATACACGCATGAAGATTTCATGGATTTTCTTTCTTGTCTGCACTTTCAAAATGGGAAATATGATATGCTTTGGGGCCGAGATGAAAATATGCTGTCTGCATTGGCTGTAGGCGCTAAAGGCGCTGTTGGAAGTACCTTCAATTATGCTGCGCCTCTTTATTATGATATGATAAATTCGTTTCAAAAAAATAATTTGAAAAAAGCTCAGACATTGCAACAACAATCTATTGACATGATTACTTTGCTGGGAAAATACGGCGGCATAGCTATCGGTAAGGCATACATGAAATTGATTGGATTGGATTGCGGTGAATTCAGATTGCCTGTAAAAAATATGAGCGCTGATCAATTTAAATCGTTTAAAAAAGATGTCGGACAAATAAATTTCAGTAGCTTTTGCTCAACACAACTTTCGACCTAAAGCATGAATAATGATCCGGATTTTTGTTCCCTTTATATTAATTTTTATGTTGCTCACCTCTGATTCAACAGCGCAAAAGGCTGCCTTTACTATATCCTGGAAAAGAATTGCTGCTATTCCATCTTCTGGTACAAATGTGTCATTAGGTTTTGCCGGTGCAATAAATGGTGTTAATAATAACGTTCTCATTGTTGCCGGAGGATCTAATTTTCCAAATGGAAAACCATGGGAAGGCGGGGAAAAATTTTATTCGGATAGAATTTTTGTTCTTGAGAAAAAAGGCAATGAATTTATTTGGAACAAAAAAGTAACAAGCATTTTGCCTGAACCAATTGCTTATTGCGGAAGTACCTCAACTCCTTTAGGAATTGTTTATGTCGGCGGTGAAAATGGGAAAGGAAATTCTAATAAATGTCTTTTATTAAAATGGAATGGACTCAAAAACCAGGTTGATGTAAAATCCTTGCCGGATTTGCCTTTGGCATTGACTAATATTGCTGTTACAAATATTGGTAATGTTGTTTATGCTGCGGGGGGCGATGAAGCTAAAAATTCATCCGATAGTTTTTTCAGCCTTGATTTAAATGATACAAATGCTCAATGGAAGACACTTTCTTCACTGCCAATTGCCCTGGCAAATGAAACCGCAATAGCACAAAACGGAAAAGACGGGAAAGAAATATTTATCATTGGCGGAAGGTCCAAAACATCTTCCGGGATCAGCGATTTGCATAACACTACTTTTGGTTTTGATCCTCAAAAACAAGTATGGAAAAAATGTGCAGATATTTCCGATGGAGTTCATACCACCAATTTGTCTGCTGCATCCGGCGTCACTTTGGGGAAACACGAAATTCTGATTACAGGTGGCGATAATGGAAAAACATTTCACGAAATAGAAACATTGATATCAAAGATCGCTGAGGCAAAAACACCGGAAGAAAAAGAAAGGTTGACACAGAAAAAAAACAATTTGAGTATTCATCATAAGGGATTTGATAAAAGGCTGCTGTTGTATAATACGGTCACTGATGTATGGACAAAGATCGGAGAATTACCTTTTCTTACGCATGTTACAACAACTGATGTGAAATGGGGAAATGAAATCTTAATTTCAAATGGAGAAATAAAACCCGGAGTCAGAACGCCTGATGTGATGATGGGAAAAGTGTCCGAAAAAAGTGATGCAAAAAAGTAAAAATTATAAGTGGATTGTAGTCGCGCTTCTTTGGGTAGTTGCTTTGCTCAACTACATGGACAGGCAGATGCTGGCCACTATGCGTCCGGCAATGGAAATAGATATTCATGAGCTGCAATCGGCCACCAACTTCGGTTACCTGATGGGCATCTTTCTTTGGATATATGGTTTTATGAGTCCCATATCCGGAATTATTGCTGATAAGGTGAATAGAAAATGGCTCATCGTTGGAAGTTTATTTGTGTGGTCAGGTGTTACTTTTGGAATGGGACTGGCCACTACTTATCACCAGATATATTGGCTGAGAGCGGTGATGGGTATCAGTGAAGCCTTATACATTCCCGCCGGATTATCATTAATTGCAGATTATCACGATGACAAAACGCGATCACTTGCCATCGGTATTCACATGACCGGATTATATTTCGGGCAGGCGCTTGGTGGCTTTGGCGCTACCGTTGCTGCGGCTTATACATGGCATTTTACATTTCATTCTTTTGGGTTAATCGGTATTGTTTATTCGCTGATTTTAATTATTTTTTTAAGAGAAAAAAAAGACCGCGGAAAAGTCAATTCATCCGACAAAATGCTTGTTCCCGAAAAGTCATCTATACTCAAAGGGTTGGCTTTGTTATTTTCGAATATTTCTTTTTGGATCATCCTATTTTACTTCGCTATTCCCAGCCTGCCCGGATGGGCAACGAAGAATTGGTTGCCTACCCTCTTTGCTCAAAACCTTGATATTCCTATGTCGCAGGCAGGGCCACTATCAACTATCACCATTGCTGCATCGTCATTTATAGGAGTAATCTTTGGCGGAATTTTATCAGACAGATGGGTACAGAAAAATATTCGCGGAAGAATTTATACGAGTGCCATCGGTTTAGGATTGACCATTCCATCCCTGTTATTATTAGGGTTTGGACATTCACTTTTTCATGTAATCGCCGCTGCGCTTTGCTTTGGAATAGGTTATGGAATGTTTGATGCGAATAATATGCCGATACTTTGCCAGTTCGTGCCACAAAAATTAAGAGCCACAGCGTATGGAGTTATGAACATGGTTGGCGTATTTGCCGGAGCTTACATTACAGATCTCTTAGGAAGGTCTTCTGATGAGGGGAATCTTGGAAAAAGTTTTGCGATGCTGGCAGGAATTGTATTAATCGCATTGATTATCCAGATAAGTTTTCTGCGGCCAAAGGTGAATAATTATGGAGAATAAATATTGAACTACAAAATAGAAAAATCTGTTTTTTCCTGCCGTCAGGTAGATTTGTTTACTTTAAAATCATTTTCTATATGAAACAAAAAACCATCTTATTTCTTCTTTCTTTATTATTTCTTTCTTCAGAAATTCTTGCGCAGGATTCAAAAATAAAAGTTGCTTGTATAGGTAATTCTGTCACTTATGGATATCGATTAAAGGATCCGGCAACCGAATCCTATCCGGCCCAATTGCAAAATATGCTGGGTGCAAAATATGAAGTAAAAAATTACGGACACAGTGGCGCTACGCTTTTGCGCAAAGGCCATAATCCGTATTATAAAACAAAAGAATTTAGTGAAGCGATTAATTTGATTCCTGATATTGCCATTATTGATTTGGGATTAAATGATACCGATCCGCGCGACTTGAATAATTACAGCAATGATTTCAGGGGCGATTATTCCTGGCTCATAGATACTTTGCGAAAAGCAAATCCTAATGTAAAAGTGTATATATGTTTGATGACACCAATATTTAATGATCATCCGCGATTTCGTTCGGGCACGCGTGATTGGTATTGGAAAATTCAAAACCTGATTCCTGATATTGCTAATGTAAATCATACAGGTTTAATTGATTTGCACACGCCTTTTTATTTTCATCCCAATCTATTTCCCGATGCCTTGCATCCGAACAAAGAAGGTGCGATTATTTTAGCAAAGACAGTCTATAGCGCTATCACAGGTGATTACGGCGGATTACAAATGCCCAATGTTTTTGCAAATGATATGGTATTGCAACGCAATAAGCCGATTCCGATTTTTGGAATAGCCAATGCTAATGAAGAAATAATTGTTTCGTTCAGTAAACAAAACTTGCCTACCAGCACGCAGGCAAAAAAGGTGAATTCCGGTTCAGATGGAAAATGGGAAGTAATATTTGATGGGTTGCCTGCCGGCGGACCATATACATTAACTGTACAATCAAAAGATAAAACGATTGAGTTTAAAAATATTTTAATGGGTGATGTATGGCTTTGTGCCGGACAATCAAATATGTTATTCAGATTAGATCAATCTTTTGAAGGAAAGAAAGCCATTGAAAATTCAACGGATAAAAATATCAGATTGTTTCAATTGAAGGCAATTCAGGAAACTGATAATGTTGCGTGGGATTCTGCCACATTAGAAAAAGTTAATGAACTGAAATATTTTACGGGAAACTGGCAACAATGCAATTCTGGCTCTGCATCTACTTTTTCTGCTGTCGGATATTTCTTTGGCAAAAAAATTCAGCAGGAAGAAAATGTTCCAATCGGTTTAATTGAAGTGGCAGTTGGTGGCGCGCCAATTGTATCTTTCATGGACAGACATACCATGGAGTTTGATCATTACCTTGTAAATGAATTATACGATTGGAGAAAATCTGATTTTATCATGCCGTGGGTTCGTGAAAGGGCAGCAAAAAATTTGGAAAACTCAAATGACCCTCGTCAGCGGCATCCTTACGAACCTTGTTATACCTATGAAGCGGGAATTTCTCAATTTATCAACACACCAATCAAAGGATTCATTTGGTACCAGGGAGAAAGTGATGCACACAATGTGGATTCGTATGCATATAATTTTAAAGCACTAATTTCAAGCTGGAGAAGTTTATGGCATGAAGGATTACCATTTTACTTTGTTCAGCTTTCGGGACTTGACAGACCGTCGTGGCCTTATTTCAGGGATATGCAGAGAAAAATATCGCACGAAATATTTAATGTAGGCATGGCTGTATCAAGCGATTGGGGCGATTCACTAAATGTGCATCCTACTCACAAACAACCTGTGGGAGAACGTTTGGCACTGTTGGCTTTGAAAAATACGTATCATAAAAATATGATTGCCCAAGGCCCGGATGTGATAAAAGTTTTACAAAATGGAAAGGAAATAGTTATTGATTTTATGAATGGGAAAAAATTACGAACAAGGAATAATGAACCCCTAATTGGTTTTGAAGTGATGAATGAAATCGGAGAAATCTTTTCGCCGATGGCGGAAATAAAAAACAATCAAGTGATTTTGTATTTGAAAAACAATGAAAAAATAATTAAAGTCTTGTATGCATATCACCCTTTCACAAGGGCCAATTTAGAGAATGAAGCGGGTTTGCCTGCAAGCACTTTTTCCATAGATTTAAAATAAGGTAAATGAGAAGTTTTGAATGAAATATTTTTGGTGAAGTAAAAAAATTTAGAAATGAAGAAAAGCTATTTATTTTTTTTAATTATTGTGGGTTTTGCGCAGATTTCAAATGCGCAAGAAAAAATCACATGGCATGAACCAAAATTTGTGGAAGGCGTTTGCATTACCGATTCACAAAATATCTTCAACAGGCTCCCGGTTGATTTGAAAGAAAAAGTGCGAAAGCCAGTTTGGGAATTATCCCAAAATACTGCAGGAGAATTCATTCATTTTAAAACGGCCGCAACAGCAATTAAAGTTCGATATACTTTAGCAAGCAACAGTTTTTCAATGCCACACATGCCTTCAACAGGTGAGAGCGGCTTGGACCTTTTTGCAATAGATATTAACGGTAACTGGAATTGGGCTCCGGGAAGTTATCATTTTGGAGATACCTGTTCTTATACTTTTAAAAATTTATTGCTCGCAAAAAACAGTACGTCTGTTGCTGACTTTTATTTGTATTTACCTCTATATAATTCAGTGACATGGTTATCAATTGGCGTTGATGAAAAGGATTCCTTTGCCTTTGCGTCAAAACGTAATGAAGAGCCTATAGTTGCTTACGGCACTTCCATTCTGCAGGGTGGTGTTACTTCAAGGCCCGGCCTTGCATGGACAAATATTTTGCAAAGAAATCTCGACAGAACTGTTATCAATCTCGGCTTTTCCGGAAATGGAAGATTTGAAAAACCGGTTTTTGACCTTATGTCGAAAGTGAATGCAAAACTGTATATTCTCGATTGCATGCCAAATCTGACCAGGGGCTTTTCTGAAGAAGAAATAAAAAATCGGGTCATTTACGGTGTCAATAAATTGCGCGAAAAAAATAAAGAAGTTCCGATTTTATTTACTGAACACGCGGTTGGTTATGCGCCGTTTTATATGGACACCGCAAGATTGAATGAATATCATAATAGCAGCCTGGTGATTCAAAATATTTTTAATGATTTGCAATCATCCGGAGTAAAAAATATTTATCTATTGACGGACAAGGAAATCGGTTTCGATATTAATTCGACCACGGAAGGGCTTCATCCAAATGATATTGGAATGATGAAATACGCAATTGCCTATGAGAAAAAAATCAGGGAAATTTTAAATGAACCTGTCGGAAATATCTCTACGGAAATACCTATAGAACAATATCGTGATGGATATGACTGGATAAAACGCCATGAAGATGTGATCCAAAATATTGAAAAAACAAATCCTGCAACATTACTAATTGGAAATTCTATTATCAATTATTGGGGTGGCAATCCGAAGGCATCATTAGCACGCGGGGCCGATGAGTGGAGTAAATATATGGCGCCGATAAAAGTACAGAATGCGGGCTTTGGCTGGGATAGGATTGAAAATGTATTGTGGAGGGTATATCATGGAGAACTGGATCATTTTACCGGTAAAAATATTGTGTTGATGATTGGCACTAATAATTTAGGAATCAATTCTGACAGAGAAATTGTAGAGGGGTTGCAATTTTTGATCAATGCAATAAAGACAAGAAAGCCGGAAACGAAAATAATCATGGTAGGTATTCTACCCCGAAAAAAAATGGAAGAACAGGTTAAAAGTATCAATGCAAAAATAAAAACGATGTCATTTGAAAATCATGTGGAATTTGTTGACTTTGGAAAAGATTTTTTAAAAGGCAATCAAATCAATTCAGAATTATTCGTAGGGGACGGTTTACATCCGAATGCCGGTGGATACGATGTTTTAGGAAAAGATTTGATGGGGGTATTAAAAAAATAACACCTGGTAAACTTTCAGAAAATATTATATTAAGTATTAAGCTGTTAAGTAACTAAAACGTTACTTTTGTTATGAAAGCAAAAGAAGTTATACGGCTGATTCAAAAAGATGGTTGGATGTTTGAAAGGCAGACCGGAAGTCATAAGATATTCAAACACCCTACAAAAAAAGGAATCGTTGTTGTTCGGGAACATGGGAAAGAAGATATAGAAATGGGTACACTCAATTCAATTTTGAAACAGGCTGGTTTAAAATAATTCTTCTGCCTTCAGCAAACAATAATTTCTTAAAAATAAAAAAATGAAAACGTTACAAGTAATAATTGAAAAAGTTGATGACGGATTATATGGAAGAATTGAAGGACGCAAAAGCTATTTGCCTGTTACTTATGGCAAATCGAAAAAAGAGGTGATTCAAAACCTCAAAGACTTAATAAAGGATTATCAAAAGCATGAAAAAGAAGGTGATAATTTTTGGCTAAAATTGGATACAAAAAATTTAGAATTTGAAGTCTTTTACGACTTGCAGTCTTTTTTTAGTGAGCATGATTTTCTAAATGCATCGGCAATAGCACGTCACGCGGGCATGAATGAATCGTTGGTACGTCAATATGCTACCGGGAAAAAACATCCATCATTAGAACAGGCAAAGAAATTAGAAGAGGTAATCCGCAAGCTTACAAAAGATTTAAACAAGGTCTCTTTATATGTCGAAGCGTAATATGTTGGACAAGAGAAATTGTTTTCTTTCCAAATAAATATCGAAAAGACTCTGTAGACGAAAATCAAATTGGCGGAAAGAGAAAATAATTTAAAAATATTTTAAAAATGCAATTAGATAGAAACTATTTACGGAGGCATTCAGATTTTTATAAAAATCAATTACTAAACGATACCATTCCGTTTTGGTTTCCGAAAAGTATTGATGAAGAATACGGAGGTTTTCTGTTAATGCGCGACAGAGATGGTACTTTATTGGATGATGATAAATCTGTTTGGATCCAGGGACGTGCTACCTGGCTTTTAGCAACTCTGTACAATACTGTTGAAAAAAAACAGGAGTGGTTGGATGGTGCAAAAAAAGGAGTTGACTTTTTATTACACCATTGTTTCGATACCGATGGGCAAATGTTCTTTCATGTAACCCGCGAAGGAAAACCAATTCGAAAAAGAAGATATTTTTTCTCTGAAACATTTGCTGTGATTGCCTTTGCTGCTTATGCAAAAGCAAGTGGGGATGAAGAGATGGCCAATAGAGCAAGAGGTCTTTTTGGGAAATGCATCGCTTACGCAACAGGTGAATTAAAACTGCCTGCAAAATTTTTTGATACACGTCCATCCAAAGGAATCGGCGTTCCGATGATCATGATGAATACTGCACAGCAACTTCGTGAAACCATTGGCGATCCACGTTGTGATGAATGGATTGGGAAATGGATCAAAGAGATTGAAACCTATTTTGTAAAAGATGACATCAAATGCGTGATGGAGCAGGTGGCACCGAATGGAAGCATCATTGATCATATTGATGGAAGGACTTTAAATCCAGGGCATGCTATTGAAGGCGCCTGGTTTATTCTACATGAAGCCAAATACAGGAATAACGATAAACACTTACTTGAACTGGGTTGTAAAATACTGGATTATATGTGGGATCGCGGTTGGGATAAAGAGTATGGCGGTATTTTATATTTCCGCGATGTTTATAACAAACCAGTTCAGGAATATTGGCAGGACATGAAATTCTGGTGGCCACAAAATGAAGCTGTTATTGCAACGCTTTTAGCATACACAGTCACCGGAAAAGAAAAATATAAAAAATGGCATCAGCAGGTTCACGATTATGCTTATACGCATTTACACGATAAGGAATTTGGTGAATGGTTTGGGTACTTGCATCGTGATGGAACCGTAGCGCAAACAGCAAAGGGAAATTTATTCAAAGGGCCGTTTCATTTGCCACGGCAGGAATGGTACTGCTGGCAGTTGTTGGAGGAGATGGGCACGAATTACACGCCTGCCTGAATGCGTCATGCAGACAGGGATCAGCACGGATTCTAATAGAGCTTGTCCTTCTCCTTTGGAGAAGGGTTGGGATGAGGCTTTTTGCCACGGATTAGCACGGATTTTTTTGCCACGAATTCCACGAATTTTCGCGAATTATTTTAACAAATAAACGAATCAACTCCATTAACCATGAAAAAAAACTTAATCATCTTTTTACTTTTACTATTTTGTTCGGCAAAAATATTTGCGCAATCAAAAGCAATTCCTGTATTCGTTTCTGGCAATGATGGATACAAATCATTACGGATCCCCGCAATCGTGAAAGCAAAGAATGGGGAGTTGCTCGCATTCTGCGAAGGAAGGGTCAATGGAGGAGGAGATTTTGGCAACATCAAAATAGTTTTAAAGAGAAGCAATGATGGTGGAAAAACATGGAGTGCTCTACAAATTGTTGCCAGCAATGATAGCTTGCAAGCCGGCAATCCTGCTCCGGTGGTTGATTTGACCGATCCACGATTTCCGCAGGGAAGAATCTTTTTATTTTACAATACTGGTAATGGCCATGAAATGGAAATTCGAAAAGGAAAAGGCCACCGGGATGTTTTTTATAAAACAAGTATAGATAATGGTAAAACATGGAGTGAACCTACTGACATTACTTTGCAGGTAAACAGGATTTATCAGCCTCAAATAAATCCTCTTTGGAATTTTAAAGAAGATTGGCGCACGTATGCCAACACACCAGGCCATGCACTACAATTTCACGAAGGAAAATATAAAGGAAGAATTTATGTGGCGGCCAATCATTCTTCAGGCGACCCCAAACCCGAATTAAGAGATTACCAGGCACATGGATTTTATACTGATGATCATGGAGCTACTTTTCATTTGAGTGAAACTGTTCCTTTTGAAGGTTCTAATGAGAGTACTGCTGCGCAATTAACGAATAATTCATTAATGATGAACAGCCGCAACCAGACAGGGAAATATCGTGTGGTTTCTTTGAGTAAAAATGGCGGTGAAACCTGGGATACTACTTACATTGACTATAATTTACCTGACCCGATTTGCGAGGGAAGTTTATTGAATATTGGCACAAAAAATCATCAAGCTATTTTAGCCTTTTGCAATAATGATGATAAAAACAGCAGGGACAGCCTTACGCTACGCATCAGTTTTGATGAAGGAAAGACATGGCGAAAAAAGTTTTTAATTGATCCAAAAAATACGGGTTATTCAGACATTGTAAAATTGTCAGAGAATAGAATTGGTGTTCTGTATGAGGCGGATGGATATAAAGAAATTAGGTTTACGGTGGTGAAGTGGAAATAGAAATTTTTCAGTAAACCAACCTACCGGTCGGAAGACAAAGAAATATTATGGATTTCTATTCTTTTAAAGTAGGCTAATAAAAAAACATTTAATGTAATTATTTATTTACCCATAGACATAAAATTATTATTCCAATAATCAAACTAAAATGATGAAAAACCCGGCGCTTTCGATTTCAAAGAAATATATAAATATCTCTGTAATTCGTTGCTTCTTTATAGTTCTTATCTTTTTTACAAACTCAGCTTCTGCACAGGTAAAACTTCCTGTTTATCCAGATAGTTTATTCTCAACATATTACTTGCAGAAAGCTTCTTTTGCAGAAAGCCTTCCAGACACAAAAAATGATATTGTCTTTATTGGAAACAGCATTACTGATGGTGCGATGTGGAGTAAATTGTTCAATGATATGCATCTAAAATCAATGGGATTCAGTGGGGACGTTACTTCGGGGCTTATCAAAAGGTTTCCTGATATTGTACGGTGTAGGCCTGCAAAAATTTTCATGTTGATTGGTACCAATGATCTTGCCCGGAGAATCAGTCCTGACAGCGTGGTGAAAAATATTTTGTTGATGGCAGATTATTTGCGGCAACAATCGCCGGAAACCCAATTATTTGTTCAAAGTATTTTACCCGTAAATGATGTATATGGGAAATTTCCTGATCATACTCACAACGGTGCTAAAATAAATGAAGTAAATGTTTTACTTCAGAAAAATTCTTCAACTCACCATTACCGTTATATTGATTTACATAGCTTCTTCCAGGACAAAAATGGGAAGATGAATACCTTGTATTCCAATGATGGCCTGCATTTACTTGGAACTGGTTATGCGCTCTGGAAACACCTGGTCTTTCCTTATGTATATGATTTGAATCAAAAACCATCTTTGATTCCTTTGCCTCAATCTTTGCAATGGAAAAAGAGAAATTTTCCTTTGTATGCCTGTAAAAATATTTTGATAAAAAATAAATCACTGCTAAAAGAAGCAGAATGGCTCCAGCAAAAATTTAAAGAAATAGGTTGGGACGTAAATATCGTAGATAAAATAAAGGATGCTGAACCTTTTATAGAATTGAAGTTGCAAAAAGTAAATGCGCCTCAATTAAGTGACGAGGCGTACAAGATAAATGTTACCGATAATAAAGTAACTCTTGCGGCAAATACATCACAAGGAATTTTTTATGCCATACAGACTTTCGGGCAATTAATGAGGGATGGAGAACTGGTAAATAATTGTGAAATAACTGACTGGCCTGCGTTTTCGTGGCGCGGTTTTATGGTGGATGTAGGACGCAATTATGAACCAATGGATATGTTGAAACAGGAAATTGATAAAATGGCATTTTATAAACTTAACATTTTTCATTTTCATTTTACCGAAGATATCGCCTGGCGTTTGCAAAGCAAATTGTATCCGCAACTGACTGCGCCGGAAAATATGCTGCGCGATAAAGGCCAATATTATACGGAAGCAAATATGAAAGAGTTAATGAACTATTGCAAAGAACGATACATTACCCTGGTTCCTGAAATAGATATGCCCGGCCACAGCGCTGCTTTTACAAGAGCCATGCATCACGATATGCAAAGTGATACGGGAATGATCATTTTAAAAAATATCCTGACAGAATTTTGCAATACCTATGATCTTCCATATTTCCATATTGGCGCTGATGAAGTAAAACTTTCCAATAAAAATTTTGTGCCCGATATCACAAAGTTTCTTGAAGGGCTTGGGAAGAAAACAATTGGTTGGGAACCCGGCGGTAATTTTTTGCCTTCGACAATTCGGGAATTGTGGATGGATGACAATGGAACATTGGTAGAAAATTCAGATATACAATATATAGATTCGCGTCATCTGTATTTGAATCATATAGATCCTTTGGAAGCGCCGGTTACGATATTTTTCAGGCAAATCGGAGACAAAACAAAGGGAGATAAGAATTTGTTGGGTGCCACGCTTTGTCTTTGGCCCGATAGGAGAGTAGCGGAAAAAGAGAATATTTTACGAATGAATCCGGTATATCCCGGAATGATTGCTTTTGCTGAAAGAACCTGGCGTGGCGGCGGCGATAGCGGATGGATAGCGAATGTAAAAAATGAAAAACAGGAAAAAGAATTTAGTGAATTTGAGCAAAGGTTATTGGATCATAAAGAAGAATATTTTAAACATATTCCATTTCCTTATCACAGACAGGGAATGATGCATTGGGATCTATTTGGGCCTTATCAAAACAATGGTGATTTATCGAAATCTTTTGCCCCGGAGAAAAAGAATTTTTCTGACTCCCCAACTTTGAAAGCTACCGGTGGCACTATTGTATTGCGCCATTGGTGGTATCCGTTAATAAAAGGAATAATACCTGATCCTAAGGAAAACACAACCTGGTATGCTACTACTAAAATTTGGAGTAACGAAGACACTACTGATGATTTCTGGATTGGATTCAATGATTTGTCACGTTCGCCCGCTACCGATTCCCCTGACTCCGGCACATGGAACAATTTGCAAAGCAAAGTTTGGGTAAATGGAAAAGTAATAGCGCCGCCGGTTTGGGAGCATCCGGGCCAAATAGGAAATTCGGAAATTCCTTTATTTGATGAAGGCTATTCTTACCGTAAACCGACAAAAATATTCTTGCATAAGGGTTGGAATACTGTTTTGATAAAAGCGCCTGTGGGCACTTTCAAAGGGAAAGACTGGCAAAATCCGGTGAAATGGGAGTTTACTTTTTTACCATTAACAAAACCATGAGAGGAATCAGGCTCTTTGTTTGTTTATTGGCTTAAACATCCACTTTGATTTTTCTTAGAAAAATTATTTTCGACCAATTATATTACAATTATTTACGAAGCAGATCAGTTTATACTTTATTTTTATTATTTGAGTTAAAATTAAATAATAAAATGATAAAATTGAAGTATTATATTTTTATAAAGTATATTTACTTTGTTAAACAATTTAAAAAGATATCTTAAATATCTGCAAAATTTAAAATGGATAAACAAACTGCTTATAAAGATGAATTAAAAAAGCATTTGTATTTTAAAAAGATGCTTTCTTGTGCAGATTTGAGCCTCCTTACTAATAAAAGTCTTCCATTTACTACAAAGTTCTTAAATGAATTAATAGCAGATGGCAGCGTAATAGAAACCGGCTTTGCCAATTCAACTGGTGGTCGCCGTGCACAAACCTATTCTTTAAAATCCGATTTAAATTATATAGTATCCGTTTCAATGGATCAGCTTATCACTAAGATTGGCATCTCAGATATGCATAATAATATTGTTGGGGAAGTGAAGAAAACGGATATTCCTTTAAAAAATAATCCTCAGTCATTGCAGCAATTACGTGATGCTATTGTAAATTTTATCAACCAATCAGGGATTGCAAAAGAAAAGATTTTAGGAATAGGCATAGGGATGCCGGGATTTGTAGATGTAAAAAAGGGATTTAATTATATGTTTCTTCCTTCGGAGAATGGAAGTATAGTAAGTTTTATCCGGGAACAAATAGACATCCCGGTTTTTATAGATAATGATTCAAGCCTGATAGGACTTGCAGAGCAAAGACTGGGAGATGCGCGCCGCTTTAAAAATGCGATGGTAATAAATATAGGCTGGGGAGTAGGATTGGGGATGATATTGGATGGAAAATTATTTCGCGGACACAATGGATTTGCGGGAGAGTTTAGCCATATCCCGGTTTTTAAGGATAATCAAAAGATATGTAGTTGTGGTAAAACGGGATGTCTGGAAACAGAAACCTCACTATTGGCCATAGTAGAAAAAGCCATTACAGGATTAGAGAAAGGGAGGATGTCAGTTTTGAAAGATTTATCCTTGGAAAAAGCAGATGAATCTATCAAAGCTATTATGGAAGCTGCCTCCAGGGGAGACACATTTGCCGTGGAGCTGTTTTCAGAAGCGGGATATAATCTTGGCCTGGGGATAGCGATATTAATCACACTTCTCAACCCCGAATTAATTGTGCTTAGCGGAAGGGGGGCGGCAGCGGGAAAGTTATGGCTGGCACCGATACAGCAGGCCATTAATGAGCATTGCATCCCCAAGATATCAGAAGATATCCAGGTTAAAATTTCCACCTTGGGACAAAGAGCAGATTTGACAGGTGCTGCGGCATTGGTGATGGAAAATTATGGTACCCAACCGCTAAATGATATAATGGAAACAGAAAATGAAATGCCCAATAAAAAAATGAAAATTGCTTAACTCAAAAACGCAAAACTAAAATCAATTATAAAAGAAAAACAAATGCCATGAAAAAAATTACTCAAAAACTATTTCTCAGTACTTTCCTGTGCTTTTGTACGATAATATCCTTTTCACAGCAAAGAGAAATTACGGGTACAATAAAAGACAACAATGGAGCGCCGGTAGCCAATGCATCGGTAATTGTAAAAGGGACCACCAAGGGTGTGGCAACTAACGCGAATGGTTATTTTACCATTACAGTGAATAGCCCAAAAGCAGTACTGGAGATTAGTTCGGTTGATTTTAAAACAAGAGAAGTTACCGTTGGAGATCAATCATCTTTAAATGTGGTAATTCAGTCAAGTTCGACTGCTTTAAATGAAGTAGTGGTTACTGCTTTGGGCATTAAGAAGAGTGAAAGAAGTCTCGGTTATGCTACTTCAACAGTAAGTGGAGCAGATTTGGATAAAGCCTCGCCAACCAATTTTGCTTCTGCATTAGCTGGAAAAGCATCGGGGGTAATGATTACAAGTAACCCGGGAGGTGCTACCAGCGCAGTTGGAATCCAGATCAGGGGAATTAATTCAATAGGATATCAGCGACAACCCTTAATGGTAGTCGATGGCATTATTATCAGAGACGGAGATGCCAATACTCAGGGTTACTGGGGTGGAAATCAAAAGATAAATGGGAATGGATTATTGGATATTAATCCTGATGATATTGCATCAATTAGTATTCTAAAAGGCGCTGCTGCTTCCGCTCTTTATGGTTCTGATGCTGCATTTGGCGTAATTGTGATTACGACTAAAAGTGGGGAAAGTCAAAGGAAAGGAATTGGTGTAGATGTCGACCTATCCTCTGAAGTTGAAAATGTAGCTATATTACCAGATATACAGATGAAATATGGCCCTGGCTACGACTGGGTAGATGATAATGCTTATTATGGCAATGATTCTGCGTGGACAACTAAAACAGTAAATGGGCAAACTGTGAGTTATCCTGCTTTTAATAATGGGGGGTATCAATTTGGTTCAAAAATAGATGGAAGACCAGTGTATTATGCCGATGGAGTGGTTAGACCTTTTGAGGCAACCAATTATTGGAAAGACTTTTATCGCCAGGGAGCTGGCACTATTGCAAATATTGCTCTAAGTAATTCTTCTGATAAAGGTTCCTATCGTTTTTCCTATACCCGAAATGATTATAAAGGAGTACAAGTTGGTGGAAAGCAGCAAAAAAATACTTTCAATCTGAATACAATATTTAAAATTACTCCTAAGTTAACTCTGAGTCTTGTAACCAACTACACCAATGAACTGGTGCATAACCGGCCTAGACAAATTTACTTTCTCACCAATAATAGTGGCAGTTTTCCAAGTCCTGCCAATTATATGAATATCTTTTTCAACAAGTATCAAACACCACAGGGATATAAATACTACACTTCCAATTCAACAATTGATCCTACCAACCGGTTCAAATATGATTTTGATGGAGAACCTTTCTTAGACTTTATGTGGGATCAGTTAGCAAACAGTGATAACGAAACTACCAACCGCTTAATAGCTTCTACCACATTAAATTACAATATTTTGCCGGGTTTGAATTTAAGAGGAAGGATAGGTACTGATTTTACCGGTTACCGACAGGAGGAAGAAGACAGGACCACACAGCCTATTGCTTATGGCCCTAGTGGCGGCTATGGACTCACCAATAACGAATATACCTTTTTTTCGGGTGATCTTTTGATGAGCTACAACCGGCAAATAAAGAAAAATTTTGATTTTACACTTTCTGCTGGCTATCAGGCACGCCAGGAATCTTATTATTACAATTCAGCCAGTACCATTGGGGGGCTTACAGTAGAAAATTGGTTTAGTTTGGAGGCTTCGGCTAGCCAAACTAATGGCGGTACCGGAACTGCTTCTGCTTCCCGCCAATTTCTTACTAAGGATGGCCTTTTTGGTATTTTAGATATGAGTTACAAGAATTTATTGTATGTATCAGGAACGATGCGCCATGAAAGAAGTTCTACTTTGTATCCTGGAAATAATGAGTTTACTTATCCAGGTGTAAGCGGCGCTTTAGAATTAACCAGACTGTTTCATTTACCTGAAGTTATAAACTATAGTAAATTAAGAGCAGCATGGGGAATAGTTGGAAACCCTCCAGATCAATATATTGCCAATGTAGTATATAATCCTACCTCTATCAATGGAATTCCAGCTTTAACCCCTCCATCCAGCAATTATGGGGACAATGCTTTAAAAAATGAGTTTAAGCACGAAACAGAGTTTGGATGGGAAACCCGCCTTTTAAATAATCGCTTAGGTTTTGATATATCTTATTATACTAATACTATTTACAACCAGATAGTTCCTTTGACTACACCTTCAAATATCGGATCTTCAAGTGTACTGGTAAATATTGGTACAATGGGGAATCATGGGGTTGAGGGGTCGCTTTTTGGAACACCTTTAAAGGGCAGGGATTTTAGCTGGGATACACGTATCAATTTTAGCTTTAACCGGAATAAGGTCATTTCGTTAGCGGCAGGACAATCCACTTATGTCATGTCAAACATAGATAACGGTTCAATGGAAGTGGTAGCTAACCCAGGAAGCCCTTCCGGCGATATCATGGGTTATGTGCCTGGAACGTACAGTAAAGGAGGAGAACGCATCATTGCTTCTAATGGGTTGTACCAAATAGATAAATCTCACCTGGTCAAAGTAGGGAATATTCAACCTAAAGTAGTGGGTGGTTTTATCAATACATTCAATTATAAAAATTTTAGTTTAAACGTGTTGGTAGATTATCATTGGGGTGGTCAGGTTATATCATTAGCCAGATTTTATGGTACGGGACAAGGTGTTTATAAAAATAGTTTATTCGGGCGGGATGCTGCTTCAGGTGGAATGTCTTATTATTCACTTAATAATGGTGGAATGGGTACTTATGTAGCTTCGCAAGTGGCCGGACCGAATGGCGAAGTTGTTCATCATGACGGTATCATTTTAAAAGGTGTAACTGCTACAGGACAGACCAACACCACTATTGTAGATGCACCCAATTATTACATTAATACATTCGCATGGGGAGCATGGCCTGGATATGACCCCAATTCAGATTACCCCGATGGCGCTGTTTTTAATAACAATTTTATCAAGTTAAGGCAATTGTCCTTAAGCTATTCATTACCAGTTAAGGTTGCTAATAAATTCAAGGCGCAAAGCCTGGTGTTTTCTATATACGGGCGCAACCTTTTTTACATCTATAAATCGCTTCCCGGATTAGATCCGGAAGATGCAGTAGGTACCAATTATTTGGATTATTCTACTTCGATAGGTACCGGTAATGCAGCAACTCGTTCTATTGGGGCAAGCTTACGCGTATCATTTTAAACTTTTAAATTAATTTCAATGAAAAAGCAAAATAAAATATATATTCTCAGTTTTATATTCTGCGTGGGAATATTCTTTGGAGGATGTAAAAAATCAACAATTGACAGTCAGTATTATAATCCTGAAACAGCAGTAACAGCTAATGTTCCAGCACTCTTTGCAGGGTTATTTAATAATGCATACGTCATACCAAGATACTGGAATTTGTACACATTATTGATTCCAGTATTTGGAGAATACAGCCAAACAAATGGCTATGCAAATGCATTCCATGTTTATGAGCAACCTACTAATTATACCACCAATAAATGGGACAATTATTATACCACTGTAATGGCTCAGTACAGAGAACTTCAGAAATATTATAATAATCTTACCTCCCCTGCAGATAAACAAGGCTTTGCGGTGTTTTTAAATACGGCTGATATTTTCTTTTACGATCAAACTGCGCAAATGGTGGACTTATGGGGTGATATACCATATAGTGCTGCCGGGAGCCTGAATGCTAAGGGGACCATTGTTCCGGCTAAATATGACTCTGCCCAAACCATTTATTATGGAATTATCAATGATCTGGACCGCATCAATACTTATTTAGATACTTTAAATCTTCCAGCTTTTTATGGTAATCAGTTTTCAAAATATGACTATGTAAATGGTGGCAATCTTATGAAGTGGAGAGAATATGCTAATTCTCTCCGGTTACGGCTGGCAATGAGAATTTCATATTATGACTCAGCAACAGCAAAAACTGTGGTAATGGGAATGCTTAACAATCCAACCCAATACCCAATGGTTTTGAATGCAAGTGATGCTATTCAGATAAACTTAGAGGGAAATATGATATCTACAGGCAATGATATACGCAATGGTTTTGGAGTTGATCCATTCGCGCCTGGATATATGGTGGATTCTGTTATGGGGCCGGCTAATGATCCAAGATTACCTTTTTATTTTACTTTGAATAATTCAGGATCGTATCAGGGAGTGTTGAATTCAACCTTAGCTTCTACCGTTACATCAGGTGAACAGAATGGAGTTTATTCACGATGGGACTCTACTACTTTTACTGAGAACAATAATTTTCCCGGATTAATAATAGATGCTGCGGAAGTCAATTTCTGCATAGCGGAGGCTTATCAAAGATGGGGATCAGTTTCTTCTGCACAAACAGCTTACTATAATGGGATTAATCAATCAATCTTGTACTACTATACTATCAACAGCAGCAGCAGTTATACCGGTCCAAAACAGCCTATGCCTTCCGCAGGAGCAATCGCTGCTTATGAAGCCTATCCTACAGTAGCTTTTGGCACCGATATGCAGGGTAACCTGGAAAAGATAGCCACCCAAAAATGGATTGATTTTAATGTCATGCAGGCTAATCAAGCCTGGGCGGAGTATAGGAGAACAAAATTACCTGCTCTCAGTTTTCCTATAGATCCGGGTTCTGTTTCGGCACCTAATCCGCCGACCCGTCTTTTGTATCCTGGTGAAGAGAGTTCTTTGAATACTGCCAATTATGATGCTGTAGCTGCTAAGGATAATATCACTACAAAAATATTCTGGGATGTTAAGTAATTACTGAGAAAGGTAAAAAAAATGAAATTGACAGCTTAATCATTATAAATGCAATAACTTTTTTCTCTCATAATCAAGTAAAGGACTCCAACCTGTTCCCAGGTTGGTTTTCCTTTTTTTGGGGAATTATATTATTCTTTTTCACTGCCATCCGAACTTTTTTCAAAAAGACTAATTTGACTCAATGAAAGTATTGATTTTGCTGCATTTGCCAATAGACTTATCAGAATAAAAGTCCCTTATTAAAAACTAAAAGATTTCTGACTATTTGGCTTATGGGGCTTCCCTCTGGCTTTTACGGCTCCTTCTTTTATTTGGTTGCATACATAATCAAGGCTGTGGTAATAGGTTAGACAAAATCGTATTTTCTCACATAGATTGCTAAAAGCCTGTGCTCCTTTTGCAATACAGCGCTTTATCAGTTCCAGTAAAAGGTAGGTAATGAGCGCTATATAAATCTGAGACTTTACAGCGTTTTCGCTTGTGCCTGTAAATGTCTTTACCAGTAAATTTTGCTTCAGTTGCTTAAAGAATATTTCCACATCCCATCTGGCTTTGTATAAGGCTGCAATGGTGGATGCAGCCCATTTCAACTCCTGGGTAATGATTTCCAGTTGAACATCTTTTTGTTGGTCATACACTACTATCCGGCGTAAGGTTACCTGGTCAATACCTACTTCCACAGCCTTTTTGCCGGTAAGCCGGATTAATTCATCTTTAAGTATATGCTGATCTTTATCAGCAGGCAACTCTTTTTCACAGATGCTCTCATACACCGTATTGTCTTTTATCCGGGTTACAAATACATTATCGGCATTAATGCGTTGCATCATTAAACTAAAATCAAAATAGCCTTTGTCTTCTACAATAATGGTTCCCGGCGCAAATACGGTTTGTGGATGCCCCCGCTTATCATGTACAGCCGCTTCGCCTATATTAACCAGATCGGGGAGCATGAGTGCATGGTCTAAACAGGTGTGTATTTTTATACCTCCCTTAGCTGTCCGAAACTTTGCCCACTCAAATAAGCTCAAACACAGGCTGATAGTGGTGCTGTCTATTATCTTCACTACTTTGCCCTTTATCTCTTCTATATCCATGGTTTTACCATGCCTCAGCAGGAGGCTTTTATAATGAGAAAGCAACTTGTAGTACATGGTTTCAAATACTTTCCAATCGCGTTTTGCATTGCCATCGCTCATGGTACTTCGGGCAGGGCTTTGTTTTAATCCCAGGTCAGCGATAAATGTGGTATTTACAGCAATGGCGGTACTTATATCGGTTAAGGTCTGGCATTTATTCAGCTGTCCGAACATTTGAGATACTAAATGGTCGTAAGTCTTGTACTTGCTGCAAAATTTATCACTCTCGTGTTTTTCGATGCTGCTTTTCAAAATAGAACCCGGTATGAGTTCTAAAATTTGTTTTATGATTGGCTTCTTGTTACTTTTATTGCGGGTAAATAGTCCCATATATTTATGAAGTTTTGTCACCTCAAAGGTAATATAGGCTATTTATCTTTTTTGACTTCCGGATGGTAGTGATTCTTTTTATGAAAAATATTCCGGTTCTTAGAGAATGAATTTGATACTCCAAAATCTTCTTATTACGGCCTGGTTTTAATCTGCGCCCGGTAAACCTTTGGGCTACTCCCTGTAATGCTTTTAAATAATTTATTAAAATTAGAAACTGTTTTATAACCGCAGTTATAGGCGATTTCTGAAATACTCCAATCAGTATCTAATAAATATTTGCAGGCGGCGGATATGCGTGCCTCATTAAGGTATTCCACAAAGCTTTTACCAGTTCTCTTTTTAAACATACGGCAAAATGATTGTGGCGTTAGGTTTGAAATATTGGCGATCGTTGACAGGCTTATATTTTCTTTAAAATTTTGTTGTATATGGTTATATACTTCCCATAAACGATCGGTTTCAGAATGATTCAATTGTGCATTATATCCGTCACTGGTAATAAAACTGATGTCATTTGATTGCGAGAGGATATCCATGATTTCAAAAAAGCCTATGATCCTTTCAAAATCTTTTTTTTGGAAAAGATTTTTTAATTTTTGTGCAACCACTTCTTTGGTTTTGCCGGTTATTAGGATTCCCTTTTCAGCATTTTGAAAGAATGAATTTAATGTAAGTGTTTCTTTCATATTATAAAATCCCTGGCTAAAAATATTTTTATTGAAATAAAGAACGATGGCTTTTGCTTTCATCCTGGAATTTTCTTTATAAAATATTTCATCATTCATCCAGATATGAGGAAGGTTACTACCGATAAAAACCATATCGCCTTCAGCAAATGACTCAATAGCATCTCCTATAATTCTTTTGCCAAAGCTTTCGATAACATAAACCAACTCCATCTCAGGGTGAAAATGATAAGGTGCTTTAAAAAAAGCATCATCTCTTTCAATTAGCGAAAGGTAACTGTTAATGCCAGGACTGATTTCTGTTTGAAAAAGTTTCATAATTTTTTCTGAAAATAAAGGTAGTATAATACATAATAAGATAAGATTGAATTAGGAAAAAAATCAGTATCGTTTGTAAAGAATCCGGGAACAGTTATTTTTAATAATAATTCAAAAAATAATATCAAAATATTTCGGATTTTGAACTTAGGTAATTTTTTACTCACTAATATAATTTGTAAGTCACTTTGGTATTGAAGCTTTTTTCTTTTTTATAGGGATATGCCTGATAAAATATATAAACGAGACCATTTATTTTATTTCTGGCGTCATACTTGTTTGTGCATAGGTAAACTTTGTAAAACTTGTAGAAGATTCATTCTTTATGGCGTATAGGTACAAAAGATCAAAAGCAGTATTGCCGGCATTCATTTTTCTTTTATTAAACTCATTATGTGTACGCGCACAATATCATCCTGTCAACGATACTACATACTATATAAGATTTCCCGGAAGCCTTACTTCGCGCCTATATACTTCTCAAAAATATACAGACTTTACCTTAAAAGATAAAAACACGCGGAATATTCATTATTATCCAAATACTACATTTAATTTAGGTGTCGGTGCCACTTATAATAATTTGTCACTGAACATTGCTTATGGATTTGGGTTTTTAAACCAGGGTCCCGAAAAAGGAAAAACAAAATATCTTGATTTACAGAGCCATTATTATTGGCGCAAATGGATCACCGATATTGAAGGGCAATTTTATCATGGTTATCATCTGTCCAAAGGCTTTGCAACTGATGGCGGGAAATATTATTACCGTGGCGATATAAAAGTTGCTTTGTTTGGTATCTCGCAATATCGGATTTTTAATCCCGCGCGATTTTCTTACCGCGCAGCTTTTACGCAAAATGAATGGCAGAAAAAGTCCGCAGGAACATTTTTGGCTGGCGCCGGAATTTATTATGGAGTTGTAAATGCCGATAGCAGCCTCATTCCACAATCAATCCAACAAACCTATCCAGGAAAGAATATCCAAAAGGTCAATTATTTCAGCTTCGGCCCGGGAATTGGTTATGCCTACACTTTGGTGTTGCACCAATATGTTTTTTTCACAGGCTCCGTTACAACATCTCTTAATTTTAGTTTTACAAATGAAAATCTTTTAGCTAATCAGGGTTTTCATTTTTCTGTAAAACCTGTTACACGGTTCCGGTTGGCTGCAGGATATAACAGCCGAACATGGAATGTAAGCGCTAACTGGGTTAAGGACAATGTTCCTTTTGGAGGAGTAGATAAGAAAAGCAATTACGTTTTTAATACCGGAAATTATCGTTTTGTGATTGCAAAAAGATTCAATACCGGCAGTCGTTTGCGAAAGCACCTGCGCCTTATCTTTAATGTTCTTAAAGATTAGAGGTTTTATAAAATCTGTTGCTTAAATATTTTTACTGAAATAAAGTAGAAGCCTGTTACTTTCAGATTTGAATATAACCCATTTCCATTTGTGGATGAAGAATGATAAGGCGCCCTAAAAAAAGCATCATCTATTTCAATTAAGATAACTATTAATACCTGGACTGATTTCTGTTTGAAGAAGTTTCATTATTTTTCCTGTTTGTAAAGGTAATATAATGCAAGAGAAGGATAATATTGCTGTATATAATCTCTTGTCAATAATTTAATTTGTACAGGTCATTTTTAAAAATTTAGTAATGAAATATTGTTTGACGCTTGATTTAAAAAATGATGAAAATTTAATTGCTGAATATGAGCGTTATCATCAAAAGGTATGGCCCGAAATTATTGATTCCATTAAAAATTCAGGTATTACCGGAATGGAAATTTATCGCGTTCTCAACCGACTCTTTATGATAATGGAAACGGATAAAACTTTTTCTTTTGATAAAAAAAATGAGATGGATAAAAGAAATCCGAAAGTGCAGGAGTGGGAAAATCTGATGTGGAAATATCAACAAGCATTGCCTGGCGCAAAGCCTGGCGAAAAATGGATTTTGATGAATAAAATATTTGAACTTTAATAGTAGTAAAAAACCGCTCATGGCATTATCGACACAAACCGTTTCTATTGAAACTTCTAAAATGGAAGGCGCAAATAATAATTATTTGTTCCCTTTGATTTTGGTGACCAGTTTATTTTTTCTTTGGGGAACGGCTTATGGCCTTTTGGACGTGCTCAACAAACATTTCCAGGAAGCATTGAATATAACTACTGCCAAGTCCACTTTGTTGCAGGCGGCATATTTCGGCGCGTATTTTTTAATTGCATTACCGGCCGGTATATTCATGAATAAATTCGGATATAAAAAGGGAATAATTCTTGGTTTATTGTTATATGCTTTCGGTGCTTTCTTATTTTATCCTGCAGCACAAGTTGCCAGTTTCAATTTCTTTCTTATCGCTTTATTTATACTCGCTTCCGGACTTGGCTGCCTCGAAACGGCTGCCAATCCTTATGTTACGGTTCTGGGTAAACCTGAATCTTCGGAGTTCCGGTTGAATCTGGCACAATGTTTTAACGGCGTCGGCTCTTTTATCGGGCCTGTTATCGGTGCTAATTTATTTTTTGGAGATAAAAATTCGGCCGGCAATCTTGATTCGGTAAAAATGGTTTATCTTATTATCGGAGCAGTCGTTTTGATAATCGCATTCCTGTTTTTTCGAACACGCCTTCCCGAAATAAAAGAAAGTAAATTAGTTTCATCTGAGACCCAGGATATAAAACCATTATTTAGCCATAGCAATTTTACCGGAGCCATCGTTGCACAGTTTTTTTATGTGGCGGCCCAGGTAGGCGTGGCGGCATTATTCATCAATTATTGTACTGCTCCCGGCCATGGAATTGATAACACCAAAGCTGCCTATTTGCTGGGGGTAGGAATGATTTTGTTTACTGTGGGGCGCTTTGCAGGTACTGCTTTGATGAAGATTATCGCGCCTAACAAACTTTTATTTATTTACGCACTTATCAATGTTATTTTGTGTTTGGTAGTTGTATCCGGGAATGGCCAGGTATCTGTGTATTCGCTGATTGCGATTTTCTTTTTTGAATCTATTATGTTCCCAACGATTTTTGCCTTGGGCGTAAAAGATTTGGGGCATCATACAAAAAGAGCGTCCTCCTTTATTATCATGTCAATTGTAGGCGGTGCATTGGTTCCTTTTGTGATGGGAAAAATAACAGATAATTATTCTATCGATTACGCGTATGCAGTACCGTTAGTATGTTTTATTGTAGTAGCGTGGTATGGGCTAATGGGATATAGGATTGTGAAATGATGGAAAGAGCGAAAAAAAGGATTGTAAGTTTTACGATAAGTGCAGTACATAAAAAAAAATCATACAAATTTTGAATAACTATGGGCAACAATGTAACTTCTGAAAAAAAAGCCAAAATTTTAAAAATACATCCAAAAGATAATTTAATTGTTGCTTTAACCGATCTTAGAAAAAATGATATAGTACAATGGAATGAAAAGGAATATTTATTAAAAGAAAATATTCTTGCAAAACATAAATTCTTCGAAAATGACATGAAAGCCGGCGAAGAAATTTTCATGTACGGAGTATTGGTAGGAAAGACACAAGTGGATGTAGAGAAGGGGAACTGCGTTTCAGTAGAAAATGTGAAACATGCGGCGCAGCCTTATTCTTACAGGAATATTAAGCCTCATTGGCATGCACCTGATGCAAGTAAATTTGCCAATAAAACTTTTAATGGTTACTACAGAAGCGACGGTAGGGTGGGTACTGCCAACTATTGGATCTTTATTCCAACGGTTTTTTGCGAAAACAGAAATATGGATGTTATTCGTGAAGCACTGCAAAATGAATTGGGCTATGGAGTTACTGATAAATATAAATCGTTCACGCATGAATTAGTAAATGCTTATGAAGAAAAAGAAGATATAGATACATTTGATCTTACACTTACTCCTAATCCAACAGGCAACAGGGTTTTTGAGAATATTGACGGCATAAAATTTTTAAACCACCAGGGGGGATGCGGTGGCATCAGGCAGGATTCGGAAATATTGGGCAAATTGTTGGTTGCTTATGCAGACCATCCAAATGTAGCAGGCGTAACGGTTTTAAGTTTAGGATGCCAGCATTTGCAGGTAAATGATTTAAAGGATGATGTGAAAAAGCTCAACCCGGATTTTGATAAACCATTTTTAATTTATCAGCAACAACAAATACAAAATGAAGAAAAGTTGATAGCGCTCGCGATTCGCGAAACTTTCAAAAATTTAATAGAAGTAAATAAAATGGAAAGAAAACCGGCGCCATTGAGTAAATTAACTGTTGGCGTAAAATGTGGTGGCAGTGATGGTTTTAGCGGAATCTCAGCAAATCCTTCTGTAGGTTATGCAGCAGATTTATTGGTGGCGTTAGGCGCAAAAGTCTTGCTGGCAGAGTTTCCTGAATTGTGTGGGGTAGAACAAAATTTGATAGACCGTTGTGTAGATGAAAAAACTGCTGAAAAATTTATTCATCTTATGCAAACCTACGACGCGCAAGCTCATGCTGTGGGTTCGGGTTTTTACATGAATCCTTCTCCCGGAAACATTAAAGATGGTTTAATTACAGATGCAATGAAATCTGCCGGAGCTGCAAAAAAAGGTGGCACATCGCCCGTTGTTGATGTATTGGATTACACAGAACCGGCTACCAAACCAGGTTTGAGCTTAGTGTGTACGCCGGGTAATGACGTGGAAGCAACAACTGGGAAAACCGCTGCAGGTGCTACTTTGATTTTATTTACAAGCGGATTGGGAACGCCAACAGGTAATCCTATATGTCCTGTAATAAAAATTGCTACCAATAGCAGGTTAGCAAAAAGAATGCATGATATTATTGATATCGACACTGGCCCGGTCATCGATGGAGAAAAAACAGTGGAGCAAATGGGAGAAGAAATTCTGGAATATTGTATCCATGCAGCAAGCGGAGAAATAATTCCAAAAGCTGTTCAATTAAACCAGGACGACTTTATTCCTTGGAAGAGAGGTGTTAGTTTGTAGGAGTGCGAAGATTTAGAAATGAATAAAATGTTGAATAAATCTTTTGCAGAGCGTGTCCCCCTCCATCGGAGAGGGGTTGGGGTGAGGCTGTAAGGATGATTTTATTCCGTGGAAAAGAGGAGTAAACTTGTGAAAATAAGTATGAATTAAAAATTATTAATAACATTCAAAAATAAAAAGTTCCCTAAGATAGCCTCCTTCTCCTTTGGAGAGGCCTGCCCTGCTGGGTAGTTCAGGCGGGGGTTGGGGTGAGGTAGTAAAATGTTCTCCTTAAAAAATAAAAAAGCAGTTATAACAGGCGCCGGCAGCGGAATTGGAAAAGCGATTACAGTTTTATTTGCAAAGCAAGGAGCTGAAGTCCACATTATCGAATTGAGCGCTGAAAGCGCAAAATCATCTGTTGATGAAATTAAAGCCAATGGTGACAAAGTCTTTTCTTATGCTTGCAATGTGGCCAACCAAAAAGAAGTGATTCAAACTTTTAAAGAAATTGGTGCGCATGATATTCTTATCAATAATGCCGGCATTGCTCATATAGGAAAAGCAGATACTACCAGCGAACATGACTTTGACAGGATTGTAAGTGTAAATGTAAAAGGAGTTTATAATTGTTTGTTTGCATCTATTCCTTTGATGAAGAAAAAGGGCGGCGGAGTGATCCTAAATATGGCCTCTGTTGCCGCGTGGGTTGGCATCCCCGACAGGTTCGCCTATTCAATGGCTAAAGGCGCAGTATCTGCCATGACTTTATCTGTAGCTAAAGATTACATTAATGAAAATATAAGATGTAATTCTATTTCTCCGGGGAGAGTTCATACTCCTTTTGTAGATGGTTTTTTACAAAAGAATTATCCCGGAAAAGAAAAAGAAATGTTTGAAAAATTATCAAAGACGCAGCCGATTGGAAGAATGGCAGAGCCGGGGGAAGTCGCTGCTTTGGCCTTATATTTATGCAGCGATGAAGCGTCATTTATTACAGGAACTGATTACCCGATAGACGGTGGATTTTTAAAATTGAATACTTAAATTATTAAAAAATGAAGAACCTCTTAATTTGTTTGTTTACTGTATTGATTATTAATAACAGTCATGCACAAACGTATTCACCTACTTCTGCTAACCTTGAAGCCAGGAGCGAATTTCAGGATGCAAAATTCGGTTTGTTCATTCATTGGGGAGTATTCAGTATCCTTGGCGATGCTGAATGGGTAATGAACAATCAAAATATTTCGGTAAAAGATTATACCCGGCTGATGCATTTTTTCAATCCTACTCAATTTGATGCGCACGCCTGGGTAAGCATGGCAAAAAACGCTGGAATGAAATACATTACTTTAATCACGCGTCACCACGATGGCTTTAGCATGTGGAATACCAAATATTCTGATTTTAATATCATGAATACACCGTATCATAAAGATGTTGTAAAAATGATTGTTGATGAATGCCATAAACAACACATGAAAATTTTCCTGTATTATTCTTTGCTCGACTGGCGGCGGAATGATTATTCATGGTGGACGGGCAGAACGGGACAAGGCACTGGCCGCACTGTTCATGGAGACTGGAACCATTATATAAAATTTATGGAAAATCAATTGACTGAATTACTCACTAATTATGGAAAGATTGATGGAATTTGGTTTGATGGGTATTGGGACCAAACCGCGCCTGAGGGAGCAAAGGACAGAACCCCGAGAGTGGATTGGCATCTACCTGAAATTTATGCGCTCATTCATAAACTCCAACCGCAATGTTTAATTGGTAATAATCATCACATGACTCCTTTTCCGGGAGAAGATTTTCAAATGTTTGAGAAAGATCTTCCGGGGCAAAATAAATCTGGTTTGAGTTTTCAAAAGCCATCAGATCAATTGCCGTTGGAGACCTGTGAAACTATGAATGGCTCCTGGGGATTCAACATTAAAGACGATAATTATAAATCGGTGAAAACATTGATCCATTATCTTGTAAATGATGCGGGACGTAATGCCAATTTTTTATTGAATGTGGGGCCACAACCGAATGGAATTATTCAGCAGGAATTCAGAGATACTTTAAAAGAAATAGGAAAATGGATGCACCAATATGGCGAAAGTATCTATGGTACCCGTGGAAACATAATGCCGCCACGGGATTGGGGTGTGGTTACTTCAAAAGGTAAAAAAATATATGTGCATATTTTAAAAGACTCAACCCAACCAGTAGTTATTTCCGGAATTAAAGGAAAAATAAAAAGTTGTAAGTTGATGGGGACAAACCAGGAAGTAAAATATAAACAGGATAAAAACGGGGTAGCTATAAACCTTGATGGAATTCCTCTGGACAGTGTGGATACAATTATTGAAATCGAAACAAAATAGCGGGAAAAGCCATTTGTAGCATGCATCAATGTGTTAAAGTATAACTGAGAACTGGTCGCAATTTGCGACCAGTTCTATCCGGATCAAGCTCAAATCATAAAATGGTAAAATGAATAGATAAATGCCTGATAAAAGAAAATTAATTACGCAAACTATTATTGAAAATAGGATATTTACCATTCGGGGAATGCAGGTAATGATTGATGCTGATTTAGCCGAATTATATATCGTTGAAATTAAAGTTTTAAATCAATCAGTTAAAAGAAATCAATCTCGTTTCCCCAAGACCTTTCGTTTTCGGTTAACAAATAATGAAAAAGATGAACTGGTCACAAATTGTGACCGGTTCGAAAATCTGAAACATTCATCCTCACTACCTTACGCCTTCACTGAACAAGGTGTAGCCATGCTTTCAGCAGTATTGCGGAGTGAAATCGCCATAAAAATAAGCATACAAATTATGCAGGCTTTTGTGCAAATGCGTAAAATAATTTCAGATCATAGCAATATTTTTCAGAGACTAACAGGGTTGGAGTATAAACAAATAGAAACAGACAAGAAATTTGAAATGGTTTTTGATGCCCTGCAACAAAAAGAATCAGAACCTACGCAAGGCATTTTTTATAACTGGCAGATATTTGATGCTTACAAATTTATTGCTGATATTATCCGCAAAGCACAAACGTCCATTTTGCTGATAGATAATTATATTGACGACACAGTACTTACTCTTTTCTGTAAGAGCAGAAAAAATGTAAACGTAATCATTTATACCAAAAACATCAGTAAACAACTCACCCTTGATCTTGCAAAATTCAATGCTCAATATGAACCGGTAATTATTGAAGAATTTAAAGATGCACATGATCGTTTTTTAGTGATTGACGATAAAGACTTGTATCATATTGGCGCTTCTTTAAAAGATTTAGGTAGAAAATGGTTTCCTTTTCTAAGACGGATATTTCATTAATGGATAGATTGAAATTAAAAAAGAAATGAATTGGAGGATATAAAATCCTTTTTGAAAATAAAATAGAATATTTTCTTTTTTACTGTAAAGAAAATTTAAAAAAATAAATAAAAACAGACTATGAAATTAATAAGATTCGGAGAACCCGAAAAAGAAAAACCGGGAATTATTGAAGAAGAAAAATGGTTTGATGTATCATCATTTATAAAAGATTATGATGAAGAATTTTTTGCCAATGATGGAATAGAACGGTTAAAGAAAATAAAAGAAGAAAATAAATTTCCGGAAATTGATCAAACAAAAAGATTAGGATGCCCGGTCTATAAACCATCAAAAGTTATTTGTATAGGATTAAATTATGCAAAACATGCCAAAGAAACCGGCGCGCAGGTTCCCAAAGAGCCGATTATTTTTTTTAAAGCTACCACTTCTGTTTCAGGCCCGAATGATGATATTGTAATTCCGAAAAATTCCGTAAAGACAGACTGGGAAGTAGAATTGGCGTTAGTGATAGGGAAAAAAGCCAGTTATGTGGACGAACATGCAGCGATGGATTATGTAGCAGGTTTTTGTTTACATAATGATGTGAGTGAAAGAGAATTTCAGATAGAAAGAGGAGGGCAGTGGGTAAAAGGAAAAAGCTGTGATACGTTTGCTCCGCTTGGCCCGTGGCTGGCGACAAAAGATGAGATTGCAGATGTGCACAAATTACGTCTATGGCTTACTGTTAATAACAAAAAAATGCAGGATGGAAATACCGATGACCTGATATTTAATATTCCTCATCTTGTTTCTTATATCAGTCAGTTTATGACTTTGCTGCCGGGAGATATTATTTCCACAGGTACACCACACGGCGTAGCATTGGGTATGCATCCACTGGTTTATTTAAAAGAAGGAGATGTGGTGGAATTAGGAATAGATGGTTTGGGAACACAAAAGCAAAAGGTAAAAAATTGGTCAAAATAATTTATTGTGATGATAGATACTCATGTACATTTCTGGAATTATGAAAAGGAGAAGGATGCCTGGATAAATGATGAGATGAAAATATTGCAAAGAGATTTCCTTCCTCAACATTCGAAGTCCGAACTCGACCAGAATGGGATAGAAGGAGTTGTTGCAGTCCAGGCTGATCAAAGTGAAAATGAAACTAAATTTTTAATTGAGCTTGCCAAAAAAAATCCGGAGATAAAAGGTATTGTGGGTTGGGTAGATTTGCAAAATGAGAATATTGAAAATAAGTTGCTTTACTATTCACAATCATCCATAATAAAAGGTTTCAGGCATATAGTCCAGGCAGAGTCACCAGGTTTTTTGAAAGGTGAAAGATTTCTGAATGGCATTAAATTGCTAAAGAAATTTGAGTTTACTTATGATGTTCTTATTTATCAAAATCAATTGAAGGAAGCTATTGAATTCGTAAATGAATTTCCAGAACAAAAATTCATTATAGATCATTGTGGCAAGCCGATGATAAAGGATAAAAAAATTGATGAATGGAAAAAAGGTATGCAGGAAATTTCACAAAATAAAGATGTGTATTGCAAACTATCGGGATTAACAACTGAGGCAAATTGGAACAACTGGAAAGAAAAGGATTTTTACCCTTACTTAGATATAGTGTTTGAATGTTTTGGAACAGACAGATTATTATTTGGAAGCGATTGGCCGGTAGTACTCGTAAGCGGTACTTACACTAAATGGAAAAATCTTTTGAAAAACTACATGCATAATTATTCACCCGAAGAAAAAGAAAAAGTTTTTACAAAAAATGCAATTGAATTTTATAATTTAAAAGAGTAACAATCTCATTCAATCAAAATTAATCTCACTATGAATCTAAATCTCGAAAAAAAAATAATCATAGTAACAGGCGGTGCAAAGGGGATAGGAGAAGGAATTGCAAAAGCACTCGCATCCGAGAATGCGATTCCTGTTATTGTAGGTAGAAAAGAAGCAGATAATTTAAAAACCCTTGAAAGCATTGACGGCAAGGGATTCCAAGTGATAGCTGAATTGACAAGGCCGGAGGAATGTGAAAAGGCAGTAAAGCAAATTGTGGAGAAATTTAATCGCATTGACGGATTGGTAAATAATGCAGGCGTAAACGATGGTGTTGGTTTGGAAAAAGGGAATTATGAACAATTTGTTGCTTCACTGCATAAAAATTTAATTCATTATTATCTCATGGCGCATCATGCATTGCCTTATTTAAAACAATCCAAAGGTGCGATAGTAAACATTGGTTCCAAGACAGCAGAAACGGGTCAAGGCAACACTTCGGCGTATGCTGCATCCAATGGCGGAAGGAACGCTTTGACAAGAGAATGGGCTGTAGAATTGTTGCCATATTCAATTCGTGTAAACGCTGTGATTGTTGCAGAATGTTATACCCCATTATATCAAACCTGGATAAAAACTTTTGAAAGCCCAGAAGAGAAATTGAAATCGATTACTGAAAAAATTCCATTGGAAAATAGAATGACTACGCCGGAAGAAATTGCCAACATGGTGGTGTTTCTTTTGTCTGAAAGATCAAGTCACACTACCGGGCAGATCATTCATGTAGATGGTGGATATGTTCATCTGGACAGGGCTTTGTAGGATTGATGAATTCTTACATTGTTATATTGCGACATTTCTACATTGTTATATTGTTGGATTGGTACATTGTTTAATTGTTACATTGTTGAATTGTTATATTGTTATATTGTTGAATAGGTACATTGTTGAAGTTTACTTTTTCAAACCCAAATTAGGCGGCTTTGCTAATTTTTGTTTTATTCCACAACTTAAAATCTGAATTGATGAAAAATATCTTTTTGATGCGCCGAATTTTAATTTTTTCTATTTTTCTTTTCACTCTTGAAAATGTTTCTGCCCAGGATAAAATTAATCCTGATTCTATCCGTGCAAAAATGCAATGGTTCGCCGATGCTAAATTGGGCATCTTCATTCATTGGGGTATTTACTCCGTGGATGGTATTGATGAAAGCTGGAGTTTTCATAATGGTACCATAAGCTATGCCGATTATATGAAGCAACTGAATGGTTTTACCGCTTCAAAATATGATCCGCAGGCATGGGCTGATCTGATCAAAGAAAGCGGTGCCCGTTACGCGGTTATTACCACCAAGCACCATGATGGCGTGGCTTTGTGGCCAACCAAGCAACATCATTTTAATGTGGTGGACAATACGCCCGCAAAGAGAGATGTGTTAAAACCTTTCTACAAGGCGTTGGATAAAGATGGCATCAAACGCGGTGCATATTTTTCTCTTATTGATTGGACCTATCCGGATTATCCCGGTTTTTTAAAGGATAGTAGTCGCTATAAAATAGCTGATGATCCGCAACGATGGGAAAAATTTCAACATTTTTTCCAGGCACAGATAAACGAGGTAAATCATTTGTACAAGCCGGATCTTTGGTGGTTTGATGGCGATTGGGAACACAGTGCAGAAGAATGGCAGGCAAAAAAAGTAAGGAAAGAAATTCTGAGTGTAAACCCCAACGCCATTATCAATGGAAGACTTGCTGGTTATGGAGATTACGAAACGCCAGAACAAAATTTTCCGGTGAGCCGTCCAAATTACAATTGGTGGGAGCTGTGTATGACGACTAACAACAACTGGGGCTATCACCCTGATGATACCAATTACAAAACACCTTTTGAAGTGATCAGTATTTTTGTAGATGCTGTAAGTAATGGTGGAAATCTATTGCTGGACATAGGTCCCAAAGCAGACGGCACCATACCTTCGGAGCAGGTACATATTTTGAAAGAATTGGGGAAATGGAATAAGAAAAATGGTGAAGCTATTTTTGGAACAATACCCGGTTTACCGCAAGGTCATTTTTATGGACCAAGCACTTTATCAAAGGATTCTACAACATTATATCTTTTCCTTCCGGACCAAACGGCGGGAAACATCATGATCAAAGGGTTATCCAATAAGATTGCTGATGTGCAGATCGTAGGAACTGCGCAGCATTTGCGACCAAAAATTGTTGGGAAAATTTCGTGGAGTCCTATACCTGGCCTGGTATTTATCAATGTTCCACAAAAGTATAAGGACGAATATATGACAGTGTTGAAATTAAAATTGGAAGGTAAATTAAAATTATAGAATTAGGCGTATAAATCGTGATGTAAATATAGCATTTGTTTTAGACTAATATAATTAGTAATTTTGTAGCTAAAATAATTAGTTATGTTTCAAGGAATGAATATAATAGAGTTTGGCAAAA
>Ga0307373_10000767_pt1 | contig 61747 bp, 59 predicted proteins | sample OX2MG_FD_202534 | JGI IMG/M metagenome (GOLD analysis project Ga0307373, IMG submission 202534) | Soil microbial communities from Risofladan, Vaasa, Finland - OX-2 | ecosystem: Environmental > Terrestrial > Soil > Coastal area > Acid sulfate soil | place: Finland: Risofladan, Vaasa | collected... | reverse complement strand
TGGGGCCCGCCGCCGCGAGGCCGCCGCCCAGGGCGGCGGCCTCGCGGCGGCGGCGGTTGTTGTTGTTGCGCGGAGGAGGTTACGTCTCTGATGAGCTTCGCCCATCTCCACGTCCATACCCAGTACAGCCTCCTCGACGGCGCCAACAAGATCGAGCCGCTGCTCGAGCACGCGCACTCCTCGGGCATGTCCGCGATGGCCATCACGGACCATGGCAACATGTTTGGCGCGGTCGAGTTCTTCAGCAAAGCCACCCAACACGGAATCCAGCCGATCATCGGATGCGAGGCCTACGTCGCCCCCGGCAAGCGCACCGATCGCTCGCAGGTCCCCAAGGGCGACGACTTCGACGGCGGCGGCAACTTCCATCTGATCCTGCTTGCCGCCTCGCGCGCCGGTTATCGCAACCTGTGCCGTCTGCTGAGCGCCGCCTACCAGGAAGGGCTCTACTACAAACCGCGCATCGACAAGGAAATTCTGACCGAGCTTAACGAGGGCATTATCGCGCTCTCGGGATGCCTGTCGGGAGAGGTCGCGCGATGGCTGCGCGCGGGGCGCCTCGACAAAGCGCGCGAGGCGGCCGAGAGCTACGCGCGTATTTTCAAAGACCGCTTCTACCTCGAATTGCAAGACAACCGCCTGCACGCGCCGCTCAACGACGCGCTGCGCGAGATCGGCCGCACCGCCGGCCTGCCGCTGGTCGCCACCAACGATTGCCACTACCTGCATCGCGGCGACGCGCGCGCCCACGAAGTCCTGCTCTGCATCCAGACCGGCAAGACGCTCGCCGACGAGTCGCGATGGCGCTTCGATACCGACGAGCTTTACGTCAAGACGCCCGAAGAGATGGCCAAGGCGTTCGGCGCGGAATCCGAAGAGTTCCGCAACACGATGGAGATCGCGCGGCGGATCGACTTCGAGTTCGAGTTCGGCAAGTTCCATTTTCCGATTTACCAGGACGCGCCGCCCGACGATCTCGACCAGGTGCTGGAAGCGCGCGTGAAGGCAGGGCTTGGAGCGCGGCTTGCCGAGTTGCACTCGCGCCGCGGCGAATTCGACGAGGCGCCCTATTACGAGCGTCTCGGCCGCGAACTGCCGGTCATCCGCGAGATGGGCTTTTCGGGCTACATGCTGATCGTCGCCGACTTCATCGACTACGCGCGCAGCCAGGGCATCCCGGTCGGGCCGGGGCGCGGCTCGGTGGTCGGCAGCCTGGTCTCCTACGCGCTCCGGATAACCGAGGTCGATCCGATCGAGCATAAGCTGCTGTTCGAGCGCTGGCTCAACCCAGGCCGCAAGTCGATGCCCGATATCGACGTCGACTTCTGCTGGGAACGGCGCGACGAGGTGCTCAACTACGTGCGCGCGAAATACGGCGCCGACCGCGTCGCGCAGATCATCACCTTCGGCACCATCAAGGGCAAACAAGCCATCCGCGACGTCGGCCGCGTGCTCGGGCTCTCCTTCGCCGAAACCGACCGCATCGTCAAGCTCTATCCCGCGCCCAAGCAGGGCCGCGACTTCCCGCTGAGCGCCGCGCTCGAGATGGAGCCGCGGCTGAAGGCCGAGCGCGAGAGCCATCCCGAACTCTTCGAGTACGCGTTCAAACTCGAGGGGCTGCTGCGTCACGCCTCGCGGCACGCGGCCGGCGTGGTCATCTCCGACGTTCCGCTGACCGAGGTCGTTCCGCTCTACGCCGACAAGGAACGCACCGACGGCGCGATGGCGATTACGCAGTACTCGATGAAGGGGGTCGAGGAGATCGGACTAATCAAGTTCGACTTCCTCGCGCTCAAGAACCTGACCCTGATCGTCGAGACGCTCAACCTGGTGCGCGCCGGCGGCAAGGAGCCGCCGGACTTGAACCGCCTGCCGCTCGACGACCCCGACAGCTATCGCCTGCTCGCGCGCGGCGACACGGTCGGCGTGTTCCAGATGGAAGGATCGGGGATGCGCCGTTTCCTGACCGAGCTCAAGCCCTCGAACTTCGAAGATGTGATCGCGGCGATCTCGCTCTTTCGCCCCGGCACGCTCGACTCCGGGATGGTCGATCCGTTCATCAAGCGCAAACACGGCAAGGAGCCGGTCGAATACGACCATCCGCTGCTCGAGCCGGTGCTGCGCGACACTTACGGCGTGATCATCTACCAGGAGCAGGTGATGCGCGCGGCACAGGCGCTGGCCGGCTACACGCTGGAGGAAGCCGACATCCTGCGCGCCGCGATGGGCAAGAAGAACAAGGCGCAGATGGAGCGTGAGCGCGCACGCTTTCTCGACGGCGCGAAGAAAAACGGCCTGGATAAGGCGCTCGGCAAATCGATCTTCGAGAAAATCGAGACCTTCGCCTCCTACGGCTTCAACCGCTCGCACGCCGCCGCCTACGCGCTGACCACTTACACCACCGCGTACTTGAAGGCGCACTATCCCAACGAATTCATGGCGGCGCTGATGTCGCTCGACATGGACGACGTCGACAAGGCCTACAAGAACATCGCGGCGCTGCGCGACATGCGCATCCGGCTGCTGCCGCCCGACGTCAACCACAGCGGGGTGAAGTTCACGGTCTCGGGCGACGCGATTCGCTTCGGCCTGGGCGCGATCCGCGGGGTGGGCGCCAAGAGCGCCGAGGCGATGATCGCGGTGCGCCAGAGCGGCGGCCCATTCAAGGACCTGCTGGATTTCTGCCTGCGCGTCGGTACCCAACTGGTCAACCGGCGCGTGCTCGAGGCGCTGATCAAATGCGGCGCGTTCGATTCGATCTCGCCCTCGCGCGCGCCGCTGATGGCGATGGTCGAGGACGCGCTCAAGGTCGCGCAGAAGGCCGAGAGCGACGCGGCCAAGGGCCAGCACGGACTGTTCGGCGCCGCCGCGCGGCCGCAGGCGCTGCCGCCGCCGCGCGATCCGGTCGCCGGATGGGATCAGAAGGAGATGCTGCGCAACGAGAAAGAGGCGCTCGGCTTCTACATCACCGCCCATCCGCTCGACAAATACGATCGCGAACTGCGCCGGCTCGGCGCGGTCTCGACCGCGGACCTGACTTCGCTCCCCGACGGCAGCCAGGTGCGCGTCGCCGGCGTGGTGCAGGCGGCCAAGCTCAAGAACAACAAGGCCGGCAAGCGCTATGCGACGTTTTCGCTGGAGGACCGCGAGGGCGCGGTCGAAGTCATCGCGTGGCCGGAGACCTATCAGAAGCACGAGGCGCTCATCATGGGCGACGAGCCGGTGGTGGCGCGCGGCAAGCTGGACATCGACGACGAGCGCGCCCAGGTGATCCTCGACGAGATGCGGCCGCTTAACACGGCGCTGGTCGACGCGGTGCGCGAGGTGCATATCACGGCGCCGCGCGAGCGCCTGGCCAACGGCGCGTTGGAGGAACTCAAGGCGCTGCTCGGACGCCATAGCGGGCGCGCGATTACCTATCTGCATCTGTCACTGGATGATGCGCACGAGGCGATCTTTCTGCTCGGCGACAGCTATCGCGTCGCGCCGACCGACGACTTCGTCGCCGCGGTCGAGCACGCGCTCGCCCCCGCGTCGGTGATGCTGCGCTAGGTTTTTTGTCGCCCGCGCGGAAACGGAACGGCGCCGCTGACGTGTTTGATAGAAACTCCTACGTTCTGAGCCCTCGCCCGCATCGTTTGCGGGAGAGGGTATGGGTGAGGGTGCCTAAACATTCCTATTTGCTGCAGTCACGACATACAGCCGGCACTATGCTTTGATCTCCACGATGCAGGCTCCCTTTCTCGACCGCGCGCGGCAGTTGCGGCGCAATCAGACCAGGGCAGAGCTGGAACTCTGGATGCGATTGCGTGGTCGTCAGCTTGGCGCGAAATTCAGACGTCAATACCCGGTCGGAGCGTATATAGTCGATTTCTGCTGCCTTGAACGGCAGTTGGTGATTGAACTCGACGGCGGGCAGCACTCGGAACAGATGGAAGCAGACCGGAAACGGACCGCATACATCACGAGTCGCGGATTTCGCGTGTTGCGCTTCTGGAACGATCAGGTGCTGAAAGATACGTATGCGGTCCTGGATCAAATTCTGTGCGAATTGAAGCGCGGCGAGCGCGAGCGGTAGACTCGCGCCGGACACCTTCAAGGAACCCTCACCCGCACCCTCTCCCGCAAATGATGCGGGCGAGGGCTCAGAGGGGCCTTCAGCGGACGAGAAAAGTGATTTTCCGCCGCACCTTGGTGATCAAAGGGCCAATCTCCGTTTTTTGAGAGCTTTCCAGTTACTTCGCTCTCCGTCTATTAAAGACATCGTGGACATAAAAGCGCTGAAAGACATTGAAGACCGCCTGATGGGAAATCTCCATCTCGACGCATACGAGAGATGCCTCTACTACCATCTTGCGAGGCACACCCGGGCCGAGGGCAGCGAATCGGCACTTTTCTCAGTCCTTAGCTTAGCCAAGTGCTTGGAAATGTCCGAGACAGCAATTAGAAACCGCATTCGATCCATGCATAAGAAGGGATGCATCAAGATCGAGGAGCGCTCGAAGGACGGTCATCGGATCCGCGTGTATCTTCCGGACGAGATCCCTGGCCTTCCAACCTCCGAACCGCCCACAGAATCAATCGACCTCGAAGCAATCGACTTTTATACTGACCGCCGATTCGTAAATGTACTGATCAAACACGAACATTCCTTGTGCTTCTGGTGTTTGCGGCAGCTTGGCTCCGCATATGCGCTAGACCACGCAATCCCAATCGTGAAGGGCGGGATAATTCATATCGAAACATCGTGGCCTGCTGCCATGAATGCAACTCCTTGAAGCAAGCATCGGAACCCGAGGACTTTTTAAGAAACCTTTATCGCCGTGGGTTACTGTCTCAGCCTGAACTAGAGGAGCGGCTGCTTAAGCTTAGGCGATTACAGGGTGGCGACCTTGTTCCGGAATTCTAGCGTTGAATTCAGGATTTTTATATCCCGTCTTCGAGCAAAGGAAATAGGCCGCTTCCCCTACCAGATGCCGGGGATGAAGGACTCGGTCTCTTGCATATAGCGCGCGTACTGGTCGCCGAACTGCGCCAGCATTGCGGCCTCTTCGGTCGTGGCGCGCATCCGGCCCATCATCACTCCGAATATGATCGTCAAAGCCGCGCTTACCGGGGCGCCGAACTCGAGCGCCCATGCGAAGACCACCAGGAATTCGCCGAGCCAGATCGGATGGCGGATCTTGCCATAGAGTCCGTTGCGCACCACTGCGCGCGGGCCGCCGGATTCCGGCGTCGAGCTGAAAAAGCCAAGCTGGATACGCGCGCCGAGCGCCAGCCATAGCCCCAGCAACTCCATCAGCAAACCCAGCGCCTGCACCCATCGCGCCACTTCACCTCCGTAAAGAAAAGTGCGCTCGAACGGCGCCGCCGCGAACAGCAACAGCACCGGCAACTGGCGCAGGATCGATCCCGAAAGCAGCGCGGCGTCGGGTGGCGGCTCGAAATCCTCGCGCACCATCACGTCGGCCAGACGAAACCCGGCGTACGCGATTAGATACGCCAGGGTGTATGGATGCTCGCCGAAGTAGCCGGTGATCCCCAGTCCGAGCGCGACCGCGCCGACCACCGCCACCAGGAAAACGATAAGCTCGGAGACCCGGATATCGATCCGGCGCCGGCGGCGCCGCACCGGACTTACGGCGGCGGAGCCAAGACCGCCGGTGGGCGCTTTAAGCTCGCCCGTCGGCTTGCGCGGCTCAGCCTGCGTTCCGTCCCCGGCTTCCATGTGGGCAAATCTTGGCAGGATGGAGGCCGCTATTCAAAAGGAAATGCCTGCGCGCGGGCCGGGCGTCGCGTCAATGCGAGACGCTAGCCCAGACGGCGCAGGGTTTCGCGGTCTCCGATCGCAACCAGGAAGTCGCCCGCCTCGACGCGGGTCGCGGGATCGGGAATCAGCGTGCTCGGGGCATCGCCGCGCTTGAGCGCGACGATCCGCAGCCGCGTCGCACTCTGCTCGACCGCGGCGATCGGCTGGCCGATGAGCGCACTGCCCTCGGCCACGCGAATTTCCTCGAGGTCGATCTCGGCGCCGCGCCCCGGAAACGACAGCTCCAGAAAGTCGACCACCGACGGGCGCATGATGCTGGCAGCGAGTCGTATGGCGCCCCACTGGTAGGCAGAGATGGCCTGGTCCGCGCCGGCCATCCGCAAATGCCGCAACCCTTCCTCCGATTCGCCGCGCGCGTGAATGCGGATTTTCGGATTCATCGCGCGCGCCGAGAGCGTGATATAGACGTTGTCGGCGTCGGAGCCGGTGACCACCACGATCGCGAAGGCCCGTCGCAGGCCCGCCTCCTCCAGCACGCGATCCTCGAGCGCCGATCCGATCACGTAGAGCAGACTGGAGGCGGTCAGGTCGGCTTCGCGCGCCGGGTCGCGCTCGATCACCACCGCCTGACCACCGCTGCGCGCCACTTCCGCGGCCACCACCCGGCCCATCCGGCCAAAGCCGCAAATCACGACGTGCCTCTCGAGCTGATCGATCTTGTGCTTCATCGCGGCCCTCCCGACGATCTCGCGCAACTGGCCTTCGACCACGAACTGGGTGATGGTGGCGAAGAGATAGAACGCGGTGCCGACGCCGGTCACGATCAACCCCATCGTGAAAATTCGTCCGCCTTCGCCCAGCGGCTTCACTTCCTCGTAGCCGACGGTGGAGATGGTGATGACGGTCATGTAGAGCGCGTCGAGCGCGGTCATGTGCTCGATCGCCATGTAGCCGGCGGTACCGCCGATCGTGAGTATCACGATACCGGCGATCGCGACCAGGAACTTGCGTTCCGGGCTCATGCGATGTGTTCGCGCGCGGCCGCCCCGGCTGTTTCCCAGCTACGCAGAATTCAGAGCGCCTCGTGCGCTTCGAGCCAGCGCTCCGCGTCGATCGCCGCCATACATCCGGTGCCCGCCGCGGTCACCGCCTGGCGATAGACCTTGTCGGCGACGTCGCCGGCCGCGAACACGCCGTCGACGTTGGTGTAGGTCGATCCGTTGCGGACCTTCAGGTAGCCGGTTTCGTCCATCTCGAGCTGACCCTCGAACAGGCGGGTGTTGGGCTGATGACCGATCGCGACGAACACGGCGTCGGTACGGAACTCGCTGGCCGCGTTGGTCTTGAGGTTCTTAAGCCGCACGCCGCTGACCCCGGTCTTCTGCTCGCCGTGAACTTCCTCGATCACCGTGTCCCAGATGAAGGCGATCTTGGGATTGGCCGCCGCGCGGTCCTGCATGATCTTGGAGGCGCGCAGCGCGCTGCGCCGATGCACGACCGTTACCTTGGTGCAAAAGCGCGTTAGAAACGTCGCCTCTTCCATCGCGGTGTCGCCGCCGCCCACCACCACCGCTTCCTTGTTCTTGAAAAAGGCGCCGTCGCAGGTCGCGCACGCGCTCACCCCGTAGCCCATCAGCCGCTTTTCCGATTCAATCCCGAGCAGCTTGGCCGACGCGCCGGTCGCGATGATGAGGGCCTCGGCGCCAATCGTGCTGACGCCCGCGGTCAGCTCGAACGGCCGTTTGCGCAGATCGACCGCGGTCACTTCGCCAAACACGAATTTCGTGCCGAAGCGCTCGGCCTGCAGCCGGAACACGTCCATCATCTCGGGTCCCTGTATTCCGTGCGGAAAGCCGGGGTAGTTCTCAACCTCGGTGGTGATGGTGAGCTGTCCGCCGGGTTGGGCGCCCTCGATAAGCAACGGAGCCAGATTGGCGCGCGCCGCGTAGAGCGCGGCGGTGAGGCCCGCGGGACCCGAGCCGAGAATCACGAGGCGATAGGTTTCGTCTGCCATCTATTTTGTCGTCAATTGTCCTTGCACGGAGTGATGCGCCGGCCGGGGCCACGCGCGCGATTCATCATCATTCTCATTCTAGCGCCTATTGTAACGCTTTGCTTTATTGTATCGGCGCATCGCGTCAACATAAGCTCTTAGCCGCCGCCCCCGATGCCACGCAAGAAGCCGAGTACCAAAGTTCCCGACCCCGCCACGCGCGGGGCGCTCACCCATCTCGACCGCCGTGGCCGCGTGCGGATGGTCGACGTCGGTGAAAAGCCGGTGACCCGGCGCGAGGCGCTGGCGCGCGGCGCGGTCAAAATGGAGCCCGCGACGCTGGACGCGATCGTCGGCGGGCGGCTCAAGAAGGGCGAGGCGCTGGCGGCGGCGCGGCTGGCCGGCATCATGGCGGCCAAGCGCACTCACGATTTGATTCCGCTGTGCCATCAGATTCCGCTGGAGGTGGTCGAGATCGAATTCCGCCCCGACCCGGCCCGCGCGACGCTTCATATCCAGGCCCGCGCGGCGACCGTGGCCCGCACCGGCGTCGAGATGGAAGCGCTGGTGGCGTTAAGCATCGCGGCGCTCACGATCTATGACATGGCCAAGGCGATCGATCGCGCGATGACTATCGACGCCATTCGGCTGGTCGGCAAATCGGGCGGCCGCAGCGGCACCTTCAAGCGCGCCGGTGAGCCGCGATGGCCGTCGGCGGACAGTTGAGCGACGCAGCAGCCGAAATTGAAAAACGCTCGACAGAACTGCGCAGGCCCTCGCGTGTTCCTTAAAAAAAGCCGCGAGGGACCGGTTCGCGGCGGCAATCCGTGGGTCTTCTCCCAGGCGATCGACCGCGTCGAGCCCGCGGCCGTCGAGCCCGGCGCGCGCGTGTGGGTGCTCGACGCGGCCGGCGCAACCTTGGGACACGGCTACTACAACCCGGCGACGACGATTGCGGTGCGGATGCTCGCGCTTAGCAGCGAGCCCGGTCCCGCCGAGATCGTCCGCTGGCGCATCGACCGCGCACTCGCGCTGCGCCAACGAGTGATCGGTCCCGACACGGATTGTTACCGGATGCTCAATGGCGACGGCGACGGACTTTCGGGCGTGGTCGTTGACCGCTACGGCGAGGTTGCGGTGGTGCAGTTGTTGACCGCGGGCGCCGAGCGGATGCGCGCGGAGATTATCGAGCATTTGAACCTGACGATCTCGCCGCGCACGATTTTCGAGCGCAGCCAGGGCGCCGTGCGCCGCCAGGAGGGGCTCGAGGATCGCGTGGGCGCGATGGCGGGCGCACCAATCGGCGAAGTCGTGGTGCGCGAGAACGGCGTGCGGATCGCCGCCGACCTGGAGCACGGCCAGAAGACCGGCGCGTTTCTCGACCAGCGCGAGAACCGAGCGCGCTTCGGCGCTCTGGCGGCCGGCGCGCGCGTGCTCGATCTGTGCTGCTACACCGGCGGCTTCGCGCTGAACGCGCTCAAGGGCGGCGCAAAGGAGATCGTCGCCGTCGACACTTCCGCGCACGCGCTCGCTTGGGCGCGGCGCAACCTGGAGCTCAACGGCTATCCGCCCGGCGCCGTCCGCTTGGTGCATGGCGAGGCGGGCGAATTGCTGAGCCAGCGCGACGAGCTTTTCGATTTGATCGTGCTCGACCCGCCGCCATTTGCGCGCGGCCGCGCCGACGCGCGGCGCGCCGAACACCTCTACGTCGAACTCAACGCGCTCGCGCTTGGCGCCCTCAGCCCGGGCGGTTTCCTGATGACCTTCAGTTGCTCGTCACACTTTCGCGGCGAGGATTTCGTCCGCGCGGTGCGCATCGCCGAGGGCCGCGCGGGGCGCCGGATGCGCCTGCTCGCGCGGCTGGGCCCCGGCCCCGACCATCCGGTGCTGCTGGGCCATCCCGAGGGCGAATACCTGACCGGCGTGCTTTTGCGCGACCTCGGCTAGCGCCTCGGAGTTCTCGCGTCACCCTTACGCGTGCACGCGCGGGTGGCGATCCGCCCATGGCGCGGCCTGCTCGATCTGCGCCGCGAGGCGCAACAGCAGATCCTCGCGTCCGTAGGCCGCGACGAACTGGACGCCGACCGGCAGCCCATCGGGCGTCATGTGCAACGGCAGCGAGATGGCCGGCTGGCCCGCGATATTCCACGGCGCGGTAAAGGGACTGACCTCGTTGAGCCGCACGCCGACGTTGCGCGGATGCTCGCCGGGGCGGGTTTTGAAGATTCCCAGTTCCGGCGCCGGCCGCGCCATCGTGGGCGTCACCAGCACGTCGAACCCGCCGCTCCACCATCCGGCCGCCGCGCGCGAGAAGTGGTTGAACCATTCGCACGCGGCCAGGTAATCGACCAGCTTCAGCCGCCGTCCGCGCTCGACCAGGAACCAGGTCCATTCGTCGAAATCATCAGGACCGACCGCGCGCCCGAGCATCGGCTCGACCACCGCGGCCTGCCGCGCCACGCCGCCGGCTACGACCCGGCCAAAGGCGAAGCTAAGCGTGGCGTCGTCGAGCGCCGCGGGGAAATTCGGCTCGACCTGGTGACCGAGCGACTCGAGCAATTTCGCCGCGCCACGCACCGCCGCCGCGCACTCGGGATGAAGCCCCGGATGAGACAGCGGGGCGCGATCCATGAAGCCGATTCGCAACCGGCCCGGCGCCTGGCCGACCTCGTCGCGGAACGGACGCGCCGGCGCCGGCGCCATCCACGGATCGCCCGGCATGTAACCCGCGATCGCGTCCAGCGCGGAGGCGGCGTCGCGCACGGTACGCACCAGCGCGCCCTCTTCGCACAACCCATGCCAGAATTCCGCGTGCGCGGGCCCGAGCGAGGTCCGGCCGCGCGATCCTTTGAGCCCGACCAATCCGCAGAAGGACGCCGGAATCCGGATCGATCCGCCGGCGTCGTTGCCATGCGCGATCGGCACGATGCCCGAGGCGACCGCGGCGGCCGCGCCGCCGCTCGAACCGCCGGCGATGCGCGCGGTGTCCCACGGATTGCGCGTCGCGCCCCACGCGCGGGTCTCGGTCGAGAGCGTCGCACCCCACTCGGGTACGGTGCTCTGCGCGAGCGTTATCAGACCGGCCGAACGGAACTTCGCCGCCACGTATGAGGTCGACCGCGCTACCATCCCGGCGTCCTTGAACGGCTTCCATCCCCAGCTAAACGGCTCGCCCTCGGTCGTCTGCAGCAGGTCCTTCATCAGGAACGGCACGCCGCGGAAAATGCCGTCGGGGATCGCGTCGCGGTCACGCGCTTCGGCGCGCGCCTTCTCATCGCGCGCGAAGATGACGCAGTTGAGTTGCGGGTTCAGCCGTTCGATCCGCGCGGTCGCGGCCGCGGCCAATTCGGCCGGCGTGACCGCGCCCTTGGCGACGAGTTCGGCCTGCGCGGTCGCGTCGAGCCAGGTAAGTTCGTCCTTGACGCTCATTTCGAGATGCCTCTTGCCAGGATTGCCGATGATTTGCGAGGTCGCCCTCACGCGACTCATTCCACCACTGCCTCCGCGGCGACACCGGCGCTCGTACGTTTCAAAAGCATGCACCAGGGCGCCAGGAAAAGTACAACCATCGCGAGCACCCGATAGACGTCGTTGTACGCGAGGAGCCAGGCCTGCGCCGCGGCAGCCGCGGCAACGGGATGATGCGCGGCGCCGGAGACCGGCGTTGCCAGCAAATGCGCCAGGTGAAAGCGGCGGCGCGCGGCCAGCAGATTGGTGGAAGCCGCGATACCGGTGGCCGCGCCGATGTTCACCATCATGCTGAACAGGCTGGAGGCGAAGCCCATCCGCTCGCGCCGGATCTGGCCGAGGCCGACCGCGGTCACCGTCGGGAACACCGCACCCAGCCCGAATCCGAACAGCAAGATCGGCCACAACACCGCGCTCATGCTGATCGAGAGACCCCAGTGCGACATGCGCCAGACCTCGTACGCCGCGAGGATGAAGCCGCCGCTGATGAGCGGGCGCATGTCGGTGCCGCGGCGTGAAAGCTGGCCCACCGCCAGCAGCGCGATGACGACGCCAATCCCGCGCGGCGCGACCGCGAGGCCGGCCTTCCACGCGTCGTAGCCGAGCAGCGTCTCCATGAACAGCGGATTCAGCAGGTTGATGCTGAACAGCGCCAGCGCCTGGATCGAAATGATCGCCACCGCGAGCGTGAAACCAAAAATCTTGAACATCCGAAAATCGATGATCGGTTCGGGAAAGCGCAACTCGTGGAAGACCAGCGCAACCGTCGAAAACGCGGATAGCGCGCAAGCATAACGCACCCACGGCGCGGCGAACCATCCGTCGAGCCCGCCCAGGGCAAGCACGATCTGAAAAAGCCCCAGCGCCACGGCGACCAGGATTATTCCGAAGTAGTCGATACGGCCGCCGCCGCGTTGCCGGCGCAAGTATGGCGGGTCGTGCACGAATGCATACACCATCAGCATCGCGACCACGCCGGTCGGCACGTTGATGAAAAAGACCCAGCGCCAACTCCAGTTGATTGTGATCCAGCCGCCGAGCGTAGGGCCGAGCACCGGCGCCGCCATCAGTCCCATCCCGAACGTCGTCATCGCGAGCGTATGCTCGTCGGGCGGAAAGGTCTCGATGAGGATCGCCTGCGCCAGCGGGATCATCGCGGCGCCGGCCGCGCCCTGGAGCAGGCGGAAGACCACCATCTCGCCAACGCCGCGCGCCAATCCGCACATCGCCGAGGTAATCGCGAACGTCAGTACCGAGGCGAGGAAATAACGCTTACGCCCGAAGCGCACCGCGCACCATCCGGTCATCGGAATCGTCACGCTGACCGCGACCAGGTAGCTGGTGACCACCCAGGTGATCTGGTGGATGTCGGCGGCAAAACTTTTCTGCATGTACGGCAGCGAGACGTTGACGATCGAGGTGTCGAGCACGGTCATGACCGCGCCGATCATCACCGCCGCGGAGACCAGCCATTTGCCAACGGCCAGCGGATGGGTTTCGGCGGCCGCCTCGAGCGAAGGGATCGTCATAAGTCAGAGTAAGCGGCCCGAATCAGCCTCGCCGCCTAGCCCAGGTTGCCGGGGTCGAGGCGGTCGCGCAGATGGTCGCCGAGGAAGTTGAACGACATCACGGTTAGGAAGATGAAAATGCCGGGGATCAGAATCCACGGATAGCGTGCGAGGTTCTGCACGTCCTGCGCCTGCGCCAGCAGGTTGCCCCAACTCGCGGCCGGCTCCTGGATCCCCAGGCCCAGCAGCGAGAGCGCGCTTTCGCCCAGGATGAAGCCCGGGATCGACAGCGTCGCCGCGACGATCGCGTAGCCGAGCACCGAGGGGATAACGTGGAGGAAAATCACGCGCGCGCGCGAGGCGCCCAGCGCACGCGCCGCCTCGACGTAGGGCCGCGAGCGCACCGAGGCCGCCATCCCGCGGATGATCCGGGCGAAACCGGCCCAGCTGATGAAGCTCATGATCGCGACGATCGTGAAGAAGGTCATCACCGGGCTTACCCCGGAAGGAATCACCGCCGCCAGCGCGAGCAGGAAATAGAACGACGGCAGCGACATCTCGATCTCCGACCAGCGCATGATCAGATTGTCGGTGAGCCCGCCGACATAGCCCGAAAACGCGCCCACCGTGATGCCGAGCGAGAAACTGATCAGCACGCCGATGAGGCCGACGCACATGCTGACGCGCGCGCCATAGACGATGCGCGAGAAGAGGTCGCGGCCCAGCCCGTCGCTGCCCATGATGAAGTAGGGCGCGTCGGCCGACTCGGTGGTGAAGAGATGGCCTTGATGGAGAAATCGCAGGTAGGTTTTGCGCGCGCGGTCGGGAGTGAAGACGCGTGCCGCGGCGTCGCTCAACCGCATCGGATGGGCGTAGAGAAATCCGTGCGCCCACTCGGCGGGGCTCGCCAGATGAAGACGCATCGGCGGACAGTCGGGCAGGTCGCGATACTGGCGGATCGGATCGTACGGCGCAACGAAGGGTGAAGCGGCGGCCAGAAAATAGAACACCAGCAGGCACGTAATCGAAAGCCGGACCACCCACGAAGCGCGGCGCCATTCGCGGCCGAGGCCGTGCAGCAGCGCGCGGGCCCGCGACGCTCGCGCGGGCGGCTGGCCGGCCGCCGGGTAATTGCCCGGAATTGTCGGATAGGCTGACATGCTCAATCCGCACTCAGCGAGGAAAAATCGACGCGCGGGTCGACCATCACCAGCGCGATATCGGCCAGCAGGTTGCCCAACAGCAGCAGCACGGTGCCCATCAGCACCGAGCCCATCACCAGGTAGATGTCGAGCGAGCGCACCGCGTCGAGCAGCAGCAGGCCCAGCCCCTGCAGGTTCATCACCGCCTCGATCAGCGCCGCGCCGCCCAGCAGGTCGGCAAGCCCATAGCCGGCCAGCGTGACGAAGGGATTGAGTGCGTTGCGCAGCACGTGTTTGTACATCACGACGCGTTCCGGCAGTCCCTTGGCGCGCGCCGTGCGCACGAACTCGGAGTTCTTGATCTCGAGGATTTGCGAGCGCATCAGGCGCATCAGCGACGCCATCCCCGCCACGCCCAGCACGAATACCGGCAGGATGAGATGGTTGATGCGGTCGGCGATCCGGCCCCAGAAGTCCAGGCTCTCATAGTAGGGCGAAAAAGTTGCGCCCACCGGAAACCATCCGGTGCGCAGCGCCAGGTACATCATCAGGAAGGCGAGGAAAAAATTCGGCACCGACATCCCGAAGAACGCCACGAACGACAGCACGCGGTCCCAGATCGAGTTCTGCTTGACCGCGACCACGATCCCGATCGGAATCGCGACCACCCAGGCGAAAATCATGCTCGCCAGCGCCAGGATGACGGTGTTGAACGCGCGCGCGGCGATGAGCGAGGTCACGTTGACCCGATAGCTCATCGACATCCCGAGATTGAGATGGAGCACCTGCCACAGCCACTTCGCATAACGCGCGAGGAGCGGCTGATCGAGGCCGAACTGCGCCTCCATCTGGCGAATCACCTGGGGCGAGATGGCCGGGTTGAGCTTGAGGTTGGTGAGAAAGTTACCCGGCGCGAGCGACATCACCAGGAATGACAGGAAGGTAATCCCGATGATCAGCGGGATCATGTTGAGCAGGCGCTTTATCAGAAACCTGGCCATCACTTGCGCGGCGCGCGATCACTCGGGCCGGAACTCGATCCACTCGGGCTTGTAGTTGCCCCACACGGTGGGCTGGAAATTCTCCAGCGAATTCTTCCACGCCTCGTAGCGCACCTGGCGCACCGTCTCGATGATCGGGAGTTGCTGGTACAGGATTTCCTGGATGCGCCAGTAGTACGGCGCACGCTTTAGCGGATCCATCACCATCGTGCCCTGCTCGAGTAGCCGGTCGATCTCGGCCTCCCACGGCGTCGCCGGCTTGGGCTCCTTGGGGTACCACAGGTGCAGGGCGCCCGACGAGCGCAGAAAGTCGGCGCCATTGTTGGGCTCGATCCCGCCGGTAAAGCCGATCAGCACCACGTCCCAGTCATAGGTGGAGTCGAGTTTGTCGACCAGCGTGGTGAACTCCAGCGGGCGGTAATTGACCTTGATCCCGATGCGCAGGAGGTCCTGCTGAAAAATCACGCACATCTCGTCGCGCACGTTCACGCCGGTGTTGGTCGCGAGGTTGAACTCGACCCGATTGCCCTGCGGGTCGACGCGCATGCCGTTGACCAGGCGGTATCCCGCCTGATCGAGCAGGTCGCCCGCTTCCTTGAGGTTGTAGTCGTAGTCCTTCAGGTGGGGATTGTAGAAAACCTGGTTGGCGGGCGAAACGTCGGAAACCGCCGGCACCCCCAGTCCGTGAAAGCAGAGATTGATCATCCCCTGCTTGTCGACCGCGTGGGCGATCGCGCGCAGGAAGCCGAGGTCGGTGAACCAGCGGTACTTCGGATCGGTCACGCCTTTGTAAATGTAGTGATTGGGGTTGCGGTTGAAGGCGAAGAACAGCGAGCCGGTGTCGATCCCGATTTTCTTGAGCGTGATGCCGAGTTGCTTCTGCTTGTCCCCGAGATCGACGACTTCCTCGGGGCGCGGCGAGTAGACGTCGATCTGTCCGGCGAGAAAGCGCAGGTACTGGGCGTTGCCGTCGGGCACGATTTGCAGCGTCTCGCCGTGCAGCCGCGGCAGTCGCTCGCCCTTTTCGTCGCGCATCCAATAGTCCGGATTGCGATTGAAATGAACGAACTGCGCCTGGACATAACGGGCCATCGCGAACTGGCCCAGGCCGACGATTTTTTCCGGAGCCGTGTTGATACCCCAGGTATGATTGAACTTGCCGCCCTCCAGCGCCGTCTCGAGCAGGTGCGCGGGAACGATCGGAACGCCAATCGCGTAGAGTAGCGGCGCGAACACTCGCGGCATCGTCATCCGCACCGTGTAGTCGTCCAGCGCCTCGACCTTCAGCGGCTTGCCGTCGATCGTGAGGCTCGGCTCTTCGATATTCGGCACCCGCGGGTCGTAGATCACGCGCATCGTGAAGACCACGTCGCGCGCGGTGAATGGCTGCCCGTCGAACCACTGCACCCCGTGGCGCAGATGGAACACGATCGTCTTGCCGCCGTCGCCGAGATCCCAGCTCTCGGCGAGGCCCGGCTCCGGCAGGGTCGTGATCGGATTGATCCTGACCAGCCCTTCGAAGAGATCGCCGACCACCTCGCCCGAGGCGTTGTCAGTGACCAGGATCGGATTGAAGGTGCGCGGGTCGCTGATGGTCGACTGGTAAAGAATCTGGTCGCGCTCGTGCTGGTTGGGCGGCTGCTGCACGCGGCATCCAGCCGCCGCCACGGCGGCGAACGCGGAGCACAGCAACATCGCGAGCGCGCGGCGCAGGCTCATCGGGCGCGTTCAGCCCGCCGCTCCCGGCGCGGCGCTTGCGCCGGCGTCGATCGAAATCTGTTTGGTGCCTGGCGCCGGCGTCAGCACGAACAGCGCGGGCGCCAGGGTGGCGTTGAGCGCGGGTCCCTCGTAGCGCAGCGTGATACGGCTTGCGGGGAAGTCGGCCTCGACCTTGTTTGGAAAGCTCATCCCGCTCGCGTCGCGCCAGTCGCTGTAGCGCACCGCGTAACGCTGGGCTCCCGCACTATCGCGCTCGCGCACCATCGCCAACTGCCCGGCGCTGAAGCCAAGCTCGCGCGTGCCGTCGTCGCCCAGGCGCCACAGCGCCACCGTCATCCCCTCGGTATCGCTCACCGAGTCGGGCGGTGTGGCGAGTTGGGATGGGTCCGGCGCGAGGCCCATCAGAAGATCCACCGCGGCCGGCGGCGCCAGCGGGATCCGCACGAAGCGCTCGAGCGTCGCGGCATTGGCGCCGCCGCTCATCAGGACGTTCTTCGACGGGTCGAAGATCATCAGCCGGCCGGCGTCGTCCGCCGCCAGCACCATCGTGGCGCCGAACGGCGCGACCGCCTCGACCCGCATGCTGGCCGGGCGTGCGAGTGCGATCTCCTCATGCGTGCGGAAGTGATGGCCGTCGGCGGCGCTGTACTCCATGATCGCGCCGCTCTGCATCGAGCGCAGCGACCGCTCGCGATCGGCGAGCGCCGCGAGCATCGCGGCGGTGGCCGGCGACACGGCGGTGGGCGATGCCGTGGAAGGCGCGCGGGCGGTGAGGGCGCACGCGGAAAGCTGGCAGATTGCCAGCGCCAGGACCGCCGCGCCTACGCCGGCGCGCCGGCCCTCGCGCATCCAATCCCAGCCCCCGCACATCCGATCAATGACTGGCGCTGCCGACATTGCGCAGGGCTTGCAACTTTCCCTTGAGCCGCGCGGTCTGCTCCTGGTCCGTGCTCCGTCGCAGCGCATCCTCGTACTGTTGCCCGGCCTGCTCGGAGCGGCCCAGTTTGGCGTAGGCGTCACCGAGATGTTCCGTGATGGTCGGGTCGTCGCCGGTCAGGTTGACCGCCTTTTCGAGTTGTTCGGCCGCCTTGCCGTATTCCCCCTTCTTGTAATAGACCCAGCCGAGGCTGTCGATGTAGAACCCGTCTTCGGGCTCGATCGCCAGCGCGCGCTTGACCAGCCTTTCAGCCTCGTCGAGATGTTCGCCGGACTCGGCGTAGGTATAGCCGAGGTAGTTGAGCGCCTGTGCGTTTTTCGGATTGAGATCGATGGCCTGGCGCATCTCCTCGATGCCGGCGGGGCGCTGCTTGCTCTCGTCGTAAAGCGCGCCGAGGGTGAAGTGGTACTTGTCGTTTTTCGGCTCGAGCGCGACCATTCGCTGCGCGAGCTTGATCGCGGTCGGATAGTCCTTCTTTTCCTGGTAGACGCCGACCGTGAAGCCGAGAATCTCGGCGTCGTCGGGCTTCTTCACCAACGCCTGGTTGAGCGCCGCGATCGCCTGGTCGTAGTCATGCTGCTTGTCGTAGATGTAGGCGAGCTGCAGGCGCGATTCGACGTAGTGCTCGTTGCCCTCGGGAATCCGCGCGAACTCCACCGCCGCCTTGTCGTAGTCGCCCAGTTCGCTGTAGGCGGTGCCGAGATAGTAATGAACGCGGTAGTTGTCGGGCTCGGCGCCGAGCACCAGGTTGAACTCGGTGGCGGCGCGGTCGAAGTCGCCGCGCTCGAAGTACAGCAGCCCGATCTTGGTGCGGGTGTCGCTCGGGCTGATGTCGATTTTCTCGGGGGGGGGCGCCGGCTTCACCGGCGCATCGGCCGAAGCGTGCGCGGCAAAGTACAGTTCGGCCATACGCTTGCGCGCGCGGTCGTCGTTGGGATTGATCTGCAGGATCTTTTTGTAGATCGCGACCGCGTCGTCGCGCTGGCCCTGGTCCTCGCGCAGCGCGGCGAGGTCAAGCAGCGCCAGCTCGGATTGCGGATTGAGGTCGAGCGCCTTGTCGTAGTAGCGCTCGGCGGCGGAGTAGTTGCCCGCCGCCAGCATCGTGCGCCCCGCGTAGTAGTAGCCCAGGAACGATTGCGGATCGAGCGCGATAAGCTGCTCGAAAACCTTGCGTCCCTGCTCATAATCGCCGCGCTTGGCGTACAGCGTACCGAGGAACAGGTAGGCCTCCTGGTTCTTGGGCGAGACCTTGATCACTTCCTTGTAGTCCCGCTCGGCGGTCGCATCGTCGCCCAGCGCGGAATCGATACCGGCCGCCAGCAGCAGTCCGCGCGATGACTCGGGATCGAGCTTGACCGCCTGGTCGGCCTGCACCCGCGCGTCCGCCAGACGGCCGTCACGCACGTAGAGCGTGGCCAGCGTCACGCGCAGCGTGGCATTGCCCGGATCGTACTGCACCGCCTCCTCGAGCGCTTTGAGGGCCTCCGTGCGGTCGCCTTCTTCGGTCGCGACCTCGGCTTGCAGAAACGCGCCCATCGCCTTGGCCTGCGGCGGAATGTCGACCGCCGGCTTGCCGCCGAACGGCGACTGTTCCTGGTCGGTGTCGCTCGGCGCGCTGGCGGACACGGCGCCCGACGGCAGAAACCTGGGGCCCCGCACCTGTTCGCATCCAAGGCCGAGCAGGAGCGCGCTCGCGGCCAGGGCGACCGTCAACGTATGCGACGACAATTTAGGCGTGCGCGAACGCCCGCCCGGAACAGATTGGTTTGTCATTAACACAAAGGCATTAACACAATAGGATTGAGCGTCAGCCGGCCTAATCGTCAGGCGAAGCCTATGGACTATACGCGCTATCGACACCATTTATAAGTGTTGCCCGCGCGCCCACCTCCGCGCAATCCCCATCGCCTTGTGCGGGCGCCGACGCTCGGCTAGAGCCTAGCCCTGATGAAACGTCCGAGCCCGGATTCCGCCGACCATGGGCCAGCCGCAGCGGTCGCGACCGCCGCGGGGCCGCTCAACCCGCGCGCCGCGATCGCGATGCAGGGCGGCAAGCTCGGCCTGTTCTCGCTGACCTGCGTTATTTACCTGGTCGTAAGCGGCGGCGCCTACGGGACCGAGGACGCGGTGCGGATGGCCGGGCCGCGCCTCACCCTGCTGCTGTGCCTGCTGGTGCCGCTGACGCTGAGCCTGCCGACGGCGTTGATGGCGGCTGAACTCAACGCGCTGATGCCGGTGGAGGGCGGCTTCTATTTCTGGGTCAAGGAGGCGCTCGGGCCGTTTTGGGGTTTCGCCGAGGCCTACCTGACTCTGCTGTACACCGCGGTGGACATGGCTATTTACCCGGTGCTGTTCAGCGCCTACCTTGCCTTCCTGTATCCGCTCGGCACTGGCGTCCAGCTCATGGTCGGGGTCGCGCTGGTATGGCTCGCCGGGCTGCTCAACTTTTTTGGCGTGCGCCCGGCCGGCGACAGCGCAATCCTGCTGACGGTGCTGCTGCTGGCGCCGTTCGCGGCGCTGGTCGTGTTCGGCTTCGGTCATCTCCTGCACTGGCATGCGCCGGGCGGCCGGATCTTCGGGTCCGACTTCGCGCTCGCGCTCGGCGGCGGACTCACGATCATAATCTGGAACTTCAGCGGATGGGAAAACGCCAGCGTGGTCGCGGGCGAGATTCGCGAACCGCGCCGCACCTATCAGCACGCGCTAGCGATCGCGCTGCCGATGGTGGTGCTCGGCTACCTGCTGCCGCTCGGCGTGGCGCTCTCGGGCACGCAAAGCGGCGCCAAGTGGGAGACCGGATGGTACTCCGAGATCGGCCGCCAGATTGGCGGCCCGGCGCTGGGCGCGGCGCTCGCGATGGGCGGGATGGTGTCGGCGTTTTCGATCTTCGCGGCCGCCCTGCTGTGGGTCTCGCGGATGCCGTTCGTGCTGGCGCGCGAAAGCTATCTGCCCCGATGGCTGGCCGAGGTCTGGCGCACCACCGCCACTCCCGGCAAGTCCATCCTGGCCTGTTGCGTGCTCTTCACGATGCTGGTGCCGTTAGGCTTCGTCACCCTGGTGATTCTCGACGTGTTCTTTTACATGGGCGCGCTGGTGCTCGAGTTGAGCGCGCTGGTGGTGATGCGCCGCAAGCGGCCCGCGCGCGATGGGCTGTTCATGATCGGCGGCGGCAGGGCCGGGCTCTACCTGGTCGCCGGGCTCCCGATGCTGACCTGGTGCGCCACCTTCGGCCTCGCGCTTACCCAGGGTGGCATCAAAGAGGACTTCGTCATCGCGGTCGTGCTGGCGGCCACGACCTACCCGGCCTACGCGCTATGCCGGCGGTTGTGGGGCGGACCGCCGCGCGATCGGAGCGTTTTCGACGCGCTCGTGAGCTCCGCCCATAGGCGCTGAGACCCGGGACTTCTATGGCGACGCGCGCGGTAGTAAAAGCCTACTTCAACTATGGCGGGCTCGCCCGGCCATGCGAGCGCGTGGCCCGGCGCGTGCGCGCCGTCGATCGCGAATACGCGGGCCTGCTCTACAGCGAAGACGGCGCGCGCCAACTCGACGCCACGATGGACCAGGCGCGAACGGCTGCGTGCTCGTTGCTCGGCGCGGGCGCACGCGGGGGCGTGTCGCTCCTCTCCAACTCCTCGACCGCGCTGAACCTCGCGATCAGCATCCTCGGCGCGACGCTTGAGCCGGGCGGGCTCGCCGTCACCACCGACCAGGAGCACTCATGCGTCATCTGGCCGCTCGCGCGGCTCGGCGCGCGCGGAGTCGAGATCGCAAGGATCACAGGCGGCTCGCCGGCGGAGTTTCTGGAAAATTTGCGCGCGCTGATTCGCCGGCGGCGTCCCGGCTTCGCCGTGTTCTCCCACGTCTCGTGCATGGACGGCCGCGTGCTGCCGGTCGCGGAAGCGGGGAAAATCCTCGCGCAGCATGAAATCCCGTATATCGTCGACGGCGCGCAGGCGCTCGGACAGGTCGCGGTCGACGTGGCGCGAATCGGGGCCTGGGCCTACGCGTTTACCGGTCACAAGTGGCTGTTCGGCCCGATGGGTACCGGGGGGCTTTGGACCAGCGAGCGATTCCTGCGCTCCAACACGCTCGCCTGGACCGGGCCGGTCGGGTTCATCCGCCAGGGCGGCGGCGAACTTGAAAACGGATCGCTCAATTGCGCGTTGCTCGCGGGGATGACCGAGGCACTGCAAGCGTGCGCCGAGGAATTTCCGTCACGGGTCGAGGCCCTGGTACAGCTGCGGGCGCGAATCCGCGGGCTCCTCGACGGGCTCTACGAAAACGCGGCGTCGAAGTGGGACGGCGCGCACGCGCCCGGCATCCTGGCATACGGGCTGCCGCTCGAAACACGGCCGGAGAAATTGGCCGAGGCGGCGCTGCGGCGCTTCGGCGTCGCAGTCAAGCCGCTGCGTCCGCCCCGGGATCCCAACGGCTTTCGCGTGACCTTCTCGCCGTGGACGACCGACGATGAGGTCGAATTGCTGGGCGCGGCGATGCGCTCCATCGCTCGCGAATCGCACTAGCGTCATCGGCATTGGCGCCCCATTTTTCTGATGCCCTCTCCCGCGTTGTGTGCGGGAGAGGGTAAGGGTGAGGGTCCATTCGCGCTGTTTCGGGCCGGCGCTAAATGCTAGAGCATAATCGATGCGCGGCGGGCGCCTACGGAGCATCAAAAATGGACAATTCCAACAATCATCGAATTGCGAGCGTGGACCAGTTGCGCACGCTCATCGGCCAGCCGCATCCGGCCACTCCGCGCAAGCTCCTGCGCGCGCTCGACGAGACCGCAATCGACTTCATCGGCCGCTCGCCCTTCCTGGTGCTGGGGACGGCGGACGCCGAAGGTAACCAGGACGCCTCACCCAAGGGCGGCGCGCCGGGTTTCGTAATGGTCGAGGATCCGAACACCCTGCTGATTCCCGACAGCAAGGGCAACAAGCTGCTTTTCGGCCTGCAGAACATCCTGGAGAATTCCCATGCCGGGCTGATCTTCATGGTTCCCGGCACCGACGAGACGCTACGAATCAACGGCACGGGCGAACTGAGCGTCGATCCGGCCGCGCTCGCGCGGTTCGCGGCCAATGGCTCATCCGCCCTGCTCGTGATCCGAATCACAGTCCGGGAGTGTTTCTTCCACTGCGCCAAGGCCCTGATGCGCTCGCAACTGTGGAAGCCCGAGAGCTGGGGCGCGCGCATCCCGTTTTCGTGGGGAAAATACCTGGCCCGCAAGAGCGACGGCGAGGACGCGGCGCGCAAGATCGACCAGTTCGTCGAACTCGACTACAAGAACAATCTCTAACTCCAAGCCGTGCGTTGCGCCGCGAGCGCGCGCGGCTCAGGCATTTTTCACTTTTTCTCAGGCTCCCACAGCCGCTGCCAGGCGCGCAGCCCGTCCTGCAGCGTCTTCTGCACCGACTCGGCCTGCTTGCGCGCCTCCTCGGTCCACTTGCCCGAGGCGCTGAACGACTCGGTTGCCTTGCGCCAGTTCTCCGCCCACGCCTCCATCGGATTGGCGGCCTTTTTCTCCGAGCCAGAGCCGGCCGCCGAAGCCGTCCGGCGCGCTTGCTCGCGGACCTGGCGCTCCCACCATTGGAAGCCCTGCTCCAGCGCCGTAATCATGCCGTCCTTGCTCATCCGCGCGGCGCGCAGCCAGCTTTCGACCATCTGATCGCGGTCGAGTCCGGCGCCGGCCTGCTCCGCAAGATCCTTAACCGCTTTGTTCACCGCCGAGAGCGTCTCGGCCAGCGCCTCGCTGGCCTTGCGAATCACGTCGTTGATGCCCGAGAAGTCTTCGGTCGCCATCGCTGTCATCCTCCATGTCGATTTTCCATGTCGATTTGGTGATCCCGATCGGACGCGTCCGGCGTCAAAGAGCCATCCCGGACACGTGCCAACTGTTCACCGTCCCCTGCCTCATCGTCCTACAGATCGCGGCCTAATTCGAGACGGTTGCGCGGCTCTCGAGTGCGGACTACACCGCGCCAGGCGAGGAATCCGCAGTCGACAACTTTCTCTGGTCGGTAGAGCGGCGTCCGCCTCGATCACTTCGCATCCGCCGGTGGCGCTGGCAGCGTATCGAATTCCGGCAAGCCTCCCTCGATCTTGTCCCACTCCAGGCGATTGCGTCTGAACAGGATCGCTTCGGGCCGAAACACCGACGGATCATCCAGGGATCCGACATAGACAGAGACAGCCTCTGGAGCGGCCTCGGGCGTTCCAAACAGCAGGCTGCCGCAGGTCGGGCAGAAGTGCCGGATCGATTTTAATCCGGTTATTCCCTTCACCGCGTAGCTCTTGGTCTTGCCAGTGACTTTGAAGGACGCCTTCGGCATGCCCATAACCGGCACATGCCCGGTTCCAGAGGCGCGCTGGCAGTCGCGACAGTGGCAGTGCACGGCCCAGAGCGCTTTTCCCTGCGCCTCGTATCGCACCGCGCCGCACAAACATCCGCCGGTTATCGTGTCCATCTAAAATCTCTCGCCTGCAAAATCTACGAGCGCTTAGGTCGCGGTTTGCGCGGCGGATTGTAGACGTGGAAAAACGAAAATGCCGCGATCACCAGCGCGTGCGTGATCTTTTCCGTCGCGATCAGCCGTTTCACGTCGCCGAGCGGGACCATCACGACCTCGGTCTCCTCCGACCCGCCCAGGCGAGGGCGCGCGACACGGCGCACGTCGCGCGCTACGAACGAGTAGCAGTAGTTGGGTTGGATCGCGGGATTGGGATGGACCCGGCCAAGCTCGACCACGTCCTCGGAGTCGTAGCCGCATTCCTCGCGCATCTCGCGCCGCGCCGCCAGGAGCGGGCTCGGGTCTTCCGGGTCGACCATCCCGCCCGGAATCTCCAGGGTGAAGTCGCCGGTTCCGTGGCGGAACTGCCGCACCATTACCACCTCGTTGGCGGGCGTGATCGGGATGATGTTGATCCAGGCCGGCGCCTCGATCACGAAAAAGTCGTGTTCGCCGCGCCGCGGATGCGAGCGCTGGTGGCGATGAAGGTCGAAGATCGGGGTCGCGTAGACGCGCTCGCTCTTGAGCGTTTCCCAGCGGCGGGCTTTGACGCGCGCCATCGTTAACGGCGCCCGCGCCGCGCCCGCCTCTTAGAAGAGCCGCCCATACTCGATCGCCGGGCAGCGGTCCATCACGACCGTCATCCCGGCCGTCCGCGCCCGTGCGGCGGCCTCGAGGTTGACCACACCAAGCTGGCACCATAACACTCTCGCGCCCTTGGCGATCGCCGCCTCCGCGATTTCGGGCAGGTGCTCGGGGCGGCGAAAGACATCGACCATCTGGACTGGATCGGGAATCGAGGCGAGGTCCGGGTAGCATCGCTCAGCGAGCGCATCCATCAGCGCGTCGGGCACAAGCTGCGGATTGACCGGGATCACGCGGAAGCCCTTGCGCTTAAGCAGCATCGCGATCCGGAGGCTGTCACGCGCCGGATTGTCCGAACATCCAACCACCGCGACCGTGGCCGGAGGCGTGAGTATTTCGCGAATCTCGGCGTCTGTGGGGTTGCTGAATTCCATCAATCGGATCCCTTCGCGATCCTTCGCGGCCGCCTCACTCGCCGCCGAGCAGGCGATCGACGACCCTTGGGATGAGCCTTCCGATTTCGTCGCGGCAGACGTCAAAGACCTCGTGGCCCTGCTCGAACGGATCATCGATATCGCCCGTCTCGCCGGCGAACGCGCGCAGCGTAAAGGCCGGGCGCAAAGCGGCGGCCGGAAAGCGCTCGCGCAGGTCGCGCTCCTGTTGCGCGGTCATCGCGATCACCAGGTCGGCCGCCTCCAGCAGTTCCGGATGACGCTTGAGGTCGGTCGAGGTCGCCTCTTCGCCGATATCGATGCCGATCGACTTGAGCGTCATCCGGGTGTCGAGCGAAACCAGCGCGCCATCGCGAGCGTAGGGCGCGATACCGGCCGAGCGGATCTCGACCAGGCCGCCGGCGCCGCGCGAGCCAAGCTCGCGCCGCAGCATATGCTCCGCCATGATGCTGCGCGCGGTGTTGGCGGCGCAGATGATCAGCACGCGGCGCGCGCGCGCATCGCGTCGAGCGCCCCTCGCGCGCGCATCGGATTTACCCTGAGGCATCGGTCGGTTAGCGCCCCGCCGACATGACCTCGGCCATGCTCTCCTTCTTGGTGACTCCCTTGGCGAGTTCTTCCTTCAAGCGCGCGCCGAGCGCCGCCGGCTCCCAGAAGGTGCCGGGAGCCGCGGCGACCTGCGCCACCGAATGCCATCCGCGCATCAGCCACACGCGACCCATCCCGACGCGAAACACCTCGCCATGAACGTCCTTGGCGTCGTCGCTGCCGAGCCACGCCACCAGCGGCGCCACATGGGCGGGGCTGAAGAGGTCGAACTGGCCTTGCTTGACGGCGGGCATGGTGGCCGCGGTCTGCGGCGTGGCGTCGATGGTCAGGCGGGTGCGCGCCACCGGTGCGATCGCGTTGGCGGTGCATCCATAGCGCGCCATCTCGCGGTCGATGATTATCGCGAACGCCGCCACGGCGGCCTTGGCGGTGCCGTAGTTGCCCTGGCCGGCGTTGCCCAGCAGTCCAGAGTCGGAGCTGGTGTTGATCAGGCGGCCGTTGAGCAAATTGCCGTTCTTCTGCTGCTCGCGCCAGTAGGCCGAGGCGTGGCGCGCCAGGTTGAAGGTGCCTTTGAGATGGACGTTGACGACGGCGTCGAAGTCCTCCTCGCTCATGTTGAAGATCATGCGGTCGCGCAGGATGCCGGCGTTGTTGACCACGATGTTGAGCTTGCCGAAGTTGTCGAGCGCGCACTCGACGATGCGCTTGGAGGATTTGAAATCGCTGACGCTCTCGAAATTGGCGACCGCCTCGCCGCCGAAGCCGCGGATTTCCTTGATCACGTCCTCGGCCGGCGAACGCGACTGGCCGGTGCCGTCGAAGTGGCCGCCGAGATCGTTGACCACGACCTTGGCCCCCTGTTTGGCCAGCAACAGAGCCTCTTCGCGGCCGATCCCGCGCCCAGCGCCCGTGACGATCGCGACCTTCCCATCAAGTAATGCCATTGCCGTCTGAATCCTCTCTTTTTCGGTAGTCCGTGATTGTGCGGGGAACGCAACCGCGCCCGCGCGCGAGGATTTCTCCCGCCTCAGGCAGATTTATCCCGTAACTCCGCCCTGCCGCAAGCGCCCCGGGGAACCGGACGCGATGCGCGCGGGTTGACCAGCGGCGGGCGGCGCGCCTGACGCGAAAAGCGGCGAGCGTAGGTCTGGGCCTGTCTGTGCAGGTTTGCGCGCATGGGCCCAGGTAGGTAATTATGATGGGCTTTGGGGACGAGCTGCCGTGGCCGCCTGAGGGACGTAAGGGCCACGCCAGCCAGCCCAAAATTTTTTGCCAAAATTTTCGGCTGCGGAAGGGTTAAGCGATGCAGAACCAGTTCGGCATTATTCAGATGATCCAGCAGGGCTACTATGCCACGTACCCGCTGATCCTCATCTCGATCGTTTGCCTGGCGGTCATCTTCGAGCGCTTGTGGGCGCTGCGCGGAATCGGCTCGCGCGCCACCAAGACCGCCGACGCGCTGGTCGGCCCGCTGCGCCAGGGGAAATTCAACGAGGCCCTGGAGCGCACCGAGACCGGCCACACCGCGGCCGACCGCGTCTTCCATACTCTGATCTCGGGCGCCAAGGACCTCGACCGCGCGCGCCTGGAGGAACTCGACGAGGAGCGGCGCTTTGCCGAGCTGGTCGAGCTCAAGCGCTACATCTGGGTGCTCGCGACTTCGGGCGCCTCGGCGCCATTCATCGGGCTGTTCGGAACCGTGGTCGGCATCCTGGTCGCATTCCAGTCGATGGCGGTGATGGGCACCGGCGGTTTCTCGGTCGTGGCGGCCGGCATCTCGGAGGCGCTGATTTCGACCGCGCTGGGACTGGCGGTCGCGATCATCGCGGTCATTTTCTACAACTACTTCTCGGTCAAGATCGACAACATCAACGCCGCGATCCACATCAACGCCGCCCGTCTCATCGACGCCGCGCTACAGGGGAGACACGCCGTTGGCGGTTAGCGGACCCAAAAGCAGCGGCGAGATGTTCTGGCAGATAAACATCACGCCGTTGACCGACATCTTCCTGGTCCTGCTCATCATCTTCATGGTGACCACTTCGGTCACCATCGAGGCCGCCTCCCACGTCGACCTCCCGCTGGCCGAAAACACCTCGCCCGAAAACAAGGGCGTCATCGTCACTTACACCGCCCAGCACGAGCTGTTCGTCAACTCCAAGGACGTGACCGAGCGCGACCTCGAGTCCGCGCTGACCGACGCGCTGACCCGGGTCGATTCCAAGGTGGTGATTTTCCAGGGCGACGAGAAAGTGCTGCTGGGCGACATGATCCGGATCCTGCAAATCGCCAAGCTCGCCGGGGCCCAGCAGATAGCGATCGCGGCCAAGCGCGTCGCGCCGGGACAGTTCCAGCGCCTGCAAACCGGGCCGGGCGCGACCGGCGGGTGACCGGCGGAAACGCGGCGGCAGCAAGAGGTTAGTACCGACTCATGGCGATCGGCTCCAATCAGACCGGCGGTGTCTTCTCCGACATCAACATCACACCGCTGACCGACATCTTCCTGGTCCTGCTCATCATTTTTATGGTGGCCACCGCCATCACCATCGAGTCCGCCGCCCACGTCGACTTGCCCAAGGTTCAATCCCAGGCGACCACCGACAAACCCAAGGGCGTGGCGGTGATGTACACCGCGGACCATCGCATCTTCGTCAACCAGGGCGAGGTAAATGAAAAGGCACTGCCGTTGGCCCTCAAGGACGCTCTGACCAAGGATCCCGACAAGCTGGTGGTGTTCCAAGGCGACCCGGCGGTGATCCTGGCCGACATGGTCCGTATCCTGGATATCGCCAAGACCGCCGGCGCCCAGCAGATTGCGATTGCGGTGGCCAAGCTGCCGGGCGGCGAAAGTGGCGAGACGAGTGAGCCGGCCCTTCCCAGCGGACCGGTGGTGCCGCCCGAACCCTCTTCCGAAGGGCCCTGACTTCAGTTGCACACTCGGCGGGAGCACAATATCAAAGGGCGCCTTGGGGCGCATAACTGGAGCAAGGTTGCCGCCTCTCGGGGGAGCAGGGCCGCGGCCGTAACAGCAAAAGGCATAACGTGACGGTCGCGGAAGAAATCGGCCTGCTCGCGGTCTCGGTAGTCGTCGTGGCGATGGTCCTGTTCTGGATCGCCACGCGCGCACACCTGGACGAGGAAGATCCGGAAAAGGAAAAGCCTGGCTTCAAGCATGGCTTGCGCCAAGGTTTGCGGTTCCTCCTCGGCCCGTTCCCGCTGTCGATAGGACTGCACGTCGTGGTCCTGCTTTTTCTGCTCTTCGCCGTGCACATGGAGACCGGGCAGAACTTCATCCCGATAAGCCTGCAGGCGGGCGGCGGCGGGGGCCAGACCAAACCCGGCGAAGACACCAACATGCCCGAGATGCAGATGCCCGAGTTGCAGGCGCTGCCGATGGAGAAGCCCAAGCAGGTCGACGTGTACGCGCGCGAGGCCGTCACCACCGCCAACAATTACGTGCGCTCGATCAACAGCGGAATCGGCATCGGGCGCGGCGGCGGGATGGGCTCGGGCTATGGTCAGGGCATCGGCGGCGGTTTCGGCGGCTTCATCAGCGGCCTGCGCCGCACCGGGCTCGACGTGGTGCTGGTCATCGACGGTACGGGTTCGATGCGCCTGGTGATCGACGACGTCAAGAACAAGATGCGCCAGTTGATGATCGCAATCCACGGGCTGGTGCCGACCGCGCGCATCGGGGTGATCGTCTTCGGCGGACGCGGCGAGCAGATGCAGATGCAGCCGCTCACGACCTCGACCGGCGCGCTGGTCCAGTTCCTGAACGGCATCCAGGCGCGCAACGGCGGCGAGTGGCAGGAAGACACGCTGGGCGCGGTCCGCATGGCGGTCGAGAACATGGGATGGCGCTCGTACGCGAAGAAAGTGATCGTACTGGTCGGCGACACGCCGCCGTTCAAGGAGGACTTCGACCCGACCCTCCAGTACATCCGCCAGTTCCGGGCCGAGAACGGAACCTTCAACACGGTCGACCTGACCGTCGAAGAGCATGAGCGCTTCGTCAAGCAGTGGCAGAGTTACAGCGGGCCGGTGCCGGTCTCGGCATCCACGCTGCCGGAGTTCTACCTCGAGACGCAGGCGGCATATCAGGCGATGGCCAGGGCGGGCGGCGGAGCGTGGCGCAGTTTGACCAAGGACAGCCATATCAACCAGCAGGTGCTGATCCTGGCCTTCGGCGAGCAGTGGCATTCCGAAGTCGCCGCCTTCGGCCGCGAGATCAAATCCTCCAACGCCGATCCGTAACGCTTACCCCGCGCCTCTCGCCGGAGTTAAGGATCATCGGTTAAAGTCACAAGTGAGGCTTATTCGTGATAAGAGTGTGGTTTGGCGCACAAGCGCGTTTCGCATCAACGTATCTAACCAACAAAGAGGGAGGAGATTGCATGAGAAAGTTCTCAATCGCACTGTTCGCGGCCGCGGCTCTGGCCGTGACCCTGTCCGCGGCACCGAACGCGCTCGCACAAGGCGCGGCCCCGACAAAGAATGTAACCAAGATCGGGTACTTGAGCTGCCATGTCGCCAGCGGCTGGGGATTCATTTTCGGCTCGTCGCGTAAGCTGCAGTGCACCTACACTCCGGCGGAGAAGGGCAAGAAAATCGAAGACTATAGCGGTTCGATCAGCAAGTTCGGAGCCGACATCGGATACCTGCAATCCGGTGTAATCCTGTGGACGGTGCTGGCGCCGGCGCTGAAAATCTCGAGCCCAGCCGGCTTGCTCGCGGGCCACTACGGCGGTGCGACTGCGAGCGCGACCGTCGGACTCGGCATCGGCGGCAACCTGCTGGTCGGCGGGATGGACGGTTCGATCGCGTTGCAGCCGCTCAGCATCGAGGGCACCACCGGCCTCAACGTCGCGGCTGGCGTAGCGATGATCGATCTCAAGTTCGAGTCTGTGGCGGGCGTCAAGCAATAGGTCCTGCGACAAGCCAAAAAAGAGGGCCGGGAGCGATACCCCCCGGCCCTTTTTCATTTCTCCTTTTTCACCTTTTCACTTTGCACTTTGCTCGCGCTCAATCCGCGGCGGCATTAACCGAGGCCGCGGCGTCGACGTGGCTATGGAAGCGGCCGTAGCTGAAGTAGATCGCGAGCCCAATCGCCATCCACACGAAAAACCTGATCCAGGTGATCATCGGCAGGCTTGCCATCAGGTACAAGCACGACAACGCACCCACGATCGGCACCAGCGGCACCAACGGGGTGCGAAAGGGCCGGTGCTGATCCGGATCGATGTAGCGCAGAATCCAAACGCCCAGGCATACCAGCACGAACGCGAACAGAGTGCCGATATTGGTCAACTCGGCGATGTCCTGGATCGGCAGCAGCGCCGCCGTGATGCCCACCGCCGCCCCGGTTAACGCGGTCGGTATGTAAGGCGTCTGGAAACGCGGATGGACCCGGCTGAAGGCTCGCGGCAGCAATCCGTCGCGCGAGATCGCAAAAAAGATCCGCGACTGGCCGAGCAGCAGCACCAGCAGCACCGAGGTCAACCCCGCCACCGCGCCCACCGAAACCACGCCGCCCACGAAGTTGAGCCCGCGCACCACGAAGGCCGAGGCGAGCGGCGCGTTCTTGTCGATTTCGGCGAACGGCACCATCCCGGTCAGCACCGCGGCCACCGCGATATAGAGCGCCGTGCAAACGAAGAGCGACCACAGGATGCCGCGCGGCAGGTCGCGCCCGGGATCGATCGTCTCTTCAGCCGCGGTCGAAACCGCGTCGAAGCCGATGTAAGCGAAAAAGATGTAGGCCGCGCCCTTGGAAATTCCCGAGAAGCCGAATGGCGCGAACGGGCTCCAGTTTTGCGGCCGGACGAAAAACATCCCGACCAGGATCACCATCGCAACCGCGCACAGCTTAATCCCGACGATTGCCGAATTGATCCGCGCGCTCTCGCGGATGCCCACGTAGAGCACCGCCGAGACCAGCACTACGATCAGCGCCGCCGGCAGATTGACGATCGTCCCGGGCTCCGTTCCGGGCGCGAAGCTTATCGCACGCGGCAGATGTATCCCGAGGCCCTGGAGAATCACGCGAAAGTATCCCGACCATCCCACCGCGACCGCTCCCGAAGCCACCGCGTACTCCAGCACCAGGTCCCAGCCGATGATCCATCCGACCAGCTCGCCCATCGTGGCGTACGAGTAGGAGTACGCGGAGCCGGCCACCGGAATCATCGCCGCAAACTCGGCGTAGCACAGCGCCGCCATCGTGCACGCCACGCCCGCCATGATGAATGAGACGATTAGGCCCGGCCCGGCCTGGCGCGCACCGACCCCGGTCATCACGAAGATGCCGGCGCCGATGATCGCCCCGATGCCGAGCGCGGTAAGGTCGAGCGGGCCGAGCGCGCGGCGCAATCCGCCGCGATGCGGTCCGGCGTCGTGCAGCAACGCGGCGACCGGCTTGCGGCGCTTGAGTTGCGCTCCGAGAGCCGACCCGCCCATCAGCGCAACGTCCCGTCTGTGCCGGATGGCGTCACCAGGCCTGGTAACCGCCGTCCACGGCCAGCATCGAGCCGGTCACGTAAGTCGAGGCCTCGCTGGCCAGGAAAATTATCGCGCCGCGGATTTCCTCCGGACGCCCCAGGCGTCCGAGCGGCGTCGATTTTTCCATCCGCTCGCGATTGCCGCCCTTGGCAATCCCGGCCTCGGTCGCTTCGGTCGGAATCCATCCGGGCGCCAGCGCGTTGACCAGGATTCCGTACCCCGCCCATTCCACCGCGAGCTGGCGGGTGAGATTGAGCAGCCCGGCCTTGGCGGCAGTATACGCCGAAAGCCGGTAGATCGAGCTGGCGACGGTCGCGTAAATCGAGACCACGTTGATGATGCGGCCGGGGCGCTTAGCCTCGATGAGACCGCGGGCGACGCGCTGCGCGAGCATCATCGGCGCGGTGAGGTTGGTCGCGATCGCGGCGTCCCAGGTCGCGCGCGGCAGGGTCTCGGCGCGGCCGGTGGGCGAAATCCCCGCGTTGTTGACCAGGATGTCGACCAGGCCGAGTTCGCTCCGCGCGCGCGCCATCGCCGCGTCGATTTGCTCGTCGGAGGTTACGTCGAGCTGGATTGCCGCGGTGCGCACGCCGTATTCGTGCGCCAGGTCGGCGGCGAGCTTCTCGAGGCGCTCGCCGCGACGCGCCGCCAGCGCGACGTCGGCACCCGCCATCGCGAGCGCCACCGCGCAGTCGACGCCAAGGCCCGACGACGCGCCGGTGACGAAGCCGACGTGGCCGCGCAGCGAGAACAGCGCCTGCACCGAGTCCGTCGAATTCATTGCGAGCTCATGGCGAATTCATCGCGCGGGCTATCGCTCCGCCGCCGCCGCTTCGGCGCCGATGGTTTTGGCGGCGGCCTCGGCCGCCGCCAAAACCACGCGCTCGATATCCGCGCCGCTCACGCCGTAGTGCGTGACGGCGCGGAATTCGACCGGGCCGCGCGCGCCGACCAACACGCCGCGCTGCTTGAGCGCGGCGGCGAAGCGGCGCGCCCGCTCGGCGCCGCCGGCGACCTCGAAGAACACCATGTTGGTGCGCCGGCGCGCCGGATGCACCCGCAGCTCCGCGACGCGGCCCAGCCCTTCGGCCAGCGCGCGCGCGTTCTCATGGTCCTCGGCCAGCCGGTCGACCATCGCGCCCAACGCGACAATCCCGGCCGCCGCGATTATCCCCGCCTGGCGCATCCCGCCACCCAGCATCTTGCGCATCCGGCGCGCCCGTTCGACGAACGGGCGCGGCCCGCACAGCATCGTGCCCGCCGGACAGGCGAGGCCCTTGGAGAGGCAGAATGAAACCGTGTCGGCGTGCGCGGCTATGCCACTTGCGCTGGTCTCGAGCGCGAGCGCGGCATTGAAAATGCGCGCGCCGTCGAGATGAACGCCGAGACCGTGGCGATGCGCCAATTCGGCGACCGCCGCCATGTGCGCGAGCCCGACCGCCTCGCCGCCGCAGCGGTTGTGCGTGTTTTCCATCGCCACCAGCGCGGGCGGCGCGAAATGCTGGTCGGACGGCGTTTCGAGTTCGGCGTCGAGCTCGTCGAGGGCGAATTCGCCGTCGTCGGTGTTGCGGATCGGAGTCAGCACCACGCCGCCCAGCGCGGCGGCGCCGCCCGCCTCGTAGAGATAAGTGTGCGCGCGCGCGCCGAGCACCGCCTTGGTGCCGCGTGCGCAATGCACCAGCATCGCGACCAGGTTGCCCATCGTGCCGCTGGCGACCAGCAGCGCGGCCTCCTTGCCCATCGCGGCCGCCGCCATCGCCTCCAGCCGATTGACGGTGGGGTCCTCGCCGTAAACGTCGTCGCCCAACTCGGCGCGCGCGATCGCTTCGCGCATCTCGGGCGTCGGCAGGGTGACGGTGTCGCTGCGAAGATCGATCACGTTAGCGTCCGCTTACTCCGGAAAGATCGCCTTAACCACTTCGTCGATCGCGCGCTTGCTGTCGGCCTCGTCGGTCAGCGACCAGGTCACCGCGACGGTCGCGGCGCGGCGCGGCGCGATTCCCTGGCGGATAAGCTCGCCGGCGTAGATCAGCAGCCGAGTCGAGACGCCTTCCTCGAGACCCGAGGCCTTGAGGTTGCGCACCTTCTCGCCCAGCACCGCGAGTTGCATCGCCATGTCGTGGTCGACACCCGCCTCGTGCGCGATGATCTCGACTTCCTTGTCGGCCGGCGGATAGTTGAACTCGATCGTGACGAAGCGCTGGCGCGTGGAGTGCTTGAGATTTTTCTGGATGCTCTGGTAGCCGGGATTGTACGAGATGACCAGCAGGAAACCGACGTGTGCCTCCAGCGTCTCGCCGCGCTTCTCGACCGGCAGGATGCGGCGATGGTCCGAGAGCGGATGGATCAGCACGGTGGTGTCCTTGCGCGCCTCGACGATCTCGTCGAGGTAGCAAATCGCGCCGCGCCGCACCGCCTGGGTCAGCGGCCCGTCGATCCATACCGTCTCGTCGGCCTGGATAAGGTAGCGGCCGACCAGGTCGCTGCCGGTCAGGTCCTCGTGGCAGGCGACGGTGATGAGCTCGGTGGGGCCGTCGGCGAGGCCTGCCAGCCGATGAGCCATGTGCTCGACGAAGCGAGTCTTGCCGCAGCCGGTGGGTCCCTTGAGCAGCACCGGCAGGCGGGCCTTGTAGGCGGCCTCGAAAATTTCGACCTCGTCGCTGATCGGGAGGTAGTAGGGAGCGTTATGCGGGTCGAGGTGGCGGACTTCAGGCCCTTCGGCCTGCATCCTGGTATCGAACTTCTTCAGCTCAATCGACATTGCTTACCCTTGTGTGAGGCGCTGCGGGCGTGCCGCGGATTCTAAGAGAGCACGGCCATTATATTCAAGCGGCGCCTCTGCGGGGCATTATACGATAGCCCTTCGCGAGATCCTTGACCTCGTAACCTTTTGCTTCCAACTCCTTGCGTAGCTCGTCGGCGCGCTTGAAGTCCTTAACCGCCCTGGCAGCTTCACGCTCGCGCAGAAGCGCGGTTATTTCCGAAGGAAACTTGCCCTGCGTCTCCGTGCGCATCGCTTCCAGGCCGAGCCCCAGCACGGCGTCGAATTTTTTGAGCGTATTCCAGATTCTCTTATCGCCGCGGCGATAAGCCTCTCCCACCAACTCGAGCGCGACCGCCAACGCCTGGGGAGTGTTGAGGTCGTGGTTGAGCGCCTCGATGAAGCGGTCGTCGAACTCCGGCGTCCACGGCGAATCGGCGCCGGCGCCGGCGTCTTCATCGGACAGATTACGCGCGAACTCGGCGAAGTAATCCAGGTTGCGCGCGGCCGCGCGCACCGCGTCGAGTGAGAACGTAAGCTCGGATCGATACTTCGCGCCCAGGCAGAGCAGCCGAAACGCGAGCGGATTGATTCCCGCCGCCACCAGGTCGTCGAGCACCGGAAAGCGTCCCGCGCTCTTGCTGATCTTCGCCCCTTCCATCCCGACCAGGAAGGCGTTGTGTACGAAGTAGCGCACGAACGGCTTGCCGGTGGCGCCTTCGGACTGCGCGATCTCGTTTTCGTGATGGACCGGGATATGGTCGAGACCGCCCGAGTGAATATCGATCGTCTCGCCCAGGTAGCGCATCGACATCGCCGAGCACTCGATATGCCATCCCGGATAGCCGCGCCCCCACGGGCTTTCCCATTGCATCAGATGATGCGGCTGATTGAGCACCCACAGCGCGAAGTCATGCGGACTTTTCTTGTCGGGCGAATGTTCGAGGCGCTGGCCGGCATGCTGCTCGTCAAGGCTCTGGCGCGCGAGCCGCCCCATCCCGCCCGGCCCGCGCCACTTTTCGACGTCGAAATAAACGCCCGAGGGCGTGACGTAGCCGTAGCCGCGCTCCACGATGCGCTCGATGAGCGCGATCATATCGGCGACGTGGTCGGTCGCGCGGCAGAGCAGCGGCGGCGCGGGCAGCCGGATATTGAGCAGTGCGCAGTCGCGCTTGAACTGCGCGATATAAAAGTCCGCGACCTCGCGCGGGGTCTTGCCCTCGGCGCGCGCGGTCTTTTCGATCTTGTCCTCGCCGGCGTCGGCGTCGGAGGTCATGTGGCCGACGTCGGTGATGTTCATCACGTGGCGGACGTCGTAGCCGTTGAGCTCGAGCGCGCGGCGCAACGTATCGACGAACACATACGCGCGCATGTTGCCCAGATGCTGCGGCAGATAGACCGTCGGCCCGCACGAGTAATAGGTCACCACGGGCGGATTGAGCGGCTGGAATTCCTCGACCCGGCGGCCGAGCGTGTTGAAGATGTAAAATGGTTTCATTTGGATCGCGCCCGGCGGGCGCCGCGCGCTTGCGCCGGCGCGCTCAACGCAGGCGCGCCGTCGCGGCCGCGAGCGCCGCGCCGGTGTTGCGGTAGCGTCTGCCGGCGATGGCTTTGTATTGGCGGTCGGCGATCCATGCGAAGCCTGGAAGATACCACAAGTAGGCGAACAGGCTGCGCAGGCCCGCCTGGCGGCTCAGGATCTCATTGACCGCGCGCGCCCCGCGATAAACCCGGCCGCGATCGTCGATCACGTGCAGCTCGTAGAGCAGGTCGTCGAGCCTGAGCTCGGGAAACTGCGCACGCGCCGCCGGTTGATTGGCGTCCAACAGTTCGAGCGCGCCAGTGTTGTCGTAGCGCAGGACTCCGGCCGCGACGTTGCGGCACATCTCGCAGCCGCCGTCGTAAAGCACCGCGAGCTTGGCCGGCGAGGCGTGGGCCGCGATCCGTTGCGGCGCTCCGAAAAGACGTCCCATCGCGCGCGCGGGCTTAGCGCCTGGAGAGCCGCGGATTGGCCGCCGTCCGCCGCAACTTGTTGCGTTCGTGGTCGATACGCCATTCGTAGCCGTCGACCAGCGACTGCCATCCGGCTTCCGCCGTGTTGGCCGACTTGGCGAGCGTGGTCCAGGTGTTCCGCCCGTCGGAAAATTTCTTGATCGACATCACCTCAGCCTCGGTCGACTCGCCGCTGACGTGCATGTAGGTCTCGATAACGCGGACCGGCTCGAGAAACGGAAAGTACTTCAGCAGCGCCTTGCGCAACGCGAGGTCCAGCGCATGGACCACGCCGACGCCGCGCGCGGCCTCGGTCTCCTCCACGCCGGCGATCCGGAGCACCACGGTGGCGTCGATCGTCATCTTGCCTTCGTTGAAGTCGTCGATCACGCGCCGGCGCAAGACCACGAAGGGCGGTTCGTAGTCGCCGCCACGGCGCAGCTCGTCGAGCTCGCGCGAGGCTTGCGGCGTCTCGGCCTCGTGGAATATCGATTTCGATTCTTGGTTCATCATTCCAGCTTCGATTATCCCTGGCTTGATTATCTTTCCCGGCAACCGGCCTTTCAAGGAAATCCGCCCCGCGCGATCGCCTTTGCGTGTGCAGGAATGCGGCGCGCGCGCGGCTGTAATTGTTGACAAGCGCTTGCAATCATAGATCGATGTTTCGTCGCGCAGCTCTGTTCGCCGCGATCGTGGCGCTCGTCTCGCTCCGCGGCCCGGCCGCCGCCGATCCCACGGCGCGGATAACCGTGCCCCTCACCATCGATTACCCCACGCTCGACGCTGCGCTCAAGCGGCAGATTTACGACGCGCCCGGCGGCCGCGCAATCCTGTGGCAGGGAAGCAACGCCTGCGAGTTCCTGTACGCGGCGAATCCGCGTTTCGCCACTAGCGGCGCCGCGACGGTCGAACTCGAGTCCGACGGCGAGCTTGGGCTGGGCGTGCCGCTGGCGGACAAATGCGTCAATCCGATTTCGTGGAAAGGCATCATCGCGATCGACGCCACGCCCTACCTGACGCCAAACCTGACGCTGAGGTTCCGCGTGAGCGACATCAACCTCTACGACCGGCACCATCATAAGTCTTTCATCGTCGGACGCGGCTTCGACCTGATCAAGGGCAGCTTCATCCCGCGCTTCGAGACTTTCAAGTTCGACCTGCGGCCGCCGATCGAGGAGTTTCGCGCGCTCGCCGAGGCGGCCGCGCCGCCCGACCAGGCCGAACGCTTCCGGCAGACGCTTGCCACCGTCCATGGCGTCGGACCGGCCATCCCCGCCGGCGACGGCGTGAGGATAACGTTGGGACTGACCGCGCCGTCGATATCCGCGGCGCAGCCGACCGCGGCGGCGGCCACGCTGACGCCGGCCGAGCTTGCGGCGTGGGATGAACAGCTCGACCAATGGGACGCCTTCATCGTGTTTGCGATAAAGCAAATCGGCTCGACGGCCGCCGACCAGCAACTCCGCTCGAGCCTGCTCAACCTGCTGCTCGACGGCCGCTATCGCCTGGCCCGGGCGATGGACCAGCCGCCGGCGCCGGGGGGCCCCGACCCGGTGCGCGTGCTGTTCCTCGATCAATGGCGCCAACTGCGCGACGCCGTGCGAGCGGCGGCGGCACGCGGCCTGCTCGGCGACCGCGCGCTCGAGTTCCTGTCGTTCGTCTCGGCCGGCGACGCGCTGATGGCGTTCGACCAGGCCGCGCCGGCGCTCGGCGCGCGCATCTCCGCCGCCGACCTGCGCCGTCTCGCGCGTATCATGGCTCCCAACACGACCGCCGATCCGCTTCAATTCAACTACCAGGAAGATCCGGAGCTGCAACACATCTTCGGTTTCACGCCGCCGCCCATGACGCCCGACTCCGTCGAGCCGTCCGACTCCGACCAGCCTGAGCCCGCCGCAACCGCTGGCATGCCCGGGGCCGGTAGTGCGATACCGCAAGCCACCGCGACGCCGCGGCCGGGCGTATCGGACGCGCCGCCCACGCCTGCTCCGCCCGCCGCGGCGTTGCCCTCCGGCCGCTCATCCGCAGCGCCTTTCACAGCGCCTTTCATGCCGATGGCGCTGAGTGTGCGAATGGTGCTGCGGCTGATAGCTCCGGCCGAGGCCTTTGCCGGCGCGCCGCCGCAGCCGGACCAGTTGAGGCAAATCGGAGCCAGGCTCAGGCGTTCAGTGGTGAACCAAAACAACGTGGACCGCTACACGCACGACCTCGGCGCGTTGCTCGACGCGGCCTCCGCGAGCGAAATCACCGACGAGCAGCCCGACCCCGCCCTGCGACCCACCTATCGCGTGATGGTCAGGGCGGCGGCGTGGCAGGAGAGCTGCTGGCGTCAGTTCGTGCTCGCGCGCGGGCGAGTGCGCTACCTCGAATCGTCGACCCACGACATCGGCCTGATGCAAGTCAACCGCTACGTCTGGCGCGGCTTTTACAACCTCAGCCATCTCGAATGGGATATCGCGTACAACGCGGGCGCCGGCAGCCAGATCCTGGCGCGCCTGATGATCCGCGCGGCCGGCAAGGCGCAGCACGCAAACGATTCCGACGCGCTCGCGCGCTCGGCGTATGCGGCCTACAACGGCGGCCCCGACCAATTGAATCGCTGGCGGCGCGCGGACGAGCCGCATGACAAGCGGCTGATCGACGAGGCGTTCTGGCAGAAGTACCAGGCGCTCGGGGAAGGTCAATCGGTCAACATCCTGAAGTGCGAAGCCGAATGGGGCCACGCACCGGGCCATTAGCCGGCGGCCTCACATCGCGAGGCCGCCGTCGACCTGGATCACCGCCCCCGTGATGTACGACGCCGCATCCGAAAGCAAAAACGCCACCATCGGCGCCACGTCCTCGACCTTGCCGAAACGCCCCAGGGGAATCATCTCGAGCGCCTTGGCGCGATGCTGCTCGGAGAGCGCGGCCGTCATGTCGGTCTCGATGAATCCGAGCGCAATCGCGTTGACCCGCACGCCCAACGGCCCCAGTTCCTTGGCCATCGCCTTGGTCATCCCGATGAGGCCGGCCTTGGAGGCCGAGTAGTTCACCTGCCCCGCCATCCCGACCAGCCCGGAGATCGACGTGACGTTGACGATCGCACCGCGCTTGGCCTTCATCATGATGAACGCGCTGGCGCGTGCGACGTTGAACGCGCCGGTCAGGTTGGTCTGGATGACCGCCGACCAGTCCTCCTCGCTCATCATCACCAGCAGCTTGTCGCGCGTGAGCCCGGCGTTGTTGACCACCGCGTCGAGCCGGCCGAACTCGGCTTTGGCCGCGTTGACCATCGCACGCACCTCCTTGAGGTCTGCGACGTCGGTCTTGAACGCCATCGCCTTGACCCCGAGCGCGGCGATCTCGGTTTTCAACGCCTCGGCCTGCGGTTCGCTCTTGAGGTAATTGAAGGCGACGTTGGCGCCACGGCGGGCGGCCTCGAGCGCGATTGCGCGGCCGATCCCGCGCGTCGCTCCGGTGACGATTATTCCTTTGCCCTCGAGATCCTTCACTTTTTCACTTTCTCACTCTCACTTTCTCACTCTCTCGCGATGAGATCAAAAAAACCGGCGTCAAAAAAACCGCCCGCCAAAAAAAACCGCCCGCACGGATGGTGCGGACGGTCGGAGCCGATCGAATTGAAATCGAGCCGCGCTCAGGCGCTGAACGACGATCCGCAACCGCAAGTGCGGCTGGCGCGCGGATTGTCGAAACGGAAGCCCCCGGCGTGCAAGCCCTCGACGTAGTCCAGCGTGGTGCCGGCGATGTAGGGCAGTGAGATCTCGTCGACGAAAACTTTCGCGCCGTCGATTTCCTGTGCCGTGTCGCCTTCCTTCTGCACGTCGAAGCTCAGCGAATACTGAAACCCCGAGCATCCGCCGCCGACCACCGAGATTCTCAGCCCCTGCTCGGCGCCGAGGCCTTCCTTCGCATGCATCTGCTTGACCATCTCGAGCGCCTTGGGCGTCAGGTTGATTCCCGGCACGCTCGGCGCCGCACTGTCACGAGCGGGCTCGTCGCGATGCTCCTGCTGGTGGTCATGGCCATGCTCATGACCATGCTCATGTTGGACTTCTTCAGACATCCTTCAATCCCTCCGGACCTATACCGAATACTACCGACTATACTCCGAGATGAAGCGCGCGCCGACCGCATGCTAACCAAGTGGTCAAATTGTAACCCAGTAAGCCACCGTGGGGCAAATCCCGGTTTCGCTTCGAGCGAAACGCCTGGCGCTGGCAGAATTAGGCCCATGGTCGGCCAGTTTCAAAATCGAGTGACTCGCGGTAAGGGGGGACAGGGCCGCGCGCTCGCCCCGTCGGCATGTCCACGCCCTTCGGTGCACTAAACAAGCGCGCGACCTTGGGCGGGTGGTCTGCAATCCTAGACGCCGAGATGTCTCTCAAGCAACGAAAAATTCGTTCCCCACAGAACTAAGATGACTGAATCACGCAATTTCGATCCGCGGTCCAGCTTCGATTTGCGCGCGAGCGGCTTCGATTCGCGGTTCGGGAAGGCTGCGCTTCGGGCCTAACCGGGCGATAATGCCTGGGGCGGCCGCGGACGGTGGCGTCCGACGGGATTTGCCGGATTTTTGCGGCATTTGCGAAATTTTGCTGAACTCCACGGAACTCTGCGGAACTCTGATGGTTCGACTCGAACAGATTCTGACGGCGGCGGCGCACGAGCAGGGCTTCGTGCTGGTCGGCTTCGCGCCGCTTCGCCGGCTGGATAATCGCGAGGAGTTTTTCAACCGCTGGCTCGCCGAGGGACGCCAGGGCGAGATGGGATGGCTCGGACGCGACCCCGAGCGGCGGTTCGACCCGCGCCGCATCGACCCGCGCCTGCGCTCGGTCGTCAGCCTCGGCTATCCCTACGCCGCGCCCGCCCTTCCCAACCTCGATTGGCGCGCCGCGATGCGCGGGCGGATTGCGGCCTACGCGCTGGGGCCCGATTACCATGACACGGTGCTCGCGCGCGCCCGCGCGGTGGCGGCACGGCTGAAAAGCGAGCGCCCGGACGCCGTCACGCGGGCGTACGTCGACACGGGCGCGGTGTTCGAGCGCGAATGGGCGGTCGAGGCGCGCCTGGGATGGTTCGGCAGAAACACCAACCTGCTCAACCGCCATCACGGCTCGTATTTCTTTCTCGCCGAAATTTTCACCGACGCCGAATTCGAATCGAGCGGCGAGCCCTATCGCGAGCATTGCGGCACCTGCCGCCAATGCCTCGACCTGTGCCCGACCGGCGCGCTGGCCGACGGCTACGTCATCGAACCGCGCCTGTGCATCTCGTACCTGACGATCGAGCATCGCGGGCCGATACCCGTCGCGCTGAGGCCGAAACTCGGCAACTGGATTTTCGGCTGCGACGTCTGCCAGGAGGTGTGCCCGTGGAATGTCAGCGCCGGCGCCACATCTAACGACGCGCTGATGCCGTTTCTGCCGGGGCTGATGGCGCTCGACGACGAGGGCTTCCGCCGCCGCTTCGGCCAGAGCGCGGTCGCCCGCACGCGGCGGCGCGGATTGCTGCGCAACGCCGCCGTGGTGCTGGGCAACACTGGCAATCGCGACGCCGTGGCAGTGCTGGCACGGTCACTCGGAGATGAGATCGAACCGCTGGTGCGCTCGCATGCGGCGTGGGCGCTCGGACAGCTCGGTGGCGCAAGCGCGCGTGCGGCGCTCGAACGACGCCGCAAGGCCGAGAGCGACATCGAAGTCGGCGCGGAGATCGAGGCCGCGCTGGCCGCCCTCGGCCAGGCTCGTCCGCACGCCGCGGCGGCCCGGCCGCGCGGAAAATAGACGGCGTGATGGCGCGCGCGTACTGGATGAAACGGGAGCGAGAGGTTATATAACGAAGATGAATCCTGCGCGGACCGAATTTGCCCGCATCGCCGCACGTGAACCGATTCCGCTCGCCCACGGCGCCCTGCTGATCGCCAAGGAGGAATATCCCGACCTCGACGTCGCCCACTACCTCGAACATCTGGCGGCGCTGGGACGCGCGGCGCAAAGCGCGCTGCGCGAGGCCGAGAACACGGTCGAGCGCGTGCAGACGCTCTCCGACTTTCTGTTCGTGCGCACCGGCTTTGCGGGCAACCGCGACAACTACGCCGACCCGCGCAACTCTTTTCTCAACGACGTGCTGGAGCGCCGCCTCGGCATCCCGATCACCCTCTCGGTGCTTTACCTCGAGGTCGGACGGCGCGCCGGGCTCAACCTTTTCGGGGTCTCCTTCCCTTCGCACTTCCTGGTCAAAGCGGTCGACGAGCGCGGTGAGCTGATTATCGACCCGTTCAACGGCGGCGCAATTCTGGACCTCGAAGACATCAGCTCGCGCCTCAAACAGATCTATGGCCAGCCGGTCGAGTTGCAGCCGGCGATGCTGAAGGCGGTGGGCGGACGGCACATCCTCGCCCGCATGCTACGCAATTTGAAGAACATCTACGCGAGCGGCGCCGACTGGCCGCGTTCGCTCGCCGCGCTCGACCGCATCCTGATCCTCGAACCGCGCGCGGCTGACGACATGCTCGAGCGCGCCGCGCTCTACGAGCGGCTGGAATGCTTCGGCGCCGCGCTCGACGATTTCCAGAGCTTTCTCACCCAGTACGCCAACCACCCGGCGGCCGACGCGGCGCGCGAGGCCGTGGTGCGCCTCACCCGCCAGGTCGCGCGGATCAACTGATGCGGCTGCTGCCCACGATGCGCTGGCCGCGGATGATGCGGTTGCGGCCAAGGCCGAAACGGGCCGCCGAACAGGATTTCTTCGCCGCGAGCGAGGCCGCGGTGGCGGACACCGAGCTTCGCCGCAAACTCGAGAACGCCACCGGACGCCATCTCGAACACGTCGCCGCGACGCGCGTCGAGTTTCCCCCTTACGAAGCCGAGCGCATCGCTTCGCGGCGCATCAAAGAGGATGCGATCGCGCGGCTCGACGACCTGCTGGTCCAGCTCAAGGAGCGTCTGGAGGCCAACGGCTGCCACGTGTTCGTCGCCGCCGACGCGGCCGAGGCGCGCAAGTATATCGTCGATCTTGCCCGTGAGCGCGGCGCGCGCCGGGTGGTCAAGGGCAAGTCGATGGCGACCGAGGAAATCGCGCTCAACCCGGCGCTCGCCGCGGCCGGATGCGAGGTGGTCGAAACCGACCTCGGCGAGTACATCGTGCAATTGCGCGACGAGCGCCCCTCGCACATCATCACGCCCGCGATTCATCTCTCCAAGGAAGATATCGGCATATTGTTCCACCAGAAGCTGGATATTCCGTACACCGCCGAGCCCGAAGCGCTCACCGCGGTTGCGCGCGAGCGCCTGCGCGAGGTGTTTCTGGCCGCCGACATGGGAGTGACCGGGGCCAACTTCGCGATCGCCGAAACCGGCACGCTGGTGCTGGTCGAAAACGAAGGCAACGGGCGGATGTCGAGCATGCTGCCGGAGCTTTTCGTGGCCGTGATGGGAATCGAGAAGGTCATCCCCGCGCTGGCCGACCTGAGCCATTTCCTTGAAGTGCTGGCGCGCACGGCGACCGGGCAGAAGCTGACTACCTACACGAATTTCATCAGCGGGCCGCGGCGCGCGGGCGAGGCCGACGGCCCGCGCGAAGTGCACGTGGTGATGCTCGACAACGGGCGCAGCACGATGCTCGCCGACCCGGTGCTGCGCGAGGCGCTGTACTGCCTGCGCTGCGGAGCGTGCCTCAACGTCTGTCCGATATACCGGCGCGTCGGCGGCCACGCCTATGGCTCGACTTATCCGGGACCGATCGGCTCGATCGTCAGCCCGAGCCTGTTCGGCGGCGCCACCGCCGCTTTGCCGTTCGCCTCGACGCTGTGCGGCGCGTGCCGCGAAATCTGCCCGGTTAAGATCGACATCCCACGCATCCTGCTGCACCTGCGCTGGAAAGAAACCGCGGACAAGGGCAAAGCGGGCAAGGGCGACGCCACGCTGCCGACTCCCATCTGGCCACGCGCGGCGCGCCGCGCGCGCTCGGGCGTCAGGGCGTTTTCCCGGATGGCGAAACATCCTTTGACGGTGCGGATGATGGGCCGCATGGCCGCGCTCGCGATGTGGCCGTTTGCGCGCCGCGGCTACGTGCGCTGGATGCCGCCGCCGTTCGGCAACTGGACGCGCGTGCGCGACTTTCCGGTCCCGCGCCTGCGCGGGCGGCGCAAGCCACCGCGCCGCGCGCCGAGCAACGCCGCGAACAACGGGACGCAAGCGTAAAGTGGCCGAGTTCCACAAGCTCATCGCCGACGTGCGCGAAGCGCTGGAGCGCCATGGCACGCCGGCGCATAACGGCGCTCCCAATTTGGCCGCGGCCGTGCCGACCACCGTGGCGGCGCGCCGGGTGGAACTCGCCTCGCAGTTCGCGCGCGAGCTGCACGCGCTGGGCGGTCACTTCCTCGGCGTGCTCACACCCAGGCAGACGGTGCCGCGGGTCCTCGAGCTCGCGGCGACGCTCAACGCGCGCAGCGTCGCCGTCGGCGTGGGCATCTTCAACGACCCCGCGCGGATCGTCCACGCGCTCGAGCGCGCGGGCATCAGTATCATCCACACCGCGGCGGTCGCCGACGACACGGCGCGCGCCGAATTGCGCGGCAAGCTCGCGCGATGCGATTTCGCGCTGGTCGAGGCCGACTACGCGATCGCCGCGACCGGGACGCTCGCGATGCTCGCGACGCCCGAGCGTCCGGGCTCGCTCACGCTGCTGCCGCCGGTCAACGTGATCCTGGTCAACGCCGATCGAATCCTGCCCGACCTGGCCACGGTGCTCGCGGCGATCGGCCCCGCGGCCATCGCGAGCCATCGCCTGGCCCTGGTCACCGGCCCCAGCCGCACCGCCGACATCGAAAAGCGCATCGTGCTCGGAGTCCACGGCCCGCGCGAGGTTCACGTCGCGGTGGTATGGCACGGCAATGACTGACGTCCGGCTCTTCGGCACCTGCCTCGCGGAGGAATTTTACCCTTCCGCGGTCGACGCGGCGGCGCGCGTGTTGCGCGAGCTCAAGCTCAAGGTGCGCCCGATGCGCCGCACCTTCTGTTGCGGGCAGGCCGCGTTCAACGAAGGGATGCGCGAGCAGGCGATGGAGCTGGCGCGACGCTTCCTGGGCGCCTGCGAGCCGGGGACGCCGATCGTAATCCCGTCGGGCTCGTGCGCCGCGATGGTCAAGATATTTTATGCCGACCTGTTGGCCGACGATCCGAAACTCGCGGCCAAGGCCGCGGCGCTGCGGCCGTGGGTGTACGAGTTCTCGCAGTTCCTGGTCGGCGTGATGAAGGTGCGCTTCCTGGGAGCGCGCTTCGAGCGCGCCGTCGCCTATCATCCGGGATGCCATCTGTTGCGCGAGATGGGCGTGCGCGACGAGCCGCGCCTGCTGCTGAGCGCGGTCAGCGGAATCCGCCTTTGCGAGTTGCGCAACGTGCAGGAATGCTGCGGCTTCGGCGGGATGTTCTCGGTCAAGTTTCCGCACATCTCGGGCGGGATGCTCGGCGACAAGGTCGCGAGCATCCGCGAGAGCGGCGCCGATACGGTGGTCGCAAACGACTGCGGATGCCTGATGCAGATCGGCGGCGGACTCAGCCGCGCCGGGCTCGAGATCGAGACGCGCCATCTGGCCGAAGTGCTGGCGTCAAGGTAGAGACCTGGCGTCAAGGCTTCTGCGCGCTGGACTCGCTAACCCTTGGGCGAGACTTCCGGCCAGAAGCTGCTGTCCGTCACCCGGTCAACCGTCCAGGGGCAGGTTTGCGGAAATTTAGAGTCGGCCAGACCCGTTTCCGCGCAGGCCTCGCGTCGGGCAAGCCTGTACGCCTTCTCCATCAAGTCGGGGAGTTCAGCTCTCAGCGCCGGACTGTCCGCCAGCAAGTCGCGGATTTCGTCACGTGCGTTCTCGACACTGACGCGCCAACTTGCATTGCGCCGTTCGGGCTGGTGTTCCCACTTGAGCAGGTGTTGCAGGAGCCGGTGAAGCTGGCTTTTCAGGGAACGCCTTTCGCTTCTGCCCAAGTCCTCGACCTCCTCGGCCACGCTCTCCCAATCGATGCCCACGGGTCGCAGTGTTCTGAGAGCCTTAGCCGTTTCGCCGGCCCAGGTGCAAAAATCGCTTTCGTGGAGGGCATAACGGCCAAACCTTCCCGTAAAGCGCTGACTGCCAGACGCCACGGCATTTCGCCAGCCGAGAGACTTCGCAATTTTGGCCACGACAAAGGCCACGTCATCCAGAAGGTTCTCGTCGCCAGGTTCTTCATCGACGCAAATACGATCGCCATCGCAGAAAATGCGCGGAGAGCCCAAGGCCGGCCCTGCGATCCGCTGCGCCCGCCCGCCCGAGCCAAAAGCCGTGCCCGCCGCCGCCCTAACGATCTGCCTCTGGACCATCAGAAGGTCGTCCTGCCAGCGGATGTCCCACCACTTCGACGCAATTCTGTCGTTGAGTTCACTGGTTAGGAGCTGTCTCTCGAGCGCGGAGGCTGTCAGGCCGTGCCAGACCTGCCGCGCGACAAGCCTCATGCTGCCATGCGGTTCGACGCGCAGCGCTGGATTGTTCATCGCCGATTCCACTACCTGGTCAGTGTAGCACAAGGCACAAGAACCGCATTCCGACGAGACTTGGCCTCGCGCTAGCCTGCCAGTTCCATCACATACTTTCCGGGCGCGGGTTCGAGCGGCGGAAATCGCACGCTGCCAAGGCTCGGCGGCGCTTCGCGCTTGTCGCCGGAACGTTTGTCGAGCCATCCAAGCCAATGGTCCCACCACGATCCCTTCTGCTCGGTGGCGTTCTTCACCCAGGTCTCGGGATCGTCGCCCAAAGTGGGATTGACGTAGTACTTGGCCTTGAAGTTGGTTGGCGGACACACCAGGGTCTGGACGTGGCCGCTGGAGTTGAGCACGAACTCGGTCCTGCCGCCGAACAGGCGCGCGCCGTTGTAGACCGCGCGCCAGGCGCAAATATGATCCGTCATCCCGCCGACCACGTACATGTCGTGGCCGACCTTGCGCAGATCGATCGGCGTGCCGAGAATCTCGACCGCGCCGGCACGCGTCAGGCCATTGCGCAGCAGCAGTTCCATGAAGCCGGCGTGCAGCCGGGCCGGCAGATTGGTCGAGTCGGCGTTCCAGTACAGGATGTCGAACGGCGCCGGATCCTTGCCCATCAGGTAATTGTTCACCCAGTAGTTCCAGACCAGATCGTTGGGCCGCAGCCACGCGAACAGCCGCTCCATCTCGGCGCCATTGAGCACGCCCTGGCGATGCGAGCGCTCGATTGCCGCCGCCACGCCCTCTTCGGTGGTGAACATCCCGGTCATCGACGGCATGCTCGAGTCCAGCATCGTGACCACCAGCGTCGCGGCGTTGATGCGGCGATCGCCGACGGCCGCCAGATGGCCGAGCATCAGGGTCGAGGTGATTCCGCCGGAGCATATCCCAAGCAGGTTGGCGGTCGCGCTGCCGGTTATCTCGCACACCGCCTCAAGCGCTTCCTGGATCGCGCTCACGTATTCGTCGAGGCCCCAGTTGCGATGCTCGGGCTTGGGATTGCGCCAGCTCACGGTGAAAAACGGCACCCCGCGGGCGACCGCGTACTCGGTCAGGCTGCGCTTGGGCGCCAGGTCCATGATGTAGAACTTGTTGATTTGCGGGGGCACCAGCAGCACGGGCCGCTCATACACCTGTTTGGTTGCGGGCGTGTACTGCAGCAGTTCGAGTATCTCCGAGCGAAAGACCACCGCGCCGGGCGTGACGGCCAGATTGCGGCCGACGGCAAACGGGCGTTTGTCGACCGTCTGCGGCATCCCGTTGTTGTTCCAAAGGTCGTCGAAAAAGTTGCGCAGCCCGTGCATCAGGCTGGCCCCGCCGGTTTCGAAGGCGCGTTTGAGTGCCGCCGGATTGCCAATCAGCAGGTTGGTCGGCGCGAGCGCCTCCGTCAGCAGCCGGATTGCGAAGCGCTGCTGCTCGGCCTCCTTCCATTCACCGTTGTTGCCGTCGGGCACCATCGACTGCATCGTCGAACGCCAGACCAGGTAAGCCTGCATCATGCGGCGGTAGAATGGATTATCTGACCAGGTGGGATCGGCGAAACGCTTGTCGTTCTCGTCCGCAGCGACCTCGGAGATGCCGGCTGCGACCTTGGCCAACTCAACCGCCATCTTGGTCAGTTGGCCGCCGAGGATCTCCGGACGCTTAAGCGTCTCGTTGACGAAATTAGTCAGTTGCTCGACGACCTGGTCCGAATTCAGGCCGACGAATGGATTCGCGCCCAAAATAGCATCGGCCGCCTTGACGGACTGCTCTGGCGCTTCGTGCCCGGGCGTTTCAGCGAACTGCGTGGATTGCTTCGCGATAGCCATCTCGTCGCCCTTCCCTCGACGCGATGCGACAGCCCAGCTACAGCCGTGGCAACGGATCTCCAGTCAATCTAGCAACTCCAAGCCACGCTCGAACAGACGTGGGCCCGACAGGGCAATATCTTCCCAAGTCGGGTCCGGGCGTTTGCCGCGTCGATGTAACATGAGGTTAAACGCTGTTATGACTCCGAATCGGTAGCCCGCGAACGCCCGAAACCATCGCACCTGATCGAGATCGATAGCCGAACTGGCCTTTGCCGCGTAAAGCTCGGCTATCGCGTCAGGAGGCAGAACGTGCGGCGGCACCAGGTCCTGGGTTTCCCAGCTTTCACGATCTGAAAACAGGCAAAGCCATCCGAGATCGATCAACGTCGCGCCTATCTGCGAGAGCTCCCAATCGATAACCGCGTTAAGGCGCCCACCGTCGAACAAACAGTTCGACCACTGGAAGTCGCCGTGCACGCATCCGACATGCACCCGCTCGGGCGAAGGCAGGCTTTGGCGCAGGCGCTCGCGCAAAAGTGGTCCACGTCCAACGACTTTGGAATCCAACGTCGGCCGGTCGAGCAGGTTATCGAGCCGCTTCATTTCATCGGCCAGCGAAAGCGGCTCGCCCCAGGCCTCGCGGCGCGGCTCCCATGGCACCGCGTGCAGCGCGGCCAGCGCCGCGACCGCATGCGCGACCATCGAATGCGTCTCGGCCGCGGCGTAAGTGCGCTCGCCCAATGCGAGCTTGTCGCCGGCCAGGAAGCCGACTACGAAGAACGGTCGCCCGAACCATCGCGGGTCGCTGTCATACCATTTGACCGCCGGTACCGGCACGGCAGTGCCGGCAAGCGAGGCCATGATTCGCGCCTGGCGAACCACGTCGGTCGGCCCGGCTATCGGGACGCCCTCGGGCGCGAGCCGGATCACCAGCCGCCCAGTCTGTGGCGTCCGCGGCGCAGCGCCGGCGCGTGTGGTCAGGTCGAAGCTGTAGCTCAGTCCCGCATGACCGGGCAGCGCCGTGGGCTCGCCCACCATCGCATCCGGGTCGCCGGTTTTCTCACGCACCAGGGCCGTGAGCTGGCGCGCGATCTGGTCGAGTTTCGGGTCCATCGATATGACGGGATTCTGGTGATGTAATGCGGCGGCAGGTCGGCGGCTCCAAGATGGAGCACCGCCGAGCTGCCGCGAACGGAGTTTTTCAGCCGCGCATCTTGAGCTGGCCGGAGGCCGGATGCAGGCTCGCGCTCGCGCTCGGCCGCGCCGCCGTACGCTCGTACCACGCCTGGAGGTTTTTGGCCGAGGCGGGGATTTTCTGACCCACGCCCGACGAGAAGTCGACGCAGCAATAGAGAATGATGTCGGCGATGGTGAAACGGTTGGGCACGATCCAGTCGCGCCCCGCCATCAGTCCGTCGAGCCATTCCATCCGCTTCTGTGCGAGCGTCTTCAGCGAAGGCGCAGCCTCGGGAAAAACCGGGATGCGGTTTTTGAACAGGTCGAAGCCCTCGGCGTAGCGGAAGCCGTTGTAGATATTCTCAGTGATGTTCAGTTCGATGCGCCGCTGCCACTGGCGCGTCTCGGCCCGCTCCTCGGCGGTCGCTCCGATCAGCGCCGGCTTGGGATTCTTCTCTTCGAGGTACTCGAAGATGGCGCAGGTCTCGCCGATGGTCTTGCCGTTGTCGAGTTCGAGCGCCGGCAGTTGTCCGCCCGGATTGCGGTCGGTGTAGGGCGGGCGGCGGTTCTCGGCGGCCATGAGGTCGACGTCGCGCATCGGGATGGTAAGGCCTTTTTCGGCAAGGAACATCCGCAGGGCGCGCGGATTGGGGCCGAAGGAGTTGTAGATTTGCATGCTGTTCGTCTCCTTGAGAGTGGAATTCGCTGGGCCGGCGAACGGCGCGTCGATACGCACGGCCGGCCCGCCAAAACTTTTATCAAGACTCTTATGCGACGCTTGTATCCGAAGCGCCCATACCCAAGCGTTTCTACCCTAGACCATCGGGAGTTTCGAGTACAACGCCGCACGCGCGGGAGGCTAGCGGAAGCGGGCGCGCCCGCTTCCGCTAGCCTCCGCCCCAGCCTTCCCCCAGCGCAACGCCGCCGAAGCATCACGCCGGCGCGCATCGCGCGGCGCGCGCGTGGTTGCGCAGGCGGGCGCGGCTGTGATTTTTTCTTGGGTGCCCGCCGCGACGCGTCGCGGCGTACAGCGTGAAGACCCGGGCCGGGCGAGGCCGGGGACAACAACGTAGATGCAATTCTAATGCGATTTTGTCCGCAATGCGGTACGCCGCTGATGCCCGGCGCGAAGTTCTGCGTCGGTTGTGGAACGCCGGTAATGGCGCCCGCCGCGCTCGCGGCGGACGCCGTCACCGGTCCCGTCGCCGGTCCTGCCATCGACACTGCCGCCGGTCCGATGCGGGCGCAGGCGGCGCCCGCATCGGGTCGCGCGCCCGCGCCGTCGCACTTTACCCCGGCGTTCGCCATCGTTTTCGCGGCGATCTTCGCAATCGGCCTGGGCGCGGCCGCCTTTATCATGCGCCAGCAGCCGCAACGCGAACGCGCCATGGCCAACGCGTCGGCCCGGATCGGCGCATCCGGCGGAGCCGGGAACCTGCCGGCGGGCCATCCGGAAGTGATCAAAATTCCCGACCAGGCGCGCAAATTCATCGACGATCTGAAGGCCAAGGCCGACGCCGCGCCCAACGACGTCGCCGCATGGGACCGGTTCGGCGACGCCGCCGAGCGCGCCGCGATGTTCGACCCGTCGTACTATCCGAAGGCCGAAGACGCTTACGCTCATGTGCTGAAGCTCGACCCCGAAAATCTTCCGGCGTTGCGCGGCGTTGGCAATATCGACTACGACCGCCGCCGCTACGACGAGGCGATCGCCGCCTATGAGCATTACCTCAGCCACAAGCCTGACGATTCCCGCGTGCGCACCGATTTGGGTACGATGTACCTCTCCAGCGGCAATCCCGACGTGGCGATCGTCCAGTACAAAAAGGTCGTGACCGCGCATCCGGATTTCTTCGAGGCCTATTTCAACCTCGGCATCGCTTACGCCGAGATGGAAAACAAGCCGGTCGCGCGCGGTTACCTTCTCAAGGCGCGCACGCTTGCACCTGACGACAAGGCCAGGGGCGAAATCGATCAGATGCTCGCGACCATCGGCGGCCACGCTGCACCAGGCGAGTCCGCCGCCGCATCCGGCGGCAATGCCGCGGCAATCGTGGCCGACGGTAACGCCGCGACTTTCCAGGGCGCGTTCGAGCAGATGGCGCGCGGCCTCGCAATCGCGGGTCCCAAGGTCCACGGTGTGCAATGGACCGGCGACAATCATGCGCGCCTTTTGATGGACGATTTTCCGATGGACCAGATGCCGCCGTTCGCGGAAACGCGCTTTCTCGGCGATTTGAAGTCCGGGACCGCCGATGCGATGCGATCGCATCACGTGCAGGGGCCGGTCACGGTTGAGATCGCAGACGCTTCGAGCAACCGCGTGATGCAGTCGGTCACGGTCAACGCCGCGGACGCTGCGGCCGGCGGCGCCGCCTCCGCGGTTTCACCCGGGACATTCCAGGATGCGGTGGCCGACATGATGCGTAACCTGCCGGTGGCGGGGCCGAAGGTCGCCACGGTGCAGTGGCCCTCGACGATGCGGGCCAAGGTGATGATGGACAACTTTCCGATGGACGCGATGCCGCCGTTTGCGCGCGACAAGTTTATCGCGGACATTAAGTCCGGACTCGAGAGCGCCAAGCGCGCGCATAAGATCGCCGGGACGGTGACGGTCGATATCGCCGACGCTCAAAGCGGCCGCGTGATGGAATCTGTCAGCCAATGATGCAATGGAGGTCGAAACCGAAAATCTGAATGCCGATGTGAGCCTGGCACAGAGGTTTATGCGACTCCACGTGCGCAAGTCGCCGCCCAAACTAGGAGGTCAGCCCATGAACGGATTCAAGCAGTTTCTGCTGCGCGGCAATGTCATCGACATGGCGGTCGGAATCGTGGTCGGCGCGGCCTTCGGCACCGTCGTATCCGCATTCGTGAAAGACTTGCTGACGCCCTTCATCGCCGCGGTCGTACGCAAGCCCGACTTTTCCAACATCGCGTTCACCCTGAACAGCAGCAAGTTTATGATCGGCGACTTCGCCAATCAGCTTATCTCGTTCCTGATCGTGGCGGCGGCGGTCTATTTCGCGGTCGTGCTGCCGGTGAACAAACTGATCTCGCGCTTGCAGCCGCCGCCCGCGCCGACGACCAAGATCTGCCCGGAATGCCTGAGCGAGATTCCGATCGGCGCCAAGCGCTGCGCTCATTGCACCTCGCCGGTCGCGGCCTGAACAGACGAGGACGCGCCGCGCCCTGGCGCCGATTAACGATCTATGGCGGGTCTCCCGATTCCGCCATCCGCCGCAGATCTTCGAGCCATCTCCGATGGCCCCGCACGAGCATCGGGCGCAGGAACCATCGCGCGAGCATCGGCAACCACCCGCGCTGCGTCTCCTCGGTGACCACGCGGCATCCCGCGCCGCGCGGCTCCAGCATCCATCCGTGGTAGGCGTAAAGCCCGGTCGCGCGCGCGTCCCATCCGAGTTCGCGGCACGGCTCGAACACCAGCACGACGCTGCGTACGCGCGCGCCGAAGGTGCGCCATTCGAAACTGCGGCCGGCGGCCAAATCCGGCCCGCTCTGCCCGTCGCTGTAACGGAAACTCGCGCAGTTGCCGTACCATTGCGGCCACCGCTCGCCCCCGACCAGCCATCGCCAGACCCGCTCCGGCGCCGCCGCAATTTCGATTTCGTTGCGCGCATGGACGGAGACCTCTCCGGGGTCCATTCCGCTTGGCCATTTCATCGCGGTTTCCACTCCTTCTGAACCAGGCGGCGGCCCCGAATCGATCATGCTTCACCCGGGTTGCCGGCATACTTCTTCACCAGGTACGCGCCTTGGCCAAGCCCGAAAGCAGCCAGCAGCGTCGAATCGACCTCCGGGAGCGACAGGATATGATGCACGTCATGCACGTCGCCGATGAGCGGAGTACCGAGAAAATGAAACACCTGCGCCATATATACCGCCGATGCGATTAGCGCGATCAGGAGCATCTGGAAGTCGCCGAAGTCCGGCTGGCCGTTGTCGTTGTGCAGCAGGTCGTACGGGAAACGCGGAGCGGGCGCCTTGACCTTCGCGACGGTGCCGTTCTGGACCGCGCTGTTCTGCTGGTTGGTTGTAATGCCCTTGGCCGCTCCCAGGGTGAACGCGCTCGCGCCCGAAATGGCCAAGAGGTAGGGCTGGATCCCAACCCCGCCCTTTCCGTTTTTCAACGCTGGGTCCCTTTTGAGGGTCGCGAATTCTGCGTATATCCAGCTAAGCCCCATCCGAATTTTTTCGCCGCTATTTTTTTGACCAATTTGAGTAGGGCAGCCAGACTGTCGCTCTCTCAAATTGCCCCCCCTGATTTTCCGCGCACCCTGTGGATCGTTAGCGCTCCGCTCCTTGTCTGATCCGGGCCGCCCTGACTAGACTCTTCCGTAAATGACGCTGCGCTGGCTGAAAACTGCGGGCTGGGACCTTTCTTGGTACGTACCGCTTGCTGCGTTCGTGCTCCTATGGGTGTTCCCTTTTGGCCTACGCTATAGCCTCAATGACTTCAGGCAACTATCGCGCGAGTTTACATGGGGACTCTTCTTTTCTCCGGCGGCGGACTTATGCATTTCAACCGAGTTATTCTTCATGTTCCTTCCCGTTCTGTGGTTTATCTCGACGATGCACGCCTTCGACGGCGAGCTATTCCGTCACCGCTATGTGTACTGTCTCTTGTTGACGGTCGGGCTTTTTGGCGTCCTGTTCGTTTGCCAATTTGTAATTGATCAGTCTTGGCCGTTCCTTGTGGACGACCAAAGCGCGGAACGTCTTCGGATGATCCCATTTCTTAGCTTCGGTATGCACACGACTAGGCCGGCCCATCTTTGATCGGGCTGTGCTAGAAGTATTGAGAACTGTAGGCAGACCCGCAGCGAGCTGTATTCTAGCCGCGCTCGCAGTCGTTGTGCTGGTGTTGAGCGCCACCCATTCTCATGCCTCGTCTCAAACCCTAGCTGCGCCAAACGACGACAATACTCTCGTCTTGCCTCAACTTATCGGCCCCGAACTTCCGCCATCACCCACCCCTCTCGTTCTACCAACTCTGCCGTCGGCATTCTTTGGCTGTTGGCAGGGCGATCCGGGTGCTTTCGATTCGCTGGCCAGTGACGCTGGCATCGTGGATCTCGGGGTTCCAGGGAAAATTACCTTCTGCTATCACGATCACACGATCGAAGTGCCCGAGGCCAATATTAAAGTCACCGCAGGTGGGCGCGCACTTGATTTGCTTATGCATCTCGGGCTTGGCTTCAGCACATTCTTGGCGCATGGCGTCAGCACGGATGTTTTTGCCGTCACTAGCACGCAGATACACGCCCGCACCACGCTAGCGGTGGTCCAAACCGAGCACTGGCTATACGTTATCCCTGCCCATACGGAACAGCAGAGCCAGGTGGACTGGATTGCGACTCTGGTTGGCCCAGATCTTGTGCTACTCAACGCTCAGCAGGTCATCAGCAATAGTGGCCTCAGACTCTGGGGCACATGGCACGGGCTGTTTCACCGGATTCGATGAGGAAACATGCGCCGCTGGTGCCGAGCGAATCGACGGACCGCGCGGTACACAACCTAGCGCCCCGCAAGCGTCGACCGAAGTAAGGGGGTGAGCGGACTTGGGAGCACCTATCGCCTTCCTTCTGTCGCTATTGGCTCTTAGCCGGCTTCCTTCACTCCCTCATTGGGTCGTTCAAGGATTTCTGTTCACTACCGAAATTTCAATTGGAATGCTTACACCGGCGATCTGGCGAAGCATTAAGTGTTTCCATTCAAGGTCGGCGATTCAGTGGGCCGTGTTCGGACTTGCTGTGGTATGGGTGATAATCCTCACACACGTGGCATTGCTGATTGACTGGTTTGTATGGCCTGAGTGGATGATGCACAATGGCGGATAGCGTAAAGGCGGCACTGATAATCGCAGTGGGATTGATGCTGGGCGGCCTTCTGAACGGTGGCGTCTATACGACGACGACGATGGGGCCAGGAGTCCCCGTCCGAGTAAACCGCTTTACAGGTGAAGCGCAGGTGGCCTTACCCGGCCTTCGGCCTGCGCAAGCTAATGGGATCCGCTAGAGGGCGGCTCTTTTACGGCGGCGGCAGCAGCCTTCGTCTTGCTCGTTGTTCGCTTGGCAGGGTCTTCGTCAGAAGGGTATGAGAACTCAGGCGTGCGCCAGCTATAGCAGGTTCGCCGGGTGCAAGTACGTCCGAGCCGGCCAAAATCGTTTTTAGGCCCGAAAGCGGCGAAGGTGGCACCGCTCCCGCCGAGCAGACCATCGCCCTAATCGACAAGTTCACAAGGCCGCACTCGTTTACGGTAACAGTCGATCTCCAGGATATGAAGTGCGTATCCATTGGGTCGAGGTAGAAACGGGCTCAGCGCACAATACCAAGTTCTCCCTATCTCAGCGATTATCCACAGGCAATTTTCTGCCTATACACTCAATGTCGCAACGGAAAAGGGCGCGAACCGCCTAGGTAATCGACCGTGAGGCCGGCTTTCCTAACCCCCCTGTCGGAACCTAGGAAGCCCTCCGGTGGCCCCGCTTCCCCCAAATAGTGCTGGTCGGACTCGGCAAACTATGCGACTCTATTCTTAGAGCGGACGATCGGATTGCCGTCCCTCCCCGCAAGATCACGTTGCGCGCCGTCGTGATGGTTTCTCCCGAGCCTGCATCGGGAGTGGTCGAGTAAATCGGCCTCCCGCGCCGCTCTCGCGCGTTTATCGAGCGCATTCAACTCTTCGCAAAGTCCTTGGCCCTAGCAAGCCGGGAGAGTTAATGGCCCATCGACCGGAGTCATTGTTAAGTACAGTACAGGCCGCAAAACTGCTTCACGTTGCTCCAAAAACGATTGCGAATTGGCGCACCAGACGGCAGGGACCGGACCGCGCTGTTCTGCTGGTTGGTTGTAATGCCCTTGGCCGCTCCCAGGGTGAACGCGCTCGCGCCCGAAATGGCCAAGAGGTAGGGCTGGATCCCAACCCCTCCGATCTCGTGGTCGCCCTTCCACCAACGGAGCCACACTGTGGCCGTGTAGCTCACGATCAAGACGGCGAACCGCAGCGCCATCTGGAACTTGGAATTGCTGTAGCGGTTGTCCTCGCCGACGATCAGAAGCTTCAGTTGTCCTGAGAGCAATACCGCGGCGATCACCACAAGCGCGGCCGCACAAATGCCGAGCACCATCAGCCGAGTCGGACGGTCCGCCGATTCGATTCCGATGCCCGCGCCGGTCGACGTTGCAGGCGCATTCGGCGAGGCGATCGCGCCGGCGTCGCCCGATTCAGCCGCGACCGCCGATGTTGGCTGGACTCTCGCGAGCGAAGCGATGGTATTGATTTGAGGAGCGAGCAGAACCAGCGCGACCGCGCCCAACATCAGACCAACGCTCCGGCAGGAAATGACCATGGCATCTCGCTCCTTTTGTCGGCCAATGAAATGTCTTGCAGGCTCTATCTTTACCTAATTCGTGTCAAGAAAGATCTCCGCGACGCTTGAGATCAGGATCGAGCCAACGCTGGGCTTGCGATGCTCTTAAGGTTGGCTACATTTTGGTCTGATTAGCCAGTGCGTACCCGCCACCGAACTCATCGCGCCATGAGAACCTCGCGGGGGTTTGCGGGGGTATGCTCCCTGCAACCCCCGCACCTGATCGCTCCCTCGATTCCCTACCGCGTCAGCGCGTTGACAGATTTATAGCGAGGCAAACCGCCGGTTCTGCTGAGGCCACGGCGGCGAGTCGCGAATCGCGCCGAGCACCTGCTCGGGTTCCGCCACCAGCGTCCACATCGCCCGATGACGCTGGTCCATGAAGCGGCGCTCGATCGAGCGTTCGAGCAATTCGACGAGCGGGCGGTAGAAGTCCTCCGTGTTGACGATCACGATCGCGCCGCCGAAGAGCCCCAGCCGCTTCCAGGTGATCGCCTCGAACAGTTCCTCGAACGTGCCGCATCCGCCGGGCAGCGCGACGACCGCGTCGACCGAGTCGATCATCAGCCGTTTGCGCTCATGCATGTCGTTCACGATCAGCAGTTCGGTGAGTCCGCGATGCGCCCATTCGAGGTCGTGCATGAAGGACGGAATCACGCCGATTACGCGGCCGCCCGCGGCCAGCGCCGCGTCCGCCAGATGGCCCATCGAGCCGACGCTGCCGCCGCCGTAGACGGTCGTGGCGCCGGCGCGTCCCAACTCGCGGCCCAGCCGTGCGGCGGCCTGATGGTAGACCGGATCGCATTGACGGCTCGACGCGCAGTAAACGCATACCCGCAAATTCGCCATGTCCCGATATGCTAGCCGACTTGCCCGGTGCCGCCCAAGCCGGGCCGGGGCGCCGTCGTCGCGCGCTATGCACAGCCGCCACCATCGCGGCGTTACTGGCTTGGTCCGTGCAGCCGTGATAAATCGTGCGCGAGGTCGGCTTAGGAGCTGAGCAAATATGGAACGGGCACGCATCAACGGAGTTGAGCTGGCTTACGCGCTCGGCGGAGACGGTCCGCCGCTGGTCATGATCCATGGCGCCCAGGGCGACCAGAGTATGTTTGCCGGCCTCGCATCCGGATGCGCCGCCAGCTTTCGCGTCCTCACCTTCGATCAGCGCGGCTCAGGACTGAGTGAGAAGCCGGATATCGACTACAGCATCGCGATGCTGGCGGACGACACCGCCGCGCTGATGGACCATGTGGGTTTTTCGCCGGCCCATGTCATCGGGGTGTCGATGGGCGGGATGATCGCGCAGGAGTTGGCGCTGCGCCATCCGGCGAAGGTTCGTTCGCTGGTGCTGGGATGCACCACGCCTGGCGGACCTAAGGAGATTCGCGCTGAAGGGAACGCGATGGCCGGCGCATACTCGCTCCAACCGATGTCGGCCGAGGAGCGCGGCGCGGCGCTGGCGCAAGCGGTATACAGCAAGGGACATCTCGCGCGGCATCCGGAGATCATTGCGGCGATGATCGAAGCGCGCCGTCAGCGGCCGATCGATCCGGTCGCGCTGGGCCATCGGATGAAGGCGCTATCCGGGCACGACACTTACGATCGGCTTCCAAAGATCGGTTGTCCGACACTGGTAATCACGGGCAAGGACGACGCGCTCATCTCGTGGGAAAACTCGCGTCTGCTGGCGGAGCGGATTCCCGGCGCGAAGCTCGAGATTCTCGATCCCGCCGGACATTGCTTCTGGCTGGAGCGGCCGGAAGAATCCCAGGATGCAATTGTACGCTTTCTCCACGGTGCGTGATCTTAACTCCCTCCTTCCAAAACTGCGGGGGAGGGACAGGAAGCGCGTGATTGCCCCCTTCGTCGCGCATGATACGGGTGAGATCCATATAAGAAGCTCGACAGGACATCAGATCAAGTAACAAACACTCACTAGATAGCATCATCTCTCCGTGCGTCTCTAGCCGCGATTGCCTTTCGAGCGAACTCCATCAGTTGTTCTCGCGTAAAGTAATACAGCATGAGATTGTGGCGTTGCTCTAACAGGCGTTCGAACGGGTCACGCCACGCCTTTCCTTGTATTTGATGTGTAAGAATTCGGCGAGCATAGAAGGCTAGGAGATCTGCGGTCTGTAAGGGTATGTAATTGTCCTTAGAACCGAATGTAAGACTTGCAAGCCGGTTTTCTGGATCAACCACGTCCTTAATTACATTAAAGTCACCGCTAGCTACCCGTTCGAACTGTCGCTGTTGCTCAAAAATGAAAGCGACCTCCTCTTTAAATTTGTATTTGCCGAAGCGCCTGTCGATTTCGTTAGTTAGGAGATCCATGAAGCGTGCGAAAAACATCTGAAAGCAGAAATGATAGGGATGACTGAGATCTAACCTGCCTCCGAGACCGCTCTTTATGTCATTGGGTAAAGCCTGCTCCCAATCTTTAGTTGGCACCATGCCGCCTATGGCGAACCAAGTTCCATCTCGGGCTATTCGGATCAGTGTAGCCAGGAATTTCTTTCGCTTCGCGTCTGACCATTTGTCGTAAGGCGGTGCGTTGCGCCAATACGAGGACATATGAAAAACCTCAACGCCGTATTTCCGCAGAGCAGTATTCCACCGTTGAACCACTCGATCCCAGTTGCGCTTAGTCGTGATGTACCCCGCTACAGCGGTCACTTCAGAACCAGGCAACAGACCGCGCCTATCATGTATGCCGCTTTCGTCCGCGTATACAGTTAAGTTGAGCACGATGACAAACTTCCCGTGAGTATGCAGTGAAGCCACCGCACACCGTCATAAGCCGTGTACAAGGCAAAAACTCGGGGGGCCGAGCCTGAGCCCGGCCCCCCGCCGCTCCACATCCTCAACCCCGCCCCACGTTTCTCAAGCGAGGCTGCTCCCCCCTCGTCCTCATCCGCGCCGCCGCACATCGCCCGCTCAATCAAGAACAAACCCCGGAGGAGTTTTTGCTTATTGCGCCCGCCGCCGCCGCGCCTCGGCTCCCGGATCTCTGCAATGATCGATCTTGCGAGGATCTATCCTGCGAGAATCTATCCTGTGAAGATCAGTCCCGCGCCGATTCCTCCCCCCTCGCCGCCGCCTGCTCATCCCTATTCCCTGCGCCGCTCCTCCGGGGTCTCCCTCAACAACACCTACGGTTCGTTCACCAACCTCGCGCCGCCACTACCCCCTCACCCTAACCCTCTCCCCCTTGAAGGGGGCGAGGGCATTAAAAGCAATCTCGCCCGCGCTCATCACGAGCATCCGCTGGTCGCGCCGCAGTTGAGGCACTTGTAGCAAGTTCCATTGCGCACCATCAGGCATCCGCAATCCGGACACGGCGGCGCGTCGGCCTGATTGATGAACGCCTGGCGCATACGCGCGCCGGCGCCGCCACTCGCCGCCGCCTGCTCCGCGCGAATCTCCGCCGCGGCTTCCATAGCAGCCGCTGGCGCCGCCGCTACCGACGCCGTATCGGCACGCGCCTCGGGTGCGATCACGCCGACCTCGCGCCGGGCCTCTTCGTCGAGGAACTTGGAGGCGAGCCATCGGAAGAGGTAATCGACGATCGACTTGGCATACGGAATCTGCGGATTCTTGGTGAAGCCCGACGGCTCGAAGCGCATGTGCGAGAACTTGTCGACCAAAAACCGCAGCGGCACGCCGTATTGCAACGCGTAGCTGATTGCGGTCGCGAACGAATCCATCAGGCCCGAGATGGTCGAGCCCTGCTTGGACATCATCACGAAAATCTCGCCCGGCAGGCCGTCATCGTACATGCCGACGGTGATGTAGCCCTCGTGGCCGGCGATATCGAACTTGTGCGTGATCGATTTGCGCTCGTCGGGCATCTTCTTGCGGTTGAGCCCGCGCTCCGAGCCAACCGCCGCCACGGCCGCCAGCGCCGCCGCCGCGGGCGCCGACGCATTCTCGGCCTTGCCCTTGGAGGTGTTGAGCGGCTGCGTGCGCTTGGATCCGTCGC
>Ga0307373_10000766_pt1 | contig 61773 bp, 55 predicted proteins | sample OX2MG_FD_202534 | JGI IMG/M metagenome (GOLD analysis project Ga0307373, IMG submission 202534) | Soil microbial communities from Risofladan, Vaasa, Finland - OX-2 | ecosystem: Environmental > Terrestrial > Soil > Coastal area > Acid sulfate soil | place: Finland: Risofladan, Vaasa | collected... | reverse complement strand
AGCGCCTCAAAATTTTGCACCTCAATGACTCCAAGGGAGAACTTGGAAATAATCTAGACAGACACGAGCATATTGGACTGGGACACATTGGAGAGAAGGGGTTAGGACATATCATAAAAACAATAAACCGCAAAAAAATTCCAATAATTTTAGAGACACCCATTGATGAGAGACGTGATGATGCTGGAAACTTGAACAAGGTAAAAGAGCTAGCTTAGGAATTGGTACCATGAATTATGAACAAATAATACAACTTGCACTGGAGCGCGGATTTTATTTTCCAAGTTGCGAGATTTACTCGGATGCTCACGCAGGTTTTTGGGAGTACGGACCATCTGGAGTCAGCCTAAAGAACAAGTTCATCGAATTGTGGAGAAGAGAACTGGTAAGAAGGGACAGGATGTGGGAGATTGACGGTTCGCAGATAATGTCAGAAAATGTTTTTGTCGCGTCGGGCCACTTGGCAAGTTTTGCAGATCCAATTGCAACATGTACAAAATGCAAATCAATCTTTAGGGCAGACAAGATGATAGAAGAGATCACCTCAATTACGGTTCCAGAAAGTGCAGACTTGGCAGAGTTTGATAAAGTCATAGAAGAAAAAAAGATCGTATGCCCAAAATGCAAGGGAAGTTTTGAAGGTATCAAAAAATTCAACATGATGTTCAAGGTTGGAATAGGAGCCCAGGGAGAATCAGCATACCTCAGGCCAGAGACATGCCAATCCATCTTTGTTGACTTTCCTAGGCTGTTCAAGACAATGCGAGGAAAGCTTCCAATTGGTATTGCTCAGATAGGAAAAAGTTTTAGAAACGAGATCTCACCAAGGCAGAGTCTTCTTAGATTAAGAGAATTTTACCAGGCAGAAGTTGAGGTCTTTTGCAATCCGGCCAAGCTTGATGATCTGTCCAAGTTCTCCGAGGTTGAAAATACCCAGATACGGATAATGGTAGATGAAACCATAAAGAGTATGACATGCAAGGAGGCATTGGATTCAGGCCTAGTGCCAAACAAGCTAGTGGCATATTACCTCGGCTTGCTTGTAGAGTTTTACCAAAAGACAGGAATTGATGTAGCAAGAAGCAGGTTTAGAAAGCTAGGAGAAAAGGAAAAAGCATTTTATGCAACAGTTGCATTTGATTTTGAGGTTGAGACCAACACAGGTTGGCTTGAGCTTGTTGCATGCAACTACAGGTCTGATTATGACTTGAAAAACCACGGCAATACAAGTAAAGAAAAATTTGATGTGATGGATGATGAAACAAAGGTCTTGCCACACGTATTTGAAATATCAATGGGAATAGACCGAAGTCTCTATACCATGATAGAGCACAGACTTCGAGAAGACAAGGAAAATGACAGGGTTGTGCTTTCTTTAGAGCCATACTTGTCTCCAGTTCATGTAGGCATCTTGTCTCTTGTAAAAAAAGACGGATTGGCAGAAAAAACTGACGAGGTGTACATGATGCTAAGAAAAAAATATGATACATTTTTGGACCATTCTGGTGCAATAGGAAGAAGATACAGAAGACTGGACGAGGTTGGAGCTCCCTTTGCAGTAACAATTGATCACCAGACATTGGAAGACAATACTGTTACAATACGAAACCGAGACTCGATGAGCCAAGAAAGAATAAAGATTTCAGATCTTGACTCTCATCTTGCAAGGGCCACTGCATTTCCCTGAAAATCATATCGCAAAACTAATCACTGATGTGCAAGATACAAATGATAACTCTACTGTTTCATACTTGATGCTTCACCCAAGATTTTCTTATAGATATCAACAATAATTTAGTAAATCTAGACTTAAAATAAAAAACATGTTTCAAGAAATTTTTGGTCTAGTTTGCTAGTGAGATAGTCCACTTGACAGTTAATGCATCATTGTTGTTCAGTGCTATGCTAGGGCTAATTGGTTCTTCAGCAAACATACCATCGATAGCCTTGTTTGTAGAATTGAAAAGACCAGCTTCAGAAATAGTTACTGCCCCACCAGATGTGTTTGTAAATGTGTTTGATATAGAAACTGTTGATGTTCCACCGCCTGGTGCAGCTGTTGCATTTACAGTTGATGCCACCGCTCTTGCCAATCCAGTAGCAGAAGTTTCGGTAGTAAGCGCGGTATTAGTTCTAGTATCACCGTTTACCCCAGTACCCAAGGCTATTACATCAAATGTTCCAGGTGAACCACTACAGGTTGTGGTAATACCTGATGTTGGTGCAAATAGTGCCTTGTTTGCACAGTCTGCTCCCTGATTTACAATAATGTTATCAGATTGCCTATAGGTTACTATCTTACCATCAGGAGCTGTAACAAACATGGTTACATGTCCTGTAATGAAAGAACCCTCAGAATTTACAGATGATGTTTGTGATTCTCCAAGATTAAGTGATTGGAATCCATATATGCCCACTATTGCAGAAAGTGCCATGATTGCACTATACAGTATAATATTTTTGAGTTGCATTAATCAACAATAATTATAACGATTATTAGGCATTGTGGAATCGGTATGATTTTTGACGAGGCCATTTTGGAATCTCATGGTTTTGCGGAAAACTCCCACCACTATTCTTGCAATGTTATAATCTCTAACAATTATCAGATATGTGACGTATCTAATGGTCACAATACAAAATTGTGATGTCAGAAAATGATAAAGATTTCAGATCTTGACTCTCATCTTGCAAGTGCCACTGCATTTCCCTGAACTAATTTTTTATTCAGATAAAAAGGGCAAGGTTACTGGCCTATACGTTACCTTCAGTGACACGTTATCCATAACATGTGTCTGCGGTACAAGGTCTACCTGTGAGTCTATCTCAACATTCCATGTTCCAACTATTGGGTCAACTGATGTTATGGAGAATCTTTCAAGTGTGTCGTTTATTCCGGAATATCTTACCCGGTACACTTGATCACCTATTGTAATGCTCTTCATCTGTCCCGGTGCATCAAGTGTCGAGTCCCTTACAAGGCACTGGTCCGAGGCGCCTATCACACATGTGCCGTCAGGTGCAGTTACCTTGTACCTCATTGTACCCCCGTTGTCAAACGATGAATAGAGAACTTGAGGATTGGCAACCACATGGCCGCCAGTATCGTTGATTGGAGATATATTGATTGGCTGTGCAATTGGTTCTGTCCTGACTGACGAGAACGTGATGACGCTTGCCTGTGCAGTAAATGACTTGTCGTAAATGTTTGCCACTGCCTCGATTTGGTGATTGACCAGTGCGTCAGCAGGCTGGGTTTTCCATTCAAGCCTTACCTGGGTCTGTCCTGCGGGGAACAATTGTCCGGGGGATACATAGACAGTCTTGCCGTCAACTAGAAGCGAGATTGTACCATATGCGGGATTTCCGTCAATTGTAAGGTATGCTGACGGCCTTGATGTAGTTCCTGCAGCCCTGTTTTGTGAAACATCCAATTCCAGCTTGGCGCTGATTGGATAGTTTGGCTTTACACCTATTGTGGCAACGATTCCATCAGTCTTTTTGCCTGCACCGTTTTCCACGTGAACCCAGTACTGCACGCCTGGTGCCTGGAGTAATTCGGATGGTATAGTTGCAGATAGCAGGTATGTGCTGTTTGATGCCTCCAGTGGGACAGCATTCATTGTTACCATATGGTATTGTTGCGAGTCATTATTTCCAATCTCTGTGAATCGCAGTTCTGATGTGGTAATCTGTGTCGGCGTGTTCACTATGGCGTATACCGAAAGCGGGTTGCCATGCACAAACTGGGTTGTTGGATCTGTTGCAAGTTGCTTGGTTCCATTTCCTACCTGGAACTTGAAATCAAATATCTGTGGAGCGGTGAGATCTATTTGGGCAGGTTGTGTTATCAGTTCAATTTTTGTAAAATCCAGGTCCTCATTGCAACCGGTAACCTCGACTGTCTTTCCTACCGAGAACAGGTTGGTTTCAATTGTTTCAAGTGCAACTACCTCAAATGACGTTTCCTTTGGATTGATAGAAGCCTCGTAGATTAGCTTTCTGACCGAGGCGTTGACATTTTCTTGCGCATATGGCTGGACAGGGATAAGATTTGCATCGACTACACCACTGATTGATGTACGAACTATTACCGTTGGATCTGTCTTGTTATAGTCTGTTGCCACCTGGATTCTTACAATCTGCTTGTCACATATGTCATAAGATATTTTTTGAATCTTAAGATAAGGTCCTTCGCCTCCTCCATTGCTTGTTGATGTTGTAGCAGCACTTGTGCTAACTCCAGTAGCACCTCCGCCAGCACCAATAGATCCTACTCCAGGTCCTGTGGTAGTTACTGTTGATCCAGGTGAACTACTAGTGATGTGACCTCCCAATGCAAATTGTGAAAAGTGCGGTGCTGACACTACTACATCACATGTAAGACTATTATCAGAAGATGGAGCAGCAGATACTATGGTAACAGGATTGCTTACCCAGCTACCTGCTCCGCCATTTCCAGTAGGATCAAATAAGAATATGTCAGATATTGGACACCCACTAGAATCTACTTGTACTCCGGAAGGATTCTTTGGTAGCTGTAGTGTTAATTGTGGAGGAGTCTTAAAGTTAGCAGGGTTTGACCAATCAAATCCTATTCCTGATACTTCATGTTGGTATGTTACATTCACGTATAATGTTAGCTTGTCATTTTGAGGTAGTGCAGGTTTTGAAGATGGAAGTTTGTTGTCTGTTTTTACTAGGAACCAGTCATTTGATGAACTAGGAGTATATGCCGCACAGCCATTTTGACCAGGGTTTGCACATGCTGTTATGTTAAGTTGTTTAAGACCACCTGTTTGCGGAATTACTGATGTTTCTACTGGGACAATCATCTTCTGACCAGGAATTATCTTGTTGAGGGGTGGAGTAGTTATCACTTGATTGGTGCTAGATGTGCTTGTTGTTCCCACAATACTTGGCAATACTGCTGTAACATTTGATGATTGGGGCATGGAATATGTTGGTACACCCAATGTATTCATTATTGTAGTTGGGGTTGTGTTGTCTGCAAAGGATGTTTTTAGTGATACTGTTACTTGGTTGACAATTGCATTATTTAATCCTGAATTAGATGATCCTACTGAAATTATCGGAGGCAAGCTCTGAACTTTGGTTATAGGTGTCTGTACTGTACCGTTTATTTTTATTGCATTAAATCCAGAAGGCGACCACATATCAAGAGTAGTAGCATTGAGGTTTGGTGCTGATGTGATCACGGTGGGTGGTAATGTTTTGAGGTCGTAGTTAATTGGTACAAGTCTGAATATGGCAGTACCATTCAAGTTGGTATTATGTACAGTGTAGATTGTAGAGTTTCCAAGTACATTATATCCCGGAGGTATGGTTGTCATTGTAATATTATAAGGTCCAAATGGTACCAAGGTAACAACTGCTCTACCATTATTCTGAGCATCATTATCATTGATACCTCCATCAACGATCACTGCCGGGGTGTTACTACCATCGGGGTTTGGTGAAAGTGTATAGATTGCACCTGTAATTAGATTATTATTTTGATCTCTTGCCTCAATACGGATTCCACCCTTGAATGATATCGAATCGTGTGAGGTTACTGTTTCAGTTAGTGTTACATTCTTTGTTATGACTGTAGATTGACTGTCAGAGGCGGTAACGGTTTCTGCTAGAGTTGTACTCTTTGTTCCAGCTGTTGTTAGATTGTCAGAGGCGGTGACAGTCTCTGCTAGAGTTGTACTCTTTGTTCCAGCTGTTGATTGACTGTCAGAGGCGGTAACGGTTTCTGCTAGAGTTGTACTCTTTGTTCCAGCTGTTGATTGACTGTCAGAAGCGGTGACAGTCTCTGCTAGAGTTGTACTCTTTGTTCCAGCTGTTGATGATGCATCAGAGGCGGTGACAGTCTCTGCTAGTGTTGTACTCTTTGTTCCAGCTGTTGATTGACTGTCAGAAGCGGTAACGGTTTCTGCTAGAGTTGTACTCTTTGTTCCAGCTGTTGATGATGCATCAGAGGCGGTGACAGTCTCTGCTAGAGTTGTACTCTTTGTTCCAGCTGTTGATTGACTGTCAGAGGCGGTGACAGTCTCTGCTAGAGTTGTACTCTTTGTTCCAGCTGTTGTTAGATTGTCGGAAGCGGTGACAGTCTCTGCTAGTGTTGTACTCTTTGTTCCAGCTGTTGATTGACTGTCAGAGGCGGTAACGGTTTCTGCTAGAGTTGTACTCTTTGTTCCAGCTGTTGATGATGCATCAGAGGCGGTGACAGTCTCTGCTAGTGTTGTACTCTTTGTTCCAGCTGTTGATTGACTGTCAGAGGCGGTAACGGTTTCTGCTAGAGTTGTACTCTTTGTTCCAGCTGTTGATGATGCATCAGAGGCGGTGACAGTCTCTGCTAGAGTTGTACTCTTTGTTCCAGCTGTTGATTGACTGTCAGAGGCGGTGACAGTCTCTGCTAGAGTTGTACTCTTTGTTCCAGCTGTTGATGATGCATCAGAGGCGGTGACAGTCTCTGCTAGTGTTGTACTCTTTGTTCCAGCTGTTGTTAGATTGTCGGAAGCGGTGACAGTCTCTGCTAGTGTTGTACTCTTTGTTCCAGCTGTTGATGATGCATCAGAGGCGGTGACAGTCTCTGCTAGAGTTGTACTCTTTGTTCCAGCTGTTGATTGACTGTCAGAGGCGGTAACGGTTTCTGCTAGAGTTGTACTCTTTGTTCCAGCTGTTGTTAGATTGTCGGAAGCGGTGACAGTCTCTGCTAGTGTTGTACTCTTTGTTCCAGCTGTTGATTGACTGTCAGAGGCGGTAACGGTTTCTGCTAGAGTTGTACTCTTTGTTCCAGCTGTTGATGATGCATCAGAGGCGGTGACAGTCTCTGCTAGAGTTGTACTCTTTGTTCCAGCTGTTGATTGACTGTCAGAGGCGGTGACAGTCTCTGCTAGAGTTGTACTCTTTGTTCCAGCTGTTGATGATGCATCAGAGGCGGTGACAGTCTCTGCTAGTGTTGTACTCTTTGTTCCAGCTGTTGTTAGATTGTCGGAAGCGGTGACAGTCTCTGCTAGTGTTGTACTCTTTGTTCCAGCTGTTGATTGACTGTCAGAAGCGGTAACGGTTTCTGCTAGAGTTGTACTCTTTGTTCCAGCTGTTGATTGACTGTCAGAAGCGGTGACAGTCTCTGCTAGTGTTGTACTCTTTGTTCCAGCTGTTGATGATGCATCAGAGGCGGTGACAGTCTCTGCTAGTGTTGTGTTTCGTGATGCTGCTGTTGTTAGATTGTCGGATGTAGTGACAGTTTCTGCTAGTGTTGTGTTTCGTGATGCTGCTGTTGTTAGATTGTCAGAAGCGGTAACGGTTTCTGCTAGAGTTGTGTTTCGGGATGCTGCTGTTGTTAGAGTGTCGGAAGTGGTAACGGTTTCTGCTAGAGTTGTGTTTCGGGATGCTGCTGTTGTTAGATTGTCAGAGGTGGTGACAGTTTCTGCTAGAGTTGTGTTTCGTGATGCTGCTGTTGTTAGATTGTCAGAAGTGGTAACGGTTTCTGCTAGAGTTGTGTTTCGGGATGCTGCTGTTGTTAGATTGTCAGAAGCGGTGACAGTTTCTGCTAGAGTTGTACTCTTTGCTACAGCTGTTGTTAGATTGTCAGAGGCGGTGACAGTTTCTGCTAGTGTTGTGTTTCGTGATGCTGCTGTTGTTAGATTGTCGGATGTAGTGACAGTTTCTGCTAGTGTTGTGTTTCGTGATGCTGCTGTTGTTAGATTGTCAGAAGCGGTAACGGTTTCTGCTAGAGTTGTGTTTCGGGATGCTGCTGTTGTTAGAGTGTCGGAAGCGGTGACGGTTTCTGCTAGAGTTGTGTTTCGGGATGCTGCTGTTGTTAGATTGTCAGAGGTGGTGACAGTTTCTGCTAGAGTTGTGTTTCGTGATGCTGCTGTTGTTAGATTGTCAGAGGCGGTAACGGTTTCTGCTAGAGTTGTGTTTCGGGATGCTGCTGTTGTTAGATTGTCAGAAGCGGTGACAGTTTCTGCTAGAGTTGTGCTCTTTGCTACAGCTGTTGATGATGCATCAGAGGTGGTGACAGTTTCTGCTAGAGTTGTGTTTCGGGATGCTGCTGTTGTTAGATTGTCAGAGGTGGTGACAGTCTCTGCTAGAGTTGTGTTTCGTGATGCTGCTGTTGTTAGATTGTCAGAAGTGGTAACGGTTTCAGTGAATGTTTTACTTCTGCCTCCAGACATGTCAGCTTGATCAGCAGATGTTACAATCTCAGTTAGTGTTGTACTCTTTGTTCCAACTGTTGATAGAGTGTCAGAAGCGGTGACAGTTTCAGTGAATGTTTTATTTCTGCCTCCAGATAGTGAAACAGTGTGATCTGCTACAGTTACTGTTTCTGATAGAGTTATGCTCTTTGATGCAGCAGTTGTTAGAGTGTCAGTTACATGTGTTATCTCTGAAGGAGAAATAAGACCAGAGGCTTTTACTTCTACGGCAGCTTCAACCCAGCTTCCTGTAGAAGCTCCTGGAGTCCAGATAAAGTGGTTTGAGACAGAGATGTTTGGAAGTATGGTACTTGATCCACCGGTTACACCTCCTAACTGCAGGTTCCATGTTTGGACTTGTGGAGCAGTTGTAGAGATTGTTTGTATCTGTTTTCCTGCAGAATCGATTACTATGCTTGTAGCATATTGATTTGTTATGAAGACGCTAGGACTACCACCACCAACTCCAGAGGTTCCAGACACAGTAGTTGGTATTGGGTTAGTTTGGTCAACCCCTAGAATGTTATATGCACCAACTACAGCGATGGCCGTATGAGGAGAAAAGTCTACTACGACATTTCCAGTTCCAGAGGTAGGATTAACCACTCCCCATATCTCAGTATTTATGCGATTCAAGTCATTACTTGATCTTAGCTTAGATAGAGATTGAGCACCATAAGTTACACTAGCTACTGAGGTTCCGTTTGTTTCAATAGCAACGAGGAGATACCTGTTTGCACCATTACTTACAGTGAAACTAGGTATAGTGATTGAAGTTCCCGTACCTGTTGCAGTTTGAGTATTATCTATCAAGATAGAAGTTACCTGTGCAGAATAACTTGCTGAAGTAAGAAGTGCATCTCTTGCTATAGGAGAGTCAGTCAATGATTGGCTGACAGATTTTCCTGCAGAATCATGAGCTGTAACTGTTTCGGTTAATGTGATATTGTGTGATGTGGTAGTTGATGATGCATCAGAGGTAGTAACAGTTTCTGATAGAACAATCTTGTGTGATGCTGAGATTGCAATGGTATCGGAGAAACCAAGTGATTGTGTTGCAGATGCGAGCGGTCCTTGTAATTCTATAACACTATAAGCATATTTCATCGATCCGCCAGACCAAGTTGTAGACATGGAATCAGTGGTAGAAGAAGATGTGACCTTGTCTGAGGCCACTGATCTTAGACTATTATTAGTTGTTGCTGTGTAGAGTGCAGTCTGGCCAGAACCTACACTGATGGCTCGTGAGCCAACTGTTGCAGTAGCATCAATTAATACATTTTTTGGTTGAGTGTTTAGGGAAACAGCACCAGTGCCAGTAGTAGAAGTACCAAATGTAGTACCACTAGATGTTGCATATATTGGATTGACCGAGTCTACATTGACAAAAGTATATGCATCCGTATCCCATCTAGTTGGAGCACCCGATCCACTAGTAAGCGCAACACAGATATTTTTTCTACTGATTGTTGGATTTACAAGGTACCATATCTCAGATTCTTCATGATTTGTAGTATCTATTGTTGATATTGCTTTTGTCAAAGTTTGACCTCCTGTTGGTGTGTTTGAGGTACACGTAGTTGGATTATACAGGATAGTGCTGACAGTGTTTCCATTGGTACCTGGATTTAGTGCAACTGTTACCACGAGCACTCTACTATTTACTCCCGAATAACTGGCAGTCCAAGTTGGACCTGTGTATGATTTGAATAGCGCAGTATTTCCACCACTGACAGCTGCATTAGATTCATGTGCTGGATCATTTGCCACAAACCACGGTCTTGCCTCTGTAAAGACAGAGTTTGTGCCATAGCTTATCTTTGCAGGTCCCAATGCATATAGCCGTGGAAATTCCAATGGAACGGAATAAGAATATTGGACAGATGTAGCGTTTCCAATCAGGTTTTTGTTCCATGTTAGAGTAGTAGTATTGCCAACAGTTTGTACTACAGCATCAGTTGTTACATTGAAGACAGATGGAACAGTTTCTTGAATATTAACAGATGTAATGTTGGTGTATGAAGTGATATCAAGTCTTACGTTAAATGAATTTGGATTGTTCACCGGGTCTATCTTGCTTTGTGCTGTTCTGACTATGTCAAATGCAAAATTGTTTTGTACCAAAAATGATGTGTTAAAGGAAGCAACTCCCGATGGATTTTGTGCAACCATATCAACGGTATAGTTGCCTTCTGATTGAGGTACATACTGTGCATCATACAAACCACATTGTTCTTCAGGTGTAATTCCATTTCCAGAACTTAGTGTTGTTGTAGAAGATGCTGGACTATGTATATTCATTACAATATTTGAGTTACACACGGAATGTCCCTGATTGTCAAGAACTACAATAGTAAAGTTGGCTACTTCGCCAGGTTTGTATATGCTCTTTTGTGTATTCATGGAAACAAGACCCCACATGTATTGGTCTGTAGTGGTGTAGGTTTTGCCATTCTTGGTTAGAATAGCTGTTATTGTATACAGACCCGGTTTTGCACTTTTAAGGGAAGAAAGAGTGATGTCAAATTTTCCGTCTCTGACCTTTTTGACTGTGTTTTTTAGCGTAATTTCTTTGCCGCCCGGTGCTGTGATTTTCAGTGTTATGGATTCATGTGAGGATTTCCAACCGTCGGATTGAGTTGTCCCATTAGAACTTGTGAGTAGTTTTCCGCTCTTTTTAATAGCTGTATCAGAATAATATTGGAAATTGAATTCTGGGCTCTCTGTAAGAAGATAGCTTCGCTTGGTAGCATTCATAGAAGGTACAATTGGCATATTTGTGGAATTTGTACTAGTAGCATTGACTAGAGCAGTCAATATATCATTAGCATATACCATTCCAGATAGGTTTGTTGAATTAGAGTCAGTGAAAGAAATTGTACTTGTAGTATTTGTAATGGAAGTAGCATTAGTTGACATCAAGTGGGTCTGAGCGGGTACCAAATTTGTTCCCAAGATACCCTGTCTGTTTGCATAAAGTTGGCGTATCTGTGATTCAGATAAGACGGAGTTATACATGCTAACGTCCTTGATAAGGCCTGAAAATTGCGAGTTGGAGGTTTGTCTTGTAGTATCAAGATTGGCGCCAATTACTACATCTGCATCAGACGAAAGTTGATCTATTGTTTTATTCATTATTTTACCGTTGATTGCAATTGAGGGTATTCCTGATAGAGGCATGGTAGATTCCTTTGTGCCATTGACATAGATGCTAATAGATGATGGGTCAAATGTGGCTGCTATATGTGTCCATTCTTCTGGAATGACACTTGTCGATTGGACTGTCTGCCACTTGATACCGTCAAACACTGAAAATGTGGCTATTTTGGTGGGTGGAATATTATTGTTAATTGTTAGCATGAATGTGTTTTCCTTGCTGATTATGGTAAACTGTGGAGAACCCTGACTATAGTCTGGCTTTACCCACGCAGATAAGGTTAGTTGCTGTATGCTGTTTGTTGTGTTTATCTTCTGTGCAAGATAACCTGTGCCTTGAAGTTGTAATGTATTGTTTGAAGCAGTAACATGACCTACTTTTCCATTCAGCGAGGTAAAATTCCAAGACTGTGTAGCATTTTGCATTGATTGAACAAGGTTTGTAGCATTAGAGCTTGAGAATACAGGACCAAGCTGTGTAGCATTAGAGCTTGAGAATACAGGACCAAGCTGTGTAGCATTAGAGCTTGAGAATACAGGACCAAGCTGTGTAGCATTAGAGCTTGAGAATACAGGACCAAGCTGTGTAGCATTAGAGCTTGAGAATACAGGACTTGTGCTAGAGTTTGTTCCTATTGTATTTTTATTATTCTGATCTGAACTTTCAGCATAAGCATTTGCCAAAAATATTGGAGAGATTGACAATGGCGTGACAACCATGGACGAGATCAAGAGACCAAAAACACAGAAAGATAAGATTTGCTTAGATTTAGTTTGAATTTTGTTTCCAGCAAGTCTAGTTAGAATATATCCAGTGATAGGTATGAATAATAAAATTACGACAGGATCTTTATTTGTCGATGTGAAATGATTTATTTCTACAATTGTATTATGCAGTAAATCAAATCCAGCAGATGAGATTCCAGTTGGTACATATGAAAATAGCATAGTTTTTGACGGTAAAATAAATGATAGGAGATCATTATTTTTAAAATTGTGTATTTCAGTAAAAGATGATGTCTTGCTATTGATGAAAGACGATATATTGTTTGATTGTTCATCGGTTATTTTATTTTCAACTGTAATTATTTTACCATTAATTCTAATTCTTTCAGGATTAGATATTCTGTCCAATGTTGTTATTATAGAATCATTTGGTGTAACTAAAATTAGATTCCCATTATGATCATTAGAGCTAACGACGACTTGATCTGAAAGATTAATCATTTTATTATTTTGTAAAATATTTTGTTGGTTACTCGGTGAATGATCATTTGATCCAACTCCGACACTTTCAGAAAGTGTAATAGACAAATGTCTAGTTGACGGAACTAAATTTTTTTCTAGATCTTGTAATTCGACTTGTTTGATAGGGTCGGATCGCATTTGTTCAGCATTAGCAAATGCCGGTACAGAAATAATAATTAAAAAAATTAAATAGATGGAAATAGTTTTTGATTTCAAAAATTATTCCTCCATTTTGGCAAAAATTAATGGAATTGAAATCAGTGCTATCTTCCAGCAACAATTATCTGATGATGGGAAACTTTGGTTAACAATTGACACTAGAGTTGATAACCCGGATTTTCCAATTCCATTAGCCATGTAAGAAATTCATCATTTTGGACAATAAGGGGGGTGGAAATTACTCAGCGATCAGATAACCATTATGGGCATCAACCAACTTTGTTAGTTCCATTTCGGTAGCATGAATTTTCTCTAAAAATTCTGTCATCATATTATAATTACAATTTAGCATCGATACAAAATTAAAGAGTAAATTAAATTAATTTTTTAGTGATGTATGCAACAAACATAGTTATGACAAATGTAATACAAATTTTTTCATTATACTAAATACGATTTGTTTTACGATTCTACACTGTTACATTAAATTAATATAAAATGATTTACTATTTCAATACAAATACACAAATGTATTTTTTTATGCATACTTGATCACAATATTTTTTACGAGTAATTGTTTGAGGCGTTATCATTTTATAAAATCATATTGCAACACAAATAATTCTAATATACACATATTGTTTTAGAATTCAAAAATATTTTTGTTATATCTGTAACATATTTTCAATTTTAAAAATATTAATACTGATTTGTATTTACATAATAAAAATACTGGAATTAATATTTAGAAACATCAATTTGGAACATCTTTTGTTTTAATTTATTTTCTAACAACTATTTTAATAATCATTTGATCAATTTATGTTGTAGAAAATGATCTGGACTAATAATGAAATAACATAGTAGTTCAAGCAGGTATCAGTTCCAATAATTGTAAATAGCTTTTCATAAATAACACTGTAAGAATTGAATTATCAATATCATCACTAGTTATACTACAACTTTTAATTATTATATTTTACATTATAATTAAATTATAATTTATAAAAATTCCATTTAAAAACATTTTTCATATTTGATTCTGGGTATCCAATATTTTTGTCATCACGAAGGCCAATTGTCATAACATGTATGGTTTGAGCATCAATGTGTAGAAAATATGAGATAAAATACATTAGGAATATTTGTCAAATTTTTCGCATACATTTTCTTTTTTAAAATACTTTCATTCCAAGAAAATTATATTAAAAATAGAACTTTATTACAATATCAATTTACGTCTGATCATTTTGATGGTAATAAAAATAGAAAACCTCGTACATATTTGAGGAAACATTACAGGATTTAAAAAATAAGCAGTAATTGATTCATTTCATGACACATTTAATCAAATCATGTATTGGTGAAAACAGAATACACATTAAATGGTATGCAAAATTTTGGAATTGTCAGAGTAACTTGAAACTGCATCTAAAACCATTGAAACTTAGGAGTTCATTTTTGAATCAAATACATTGTTGCGTAAAATTACATTGCCACATATCATACAGACAAGCCAAAAATAGATATCCGTGCTATCCAAGGGTTTGCGGTTCTGACTTTAAGATAAAGGAAAATAATTAAACATTAGAACTCAATATTGCATCATATTTCCTATTTCTTCCATTTGTCACGCGTTAGTTTTACACTAATCATCTAGTTATGGTTATTTCAATAAGATATATTTCTAATTCAAACCTTTACAATAAATAATTCTAGCAATGTAAATTTTTTTCTAATCTCCAGTTATCTTTATTTTAATCATATCCAAGTTAAAATTATTTTAAATTTTATTATGCTAACTTGAAAGGAGTACAATATAGTTTAATGATGCTTTAAGATCCTCTAACACGTACTTGTAGAAAGATTAGATGTGAATTTCTCCAAAATGCCATTATATCTTGTTTGAGAAAAAGGTGATAAATTACATCATAATGTCAATAAACGCACATACAATTAGAAGAGAAATGAGTCAATATCAATCAGATAAATTATGAAATGTACCACAGGAGCACATTGTAAGTTATATGTTAACAACTAAGCAAACTTGAACAAATGAAGTTGATTGTAACATAAATGAAAAATTTAAGATCATTTCGTATTAGAAAATACATGTTCACTGATTTGGATGGTGAAGTATGACAGTGTATACCATAATGATATGACCCTACATATCAGTAAACCATGTTTTGGACAATGTCAGATGTGGAGTTAGGAGAGTCAGCACGCCCCATTTTTAATACAAGATTGATTTTATTACATTTACAAATATCTATTCAAAACTAAAAAATTCATATGACATCTTCATAATGAAAAGAGTTGTAACAAATCAATGGTATGTATTGTTTAGATCTAATAACGCATATGCATTCGTGTGTCACTAGGCGATTTATTCATCATTTTGTGACAGATGCAATGAACTAGTTTTATCCATTATTGAATAAACTTTCAAATTTACTAGTCACTCCATAACTTGATCATCATCCAGAGTGAAAAACACTTAGCATTAGAGCAACGCATTTGTTGCAATAGATATACAAACATCTCTTCGCTAATACTTTTGAAAACATTATGAATGGAATTTTTAGGTTCCAAAAAATATCGGCATGCCTGAATTGTTATACTAAACTAGTCATTTCAGAAAAATGTGATTTGTTCTAAACCAAGAATAGGTTTTATGAGCTTAGGAAGTTCCTATAGTTAGCGTATTTTGATGTGTCAGCATACGCAGGTAGACAAGCCCATTCTTAACAATTTCATCACTTAGGTGGTTTTTATGTTTGAAATCTTCATTTATGTTCTGTGTGTAAATCACTGTTTGCTTTTTGTCGTCATCATACGATGTTGTAATTTGTTGTGTTAGTTTACCATTCATAATTATCATTGTTTGCTGGAATTTTTCCATGTTTCCAGGATTTGAACCGTCATTGTTTTTATCATCCGTCCATTCAAACATTTTTAGGTTTTGTGGCATTTGTACCACCGGTCCACCATTACGTTGCACACTAATAACATGAACTGTGATTTTATTATTTCCCATCAGTACCTTTTCTATTAGAATTAATGAATTACCGCCGCCATTGTTGATATGAAATGTCCTTAGTTCTGCATTTTTGTTATCATCAGCGTGATTATAAATGGCACCACTTTTGTCATTGCTACCATTGTTGTTACTATTGTCACCGTCGCCATTGTGATTATTTGCATTACCATCATTGTTGTTATGGTTATCATCAGCAAGAATAATGCCATCAAGATTATTGGTATCATAATTGATGTTACTGCTCCATGATGTCATAACTATAGAGTTAGCAAGATTTGGTACAAATGATACTTTGGTATTTTTATGGTTCTTATTGTCACCACTGTGTTTATGGTTATCATTACCACTGTGTTTATGGTTGTTATCATTGACAAGTTTAGCAGCATCGTGATTATGGTTATCAAGGTTATAATCATCTCCACCATTCCAAGATGTCTTAGTTACTGTAGGAATAATAGGTCCAAAAGAAGCTCCATTGTTATCTATTCCATAAACAAGTACATTCTTAGTTACTGGATCAAATTGATTATATGCATCAAGTGTACTTCTTGTGCTTTGGGTCACAGTAAGATTTGAGGTACCAGAACTTGCTGCGTTGCTTGCATCACCGCCATAGTTTGCTGTGATGACAGCAGAGCCTGCTGATGACGGTGTGAATGTGACAGTACATGTTCCAGATACAAGTGTACAAGAACCTAGGCTAAAGGAACCAGTTGAGTTTGTTGCAAATGTTACTGAACCTGTTGGAGATGAGCCGGTTACTGAGACTGAGACTGTAGTTGGGACACCGACATTAACTGATGATGGTGAGAGTGTGAGGGTGGTAGTGGTTGATACTTTGTTTACAGTAAGGGTGGACTGGCCAGAACTTGCTGCGTTGCTTGCATCACCGCCATAGTTTGCTGTGATGACAGCAGAGCCTGCTGATGACGGTGTGAATGTGACAGAGCACTTTGCGGTACTGAGTGTACAAGTGGTTGGATTAAAGGAACCAGTTGAGTTTGTTGCAAATGTTACTGAACCTGTTGGAGATGAGCCGGTTACTGAGACTGAGACTGTAGTTGGGACACCGACATTAACTGATGATGGTGAGAGTGTGACTAGAGTAGTTGTGGTAGGTTTAGTTACAGTAAGGGTGGACTGGCCAGAACTTGCTGCGTTGCTTGCATCACCGCCATAGTTTGCTGTGATGACAGCAGAGCCTGCTGATGACGGTGTGAATGTGACAGAGCACTTTGCGGTACTGAGTGTACAAGTGGTTGGATTAAAGGAACCAGTTGAGTTTGTTGCAAATGTTACTGAACCTGTTGGAGATGAGCCGGTTACTGAGACTGAGACTGTAGTTGGGACACCGACATTAACTGATGATGGTGAGAGTGTGACTAGAGTAGTTGTGGTAGGTTTAGTTACAGTAAGGGTGGACTGGCCAGAACTTGCTGTATTATTCAAGTCACCACCATACGTTGCTGTGATTTTAACAGGACCTGTAGTTGGTGTGAATGTGACAGTACATGTTCCAGATACAAGTGTACAAGAATTTACACTAAAGGAACCAGAACCAGTTGTTGTGGTAAATGTCACAGTACCTGTTGGAGATGTACCTGTTACTGAGACTGAGACTGTAGTTGGGACACCGACATTAACTGATGATGGTGAGAGTGTGATTGTAGTTTTTGATTGAGAACCTAGTACTGAAACTTGACTACTACCAGTATCTGTTACGTAAACGTGTTTGTTAATTGGATTGTACAAAGCTTGAAATGGATTGGTAATCAATGATGATGGAACTAATGACAGGGTTTGATTTACAGAATTAGTTGCTCCATTAATCACTGAAACAGAATTATCGTCAATGGTAGGGACATAGATATTGCCATTACCAGGATCATATCCAGGTTCCTGTGGACCAAGACCTACTGGAATAGAAGTTGCTTGTAATGTCAGGCCATTAATTACATATACAGATGATGCCCCTCCATCAGATACGTAAATGTTACCGTTTGTTGGATTAAATTCAATACCATCTAAACTGGTTGCAGCTGGAATTGTAATATTTTGAATCAAAGATGGAGGATTTGTTGCTGAATTTATTACACTTACAATGTCAGGATAATTTGCAGTGTAAACATAACCATTAGTAGAATCGAGAACTACTGCATATGGACTTGAGTTTACTGATATAGTGGTAACAATACTATCATTAGCTGTATTAATTACAGAAATTGTATCAAGACCAGAATTTGCAGAAAATATGTAATGATGTATAGGATCTAAAGCAAGCATTGTTGGGTTTGAGTTTGTTGGTAAAGTTATAGTATCAACAACATTATGTGTCCCAGCATCGATAACTGAAATTGTACTATCACCATTATTTGCTTCAAAGTAATGATTACTTGAAGAATCGAAAACGATTCCATATGGAGTACTACCTACAACAATAGGAGGACCTCCGGTTACTGTGTTTGTCGCAGTATCAATAGTTGAGACTATACCAAGAGCATTATCAGCTATTGCTGCTTCACCATTAGGATTAATTGCGATACCAACAGAATTTGCTCCTGAAGATAGACCAACTGTTGCAATAACTCCATCATAAGCAAAAATTGGTCTGTTTGATAAAGGAACTAGAATGAGAAGTAAGATTATAGTAATTGCGATAATCTTTTGATTATGCATAATACGATTCAATAGGATTTAGTATTGTTGAAAATTAATATACTTTCTTATTTTGATGACTTTTTCATAAAAAAATTAGAAATTTCCACTATGGAATTGAAAAATTTATCAAATTACCAAAATGGAACCAGATCACACAAATTTTGGACTATCTGGCATAAATCAGCGTGCACCTACTCCAACGTTTTCTGACAGAGTTATTGAAAGATGTCTTCCTTGAGTTACAGGTGGTTGTGGTAAAGTAACATTAGCAGGATTTGGAATTGTTTTGTCTTTTTCAGTATTATCAGTAAAGCCAAGTACGATTCTGGTAGTTGTTTTGATTTACAACCAGAGTTGGTTAATAATTAAAATAAACAAAAAATGAGGGTTTCCCACCATCATTTAACCGATTCCTAGACTTAAGTGTGTGCGAATGTAATCTGCCATGTGACAGCAAGTGTATCTGCAGTGCCCAAGCTAATTCCTGGAATTAGTACCTGACGTGCATACATGTTAGTGGAATTAAATCCATCAAACAAGCCTGCTTCATTAAGGGTTACTGAAGTTGATGATGCATTAGCAAGTTTTCCTGCTGCCCAATTTCCTACAATTTGAGCTCCCATACCTGTACCAAGACCAGCATGTATTGCGGTAACAGAACCAAGTACGTGTGCACCTCTTTGTGCTGCAAGATCTGTTTGCGTATATGCAACTGCAGTGCTAGCAGTTCCTACTCCAACATATTTGAATATGCCAGGGATTGCGGTAGTTGTTTGTAGCCCTGAGCCAAACAAAAGATTTGTTGTAGCGTTCAGACCATTACTTACCACCATGTTGTCAGTTTGTCTGTATGCCTTGATATTGCCATACTGGTCCTTTACAACTGCTGTAATATGACCAAGTACTACTGGCGATTCCTGAGCACCAGAACTTGTTGGGGTTGTTTGTACATTTTGTGTCAATGAATACACTCCACTAGTTGACATGGCTATTACTCCCAGTAGGACCATAGCCATGCTTCGTTGTGAAATTTTCATTATCATTTTTAACTCATGGTAGTTAATTAACCTTTGTGAGGATTTCATAAATAATAATGAAATCATGACCAACTTTATAAAAAAATTAGAAATTTCCACTATGGAATTGAAAAATTTATCAAATTACCAAAATGGAACCAGATCACACAAATTTTGGACTATCTGGCATAAATCAGCGTGCACCTACTCCAACGTTTTCTGACAGAGTTATTGAAAGATGTCTTCCTTGAGTTACAGGTGGTTGTGGTAAAGTAACATTAGCAGGATTTGGAATTGTTTTGTCTTTTTCAGTATTATCAGTAAAGCCAAGTGCGATTCCAGCAATTGCAAGAATTACTACGCCTATTGCTATCATAATGCCTTTTCTCATTTTACTAGATCTTCCATTAGTAGTATAAAAGGCTGGCAGATATCATTGCTAAAACTGCTGACATGCTTTTAATCTCTGTTTTTTCTAGCCAGCATATGAAAAAATTGGTTATTGCGTTAATAATGATAATCATAATTTGTCCTCATTTTGCTTTAGCTCAACCTCAAATTTTCACCACTTTGCGAGGAGGTACAGATTCCATTGTTTGGGATGGCAAATGGAGTTTCTTACAAGAATGGAAACCAATGACTGAGGATATTCTCCGATTTAATGATGGAAATGAGTTGTCAGTTAAAACTGGACACGATCGTGAAAACTTGTATGTCTTTTTAGATTTTGTTTCGGAGGAACAATTTAAAAAAAAATCTGATTATGGAGTAGTTTGTATTGTTGCGAATAAAACTAGGGAATCAGATTTACAGAAAGATGATTATTGTTTTCTTGTTGCACTTGGATCGTATAATCCATTGACTTTTCAAGGAGGAGGTGATCTAGCAGTAACAAATCATCTTGTGAAAATACAGAATGATCCTGGTTTTATAGCAGTTGGCGGAGTTTCTGATGAACATGATCGTTACAGTGGTATTCCTCATCCATCATACGAATTTAAGATTCCAATCAAAGTAATTGGACGTTCTGACATGTACAGTTTTTACGTAGCAACATACGACGCACAGACAAACAAAGTATACAGTTGGCCACAGAATGTAACTAATAACGAGTTTCCTGCAATTCCATCTCCATCAGAATGGGGAGAGCTAATTTCTCCAGACAAATCATTACCAGAATTTCCTTGGCCTCTTTTTATGATGATACTTGCGTTTTCTCTAACTATCTTTGTTACCAGAAGACAATTTTTGCCAAAGGACAATTAGTTTAAGATTTGAGAAAAATATTAAATCAGTTTGAACGACTTGATAGCAACATAATCAAATGTAAAAAATGCCCTCGGTTACATAAATACATACGAGATGTAGCCAAACATAAAGTCAAACGATTTCAAAATGAAAAATATTGGGGAAAACCATTAACTGGCTTTGGTGATACCAACGCAGAACTTTTGTTAATAGGTCTTGCACCAGCAGCTCATGGCGGTAATAGAACTGGCAGAATGTTTACAGGCGATAGCTCTGGAGATTGGCTTGCAAGAGTTCTATACAAATATGGTTTCTCAACAAAATCTACTAGCACAAGTAAAGATGATGGTTTTGCATTGATCAACACATACATTACTGCCACAGTAAGATGTGCGCCACCTGATAACAAACCGCTCAAAGAGGAAAGCAGCAACTGTTCAGGTTTTCTTGAAAAAGAACTTGCATTATTAAAAAATGTCAGAGTCATCATTTGTTTGGGAAGAATAGCTTTTGACTCATGTTGTAAATTACTTGGTATCAAGGGTAAGAAATTTTCCCACAGTGGAATATTCACACATGAAGGTTTTGTGATAATTACATCATATCACCCAAGTAGACAGAATACTCAGACTGGGAGACTATCTTGGAAACAATGGTCATATGTGTTTTCAGTTGCAAGAAAATATGTAAATAAAAACTGAATAATTTTATTTATATCAAATATTGTATTATATTTTTTCTATGTAAGATAAAAAGAAGACGCATTCGCCAGTCTCCCCATCCGAGCTTCCCTACTCGTATGTTGATTGTGACGATACGCCGGAGGGTGATGGAACTGATGGGAATCTGTCGCCAATCTGCTGTTCTGCAACTGCAGATGCTTCTTGCAAAATCCTTTCTGTTTCTTCGTTTGATGCATCAGTGTCAACATTAAAGTCTCCACCTGCTAGCGAGTCCATCATCAAACCATTGAGAGTTTGTGTCATTGCATTAAGTTCAGAATCTGCTTCTGGCATGAACCTTCCAAGTGATGATTTCAGTCCCTTCATTGTGGACATTGCAGGGGCGATTGCTACCATTGCATCACCGAGGTCATGTATTGTGGTTAGACGTAATTGTACTTGCTCTAATGCCATTCTAGCATTTCCTAACATCTTTGACACTTTTCTAATCTCAGCTAGTTCGTTTGACAGAACTCTACTTGTTGCTGCATCGTGATGTTGCATTGCGGCTACGATTCTCTTGAACAACTGAGCATCTCTTTCTCTCAGCTTGCCCAACATAGAATCCATCTTCGATATTTGACCCTGTAACTTGTTCACAGCGCCCTCTATCCTAGGTTTAAGCGCACCCTGTGGTTTTACAGTTTCACGTAATTTTTCGGTTATACCAACAGACTCTGGTCGAGTCCAGGTCTTATCGAAGCCGGTCATGCGGGGTAGTCCTAAAGTTGGTTCTTAATGGCCGGTGTATATTATCCTCAACACTAGGCTAAATTTAGCTCACAAAACGTAAATCAGACTTTTTATCATTTCACCACATCATGGCAAAGATAGCAGTCTTTGATTCAGGTCTTGGCTCCCTGTCAGTGATCAAATCAATACAAAAAAGAATCAGGGCAGAAATAATCTATTTTGCAGATCAAAAAAATTATCCATATGGTACCAAGACTATAGCTCATCTAGATAAAATAGTAAAGTCCACAATTTCAAAACTGCAGGAAAAATTTGATCCAGATGTTATCGTAGTTGGCTCAAACACCCCATCATTATTACTAGACATTGAAAAAAAAGACAAGATAATTGGAGTATTTCCCCCATTAAAGGAGGCAGCATCAAAAACAAAATCTGGAAAGATTGGAATACTTGTAACAAAGGCAGTTGTCAAAAACAAAATTCTTGATAGATACATAAGAAAAGATGTTCCGTCCAGAATTCATGTTACAAAGATTAACGCTACTTTACTTGTAGATCTTGTCGAGTCGGGCAAATTTATTTCTCAAAAACAAGTGTCAAAAGGTATCATCAAGAAAATCATCAGTCCACATGTAGAAAATAATATTGATGTGTTTACTCTATCAAGCACCCATCTACCGTTTCTTTTGCCAATTTTAAAAGAGTTGTTTCCTGATGTAATATTTTTAGATCCTGCAGATACAATAGCACGACACATTTCAAAAATATTGAAACACAAATCAGAAAAACCTAGATTAAAAATTTATTCGTCAGGCGATATTGAAGCTTTTCACAAAAAATTAGTAAAGATTGGAATTAAAAATAAAGTAAACCAATTATGATTTTACTTGGGCTTTTCTATATCCATGCGTAAATGTCTTGTCATACAGTTTTGAATACTCGTACGACTTTGGATTTACAACATCTCCAATTATTATGATTGCAGTCCTTGTTATTTTTTCATCACGTATTTTTTTTGCAATGTCTTGTAGAGTTCCTATAATTCTTTTCTCATCACTCCAGCTTGCCCTGTAAACCACTCCAACGGGTGTTGATTTTGAGTATCCTCCCTTGATTGCTTCTTGCACAATTTTTGGTAGGAGGTGAATGCTGAGATAGAAAATTAGAGTTGCCTTGTGCTTTGCAAGTTCGGATATTTGTTCTCGTTTTGGCACCTTGGTCCTTGACTCTGCTCTTGTTACAATGATAGTTTGAGTAACGCCCGGCAGTGTGAGCTCGCATCCAAGTGCAGCAGCAGACGCCAAAAATGACGTAATTCCAGGTACTACCTCATAGTCTATTCCTTCTTTTTTTAGATTGTCTGTTTGTTCTCTAATTGCACCATAAATGCTTGGGTCTCCATCATGCAGTCTAACAACGAGTTTTCCTTTCAATGCATTTTCTTTTAGAATTTTGAAAATGTCTTCTCTTACTAGTTTTGCAGCATCATGGAGTTGTGATTTTTTGCACATCTTGATTATTTCTTGCGGAATGAGCGAACCAGAATATACTACAACGTCAGCCTTTTGGATCAGTTTCTTTGCTTTTACCGTTATTAATTCAGGATCACCAGGACCGCAGCCAACAAAGTATACTTTACGCACGTTTAATTCTGAAGATCATAGGGTTGATAAATTTTGGTAATTATAGCATAACCCACTATTTTGTTACTTACTTTATGTAAAACATACAAAAATGAGCCTAATTACAAACAAGTAATTAAATCTGTAAATCAGAACTTTATTCCCAATGAGACAATTCTGAAAATGATGGAAACATTTCGTTGCATGGTAAATCATTGTATCAGAATTGGTCTGAAAAATGATGCGACAACACTAAAGAGATTATCTAGTGCGTCATATAGTAAATTGGTCAATATGATATCTTATCATATTATAAACTTCATGCGATATCAAAGGCTGCTGGAATATTGTCCAATAGAAAACAATCTCTCAAAAGAAATATTCATACCAAAAATCCATACTTAAAAAACCTATTTTAATATCATGTTATGGATTCAAATATCAAAATGGAATTCTAAGCATTCCTCTAGGAAACAAAAATTACCTTGATGTATCATTAAATGATTATTGTAATGAAATTCTATCAACAGATCTTCAGATTAAAATCAGATCTTTCATATTAACTACAAATACAATTAGTATATCATATTCAAAGAAAATAAGTCAGATCAAATGTAATGATGTCATAGGAATAGACAGAAATCTCAAAAATCTTACTGTAGGAAATTTTGAGAAAGTTACTCAATACAATCTTTCAAAAACGATAAAGATAATAGAAAACACAAAATCAATTTATTCGAGTTTCAAACGTAACGATTCTAGAATCAAAAAGAAAATTTATTCCAAGTATGGAAGGAGAAGGAAGAACAGAATAGATCAGATATTACACAAGGTTTCAAAAACAGTAGTGGAAAACTGCTGTAAAAAATAGAAATGCAATTGTCTTTGAAGACATTTGTCATATCAGAAAATTATACCAAAAAGGGAACGGTCAAGGGAAGAAATATCGTGGGAAAATGAATAGTTGGTCATTTTTTGAAATCAAGAGACAAATAGAATACAAGTCAAGATGGGTAGGACTACCAATAATACAATTGTCCAAAAAAGAAACTAGAGGAACATCAATTCTATGTCCTAAATGCGGAAAGAGACTCCAAGAACAAGGAACATGGAATAGCTCTGATCAAGACAGAGAACTATGGTGTGAATTTTGTCAGAGATGGCTAGACCGCGATGTTGTTGCGGTTATGAATCAGCCTCTGCGAGGGCTGTCAAGGTTTGATAGTTCTAAAGGCGATGCAGGTGAAGCTGTGAAGAGAAACGTGGAAGATATACCACTAATCCTCCGAGTCGATGCATCAAAGTCGTCACTTTGTTAACGAAGGATCGACAGAACCGGCACGCTTTACCACCATTATTGAAAAGTATTTTGTAGTCATTGTATCTTTAGTAACTTGACCCAGAGTTAACTTTTTGATTATTTCCTGATCAGTTCCTATATCTTGGCCAATTGCAAAAATTGAACTGGCTGGAAATCCAGCTTCTCGAAGTAGTGATATAACCTGATCAAAGTATCTTCCATCTTTTAGAAATATCATGGTATCACAATTTTTTGCGGTTTCTTTGACCCTTGATAAATCATAACAAGAGGGAATCACTGCCATGGTTTCAGCGCCTTCCGCAAGACTGATTCCTACTTTTGATGCAAAGGTAAACATGGATACAATTCCAGGTATGACGCTTATCTTTATCTCTGGATATTTTCCGTGTAATTCCCTATCAATGTAAATCCATGTGCTGTAAAGATATGGATCACCTACTGTAAGATAGACCACTTTTTTACCAGAAAGAACCTTTTCTGCAATGACTTGAGCATTTTGTAACCAACTGTTTTCCAGAGTATCTTTTTCTTTAACCATTGGAAAGACCAGATTAACAACTTCTGGTTTCTTGGACTTGTCTACTAACGATTCAATTATTGAATAAACAATACTAGGTTTGCCCTCTTTAGAGGTAGGACATACGATAACCTCAGCATTTTGTATTGCCTTGACTGCTTTTACTGTTAAAAGCTCTGGATCGCCAGGACCGCAGCCAACACAGACAAGATCAAACATTAATTGAAATCAAAGTTGTACCTAATTAAAGTCTAGATTTTGGTTGCAGATATTACGGTGACAGGATTTCTTGCAAGAAACATGGTACCTGTCGAAGTTTTTTTGCTCTTGGATATAGTTATCTGAATTATATCAACTGATGAAAATGATAGTTTTTCAATGGTATTTAGCACAGAATATAGTGTTTCAACAAGAATTGTTCCTATCACTATTCTGCCCCCTTGTTTTAACTTTGATTCACATAGTTTTATTATCTCAGCAGTTTCCCCACCCGTACCACCAATGAATATTGCATCAGCTATTGGTAGTTCACTAATTTTTTGTATTGCATTTCCCAAAATGACAGACACATTAGAAATTTGGAATTTTTCCAAGTTTTTCTTTGTAAGCTCGACTGCGTTTGGATCAATATCTATTGAAAAAACCTTGCCAGCAGATCCTACTTGATGTGCAGATTCTATTGATATCGACCCACTGCCACATCCAATATCATATACTGTCTGCCCAGATGAGAGTCTTGCCTTGCTTATTTGGATAACCCGAACTTCCTCTTTTGTAATCGGTACATCTTCTACTCTTTCAAATAATTCATCTGGAATTCCCGGGGTTTTATGTTGCCACATTAATTTACTGGAAAATGGTTAATATTTAGAACTACCTGACTGTTAGAATTCCTACATCTGGATGAATTAGCGTGTTTACTAATATCCAACAAAAGATAAACATCAGAAAATAGCTTCCATACCCTGTTGTAATGAGTTTTTTCTTGTCTGCTGGAACAATAGGAATTCTCAGTGATTTTGCTATAACATATGAAACAATGAATAGTGTTATCATTATTCCAAAGCCCAATACCATTCTAGACGATTCAATTGATTGGCTACTTCCAATTAGTGCAGAAAGTGATCCTGCAAGAACTCCCAGACTTACTCGTAACCAGAATAATTTATCCAGTCCGCTCTTTCTCCTTGACTCATCAGTTTGACTAGGCGGCAGTGATTCTACTGGATTATCCTTTGTAGTATCATCACCATTAGATTTCTCATCTTCTTTTTTCTTTGGATGTCTTACCAACTAAATTTTCAAAATCACTCGGTTTAATCCCGTTTAAAATGTTTGGTTACAATAGTAAAGGTAAATCAATGGCCAGAAGAGTTAGGTATCATGACACTTGCAGGTATAGAGTTACGTTACCTAATTACGGAGATGAATAGACAAGTAAAGGACTATTATGTGAGCAATATTTATGGCATAAGTCGCAGCAGTCTTCTTTTCAAGCTGCATCATGCAGAAAAACCAGATTTGCTTGTCATGTTCTCTACTTTTGGTTTGTGGATAACTGGAATAAAGATAAATCAAATGGAAGAGAATCGGCTGGTAAAACGATTAAGAAATGATCTTTTACGCAGCAAGATAACAGAAATAAAACAGCTTGGAAGTGAACGAATTGTTTATGTAACATTTTCGGGATTTGACCAAGAATTTATCCTAGTTGGGGAGTTCTTCGGAGATGGCAACATCATACTATGCAATAAAGAAATGAAGATTCTGTCCCTACTGCATTCAATTGATGTCAGACATAGAAAGCTTGCAGTAGGATTGAATTATGTGCCACCTCCATCTTCAGGATTAAATGTTTTAGAGGTCACAAGAGAAAATATCGAAGAAATCAAAACAAGTTCTACACCAATTGTAAGATGGATAGGAAGAACGTTAGGATTGCCAGGAAAATATGCAGAAGAGATCATTAGAACAAGTAATCTAAATCCAGACAAGTTAGGAAATACATTATCAGACAAAGAAATTGAAGACGTTTTCCAGGCAACAAAAGGTTTGATTGACAAAGTAATCACAGGAAACCATGATGCATACATAATACGCGATGTAAAAAATTCAGATGTAATTCCCATACCCCTTGGTGACATGAACCAGAGAAGCAATGCAGTAAAAGTATCTAGTTTTATGGAGGGACTAGATTCACTTTTTTCAGAAAACCTTCTTGAGCATGGTAAATCATCTCAATCTACTACTGCAAACCAGAAAATCATCGAGCTTGAACATAAACTTGAAGAGCAAAACAAAGCAATTGTACTAGTAAAAGAAAGATCAGACTCAATCTCTAGCGTAGCAAAAGCCCTTCTTGAGATATCATATACTGGCATAACATCTATTGAAGATCCATCTATCCAGCCATTATTGGAGAAATACAACTCACATACGACAAGAGAGAGCGGTATTTTTCTGATAAATATCATTGGAGAAAAAATAAAGGTCGATCCACAGTCATCAATTCAGGCAATTGCTTCAACATTGTTTAACGAGTCAAAGAAACAGATGAGGGCAACTGATACAATCAATTTAGAAAAGAAAAAAACTGAGAAAAGCTTGGAGCTTGTCAAAAAACAAGCAAGTATTGCCCAGAATTCCATCGTATTTGCAGTTCAAAAAAAGAAGGAATGGTTTGAAAGATACAGATGGTTTATCACCTCAGATGGTCGCCTGGCAATAGGAGGACGCGATTCCTCCTCAAATTCAGCAGTAATCAGAAAACATCTTAACAAGAATGACATGGTATTTCATGCAGAGATTGTGGGATCACCATTTTTTCTTTTAAGAGAAAGTGCAGAGCATGATCTTGCCAGCGTAAAAGAAGTCTCACAAGCTACCGTATGTTTCAGCAGAGCGTGGAAAGCAGGCATATATGGATTAAATGCATATTGGGTTAAACCGGATCAAATCAAGACTGCTGCACCAAGCGGACAGTTCATTGCAAAAGGATCATTTGTCATAGAAGGGTCTAGGAATTTTGTACAGGTAACCACATTACAGCTAGCAATTGGCCTGTATGAAAAAGATGAAAATTATCTCTTGATGTGTGGAACACCGCAAGCAATCAAGAAAAATTGCATCTATTACATTACAATTGAACCATCTGGGATGGACATGGCAGAGTTTGCAAAGAAAGTGAAACTAGAATTCATGAAGTTCAAAGAGAAGGAGGAAATAGTAAGAGCAATTTCAATTGATGATTTTACTAGAATACTTCCTACAGGAGAGAGTCATATAGTAGAGGCTGGTCATGGAGAGGCATACTATTGAGCACATACAAACCAAATTTTGTTGTGGATTCAATGTTGGGTAATTTGGCAAAAAAATTGAGAATTCTGGGATATGATTCAAAGTATTTCTCCTCAATTGAGGATGACAAATTGATTTTGATAGCAAAAAATGAAAAACGCATAATTTTAACAAAAGATGAACAGCTTACCAAAAAAGCAGAAAAGCAAGAGATTGAATTTATTCTCATCAGAGGAAGTGATGAATCAGAACAAATTATGCAGATAAATGCAAAAGTTAACTTCGGTATATTTATGGCAGATACAGACAATTCTAGATGTATTGTATGCAATGGAAACCTGCAATCAGTTGAAAAATATCGCATTATAGGAAAAATTCCAGAAGGTGTACTAGAACGAGAGAAAAAGTTTTGGATGTGCGACTCTTGTAAAAAGATTTACTGGGAAGGAACTCATTTTGAAAAACTTCGAGAATTTGTAATGAAACTAAATGATAGAATGAATTGAGTATATCAGATGACGATGGTCAAAGATTGGTAAAAACTGCACGCTTGGTTGTTACAGAATATCTCAAAGAAGGAAAAAAAATAGAATTATCAAAAGAGATCAAATCCAAGTTTGCGTACAAATCAGGAGTATTTGTCACGCTAAATAAAAAAGAAAATCTGAGAGGATGTATAGGATTTCCAATGCCTGATAGAATATTACATCAATCTCTTTTAGATGCAGCCATTGCATCATCCACAGAGGATCCTCGTTTTCCACCTGTAAGATTTGAGGAGCTAAATGAAATTACATTTGAGGTAACCATACTTACTCCACCTGTTGAGATCAAGGTCAAGGATACGTCTGAATATCCTAAAATGGTTAAGGTAGGAAGAGATGGCCTGATTATGAGATGGGAGTTTGGGTCAGGTCTGCTTTTACCTCAGGTTTCTGTTGAATATGGATGGAATGCAGAAGAGTTTCTAAACCATACCTGCGAAAAGGCTGGGGCTCCTTTCGACTATTGGAAACAAAAAAGTGCAAAGATTTTGAAATTTGAAGGGATTGTCTTCAAAGAAACTAAGCCAAACGGACAAGTCAAAAGACTAGAACTATAGAATTTTACCTTCAATTGCGTCAAGTGTGACTTGATTATTCTCTTGCAGTAAATCATAATCATTTTTGTCTGCAACAACCAGCGGAATATTTGATATCGCGCATCCAGATGCTGTTGTCAAATCAGCCTTTAGACAGATCATGGCAAGTGGTGCACAGTTGTTATATTTTAGAGAGTATATTGTATAGGCACCAACACTACTTCCCACACCAAAAGGAAATGCAAGAATTTTGTTGCCAATTGATTTTCCAAAAAGATCATGTTTTTTGTCATGCACTAGACCTGTTTTTTTATCAATTCCTCCAAGAAAGTTTATTGGGTTTTTAGCCACAAGCAATGAACCTTGTGCTTTTCCTCGTACGATTATTTTGACATTCATTTTGTTTCCTCTTCTACGATTCTTTTGAGGCTCTTTAGGTTGACATCAACGTTGTTAGAAGTTCTCAAATAATATGCGCCTTTTACACTATTTGTAACAACAGAATCTACCTCTTTGTTATCAACCAATGGAGACAAACAAGTACAGCAATCATACAAGAGTTCTCCTCCGGCTCGCTTTATTTCATTTGCATAACCCAAGTCTGTTATTTGTCCTTTAATTGCCCGTGGACAGAAGATCATGCAACGTTTTTGAAATGATCTTCCCTTGAGCATTAAAGCCAAGTCACCAATTTCTTCAATGCCAAGTTGAGGACTGCCAAGTGTGATCAAATCTCCTTTCTCAGAAGTATTGAGTTCATCATGAATTTTTTGCATTTCATTTTTATCAAAATCAATTTTCTCACCTTCTTCTTCCCCAAATGTGAACATACCACATGCGCCAGATGTACCCATGCCTGCACACAAAGACTTGCAGCTGCGTCTGTCAAGATTGTTTACGCCAGACAAAGCAACGGAACTACCTGCAACTTTGCCTGCAAAATATCCAAGCATTCCATAAGTCAATTCATCACGTGACTCTACCTTCATACGAATTGTCAGGTTTGGCTTTCTGACATCATCGTCTCTTAGATCAGAGCACGGACTTTTGCCTGTAAGTGCGCTTGCAAGAGCACTGAATGCACCCTCTTTGTTTGTCTTGAGTCCAGAAAATGAGTTTGCGTAAATTGCAGCATTGCTTTCTGCAAAAGAAACATGAGTTCCTTGTTTTGGAACATCAAAAATTTCATACGGAATACAAGAATAGGATGGAATTACTCCCATTTTTTCATATGAGTTTTTAATGCTGCGTTGATTTTCAATGAATTTGTCATCTAGTTTGTATTGTGAAACTGAATCGAAATCAAACCCCATTGGGTTTACTGTTGTTTTTACTTTGAATTTGGCATCCTTACTCAGATGTGAAAGAAATTCTTTTCCTGCATCACCTATAGTATTGTAATTGACCCCAGACAAATGTGCCCATTCGATTGGAATTAATCTATCAGCACTTGATGCTTCCCCAATTGCTACAAGAGTCCTATATGCAAGGGCAAGAGTTTCTCCTTGTTTTCCATCAAGTGCCCCCTCTTCTTCTTTTGTTAATTCCAATACACTATTTTGTTATAACAGATATAATAAGTTAGAAAAACTGTGGTATAATACAACAGGTATAGAATCACCTCATGGTCAGTTTGAAATGACAATAAAGGGGCAATTGTTCAAAGCTACCAAGTTATTCTATTGTGGATCCCATTCATCAACAACAGCATTAGTCATTTGTTGATTGATAACAACTATAAAAATATAAAAAAAAGCTGTTTTCATAAGACGAATACTATTTTGGTTTAGTTTGAGAATCAGCTAATGGCTTTTTGTTTTCAGTGCAAATCTTTTCAAACTCTTTCAAATTCTAAAAAATTGGATCTAGAATTTAGATAGTAAAAATTAAGGCGTTGGGAGAGAGTTTTGTGTTTTAGTTAAAAGCCCTCCAGATTAGAACAAAATAGATTACCTAGGATGCTCTACCCAAACTAATTACAGCACAGTTTTGAGTTCTTTTCGTATTTTTGAGATCCTTACAGAATCAATCCCATCAGCAATCTCTTCGATTTTAAGTACAAATTCTTTGGTTTTAGATATTAGTTCTGTAGCATCAATTTTTACAATAGAAGTATAATATTGTGCTTCTACTCGATCTTTTTTTGATTGTCTCAAATCTTGCAAAAATTGTGATGGAATATCATTCTCAAATAGATAGATGAACAAGGCAATAGTACAATCATGTATTTCACATTTTATTCCCATTCGTGACAATAATGAATAAATGACAAAATATTTTGCATAATAGCTTGCTGAGACTGTCCACTCATTTATACTAGCATTGGCATTAACTTCCATAGATTTGAGAGCTTCTTGAGATTTTTTTACATATGCTTTTTGCAGAGTCTCTGATCCTTTAACTAGTTTGATACCTTTCTTTTGCTTTGTACACCATTCAAGATATTTTTTATCGTGCTGCATGATAGCACCACATAATATCAGAAAATTCATCTGCCCCCTTAAGAATAATATGGTTAGAAACGACTTCTTTTATGAGTGGATCATTATTTCTTAATCCTTCAAGAAATTGTTTTCTGGTTGCAGATTTTAAGCTTATCTCTCTTCCTACTATATCAGTAGCTTCAATGATCAAACCGGTTTCTATTTTTTTATTGCTTATAATGAATACATCTACGTCACTTTCTTTTGTGGGGATTCCCTTTGCAAAGCTGCCAAATAGAATTATTGGTTCATGAATCTTATTCTCAATTTTTTCAACGATTTTTTTTATAAGAAAATTTTTCTTAAGATAAATAATCGAAATAAAAACCTCTGCCATTACTAGGTAATATTTTGTTGTTACATTATTCAAGTTCAGGCGATAATCTTTGTTACGACCTCTAATGATACTAGACAAAACATTAATTTTTTCTAATTTTTTGAGTTGCAATTGAATTGCCTTTACATCTATCTTGGTTTCTCTAGATATCTCTCTCAAATGTAGTGATTTTTTATAGTCATCAAGATAAAGCCCTAGTATTTTTAGCGTTGTTTGGTTAATGTTGTATTCTTCCAACATATGTTGTATTTATACAACATATAACTTAAAGATTACTCGTGAAGAGTTTTCAGGATTAAACAACTACCAACAAAAAATGCATAACATTTGTTTACTTGTTTTCTTCTCATCATCTACAAATAATTCCTCAAGTATCTAGATTACAGATATAATACTTGTGTGATTAATACAAGATCAGTTGGAAAAGATTGTAAGAATTTTAGATGGTATGATCTCAACAATGAATTCTGTCAAGCCACCTCGTATGACAGCACTCAGAGAACTACGCGAGGCTGAAAATGGGAGTCCTCTGAGTATTCTCATAGGAACAATACTTTCTGCCAGAACTAGAGATGAAAGCACTGCAGCTGTAGTGAAGATATTATTCTCAAGATACAAGACTGCTCATGCACTTGCAAGTGCAAAGTTAGCAGATGTTGAAAAGATAATCAAACGGACTGGTTTCTATCATGTCAAAGCAAAAAGAATAATCGAGGTTGCATCAATCATAGATTCAAAATATTCAGGTAAGGTTCCTAAAACTATGGAAGACTTGTTGAGTCTGCCAGGGGTGGGAAGAAAGACTGCTAATTGTGTTCTAGTTTATGCCTTTGATGAACCAGCAATACCTGTTGATACACATGTACATAGAATTTCCAATAGACTTGGACTAGTACAAACAAAAATTCCAGAAGAAACAGAAATTGAGTTGATGAAAAAAATTCCACGCGAACAGTGGATTAGGATAAATGACACTTTTGTCATGTATGGCCAAAATATTTGCAAGCCAGTTTCACCAATGTGTCCTGTCTGCAAGATAAAAAAAGACTGCAATTATTACAAGACCAAAAACTAGGATGATTTATTCTCGGGTATATTTTTCGTCTCTTCGGAAGTTCTATTCTTAGTTTTTAACAATACAAAAACCAATACCAACGTTACTGCAAGTGCCATAAATGGCATGTAAAATATTATGTTTTGAGAGGGATCTCCAGAAACAATACTAAATACAAATACTCCAGAATTTACTGGAGGAGGATCAGAAGCAGAGTTCATCCCAGAAACAGTAAATTCTCTCATTGTAAAACCGGCAATATCCAAGTTGGAAACTGCATCTTTTTCTCCAACACTAACAGTAAGACCGCCACTACTTGAGTGGGTTGCAGTGATAAGTTTGTCAGGAGCCCAGCCAAGATGTTTTTCATCATGAATCATAAAGTATCCATCTTCTGGAGTATTTACTGCCACCCAGAATCTGTAATCAGGTGGACCTCCCATCCCAATTTCTATAAACTTGGGTGTGTGAATATCCTCATAAAATCTTACTACTGCATTACCTTCCTGATTTGTATAGTTGAGGTGGTTATGCATTTCAATATCCCAGTTGGTTACATGTTCATGATCAAGTTTGAAAAGTGTGGCATTTTTGGCATATACATTAAATGCACTATATGGGACTAGAACTGAATCATAACGCTCAGACTTGTTCATGGTTGATTCCTGAGCATAAACAGGCAAAATGGAGCTTGCCAATAAGAGTACAACTAGCAAGACACGCATAATCTACAATTATATCATTTCAATAAAAATCTAATCCACAAAAGGATTATCTAGTTTCGTTAGTACTTTGAATACCTCTGGCCTCATCATATACTCAGATGGACTCTGTTTATCAAGAATCATTGCTCTAAGTTTAGTTCCGCTCAGACTTTCTTTGTATTCCGTATCATGTGGACAATTTCGCTCACTTGCAAATGACAAACATTTTCTGCAATAGAAAAACGCTGGAAAGAAAATTGGCTCTATACCAATGTCAGGATACGAATCAAATATTTTTTGCGAAGCAAACGGATCATAATAGGTATCTACGCCTGCATGATCTCGTCCTATTATGATATTAGTGCAGCCAAAGTTTTTTCGCATTATGGCATGGTGTATTGCTTCTTTTGGTCCGGCATACCTCATTTCTGTATGCAATGTACCAAGATAACACCTGTTTAGAGGATAGTAATATGATATGAGAGTTTCATAAGCAGCAACGATTGCTTCGTCTTTGTAATCTCCGGATTTTTTCTTCCCTACAAGAGGATTCACGAATAGTCCATCGTGAGTGTTAAGGGATGCTTTTTGAAGCATTTCATGTGCCACGTGAGGAACATTTCTTGTTTGAAATGCTACAATTGTTTTCCACCCAGCCTTTTGAAAAAAATCTCTTGTTTCAATAGGAGTCTTTCTGTATCTTCGGATTTGAGTTTCGTCTGATCTTTTTACATAATCAATTTTTCCGCCAATAAGAAATTCTTTCATATTCATAGTTTTTGCCACACCTGGATGCTTTAGATCAGATGTACCATAGACTTTGTTTGAGACAGTATTTTTATCAAAATTATAAACATCTTCAACATGCAATATAGCAAAATTTTTGCCCTCCACATTTAGGGCAACATCTCCTACATCTTTCATCTTTGCAGCAGTATCCTTGTCTACATCAAGTACGATTGGAATTGTCCATGGTAAACCGTTTGCAAGTCTACCTTCAGAAACTACTTTCTCAAAATCTTCTTGCATTAAAAATCCTTCAAGCGGACTAAAAATTCCATCAGCAATGTTTTCTATATCATTTGCAAGATCAGCATTAACAGTGATTGAGAACAACGGGTTTGGATCTTCTTTTGAAATTCTGTTTACTAGTTTACCACCATGTGGTTTTGCTACACCGATATTTGTCATATATATCACTTATTGTGGTCTGCATGTAATCCACATTCTTTCTGGGAATCAGATTCCCACCACCAACGTCCAGCTCGTAATGGTTCTCCAGATTTGATTGCACGCGTGCATGGTTCACATCCAATACTAGGAAATCCTTTGTCATGTAATTTGTTATATGGAATATCATTTTTCTTGATATAATCCCAAGTTTGCTCCCAGGTCCATTCTATTATAGGATTTATCTTGACGATAGCGTTATGTTGTTCATCTAGTTCAAGTTTATTTGCATTTGATCTTACCTCAGTTTGATCTGCTCTCAATCCCGTAATCCATCCATCTAATGTTGAAAGAATTCTATTTAGCGGATGGACCTTTCTTATACCACAGCAAAGTTTTCTGTTGCCTACGTTATCATAGAATAGATTGAATCCATTTACACTAACCATTTGTTCCACTTCGTTCTGATCTGGAAACATTACTTCTATATTCACATTGTATTTCTTGCGTATTTCATCCATTACATCATATGTTTCCTGATTAAGCCTTCCAGTGTCAAGAGTAAAAATTCTTGATTTTGGGTTTATTTTCATCATCATATCAATTACAACTACATCCTCTGCACCAAAGCTTGATGCCATGGCTATCCTAGGATGAAGGCTATCTAATGACCATTTCAGAACTTCTTGAGGAGTTTTCAGACTTTCATTTAACTGCTGGATTTGTGCAACAGTAAACGTGGACATGCTAAAATTTATCATCATTCGTCATATAATTATTCGTACCGTCAACTCTTCGGTTTATCTCAAAGTTCTTCTGATCATCTCTTGAGGTAATAACAGTATGAGCATATTGTTTTTCTGCAGACAAACTCTTACTTGGTAAATTGTATGCAGTAAAATCTATCAAACAATCATTCTAGCCTTCAGAAGAGGATGCATCAGATGGAGGCATTTTGGTAGAGGTAAATCATTGTATAAAAATTGGTTTGGAGAACAATTGTTCCACATTAAAGAAATTGTCCATGTTATCATATCATACACTAGACGAATATCCAATCCAGTCAAAATACAAACAAACTACAATATAACTAGGAAGACAGGCACAAATGAAGCGACGAAGGGACGGATTGGATCATATTTCCATGCAGCCGCTTATACTTCGAGCTGGTGGAAGCAAGTTGAGGTCTTGGTATGATTTTATCAAATCATGTTACAACCGAAGAGTTAACAGAACCTAATTATTTTAGGTAAAACGTTCATTCTAGAGTTATAAATGAGATAAACGACGAAAACATAATGTTAGAAAAAACTGTGCTTGTCATTTTTCCATCCATCTATTCTTTGAACAAAATAAGCAATCTTGCAACAAATATCTCAAAAATTCTCAAGATAAAAAATCAACACCATAATGGCGTAAGAAAAAACGAGTCACTGGTTGTTGTAGAAGCAATTGATCCAGTTCTAGCTTCATCTGCAGTAAATCTTTTATTCGGAATAGACAAGATTGCGATTGCAAAAGAGGTAGATAATAACTTTGATTCTGTTTTGTCAACCATTACAAATACTGCATTGAGCTTGCTCTTAAAAGGAGAAAAATTTTATGTTAAAGTTGAAGGAAAAACAAAAAAATTCCTAGCAAAAGATTTGGAAATTGCAGCAACTGCGATGCTGGTGGAGAAGAGTATGCATCTTGAGGCAAAGCCTGGATCAGAGTCAAATCATGATAGACTCGTATACACTTATCTCACAGACGCATATGCCTATGTGTGTATTTTTGTGGACAAAGGATTGAGTGGTATTCCATACAACTCACAAAAAGAAAAAATTCTATGTTGTATTCATGATGAGCTTTCTGCTATAGCATGTCTTCAAACCATAAAGATGGGTTTTGAGGTAAAGATACTGATTTGTTATCATGATGAATCAGATTTGCTCAAATTAGCTAAGATCATAAACAAAATACTACCAAGAATCATTGAAGATAATATTGCTCTTCACATATGTAAGATGAATAGATCTTCAGGGATACCAACCACAATCACCACAATAACTCAAGTGATGATATCAATAGCATCAAAGGAAAAGATTGGGAGAATCTCTTTGGGAATATCTCCTATGATCTTCCCAGTATCATTTTGTGAATACAACGCAAACTTGGCATTTCAGAACAAGATTATTCCATGGTTTTCTCTTTCTGGTATAGACTCGGGAATTTTTGAAAATGCGAAGGAGATAGGATTGGAAAAATATATTGCAAACTTGGAAGATCTTTGTAAGAAACATCCCAACTATAAGAAAATCTCCATGTCCGAGATATCAAGACATGCAAAGAATGCATTAAAGACCCTCAAGTGTATCCAAGTTACTGCAGGCCCAAAAAACATACACGATATAATTGACTCATTAAAATCAAATCATTGAGAATTTAAACAGGTCAAATTTACTTGCTGTTATGAAAAAAATAGGGGGATTCATCTATCCTTGGGGAAATGGTCATTTTACAAGAATGATGAATCTTGACAATACAATTCAAGATATGATGAAAGATGACGTTGAAATGCATTACACAAGTAGCGGCGAAATTTATCAAAAGTTATTACAGAAATTTTCCCAGAAAAAAGATACAATTCACAATATTGAGATGCCAATACCAATAGATGGTAAAAAGGGCCCCAGCGTTGCCTTGTCTTCGCTTAATTTCCTCTTACCAATATCTGGAAGGCCCCCTCTACTTTCAGTTGTAACTAACTACTTGAAAAAGGAAGCAAGACTTTACAATAGTCAGAAATTTGACCTTGTCATAAATGATGGCGATGTGGGATCAAATGCAATTGCGCTAAGAAGAAACATCAAGTGTGTTTTCATTACAAACCAGTTTAGGCCAAAGCTCTGGGCCTCTAGATTTTATCTCTATCCAGGAGTATTATACGTATCAAAAAATATTGAAAAAGCAACAAAGATAGTAGTTGCAGATTCTCCTCCGCCTTATACCATATGTGAGTATAATCTCAACTTTCCTGAAAGATTAAAGGATAAAGTCGTATATGTGGGTCATTTTTCAAATGGGGCGATAACACATTCCACGCCAAAATCTGACATGGAGAAGCTAATTGAAAATGTGGATAGTTTTGGGTATTGGATGATAACAGGAAACAAATCTACAAAAAAAATAACTCTAGAAAATTACAAAAAGGCTTTTTACAGTTCTGAGATGAGAGGTGAGAGAAGAGTAATCTCACATGCAAGTGCTGATCCATCGCTGGACAAAGTTTTAGGAAATGATGGAAAAACATATTCCATTTCTGAAGCATTGGAAAAGAAGATAGACTGGATTCAGATAGATGTAGGATTTTTGTCAGAACAGGAAAAAAATACTGTTCTTAATTTATGTAAATATGCAGTGATAAATGGATCACATACAGCAATGGGAGAGATATTAGGAGGAAAAGCAAAACCAATCATAGGAATACCAGTCTATGACGAGCACACCAATCAGATAAAGTGGGCACAAGATAGGAATCTTGGGATCTTGTCTACAACCGTTAAACATACTGTCAAAGCAGTTTCTTTAATACACAATGGTTACAACAAGTACCAAGAAAATCTTTTGGAATTTTCAAGAAACTATAGTACCGGCGGTACAAAGAATGCAGTAAAAATAATCTCCGAGATGTTAGAAAACTAGAAAGAATTATAATTTTTCAATTCTAACACATAGTTCTGGTACGCGGCATTTTAGATGGGCGAACTGACCTTTTAGGGATGAAGATACAGACCGCGTACCAGAAACTTACCAAAAGCTTTTATGGATAACTTTGATGATCGCCGTCGTTGACTGAATGTCCCGAATGTGCAGCCAAAGAAGTGGTAGTAGAAATGAAATTTGATGCCAATACCAAACACTTCATTTGCAAAAAGTGTGGTTTGTTTGCTACCAGGGAACAAGTAAGTGACATTAGATACAGATTGAACAAGCGAGAGAAAACACGTGAAGACAAACATGATGAATATCGTGATTGGTGGACAACAAGTAAGAAAGAAAAACAGGGCTAATTAAAGTGAGTCATAATGGGAAAAGAAAAAGAAATTCCAAAGTGGGTACAAGATGAGATAAAGGATGCCAAATTTGGCAAGCCAGAATCTTTTACAAGAACTGGCTACATACTTGAGATTTATGAAAAAGATATGAAGATTGATTCTCAACTTTATGAGGCTGTAGAAGATGGGAGAAAGATAATAGAAGGAATGAATCTGCCAAAGAAGGTAAAGCTTGCAGACCTCATGAAGGGGGTTGTCTATGAATTTACAATAAATTCATCAAGGGCTCCGCTAAGCAAAAAAGTTATCGAGTTTCTTAAAAAGGAAATGGAAATTGATATGGATGCAATTTATCAGTTTGAACTTACAAAACTTGAACTAATGGATGTAGACTCAGATTCTTCAGGAGAAGAAGAGTCGGAAGAAGAGTAGATTATTCTTTTCAATCCAGTTTAGATTTCATTGATTTTCGGAAAATTCCACCCACTATAGGATTTATCAAATATGGAAAAGTTTGCTTTAGCCATATTACGAATCTTACTATTTGTGGAACAACAATCTCAAGTCTAGGTGACGATGCAGCTTTGACCACGGCATTTGCTACTGTCTTTGAATCAAGTGACGTGGCTGAATATCGTGGCATCTTGCCAAAAGATTCATGATTAAAGAAATTAGTTCTCACCATTATTGGACTTACAACAGTTATTCCTACTCCAGTCCCCTTTAGTTCGTGAAATAATGATTCAGAAAATCCCAGCATAGCAAATTTTGATGCACAATAAGATGCCATTCCCGGAATTCCAATACTTCCTGCTACAGATGCCACATTAACAACATGTCCGGATCTTTGCTCTAGCATTTTTTGTAGAAATGTCTTCGTGCAGTACATCATTCCAAGAAAATTTGTGGATATTTGTGATTCCATTTCATCAATTTTTGTTTTTTCTACCGTATTGTATATCCCGAAACCGGCATTATTTACAAGTACATCGATTTTACCAAATTTTTCAATTATAATTTTTCCCATCCTATCTACTTGATCTTTGTTAGAAACATCACATGCATAAGCAAAAGCCTCAATGTGATACTTTGACAATTTCGTAGCTATTTCCTGTAATCGTTTCTCATTTCTAGATACAAGTATAACAGTGGCATGTAGTTTTGCAAATTTCTCAGCTGATTGTTCCCCGATTCCACTTGATGCGCCTGTAATAACAACTACTTTACCAGAATAATCCAATAATTAAAAATTGAAAGCTTGAAAATAAAGTGCTTTCTATCACACATATTTATGCCATATAAAGCAGGAAAGACATCACAAAAGTTTCAAACTTTGTTTTAAGTGTCTTTCAGACAAATGCAACACTACCCACACTTTAAGTGATATTCCTACTTAGTTTTATCACCGAGTGGAATAAAGTAATACCGCTAGTACAAAAACTCAAACTTTTGAATATATCCAGTACAACCAGAAGTTATCCATTAAGATCCTGTAATTTTTCAACAAATCATAACTTTTCATATTACATAATTATGACGTATTTTTTGTCTATGGGTGAGGTTGTACTATGAGCAAGCCTCTCATGGTGGGCTGGTGAAATGTACAAAGGTAAGTAAATGTTCCAGTGGTATTTGCAACAAATGTTATGGTTTTATTCTCACGTGGATGTACAACAACATTGATGTTGTTATACGGCTTGTCATAGATAGTAAATGAATGATTATCTCCACCAGGTTCTTCAATGTTAAAGAAGTGGATCACCACTTTATCATTTTTGTAGACTGCTATGACAGGCATGCTGAAAATATCATGTGGCATTCCCATTTCGGTCTCATTAAAACCAGGTATTTCACTATCAAACAGGTAAAATTCTTTCTTTACTCCAGCATATTGATGCTGAGTGTTGTTTTGTTGGAGAGTGTTCTGGTTATTTACATGCTGTATAGTCAAGATGGGTATTGCTATAGCAAACGAGGTAATGGCAATAGCAATTGCAGCAATAGATATGCCTAGTATTATTACAGTAGTATTTTTGACCAACAGGAATTTTTGTTACATGCGGGTTTTAATAATGTCTGCTGTTCTCATCGATGAGAATGGAAGGTAGTGTATCGTCCATTATAAAGAATTGATTTGTATGAATAAAATCATTATAGGTATTGCAATTAGAGTTTTTGTAACTGTCTAGAGTTTTGAAGTAAATGCCAATTCAACGCATTTCTTTATATGCATATTAAGAACCGCTAAATTTTTTAGGTCAAAAAGTTTAGGGAACCATGCCCGAACTTCAAAAAGGTAGACAGTTACGAGTTTTTATTATTGCTGCGATGATTTGTATAAAACCAATCATGGAAGAGAGCGAGCAGGTTCTTTCAAGTCAAAAGAATCTGACACATGAAAAAGTATCTATTAACGCCGTGTAGCAAGATGATGTAGACAATGGTTTAATCATCAACCAATTATGTACTTCTTACGGTACACCTCATAGTTGATTTTATTGTGGTATGGCCACCTTTTCCTGCTTCCAGTTTCGTAAAAGCAGTAAAGATATCACAACTATAGATCCCTGAGTAATCTTGGCAAGTATGTCTACTAGACCTACATCGTTTTGTATGCCTACTATTGGAAGACTAACAGTTCTTGATACAACATACAGTCCAATCAAGGCTATGGAGACCAGACTTGCTATGACATATGGAGCTCTACTGTGGAGGTTATTCTTTATCATCCATATTCCTAGTGGCAAATATACTATTGCTGCAGTTGCAAAAAGCATTGTCTGGATCTGACTTGGAGCATCACTTGATTCTTGCATTTGTGAGTAAGCAGTGACAAAATAGATTCCGCTGTTTCCAAGTGCTAGAATCACTGCAATCATGATGAACTGTTGTCTTGATTTTTTCATTATTTGTAGTTGTGATTATGTATTTAATTGTCTAACTACCGTTTTCATCAATGAGAATGATAACAGGCATTTTATTAGATTTATAACACATTGATACCAGAATTCTTTGCAGGTTTATTGCATGGGTTTATGCTCATTTGAGGGCTTGACTATATCTCACTTTCATTGGCCATAGTCATGGCGGTATCAATGATTAGTGGTATAATATTCAAATTCACATCTGGTAAAAATTTAAAGTTCTTTAGCAGACTAGTTCATGATCAAACCATTCTTGCGGCAATGCTGTGACACTTGTTATTCTACATGTGATTACAAGATAGCATCATGGAATTATTATGAATTTCATATGACGGATATTAGATAATGGAAATTCTGTAGATAATCTCTGCGTCATGCACTATCTATCGACTTTTATATTATAAAATAAATATCGGAATTAATGAGTGCTTTCTATACGGTTTTTGCTTTCTTTATGCTTGGGTAAACCACTTTCATAAGAAAGAGCCAGCTTATCACAAGACCAACGTGATAGGTAGCTATTCTCCACCCAATCACAATATTCCATTGAAGACTGTTCTTGGCAGCCTCAAATGTCAAGCTATTCAAGTGTCCCAAATATGCCCAGATTGAAAATTCTGTCAGACCAGAACCACCAATGGTAATTGGCAGATTACCTACTGCAATGGATGCCATTGTAGCCATCAGAGAATGAAAAAAGTCTATCATATACCCTGCGCCATTTGCAATTATCATAAAAGAGAGACCATAAAGTGACCATGTAAATACAGAAATTATTATTGAAACTGTGAATGCTTTTTTGATTTCTTTTGTGTGAAGAGTCTGTCTGCTCATGTCACAAATCTCTTTCATCCATAGGTTGGTTTTATCAATATACTTCAATGAACGCTCTTTTCCTATTTTTGTAGCAATTCTGGAAGCCCAGCCGGGTATCTGAAAGGTTCTTTTTGATGACAAGAAGAATAGAGTAGACCAAAGTCCAGTTATAGGAATGCTAATTGCAAGTATTGTTATTCCCATAGCATAAGCGCCATATGCAAATGAAATCGCTGCAGCAACAATTGCAAATGCTCCTGAGACCAGTACTTCAGTTACAATTTCTATTATTGTTACCCAGGACGCTTTTCCAATTGGAATACCTTTTTTGCCCAACCACATTATTCGAACCAATTCACCACCTACAAAAGATGGGGTAGTAGATGTTACAAATTCACTACCTATTCTTACAGAAATTGTTCTCCAGTTTACGTCCACAGGACCCAAGAATTTCTTTACAAGATAATTGAATTTTAGCCCTTGAGTGAATAATTTACCAGCCATAGCAATTGAAGCTCCCAAGAAAGGTAGAAAGCCTATTGCAAGGAGATTTTCAAAACTTACATTAAATGTGGTTGCAATGATAAGGAATGGTATTACACTAACAGGAATGGCAAGAAGCTTCCAATTCATTGCCTGCCTTACTCATGGATGGAAATATAAGCTCAACATAAAATAAATTATCAGAAAAATGAAGGCAATTTTCATAGTAGGAACTGCAGGCGCGGGAAAATCTTTGCTAGCTTCTAAAATTCTTGATTATTATTCTAGAAATGGTGCTTTTGTTGGAATGTTAAATCTAGATCCAGGTGTTGAGAATTTACCATATACATGCGACATTGATGTTAGGGATTACATCGATATTGTACAGATCATGAAACAATATGATCTTGGCCCAAATGGAGCGATGATTATGGCAAATGATCTTATCGCATCAAAAATAGATGATCTGCAAAATGAAGTAGATAATGTAAATCCAGATTACCTCATAATAGATACACCCGGCCAAATTGAGCTGTTTGCTTATAGAGCTAGTGGACCATTTCTCATACAAAACTTGAATGCAGAAGAAAAAGTATCGATATTTCTTCATGATGGATCACTTATGACATCTCCTAGCAATTTTATTTCAATTGCATTACTTGCTACTTCAGTAAAATTGCGACTTGGTTTATCACAGATAAATGTTCTAACAAAAACAGATCTTATTGAAGACAAGATTAAAGACATATTAAAATGGTCAACAAATATGGCAAGTCTAGAAGATGCACTTGCAAAAGATTCTGATGGTGAAAATTATACTCTTGCAATGAATATTCTCAGAGGCCTGAATTTGGGAGGGTTTGCACAAGGGACAATTCCAATTTCTAATGCTACAGGGGAAGGAATGGTAAACCTTCAAGCTGCACTAAGCCGTGTACTCAATTTGGGCGAAGAGGTGGAGGATTAATGAAAAATGTAAGTGTTAGAGCTCCAAGCTCTACAGCTAATTTGGGTCCTGGTTTTGATGTATTTGGATTAGCCCTTGACGCATATTATGATGAAGTACAGATAACAAAGCAAGGAAAGGGAATAACCATCGAAAGTTCAGATTCTGTTCCTCTTGAGCCAGAAAAAAACTCGGCAGGACTAGTAGTCAAGGAAATGGCAAAAAAATTCAAGATAAAAGATGGGCTTTTAATTAAAATCAAGAAAGGAGTTCCAGCAGGGTTTGGTATGGGTAGTAGTGCAGCCTCGGCTGCAGCTGCGGCAGTTGCCTTTAATGCATTATTTGACCTTGATCTTGATCAGAATAGTCTTGTAAAATTCGCAGGAATTGGAGAAAAAGCGAGTGCTGGATCTATTCATTATGATAATGTAAGTGCATCAGTTCTGGGTGGATTTGTGATAGTAAGAACAGATCCACTTGATGTGATAAAAATTGACCCTCCAAAGGATTTGGTGTTATGTGTAGCAATACCAAAAATCAATGTTCCAAAAAAAAAGACAGAGGTATCCAGAGGAGTCCTTCCTCAACAAGTAAAATTATCAGATTATGTGAAGAATCTTGCTAATGCGTCTGCAATAACTACAGGATTCATCAATAAAGACGTAGAATTGATAGGTCATTCAATAAAGGACATAATTGTAGAGCCTGCTAGAAAGCATTTGATTCCAGGCTTTGACATAGTCAAAACAAATGCACTAAAAGCTGGTGCGTTAGGTGTAACAATAAGCGGTGCAGGTCCATCAGTAATTTCATTCACATCAAAATTTGCTGATCATAAGAAGATCTGTAAAGCAATGGAAAAAGGATTTGCGTCAGCAGATACAGAATGTACTACAGTAATTTGCAGGCCAAGCAAAGGTGCTTTTGTGCTATAGCTATTTCTTTTCAATGAATTTACGCATTCTTTCTTCCCTGTCCTTGGTTGAAAAGCATACAGCCCATGAATAGATTTCAAGTTTTAATCCAGTATCAAGATTTGTATCAGTTCCTCTGTTTACAAGCATCTTAGAAATTCCTATTGCAAAACTACTGTTTTTAGATATCGCTTTTGCATATGCTCTAGTTTCAGAAAGTAAACTTTCAGATGGAAATATTTTATTTATCAAGCCCATCGAAAATGCTTCTTCTGCAGTAATTTTTCTACCAGAAAATATGAGATCTTTGGCTCTGGCTGGACCAATAATTCGCAATAGTCTTTGTGTACCTCCCCAGCCCGGACAAATTCCTAATGTAACCTCTGGTTGACCAAGTTGTGCGGCAGGTGATGCAAATCTGATGTCACAGGAGAGTGCAAGTTCACATCCTCCTCCCAAAGCATACCCATTTACTGCTGCAATGACAGGTTTTTCTAATTTTTCAATCCTGTTCAAAACTTCATGTCCACAAAGTGCATATTTTTCTGCCTCTGCTGGTCCAATGCTACTCATATATTCAATATCTGCACCGGCTGAGAAAGCTTTTGGACCGTCACCAGTGATAATAATGACTTTGGAAGAATCTTTTTCCAAGTCATCAAGAAGAGAGATAAATTCATTCATGACATCCAAATTCATTGCATTTAGTTTGTCTTGCCTGTTGATTGTGATTTGAACAACTTCTTCTTCTCGTTCAACTTTCAGATATGTCATATATGAAAAATATTTTAGTGGAAATTAAACTTTAGAGATATGCTTTAGATAGAAACCGAGTTATAATACCACTCTCACAATGAAACCGTCTTTGAATCCATTTGGATTGGTGTCATCTATTGGCTCAGCTGTTTGTTGGGGTACTTTCTTTGTTCCAATCAAAAAGGTTCACGTTGCAAACATTTGGCAACTCCAAGGATCTACAGGAATAGGAGTTCTTCTTTTTGCAATACCAATTGGTTTTTTCTGGGGGTTTGAAATTTTACCTAGTGGTCTTCTCAGTGGAGTAATTTGGACTATAGGAAACATTCTAGCACTTTATTCAGTCAGGCTCATAGGACTTTCAAGAACCTCTCCGTTTCTTGCAGGTTTTAGCATTCTAGTTTCATTTCTATGGGGAATTTTGTTCTTTGGAGAAAAGTTTAGCTATATGATATTAGCAATTGGAGCAATTGGATTACTGTTAGCTGGTTTACCAGTTATCACAAGCGCTACAAAGACCTCAACTATTCAACGAAAGGGATACTTGATCGCTGCAGCGTCAGGCATTATTGGAGGTTCTTATGTCATCCCAATGCAGGCAACACACACGCTACAATCTGGATTCTTTTCATCCAGCTTGTCGATTTTTGCAATAGGGATACCGTTATTGTTTTTATCACGAAGTTGGATCAAGAAAGAGATCACGGCCGGAATAATTTCAGGAAGTTTATTCAATGTAGGTAGCCTGTTTGTCCTGATGGCCATAGCATCAATAGGAATTACAGTAGCATATCCCATTTCCCAGACAGCTACACTTTTTGCTGTATCTTGGGGAGTTTTGTATTTTAAGGAAATATCTAACAAACGCAATATGCTTAGAGTTATCACCGGATCTGTCATGATTTTGTCTGGGGCAGTATTGCTCTCTATTGCCTAGTCAAGCATTTTATTTGGTATGATGGAATTGTTTTCAAATTGAAAGCTGTTATAGTATTTAGTGGAGGTCTAGATTCAGTGTGTACTGCAGCTTATCTTCAAAAACAATATGACCTGTATGGGATAACTTTTTCTTATGGACAAAAAGCAAGCAGAGAAGTAAAAATTGCACACCAATTTTCACAATTATTAAAATTTAGAGAACACAAGATAGTAAATATTGAATTTATGAAAGACCTATACGAAAATACAAACGCCCTAACTAATTCTAAAATAACAATTCCTTCAAAATTTGATTATTCCATAGTTGCTCCAATAAGAAATGCCATTTTTCTCAGCATAGCCTCAGCGTGGGCATTTTCAAAAAAAGCCGAGGTTGTTGTCTACGGTGCTCATATTGGAGACACTAGATATCCAGACTGTAGACCAATATTTACAAAATTGCTTGCAAAGGCTTTGAATGAAGGAGAAGTTGATGGAATAAATCTAGGTCTTAGAAAGAAGATAAAAATTTGGAGCCCATTTATGGACAATCTTTCAAAGAGTGATCTTCTAAAGAAAGGATACAAAGAGTTGGGCGAGCAGATTTTCAAAAGTTGGAGTTGTTATGGAAATGGTAAGATTCATTGTGGAAAATGCGAATCATGCAATAACAGAAAATTGGCTTTTGTTAAATCCAAAATTTTGGACAAAACTGGATATCTAGATTTTTGATAAAATTGGCCTTTTTAGTATTATCGGTCTTACAATTAGGTAATAGGCTAGAAACACTGCACCGATAATTCCCCAAAAGGCCCACACTGTCATAGAATCATCAAAACCCATTTTCTTAAAGAAACCCATTGAATTAAGAGAGATTCCCAATCCAGCACCCAATACAACAAAGAATTCTATGGCATACCACATAAAGGCTGGCCACGATTCTTTTGGAACGTGTATGTTATTGTGTGTTCCCACAGTAGTTCTACATTAACTGTTATTATTTAATTTTTTAGGTTAACCAATATTTGGTTTAGATTTTCCATTATATATCAGATTCAGAACATCTGATCTTGATTCTTTTTTATCATAAATTCCTCTTGATGCTATTGTTGTTACTATAGCATCATTTCGTACTCCTCGCATTTTCATACAAAGATGTTCACCTTCTGCAATGACAACTACGCCCTTGACTCCTTCAGAGTATAGTTCATCAGCTATATTCTTTGTAATTCGTTCCTGTATTTGTAATCGAGCAGAATATTTTTCCACAAGTCGAACCAACTTAGATATTCCAAATACTTTGCCATCTGGTGCATATGCTACACTTACTTTTCCATAAAATGGTAGCATGTGATGTTCACACATGGAATAAAATTGGATATCTTTTGCAATTACAATATCAGAATCCTCAGAAAATTTTACGGATAGTTCCGATTCTCCTTCATATCCCTTGAAGATCTCTTCATACATATCCGCTATTCTGCTGGGGGTATCAACTAGACCTTCTCTTGTTGGATCTTCGCCTATCTCTGCAATTATTTCTCGAATTAATTTCTTGATTCTTTCTTTATTCATCAAGGTGCACCTATGAACTTGTGAAGCTGTGGTACTATTCTAACTTGATCGTCATAGGCATAAACTAAATCGTAAAAGCTAAATAGCTGTTCCAAACTAGGTTCGGAAATACCATACGTAGGCTGTATTATAAATCCTGCAAGTTCCGTTTTTGACATTATTTTGAATATCTGTCTCAGAAGTTTCTTGAATGGACCCAATTGCGTCTTTGAACTTATTACCACTTTTACATAGGTTGTTTTCTTAGATTTTTTAGCTAGTCTTAGGCACTCAAGTTCATTTTCTAAAAGTTTAGAATAATGTTTTGAATCAACAAAGCCAGATTCTGGAGTTTTAAATTCAATTTTTATAAAATTGATATAAGGAAGAACTTCTGCAAACTTGGAAGAGTCATAACAGGATGATTCTAGATAAGTAGGAATTTTTTTACTTTGAACAAAGTTTGCCAATTCTGCAACAGCTTTTGACTGAGCAAGTGGATCTCCGCCAGTAAAATTAACCTTGTATGTATTTTTCTTGAGATTCTTTTTGATTAGTTCTTTTGCTTTGCCAATTGAATATTCTGTTCCAGAATTCATTGGAATCGCCCCCTTAGTATCACAATAGAAACACTTGAAAGGACATCCGGATAATCTTACAAAGAGAGTCTTTGTACCATACAATATTCCTTCCCCTTCAACGGATGTAAATATCTCATAAAGTCGTACGTTCAAGTATTCGATCTGTACTTATTCATTATTTAATTGGATCTTCTTATGAATGATTTTTTGCCAAAGAGGATATAATGGTAAATACAATAATTGCCAGTGGAAAAACTAATTCTCTTATTTGTACTTGTGGCCTTGCCATTTGTTGCTTATCAAGATGCAAGTGCTTTAACTATAAATGCTGTTCCTGAACAACAAGAATTTGGAGCAAATGATTGGATAAAGGTCAATGTCACAATTCAGGAATATAATGGTGGTCAGGTAAATTGGGTTGCTCACAGACCCGATAATTCAACAATATCAGGAATATTGGACCAACAAATAAGAGCAGGAAAAACAATACACCAAATTATACGGAGTGCAGATGATAATGAGTTTGGTCCATGGTCAATTAACTATGCATATGAAGGCAGTAATCAGACAGTTCATTTTAGTGTCAAGCCTCTTGATTTAACTGTAATAACAGACCAGATAACATACTATGAACCGGACACAATGAACATTAACATTTCTTCATCGTACTATAGCCCATATGCCAAATTTGCGCATTCTTATTTTCTGGATTTTTATGATCAGGAAGGAAATAGTACAATTGGAATAACAGAAATTGAAGTAAAAGCAGATCAGCCAAGTGTAACATATCATTTTCCAATGCTACAATTTGCTAAATACAATCCTCCAGGATTATACAAATTAAAAGTTCAATACTTTAATTCTGTCAAATATGTACCATTTATTTTAGGTGACATAAACAAGCTAATAGATATATCAGTAAAGAATTCAGCCACTTTTTATCCAGGAAATCAGGTATGGCTTGATTTGGTATTTAGCAAGTTAACCGAATCAAGCGGTACTATAAAAATAACAGATCCTTTAGGAAAAACAACTAGTAGTCAATTTTATCCACAATCTGTACATTATACTTTGGCACTCAAGAATTTGCCCGAGATAATTGGTACTTATAATTTTGAAATCGATTATGCCAATATAGTAAAGACAGGTTCCTTCAAAATAGTTCAAAATTCTCTAGAGCTGCCTAACATTAAATTAGATATATTTCCAAATAAACTAAATTATCGACCAGGTGAAATTGCTAACTTCGAAATACATGTATCAAATATTACTACAAATTCAATAAGTACATGGGTTACAAGTCCCAACGGTAACGCTAGTCCAGCTATATCATTGCCAATAGATACAACTGAAATTATCATACCTCACAAGATTGCTCAAAATGACAGCAAGGGAGCATGGGAACTGTATGTGAATTATGATGGAATTATAAAAAATTCATCTTTTTACGTAGATGACTTACCAGTTGACAGTGGAGAGATTCTAGATCCAGCTCAATACAACATTCCCACCTTTGTTTCAACAATCAATTCAACAACATTCAAGTCTCCAACTAGTATTGCCATTGATCAAGATAACAATATCTACGTTGTAGATTCTGGAAATTCAAAAATAAAGAAGTTCAATGATAAAAACAACCTGCTCCTTTCATGGGGTGATGCAGGTTCATCAAACGGACAATTCAAAAATCCGTCAGGTATATTTGTAAATGAAAACTATGTGTATGTAGCAGACAGTGGAAATTCAAGAATAATCATGTTCAACAAGACTGGAAGTTTTGTTTATTCTTGGGGTACATATGGTGATAATCCAGGCATGTTCCAAATACCAACTGCAATAAATTCAGATCACAGTGGTGATCTTGTTGTAGGGGATATGGAACGAGGATCCATTCAACTGTTTGACAACAAGGGCACCTACGAGGATCAGATAGACTCGTCATTTGCAGACGGGGCAAGTTTCTCAGGCATCAAAGCATTAGCATTTGATTCAAGAGATAATTTGTACGCCATTTCAACAGACAACAAGATATTGAAATATTCTAGTATTGGAAAATTTCTAAACTCGTATGGCTCCATAGGAACTGAGGATGGCAGATTTATCAATCCATCAGCAATAGCTATTGATTCTAGAGATAATATCTATGTAGCAGATACTGACAATCATAGGATCCAAAAATTTGACTCTCATGGAAACTTTCTTTGGAGTTGGAATATGAAAGGAAATGGACAAGGCGGGTTTGAACAACCCGTTGGTCTTGCAATTGATACAGCAGATAACATCTATGTTGTAGATAAGAAAGAGAACAGCATACAGAAATTTGCACTCTATGGTGAAACGAATAAGAACATTTTGCCTAGCTGGATAAGAAATACAGCCATTTGGTGGTCTGAGGGAGTTTTAGACAAAAAAGATTTTTCTCAAGCAATAAGATATGTAGCAAACCAAGACATAATCAAAACACCATCAATAAGTCAAGATGCCGCTATGAAAATTCCAAGTTGGTTAAAGGGAAATGTGAAACAATGGTATTCAGGCCAAATTGATGATAATACTTTTTGGGTGGCTATCCAATATCTCTTGTCAATCGGAGCTATGAAGATTTAGGATGTAATTGGAGGTACTTTTCTTGAAAAGAATCCAGCTATGAAAATTATCACTCCCAGGATTCCGATAAGACTTCCAATAAATTCTACAGTATCCTTTAGATCAGCTTGTATTGATGCTAAAATGAAAGCAAGTATAATGCCAACTATTATCATTGGGATTCCCACGCCTACAGAAATTTGCTTTGAAGCCATCGCTTTTGGGTCTGGTAAAAATCTATATGAATTTTATGTAAATCTTTGTACATGCTAGAACAGTAATTTTCCATTGTTTCCAGTCACAAACTTGAACAGACATGAAAAATCACTTCTGGATCAATATTTCCTAATGCATGTTTTTTTAGATTTAGGAAGTGTTTTTCGAATTTTCATATAATGTAGAATTAGAGACATCTTTGACCATTGGGGAACAGAAGTCTTCACTATTACAGTTTAAGATACTTGATACCTGTCCATTTTGTCAAGTCTATCGATTTGTTTACTTGTAGTCTTTTGCCCTAACCAGAGGTTCGTTGTTTTGCCACTTCTGCAAGTGAGTCATGAGCATCATTCAGAAACTGGTTTGCAGATACAATCAATTTTGATGCTTCGTCAACTTTTCCAGTATCAAGATCCTGTTTTGCTTTTTGGATTAATTGATTAGATTGTGTAAAGTTAAAATCTATATGGTTAGTTATTGCTATAGATTGAAGCGTTTCATCAAACTTTTCCAATCTTGTGATTTTACTTTCTAATCCTCTTATATCTACATGTTGTTGGTCATTTGTTCCTGTTACATTAAGAGAGTTTATCTTATCATTTGTGATCTTGAAGAAATTCATTGCGGAAAGGAAATGTTGTTTAGCTGATGCGACATCTTGTGCATTTACTGCCGTGGTCATGGCATCGGTTTCATTAGAACCTTGATTATATAGAAAAATAATTTCATTGGGAACGTTAGGAATTTGAGATATACTGATGTTGAGATTGTTTTGTGCCTGTGTAGCAATACTCACTAATGTGTCAAGTTGAGGATCTGCATATGATTGGATTGGACCATTCAAGATTAATGTTACAACTAGTGTTGCAATGAAAATTGTCAAGCTCTTCATTTCTGATCCTCCATTTTACGAAGTTTAATAAGATTTTGTTGATCAACTTTTTCTATTTCAACAACATCTTCTCTTTCAAGTCGTTTAACAGCACGCCACATTGTTGTTCGTGGCATCAAGAATTTTTTGCGTAATTCGCTTTCGTATACCTGACCTCCTTTTTCAGAAATGAATGCTATGATCTCCTTGTCATCCTGGCGTAAATCTGGTTTGAGTTTGTAAATTTCCTCTTTTTTTGATGGAATGTAGTCACTATTTTGTAGAATTTCACTAGAAGTCATTATCTTAGTTGATCTTGCTTTTCTCATGATTATGATTCCAGCTACTCCCGCAGCAACAATTCCTCCAGTCAAAAGATAGATCGATAAATTGTCAGATGGACTGACTGGCATATGGTTGTCAGATGAATTAGTAGGTGGTTTTGAAATGGCAGTTTGTTGTTCTTGCAGAGCAAGATTTTTTGCTGAATTAGCAAAAGATTCTGCATCAGAATACTTGCCTTGATTAAAAGCAAATTGAGCTTCCCGAAGTTTTGCTAAGGCCATAGGAGTTTTCACACCTGTAGAATTCAAAGTATTAATAAAATCTTGAGCTTTTTGAATTGCCAAAGTAGCAGTCTGGCTTGTACCCAAGACACCAAAGACATAATCAATATCTGATGAGCCACTTGGTAATGATATGAGTGATTGATCATCAACTATTTGCATGTTTAAAGGAGATGCACTCATTCCAACAATTACCGTATTTTTTGGTAACATTATAGAATAATCAGTAGGAGAATCTACATGAAAAGTCCATGTCCTTCCATTCTTAGATATCAAATCAGGCGTATCATAGTCTACCTTTATTGTAGAAGCTCCCAGGGTTGCCACTGTTATAGTATTTGCGTTCATATTACTTGAAAGCAGCGTTCCGTTTTCATCCTGTACAACAAGATTTTCAATATTATTACCATATACCTTCAGACTGAAATCCGGTGATCGTGAGTCTACGTCAGTTTGATAGAAAACATGGGTTGTTCCATCTGCATAAACCGTAAAATCAAGAACTTTAGGGCTACCTATAGCGTACTGTACGAAGGAAGAAAGAGTGAGTAAAACAAAGCATACCGCTACAACTGGAGCCCTGACCATTGTTGTGAGAGTATAATTGATCCTTACAAAAAGCATTCTTTCTGGTAATACTTTTTGTGTCTCGATCATCTGGTATTCCTGATACATTTCTTAATACCTGAGATTAAGTCCCTGCATTACACCCTGGAATCTTTGAAATTCTTGAGAGAACCTGATTCCCTTCTCTGTAACCCTAAAAAGCCTGTTTCTGTCTGATTTCATTGATTCTACCAATCCTGCATCTATTAATTTCTGACATTTCTCAAGCACTGCATAATGTGATAGGTTTGCTCTTCGGGATATGGCGGAGATAATCACTCCTTGGGTTCCTCCATCCATGGCCACACCAAGGATATCGGCTATAATGCCCATTTCGGACCTGTATTGTTGTTTTGACATGAGGTATTATAGTATCGATGTTTTATCAGGGATAGCATGAAATTTCATAGCGGAACGCATAGCGGAACGACAGTTTCAGGCCTTGAAACAGTCAATTTTCTAGTTATTGAGAAGCGGGGGAATCGAAATCAAGTAGATCAGAATACAAAAATAAAGATTACACAGTCAAGCAAACGCCTTGTTACTGCCTGATGTAGTAGACAAAGGGACTCATTAACCAACAAATAGAGTAAAATTCAGTTATTGAGAAATTTTATTCTCCCTAATTTTTATAGTTTGGCAGTTTTCTTTTTGATTAATTCTACAATTTCTAACTTTCGTTTTATGTCCATATCTGGTTCCATTGTCACGTAGACAGTCTTATGTTTTGGATAGATGACAATCTGAGTAATTTTTTGACGTTCAATGTGTACATAATTGACGGGTCCAAGGCTTTTGTCAAATTGCTGTCTAATTTTTCTTCTCGTTGCTACTTGTTTGCAGAAATGTTCTTCTTCCTTTTGTGACTTTAACGAAGTCTTACCTTCCTTCATTATTGCTTCCGATATGGTTCCTTTTAGGTCTATTATTGCGGCAAATCTCATCATTTGATCTAATCCGATGATACCTTCTACTATTGGAAGTAGGTTTACTTTATCATTCTTCAAGTAGCTCGAACCAAAGGTTCACGTCTCTAAATATATCTCAATCCCCATCACCCATTTTAACTAAAAATGTTCAATAGACCATCCAAACTTCGCAAAACCAGCTTTTTTTACTTATTAACTTTTTATATATTAAAAATAACAATAACCCATAAGCGATATGTTTGATAAATTCCGAAAGAAAAAGGATGAGGTCGGATCGGTTTCTTCAGGAACGGAGGATAAGATCTCGGACCAACCAGGCAAGATTTTTCAATACGAACCAGAAGCAGGGAATGTAAAGACGTCCGAAGTCATAGAAGAATCCCATTTTCGCCCTTCAGAACAAGTAAAAATACCGGAACCTATTCAACAAACTCGTATGAGCACATCAAGTGAAGATATAGGAATTAAGGCATTGATGGACAAGAGAACCAAGTTAGAAGAAGCTATAGACTATGTAGGTTTAATGATCAAGGACCTCAAAGACAAGCGAACTAGTCTAGAAAAGAACATCGAGGATGAATCAGTTGATATCAAGAATCTAAAGGAGAAACTTGTCAAAGTAGGCCAATACATAGAAGAAGAAAAACAGGGCATTAAGACATTACAACAGAAAAGAAGTGAGGTTGAAAAAGAAGCAGATGATGTTGCTGTAATGATCACCAACCTGCGAGAAAGGCTGATCAACATTGATCAAGTGGTAAATGAGGAAGGTAGTAAGATAGCAAAATTCAAAGAGACTAGACCAAAGACCGAGTCTTCTCTAACCTAGAATGTAAAACTCTCTTTTACTAGTGTATCCAGATTTTCCTTTATTTCATCATCAGAGGACAATGAACCTAGATCTCTTACCAACACCTCAGTTGCAAGGCATTGGTTCTTGGAGTATTGATAGTAACAATCTAGTTTTTCTTCATATGTTTTTGCACTGTAATAAGTAGTCCAGAAATTTTCTGTAGAATGTTGTACATATAGAAGGAACTTCTGAATTATGGATTCAATCTTAGGAGAAGGATTGTCTTTTACCAATCCAATTAGAATCTGCTCTAGCTTGCTGTCTAGATTTGATTCATAAATAAGCTGATACACATCCCCGTCCTTTTTCATGACTGGATTACGTCATCGTATCATAAAAGCTTTATAGAGAAATTGTAGATATATTTGAAAAATTATCTAACAACCTTGAATAATCAAGAAAATTCAAAGATTTAGGATAAGAATTGTACACAAGCCTTAAATATTTTATTCACGTATTAGTACTCTCTATCAAAGGACATCCTCCCAAGATAGGTATCATGCAAGCAATGTGTGATGTGCAAAGAGCGAATCTTTCCACATAAAGCATCCCAAGGTACCCCGAAGGAAATGATGACAAAGGTCAACATGCTTTGAGTGTATCACACTCACAATGTGTGGTCTCCACACTTCTGCATGATAGAATTTTTCCACAAATAGCAAAGAATAGACAAAACTATGGAAATTTTTCAAATGCATTATACAATAATGCCCGATCTCTGATTACCTAGAACGATGCAACTTCAGAATAAACGATGGATGTGGTATTTGCTACCATCCCAGATTACTTCTCAGGGATTAAGCACTGTAATTCCATTATATGTAATCTTTCTCGGGGGTGACATAGGAGAAGTAGCTATCATATCTTCCCTGCAAAATGGTGCAATAGCTATGGGCTCGTTGGTATGGGGAAAAATAATAGATAGATTTCATTCTAAAAGACCAATACTTGTTACATCATTCTTTTTTGTTCTTCTTTGTAGCCTTGGAATGTATTTCACCAATTCGATTTACATTCTATATGGATTGGCAATAGTACTTGGGTTTTTCATGGTTGCAAAAAGCCCAGTTACACAGCTTCTCGTAATGGAATCAGTACAAAAGAATCTCTGGAGCTGGCTATTTGCCAAAACATCGATTATCAGTACACTTGGAATGTTAGTTGCTATGATAATTGGAACAGTTGGAAGTTTTTATTTTGATCTCAGGCCATACTTTTTGATATGTGCTGTGTCAAGCGGCGTATCTATGGTTTTAAGTACATCTGTGAGAGACAGCGATGGCGTCCATATTGAAAGAAGTAGTATTGCTCACTCCCTTCATGGCCTACGCTATTCAATTAGTCATCATCATTTTGTTTTTCCAAAGATTCTTGAAGTATATGATTTCAGGCACATAATTACGCTATTCAAGGGAAGAATAAGCAATGAAATAGGCATATTCTACCTGGCTTCATTTTTTTTCTATTTTGGAAGTAACATGTATCTTACTGCTTGGACGCCATTTTTAAAAAATCAGAATTTTTCAAATGCTGATGTCTTTCTAAATTATACGATTCAAATGATAGCCATGTTATTGGTATTTTTCATAGCCCCAAAAATAATATCAAAGGTTGGAGAAGAACGATCAGCCATTCTAGCGTACATGCCACGGATTTTAGCAGTAATGATTCCTGCTGTTTCATTATTCCTCATGACAGGAACTTTGGGTTTTCCAGTTACAATGACATCTGCTTGTATGATGGTAATTGCATTTTCAATCTATAGTACATCTAGCTCTGTGATATTTTTCAAAAGCATTCCACAAGGATTTGAGGGAAAGTATCTCGGGGTAAACAGTGCAGTAACAGGCATAGGAGTATTTGCAGGTTCCTTTGTTACAGGAGAATTGACAAAATTTTTGGGATATGCTACTATGTTTCTATCTGCTTCTGTAGTACTAGTGATATCACTAGTATTGTATAAAATATACTTCCGCTACAGATTATCACATAATAGGATAACCTAGACGTAGCGTGCTGAGGAAGATGATTGATCCGCAGGCATTGAAGGCAGTTTATCGTTGATTGCTGCCTCGGCAACTGCGGAAGCCTCTTGGAGGATCTTTTCAGATTCTTCGCTTGTTGCACTTGAGTCAATTCCAAAGTCGCCACTATGGAATGTGTCAGTCATAAGACCTCCAAGCATCTCAGTCATCCCAGTTAGCTCACGATCAGCTTCTGGCATGAATTTTACTAGAGAAGATTTGAGATTCTTCATCAAGCCTATTGTTGGCATGATGGTTACCACAGTATCTCCTAGGTCATGGAATGTGCTTAGTCTAAGCTCGATTTGTTCTAGAGCAATCCTAGCATTTCCTAAAAGCTTTGTTACTTTTCTAACTTCAGCTAATTCTTTTGATAAAACTTTACTTGCAGTGATATCATGGTTCTGTGTTGCAATTACAATTCTTTTGAATAACTTTTCATCTTTTTGTTTTAGTTTGGTAATCATTCCATCAAGTTTTACAATTTGAGTTTGGAGTCTTTTTATTCCAGTCTCTAATCTCGGTTTCAGTGCGCCTTTTGGTTTTAGTACATCATTAATTTTTTCACCAAGGCTTGGTGTTTGCTGTCTTTGCCAATTGTTTGTAAATGTTGTCATGGTTACCACTGATAAAATTGGTTTTTAATTTCAGGTGTGAAATACGGTTCACAGTATACTAAATTTAGCTGACAAAATATAGAAGATCAGTTCAGCTTGCGCTTGCTTTCTATTTTAATAAAAAACTAAAAACTCGTGGATAACCATGATTGGATACATCCTACGACTAATCCCCGCACAGAGTCTTATTGCATTATTTGAATGGCAGTATTTCTCTGTGGATGGATTTTCTTTAGGTGAATAGCCAGTGCCTGATTCGACGGCTGGAATTCACAACAAAGTGGACATTGTTCCATTTTATTTAATGCGGGTTCTGCAGAACAAATGTATTTAAAGGTTTTGTGCAAGTCATTAAAAATAATTTTGCAAAAAAATTTTTGAAGAAAAATTGTTAAAAAAATTTGAAAAATAATTTTAAAAAATAAATCAAGAAATATCATTTAAGAAGGTCAAATTTGATTTTGTCTCATGATCATCAGCCAAAAAAAATAAATCAATGTGAGAGATTGCAATACACAAATTCTAGTATTTTCATATTAATTAAAGAGAATTTATAATTTTTATACATTATGATGATAAAATGACTAATTAGTAGATTGAGTACTCATAGTTAAACCTTTTTATTTATGTTAATCGAAATTCTTATAAGATATTATATGGCTCGTGAGTCCTTTGGTTCTGGTGGACGTTGTCCTCGTTGTGGAAAAGGTCCAATGGTAACTGATAATACTACAGGAGAGATGTTTTGCGGAGGTTGCGGTTTTGTACTTACAGAACGGGTAGAAGAATCTGGTCCAGAATGGAGATCATTCTCTAAAGAAGAACATGAGGATCGAAGTAGAACTGGAACTCCTACTTCGCTTGCAATGCATGACATGGGACTTGCAACAATAATTGGTCCTGCTGACAAGGATGCATCAGGAAAACCACTTTCTGCATCCATGAAGAGCACTATAGAAAGACTAAGAACTTGGGATAGCAGGAGTCAGGTTCATGAACCAGTAGACAGAAACTTTAGACAGGCTTTCAGTGAACTTGATAGACTAAAAGATAAACTTGCATTATCTGATGCAGTGATTGAAAAGACTGCGTACATTTACAGAAAAGCACTTGACAAAGGTCTTGTTAGAGGCAGATCAATTCCGGGACTTGTAGCTGCTGCATTATATGCAGCATGTAGAGACACTGAAACTCCAAGAACACTTACTGATGTTGCAAATGGAATCAACATCAAGCGAAAGGATGTTGCTAGATGTTATAGATTGTTGTTGCGAGAACTCGATCTAAAAATGCCAGTTGTTGATCCGATAAAATGTGTCGCAAGAATTGCAAGCAAGGCAGGCTTGAGTGAAAAGACAAAAAGAAGAGCTTTGCAGATTCTAAAAGATGCAGCTGAAATTGAGATCTCGGCTGGAAAAGATCCGATGGGACTTGCAGCTGCTGCATTATACTTGTCATGTGTCATGAATGGAGAGAACAAGACACAAAAGGATGTTGCCCAAGCTGCTGGGGTAACCGAAGTTACAATTAGAAATAGATACAAGGGATTGAAAGAATCACTCAAGCTCTAAATTTTTGTAAAATCATTTTTGCATCAAAACTAGTTTTTACTTTTCAGTGGTTTGAATTTAATGGCGTGGCCCTTATTCGTAGACAGACAGAGATTACCTCTTTTTATACCACCCAAGTGGGATTCACAATTAGAGTCTACGGAGCCACGCTCTCTTAAGCAGTAGATTTTACATCTTTCTGCATTATTTATTGTAATACATCATCATATTTATTATTTCATATGTATTTTTACATATTTTTAAAATATTTCAATAAAATATTTCAATAAACCTAGACATAATTTACGATCACCATATCGGTATAACATGTTTTTTTGAAGATTCATTAAAATGGGTTGCATCAATCTTCGACAGACTAATTTGATGCAGTACATGATCAGACATAGATGAAACTTTCTGGCAAGGTTGCAATTGTTACAGGAGGTAGCAGGGGTATTGGAAAAGCTACGGCAATGTTATTTGCACAACATGGAGCAAATGTGGTAATCACATCAAAAGACAAGTCCAATCTTCAAAACGCTGTAGCGGAAATGAAAAATGTTGTAGCAATATCAGGGGACATTAGAAAAAAGACAGATGTAGAAAATGTTGTAAAAAATACTATAGAGAGTTTTGGCAAAATTGACATTCTGGTGAACAATGCAGGTATTTTCCCCAAAGTAAAACCTCTGCATGAAATTTCCGAAGAAGAGTGGAATGACATAATAGATGTAAATTTAACTGGACAGTTTCGTTTTACAAAAGCTGTGATACCACATTTGATGAAAACAAGTGGTTGCATTGTCAATGTTTCATCAGATGCTGGACTGAAATCATTTGAAAATTTTGAAGCAGATGCATATACTGCCTCAAAAGGAGCACTAGTTCTACTTACAAAGGCATGGGCAGTGGAATATGCCAAATATAAGATACGTGTGAATTGTGTCTGTCCAGGGATTGTGGAAACCGATATGACAAGGTCATATCTTGGAAATGAAGCTGACAGAGCAATGGCAATAGCAGAACATCCAATCGGGAGAATAGGAATGCCAGAGGATGTTGCAAAAGCAATACTCTACCTCGTTTCAGAGGATTCCTCGTGGATTACAGGCGCAATTTTACCCGTAGATGGTGGAGTCATTACTAAATAAGACACTCAAGTTATCAGGACATGTCATAATTACCACGAATTTTTAAAGAAAGCCACCTTTTTGGCCACACCGTGAAAGTAACAATGTGCGTCTGGCAGTACCATGACAAAAAAGAAGATCTTGGACC